>Ga0208437_1000315_pt1 | contig 14704 bp, 19 predicted proteins | sample ColrivemetaGS705_FD_187602 | JGI IMG/M metagenome (GOLD analysis project Ga0208437, IMG submission 187602) | Estuarine microbial communities from the Columbia River estuary - Flood tide ETM metaG S.705 (SPAdes) (version 2) | ecosystem: Environmental > Aquatic > Marine > Intertidal zone > Estuary... | reverse complement strand
TTTATTATATTAATATTTATGTTTGTTATTTAGAATAAATATAAATAACAATAAAACGCAAAAAAATATATAATTTTGTTTTTTATTTAAAAAAGTGTTGTATATTTGTAGAGAACAAAAACAAACAATTATGAAAACTTGGATTTACATTGATTACAATTATTGCACTGAAAGATGGGATGTAATAGAGCAAACAAAAGGTAAAGGGGATAAAGTTCTCAAATCTTTCAAAAGAGAAGGGAATGCTCACAACTATGAACTTAAAATTAAATACTAAAAACAAAACATTATGAAAAAAGCGATTAACAATTTTAAACAACAAGACACCGCCGTAAAAATCGGTATTACATTTGTAGGTACTTTTATTATCCCTATGTTAATTTTTATAGCCGTAAATATTGCGAGCGGCAATTTATCTAATTTCTAAAATCAAAACAACATGAAACGACAAAACAACATATTTTTAAACATAGGACTTAAAAATTGCCCTATTCAAGTGGACGAAGTTACAAGCCGCCTAAATTATAACGGCTTAACCGTTAACGCCTCCATGACTAAAAAAAGCCAATATAACGGATACAAAGAAAAAACTCTTGTAATTTATTCGAATTGCGCTTATAAGTTTAGCAAAGTTATTGAAATTATTGAGAACCTTTGCACCGTTACAAATCAAGACTGTATAGCTTTAAAATACAATTTAAACGAGGTTATAGTTTATAACCAATTTAAAAACATTGAGCCTATTAAATTTGAAAATAAATACTTTAAAACTATATAATATGAATTATTATAAAAACAACTTACAAAAGTTAGGCCAATTAAAAAAACACGATAGTATACAAATATGTTTTGAGGGCAAAAAAACAAATTACTTCGCATTGAACAAAGATAGTCTAAACGAGTTAAAACAATTTATTAATAATATAAAACTAAAATAATGAGACAAATCACACAAGACAGTATAAACGCTTTTATTTGGGGCTTTACTTTCAGTAAACAAAACACAAAAGTTAGAGTATTTAACGACGTTATAAAATTACAATTACATGGTAATACAATAGCAATAAAAGACAGGCTCACAAATAAAATAAAAATTTCTAATTGTGGATATTTCACAAACACAACAAAAGAAAGGTTAAACGGTTTGCCAAATGTTGATATATACCAAAAGAATTTTGTTTGGTATCTTAACAGCAAAGAGTGGGACGGTAATTTAATAACAATAAATTAATAAAATGATGAAGGCAACATTATCACAAAAATTAAATATATTAAAAAGCAAAAAAACGTTTATAAACTACACACTAGATAATGAACAGAATTTGGTTAATTATGTTATAAACGATAATTTCATGAGGTACAAAAACCAATACCAAACGTTTGCAGTATTGGATTTATTTAAGGAACAATACATTTTAAATAGCGAACAAAACTATACATTAAAACAAATATTGAAAGGATTAAATATAAAATAATTATGAGAACAGAAACAAAAGCAAAAGAAATGTACAATTTACAAAAGTATTTTGGTCGCTATGAAGTTAACGCAATATTAGGTGATTTAAACAGCTATAAACAGTTAAGAGAGGTGCACACCTATAAACAAATATTTGACGAAATTAGTGTACTCTTAAGAGTCTAATTTTAATACATATTAATAATAATTAGAGGGTATTTTTTACCCTCTTTTTTTATGCAATTATTTTTGTAAGCTTCTGAGATTCAAATATACATTTGTTTGTGATTTGTGCCCGATTTTTAGCCCTTCTAAGCCCCTAATATCTTACCACCTATACTCAACTATCTAACTCAGCGTAAACACGCTTAAAACAGCCTTATATTGGCTGTATGTGGCTGTATTTTAGTGTAATTGACGTAAATTGAAGGTATGGTGGGTTGTGTTATCCATTCCAATGATTTCAATCACGTTTAATATAGAGGGGTGTTTAATATTCTGGGGTATGTTTAACATTATGGGGTTGATATAGTCAAAACTCTTTTTGGTCAAAGTTGATTTATTGATTACAGAAATATATTTGGAAACAAGTTTATGTTTAATATGATGCCCCCCTATTTTTTATCTTGTTATTTTAGATTTAGTTTGCTATTCTAATGGTTAGCGTTATACTCGTTAGGTTGAATACTACTTGGGCATCAGCGAAAACAACAAAGGATTAAGTAGTGCAATTTCTAAGGAGATTTAATTTACCTGAACCAACTATATTGTCTATAGAAGTTTAGCAACTTGGACAGATTTGCAACTGTTACATACTTATAACAATAAACAACTATTTTCATTTGGGGTGTATAGAGAAAAAGTATTGATACTTAGTTAGCTATAGATAATATTTATGATAAAATGATATTTATAAAATATTGTTATAATACTATGAGTAGAATAGATTTGACGATACCATTTAGTTTGGGGCAGATAACACTAGGACAGTATCAGGATTATTTAAAGATATTGGAGAAGTGGGATAAGGAAGATGAGACGTATCTTAAGTTAAAGATACTACAGATATTTTGTAAGATGTCTGCTAGTGATGTGCAGAAGATTAAGCTATCTGATTTTGATGACACTATACAACACATAAACGACTTATTTGACACAACAACAGATAAGTTGATTAATAGGTTTAAAATGGTTGGTAGTGATGGTGAAGGTGGGGAGCGAACTGTAGAGTTTGGATTTATACCTAAGCTAGATGACATATCATTTGGTGAGTATATTGACTTAGAGAGTTATATTGGTAAGTGGGAGTCTATGCACAAGGCTATGGCTGTATTGTTTAGACCTGTTGCTAAGGAGAGTAGAGGTTTCTATTTGATAGAGGACTACGGAGGCAGTTCTAAGTATTCAGAAGCAATGAAGGATATGCCTGTAGATGTAGCTTTATCAGCTACGGTTTTTTTTTATCGTTTAGGGATAAAATTACAGACTTATACTCTGGACTATTTAGCGAAGGAAACATTGAAGGAGGGAGCTCAACAAGCCTCCAAGCCAACTTCTCGTCTAAGTGGGGATGGTATCAGTCAATACATACGCTCGCTCAAGGAGATGTCAGAAGAATTGATGAAGTTACAGAAACCAGTCTTCATAAGTGCCTTATGATGCTAGAATATGAGAAAGACAAGAATAGAGTAGAGAATGCTCTTATTAAGAAATCAATGAAAAGATAATATGAACTTTTACGAATTAATAGACTTACTTAAACAACTAATAGAGGAGAATAGTTTTACCAATAAGATTACCTTTGGTGATATATCTGACATAGACCTCAACAAGGATACTACATTCCCATTATTACACATAATGCTAGAAGAGGCAGTCATAGAAGAGAAGACTATTGACTACAGGTTAAATGTTATTGCTGCTGATGTGGTGGACATTATTGATGAGAATTTAGGTGTAGATGACTTTTACGGTAACGACAACACTCAGGATATCTTAAACACACAACTAAGAGTAGTTACTGAGCTTATTAATGCGCTTAGAAAACTAGATTTAGTTGACAACAAGTATTCTAGGATTGAGGATGCTGCAACAGCAACACCTTTTAGAGACAGGTTTGAGAATGAGATTGCTGGATGGGAGACAAGTATAACCCTTAAGAAGTTCCAAGATGGAAGTATGTCTAGTGGACTAGGTAATTGTTAATGAGTTTTGAAGCGAATATAAAAGCTGCCTTAGAAAAAATAGGCGATTACTATATTGTTGAGTTAAAAAACGGTATAGAGGCTTCTGGTAATGTCGCTTCTAGAGACTTGTTAAAAAGTATAAGGAAGTCAGGAGTATCTTCTAGCGCTGTTTCAATCACAGCTAACAGATACTTAGGAGCTTTATCTAACGGAAAGAAGCATACATCTAAAGGACCTTCACCTGAAATGGTGCAGAGTATTACCAGATGGATGCGTTTTAAAGGACTAAAGCCTAAAAGTGGAGGTCTAAGTAGTACAAGTTATAAAAAGGCTGCATTTGCCATTGCTAGAAGAGTTAACAGAAGCGGATGGGCTGGTAGTAAAGTTATACAGAAGGCGTTTTACGCAATAGAAGACAGTATAGATGAAGAGATTACAAAAGCGTTTAAGCAAACAATAGATGAGATAATAAAAGAAATGAATCAAGAAATAAACAAAAAATAATGGGATTTCAAAAAATAGCCATAACATTTAGTCAAGCAGCTCAAAAGGCTACAGCTAATATACTTTACATAGCTACAAGTAACGACAGGTCGATATCTTTAATATCAGACACAGTAGGAGCTTCAATAGGAACTTTTGAGGGGAGCGCAACTGTTAACGGTACTGCGGAGAACATATACAACGCAATCGTAAGAGATTTAAATGCTTCTAATGTATTTGGCCCTACTGAGGTAGAATACAATGGAACTGATACTGTTTCTATAAGTGTTCTTGATGAAAGCGTGACATCTATAACCGCAACCACTTCAGGTAATTTTGCTGGCTCATCATCAACTACTACGTCTACCTTAAACACAGAAGATGTTTATGACGCTGATAAGAAGATAAACGTAAGAAGCCCCTATATGTTTGAGGCAACTAGCGTTGGAGGAACTGACGTAGTTTCATCTGCTTCATTAGATATTTATGTTTACAACGGAACTAGGTTTTCTAACAGACCTACTAGCCCAACATACAGAATAATATCAGCAGCCCCTAAAAACGATTCTACTTCTATATATTTTAATGTATCAGAATATGCAAAGGACTTTTTCATAAACCATATAAATACGAGTTTATATGAAAGCACTAATTATTTTATAGATGTATTTCCCTCTATTATAGTGGATGGGGTTCAAATAAGCAGAGACCCAGAGTTCTTTACAGGATTTTATGGATATGGATATTTTGAAGATGGCGCTAATCCACAAAACGATAGTGGTTTATTGCAGAGTAATTACAAAATACTAAAGTTAGATGATGCAGAAGTTGTCATACCAGTAGACACATCTAAGACCACACAGGTAACATACGAACTTAACGGACAATTAGTACACACTAAAGCTATATCAAGTAGTGTGTCAAGTATATCTCAAATAGCTTATGTTACTAGTGCCGAAGTTTTATCACACGACTTTGAAAGCAGAGTATTAAATGATGAAGGTATATTTGAAGGAAGCCAATGCTTAAGTCAATTCGAAAATGATTTCAGTTTATTTGACTTTGACACAATATACATAGATACAGATGATGAAGTAATAAAGGTTGACGTAGAAAATATATACGAATGTAAATACGAACCTATACTTCTTAGCTTCATAAATAAATTTGGAGCTATTCAGAAATTGTGGTTCTTCAAGAACAATTCCGTATCTATGAACACAGAATCAAAGTCATTTAGAAGAAATACAATTGTAAATGGAGGTTACGAAAGTACAGAACATCAGTATAAAAATTTATTTAAGCATGGCAAGGAATCTATAACCATAAACTCAGGATTTTATCCAGAGTCTTTTAACGAAGTATTTAGACAGATTATGCTTAGTGAGGATGTTTGGATTTACTACAACGAAGAGAATCTTCCAGTAAACATAAAGAGCAGCGACATTAAATTCAAAACAAGAATAGACGAAAAGCTAATTGAATATAAGCTAGATTGCGAATTTGCTTTTGATAAGATACAAAACATTACTTAATGAGGAGAGACGTACAATTATACATAGAAAAGTCTGAGCAGTTTTATTCCTCTGTAGGAGAAGAAAACCTAGTTACTGATGGTAACTTTGTAAACGGAACAACTGAATGGACTGAGACTTCTGGGGTATCTTACGTTATTGGTCAAGCCAATGTTGCTGTAACCTCTGGAAGCAGCGAAAGCATATATCAACAAATAAACTTCGTAGACGGAAAGAAGTACAGGGTAACATTCTCAATATATTCAGACCTATCTAGCTCAGGGAATGTCATATCACTTTCTGATAACTTTTTAAGTGGAGTTTTAGCTGAAAACGGAGATACATTAATAACAGAGGGAGGTGATAGCATAATTACTGAGTCTATAGGCGCATCTTCTGGAGCTTTAACAAGCCCTGATAATGACATAACACTAGCTGAGGACAGCACTAACTATTCAATAGAGTTTGTTGCAAACTCAAACTCATCATCAATAGGATTCTATAGCGTAACTGCTACAGGGAGCTATTCTTTTGGGGTTTCTAACGTAGAAATAAGAGAAATATCAGAGCCATACATAGAGTACGAGAACGTACAGTTAGACTTATTTGACTTTGAGGATATAAATGTTACTGATAAGATAAAAGACGTAAGAGATATCTCTAAAATATTCACAGAGTTCTCTCAACAGTTTACAGTCCCAGCATCTAAAAAAAATAATGAGTTATTCTCTCACTTTTATAATGCAGACGTATCAAGTGGCTTTGACCAAAGAATTAAGCACAAAGCTTTTATTAAGATAGGTGGAGCTGACTACAAAGAAGGAAGGGTATCCCTAACTGGTTCTTCAATGAAGAAAGGGATGCCTTACAGCTACAGTTTAATATTCTACGGTAAAACCGTTGAGCTAAAAGATTTGATTGGTGACGATGAGCTAAAGGACTTGTCAGGCACGTTACTAGATAACTTTAACTTTATTTATAGTGACACCCTAGCTTTAAATGGATTTACTAATGGATTTGATTTTCAAGAATACAATCAAACATTAAACACGACTACATTGAACTCAGATGGGAATCCAGATTTCTTTTTCCCTATGATTAGTGCTGATTCGTACTACTTTTACGACAGTAATGATGGTGTTAATCCAAAAGACAGGGTTGATAGTAGAAACATATTCCCATCAGCAACAACATCGCCAAGAGGTGTTTATTACAAAGACCTAAAGCCAGCTATAAAGTCTAAGTTTATAATTAGAGCTATACAGGAGAAATATGGGTTTGAGTTTAGTGACGACTTCTTTAACAACAATAATGAGCAATATGAGAGACTATCTCTTTTGCTTCATAGAGAGAAAGGCAATATCGGAAATCAGTTAGAATTAGATTCTAAATTAATTAATTTGTCTGATTTTGAGCGTATTGGATTAAGTCCTTTTGACTATAGGGGAGAATACACCTTACCTTTTAACGATGTTCTTAATGAGGTAGACTTTCCTATTACTCAAGACGAAATTATGTGGACTAGAATAAGGCAAAGAAGCGGACTTATTATTTTAGACAATGTGACAACTCATAGAGTAACATTTGACGTTGATGTTTTAGGTTCTGGTAATTATTCAATAGAAGTTTACGATGCAAACAACAACACAGACGCATTTAAACAGATAGTTAACACATCTGGAAACTATAGTAACTTTTCTTGGACAATACCAGCTACTGAGCCAGATATATCTGGAGAAACATACTCTTATCAAAATTCCAACATGAATACAAAATTTGGGTTTAATAATGTAAAAATAAAAATATCAACACAAGGAGGTATAAGTGATTTTAAAATAAAGAACTTTAAGATAGAAAGAGTTTTTGGTAGTTATTTTCGTGGAAATTCAAATTTGTGGAATCTTTCACCTAACTACCCTAATTTATATATTCAGTCTTTCTCTGAACTAGAGTTCAATGACGAAAACTTTTACTCTTTTTCTACAGATGGTGTTGATGGTGTTTCTTCACTATCTCAAATGCCTAAGATAAAAGTATTAGACTTCCTAACAGGAATATTTAAGATGTTTAATCTAGCAGCTTATTATGTTCCAGATAACGGACTTAGTGAGTATAGCGGCAAGATAAGAGTTAGAAGCTTAGACTCGTACTACTTTGATGGGCAGAGACAGGACATATCTAAATATGTAGATACAGATAAGGTTGAAGTTAACAGGAATAACCTTTACAGTTCTATAGAGTTTAAGTTTGAACCACACAAGACGATAGCTGCTGTTGAAGCCCTAGAGCTTACAGGAGATGAATTTGGTTATGAATTGCTAAACAACTTAAACAACAACATATACAATCCACTAGCGTTTGATGGTGGCAAATATACTGTTAAGTTACCATTTGAGAAGATGATGTATGAGAGAATGAATGACCAAGCTCAGGAAAACTACATACTACCTACTGAGTGGGGTTGGATAGCAAATAGAGAAGAGAATCCAATACTTGGTAAGCCTATACTTTTTTATGGAGCGAGAGTGGATACATCTACATACACAGATTACAATGGTAATACTGTAAGTGTTTTATTCGATGGAGGTTTGTATGATAAGAATGGTAATTTAATAACAGCTAATTACACTACAACACCTAACTACATAAGACCTTCCAACTCTATAGGAGTTAACGGAAAAAGTATAAACTTCGGAAGTGAATACGATGAGTGGTATGTATGGGAAGGAGAAGGTTCTAATGAGAATAGCTTGTTTAATACATACTATAAGAGATATCTTTTGCAGATATACGACAGGCAATCTAGGATAGTTAAAGCAACAGCTCACTTGCCAATGCCTATAGTTACTACACTAAAAATGAATGACGTAATTCTGATTAATGACAGAAGATACAGAATGAACTCTTTGAGTCTTAATTTATCGACTGGTAAAGCAGACTTAGAGTTAATGAATGATATAGCTTACTCTAGCTTCACAATAAACGAACCAAGCATAATTCCTATAGTAGATAACGGAAACTCATTATTTATATTTAAGGGGTCTACTGATGAAGGATTTATGAGTAATTTAAGTTGGAATGTTTATGTAGATGGCACGTTTTGGCAATCATACGCTTATGCAGCTCAAATGACACTTGGTGTTGCTGACTTTGGCGCTGGTAGTCACGATGTCTACATAACAGCAGTTTTAGATGAACAAGAGAGTCAACCAAGTGCAACATATACATTTACATTAAGTTAATTATGGATAAACTAAAAGAATTAATAGATTTACTTAACTCCAATGATTTCCTTATTGGAGATGAGGATATAGACATAGCAAAAGGAAAATATAAAAGACCAGAGAGCTGGAAAGAATTTAGAAATATACTAAAACGTAAGTAATGGCAGAACAGAACATAGACATTAAAATAAAGGTTGATAAGCAAGGCAACGTAGAGCTAAAGTCGCTTGAAAAAGGTTTTGATAAAATAAAAATAACAGCAAAACAAGCGTCTCAGGCGGCTAAACAGCTCGGAGTTGATATCAGCAAGATTAAGTCAAGCGGAAGTATAAATGTAGCCGCAAACGACTTTAATAAGCTAAGTAAAGCTATGTCAGGGGCTTCTGCCGCTTCTGGTGGGGCTACAGCATCTGTACTAGAACTTGGTCGTGTTGTATCGGATGCTCCTTATGGTATTCGAGGTGTTGCGAATAACTTACAACAGTTGGCATCTAACTTTGCCTTTATGGCAAAACAAGCTGGTGGAGCTGGCGCTGCCCTTAAGGCTATGGGTTCTGCATTAATGGGTCCTCTTGGTATATTAGTTGCATTTCAAGCTGTAATTGCTGCTATAGATTACTTCTCCGCACAAACAAACAAGGCTGAGAAGAATGTTAAGTCAATGAATGAAACTATTGCTGCTGCTGCGTCAAACTTCAAAATATTGTTAAGAGCACAAGAAGACAATACTTTAGGTTTAGAAGAAGCGAAGGAATCTGTCAGAAGAATAAACAGTCAGTACAAGGACTTAAACGTACAGTTAGATGAAAACGGAAGATTGACTGATGCCTCTGTACAAGCTATAGAAAAAAAGATAATAAGATTAGAAGACTTGGCTAAGGCTACAGCTATACAAACATTAGTTGAAGAGAAGTACGGAGAGGTTGTATTAAAGACTTTAGAGATAGAGGAGGCTAATTTTAAGTTGAACGCTAAAATAGCTGAAGCAACAGCTCTTAGAGCTAAAGCAGATAAGGATGCTCTTGAAGGCGCTGTAAGTAGAGAGAATAGAGTTGAGCAAATGGCTTTAAGTGCAGAGAAAAGTGTGGACTTTATGGTTGATAAAGTTAAGGAGCTAACAAAAGAGAGAGGTAAGCAGCAAGAAGAAATAAGCAAGTTGATTGACATGATTCCTAATATAGGGGATTTGTTTACAATGAAAACTGAAGGAGGTTCTGGAGCTTCAAATAGAATGTTTAAAAGACAGCTTCTTGATTTAGAAAAATTTATAAATGCTCAATATAAGAAGGAGTTTTCACTAAGGGAAATAAATCAAGTTGAATTACTTGAAAAGCAACAAGAGTACGAAAAACAGGACTTGTTAATAAGGCTTAATTCATTTAAAAGAAGACAAGAACTAAGGTATAAAGACTTTATGGCTTCAAATGCCACAGAAGAAGCTAAGGCAAAAGCTAAATTAGATTACAACGAATCTATCAGATTAGCCGAAGAAGAGCATCAAGAAGCATTAACTTCCTTAGAGTACTTACAGGCTACAAAAAGGTTCAATCAACAATTAGAGTTGGTTAGAAAGTTTAATGAAGATATGCTTCAGCTCAGAGGAGAATTAGCTAGAACAAGAGCTGGCTCTGTAGGAACAGACACAAGCACAGGTAGATTGAACAGACCTCAGTCAGATGTAGGCGCTGAAAATATCGACAACATAATTGCCGCACAAGACGCTGTAGGAGTTATAAGAGAGGAAGAGTTTGAAGAAGCCTTAATCGCTAAAGAGGAGCAGTTAAGATTAGCTAGTTTTACTGAACTTCAAATAAAAATGGAGCTTAGGCAGATGCAGCACGCTTTTGACATAGAAACAATGGACCAAGAGATTGAGCTCGAAAGAATGAAGATAGAGTCTAAGAAGCAAATTAATTTAGAGTACGTTTCTTGGGTGGGTGGACTTAGTCAGGTATTCAAGGGCATAGCTGGAGAGAATGAGGGTCTAGCTAAGGCTGCTCTTGTTCTTGAGAAGGGTTCTAAAATAGCTAAAATTGTAATTGATACTACCGCAGCCAATCAAAGCATTTTGGTTGCCGCTTCTGCAAGAGCAATGGCTGGAGACCCTACGGCTATGGCTTTAGGTAAAACAAGAATTGTAAAAAATAAGATTGGAGCTGGTATTTCTATTGCTAGTATATTAGCCACTAGCCTTAACCAAAAAGGAATTAAAGGAGGAGGTCCTTCTGGCTCTGATACTGGAGGAGGCGCTCCATCAAGAGAATTTGACTTTAACCTAGTAGGTTCTACAGGTGTTAATCAATTAGCTCAAGGTGTAGGCGCTCAGTTTAGCCAACAACCAATACAGGCATACGTTGTATCAAGTCAAATGACATCACAGCAGCAACTAGACCACACTATACAGACACAAGCTTCTATAGGAAATTAGAAATAAAAACAAAGTTAATTGTTATAATATTATGGAAAACTTAGACATATTTGAATTATTCATAGACGAGGAAAATGAATGGGGTGGTATAGAAGCCATTTCCATTGTTGAGAATCCAGCTATAGAGGAAGACTTTATAGCGCTTAAATCACAAGAAGTAAAGCTAGCCGAAGTAAATGCAGAGAAACGTATTCTTATGGGTGCTGCATTGATTCCTAACAAGAAAATATACAGAAGAAACGGAGAGCAAGAATATTACATTCACTTCTCTGAAGAAACTGTAAGAAAAGCTTCACAGCTTTTTCTATCAAGGGGTAAGCAAAACAACTCAACCTTAGAACACGAAGTAGAGCTAGGTGGCTTATCTGTTGTAGAGTCTTGGATAATAGAAGACGAAGTACAAGACAAGTCTCGTAAATACAATCTTAATATGCCTGTAGGAACTTGGATGGTATCGGTTAAAGTAAATAACGATGAGATATGGGAAGAGTTTATTAAGACTGAAAAGGTAAAAGGCTTTAGTATTGAGGGGTTCTTTAGTGACAAGAAATCTGATAGACCACAAGAAAGTGTAGAGGAAGAGTTGTCAGCAGAAGACCTAGCTAAGATATACGAGATACAAGAGATTTTAAGCGCTTCTAACGAGGTTGAACTAGAAACCTATAGCGATTATCCAAAGGCTGCTAGAAACAACGCTAAAAGAGCCTTAAAATGGAAAAAAGAAAATGGTAGTTCTTGCGGAACAAGTGTGGGCTGGACAAGAGCCTCGCAACTAGCCAGAGGCGCTAGTTTGAGCCGCTCTACGATTGCAAGAATGGCATCGTTTAAGAGACACCAACAACACAAAGACGTACCTTATTCTGAGGGATGTGGTGGTCTTATGTGGGATGCTTGGGGAGGTTCTGCTGGAGTCAACTGGGCTATTAGTAAACTTAAACAAATAGACAAGTAATATGGGTCAGGTATTTAACACTTCTTACAAGGTAAAGACAGATAATATGACCGATAGTCAGTTATCTAATTCTAATATAGAAAATGGTTCTTTAGTTAGGACTGATAGTGGTCTTTATATGGGGCACTCTGGAGAGAATGTAAGAGTGTATCCGCAAAGTGCTGGTTCTTTAGGGTTAGGGTGGATGCGTATTGATGATACTCAGTACGATTCTGATAACAAACTTAACCTAGTAGACCAAGTACAAGTTGTATTGCCTAACAATGCTGGTAATATAGTAAATAGCGATGGTGCTAATTATTACGATGCAAACACTCAGAAGTTGATTTCTACAAATGAGAATGACGTTTTCATAACAACTGTTGTGTTTAAGGCTAGTGCAGCTAATACAAATCATACTCACCTAGATATAGTTCTTGTTGGTTCTGGTGAAATAGGAAGAGTCCACATGGTTCAACAATTCTACAAAGGAAACAATGTCGAGCAAGGTGTTCATCAAGTTATGCAATACTATACAGACTCAGATTTTGTTTCTAATGGAGTTCAAATAAAAATACAATCTCATGGCGGTACTGCTAAGATATGGGATATAATCTATTTTATACAAAAAACTCAATCAGCATAATATGAGAGCTAAATACTGTAAATGTAAAAATACATACTGCATAAGCTGTTGCAAAGATTGCAATGCGGCTGACTACTGGAAACAAGGCATAGGAGTTATTACTGGTATACCAGATTCTGATGACGACGATGACTAGATAAAAATGAAATAAACTTTAATTTAATTGTTATACTAATATAAAAAACCTTTAATTTATGAAAGCTACAGAAATTTTAGAAAAGCTACAAAATGTTTTTCTTTCTACTGAAGCGGAAGTTTCTGAGACTCCTATCGAAGAAGTCAAAGAGGAATTGTCTTCTGAAGAAGTAGTAGAGAACGTTGAGTTAGAAGCTCAAGAAGAAGTTAGCGAGGAAGTAGTAGAAGAAACTACTGAATTAGCTGAAGAAGAAGTCGTAGAGGAAGAAGTGGTAGAAGAAGCTGCTGCTCCAGAATACGCAACTAAAGAAGACTTATCCAAGATGAAACAAGAGTTTATGGATGTTATTGAGAGTCTTGTAAAAAAAGAAGAAGAATACCAAAAAGAAGTACCAGCAGAATTGAGTTCTGATGTTGATTTATCAGAAGAGGCTGAAGAAATCTCTCATTCTCCTGAGTCTGGCGTAGAAAGTAAAGCTAGATTTGTTATTGGCGGAAACAGACCAATGACTACTAAAGACAGAGTATTCAACAAAATGTTTAATAATTAATTATTTTAATAAAAATGGCAACAAACACAACTATTACTACAACTTATGCTGGTGAGAAATTGCAAGGCTTTATCTCTGCTGCATTATTATCTGCTAACACTATTGAAAACGGTGGTGTAAGCGTTAAACCAAATGTTAAATTTAAAGCTGTTATCAAATCACTTGCTACAGGTTCTTTGATTGCTGGCGACACTTGTGACTTTACTGACAGTTCTTCTGTAACTCTTGATGAAAGAATCCTTGAGCCAGAAACTTTCCAAGTTAACTTACAGCTTTGTAAAGATGATTTTCGTTCTGACTGGGATGCTATCTCTATGGGGTATTCTGCATTCGATAGCTTACCTCCATCTTTCGCTGACTACCTAGTAGCTCACGTTGCTGCTAAAGTAGCTGAAGAAACAGAAGCTATGATTTGGGCTGGAGCTAAATCTAGCCCTACTGATGATTCAACTATTGATGGTTTCACAACTTTATTTGCTGATGATAACAATGTTATCGATGTAACTGGAACTGCTATTACTGCTGGAAACGTAATCGAAGAGATGGGTAAAGTAGTAGACGCTATTCCTTCTGCTATCTACGGTAAAGAAGACCTTAAATTATACGTTTCTAAAAACGTAATGAAAGCATACGTTCGTGCATTAGGCGGATTTAATGTTGCTGCAACATCAAACGCTGGTACTGACAACAAAGGTACTCAATGGTATGACAACGGAGCTTTATCTTTCGATGGAATCTCTATCTTTATGGCTAACGGTCTTGCAGACAACAAAATGGTAGCTGCACAGACTTCTAACTTATACTTCGGTACAGGTGTATTATCTGACTTGAACCAAGTAAAAGTTTTAGATATGGCTGACCTTGATGGTTCTCAGAACGTAAGAGTAATTGCTCGTTTTACTGCTGGTATCCAGTACGGATTTGGTGGAGAGATTGTTTATTACACAGCTTAATAAACTGTTCATTTAATATAAAGGGGATGGGTGTCTTATCCCATCCCTTTTTTTGTTTAACTAAAAAAATATAAAATTATGCCTTGTGATATATCAACTGGAAGAACGGAAGCGTGTAAAGAAAGTGTTGGAGGATTAAGAAACATCTATATTGGTAATTTCTCTTCTTTGCTTTACCTTGACGCAACCTCTAACAT
>Ga0208437_1000309_pt1 | contig 14831 bp, 12 predicted proteins | sample ColrivemetaGS705_FD_187602 | JGI IMG/M metagenome (GOLD analysis project Ga0208437, IMG submission 187602) | Estuarine microbial communities from the Columbia River estuary - Flood tide ETM metaG S.705 (SPAdes) (version 2) | ecosystem: Environmental > Aquatic > Marine > Intertidal zone > Estuary... | reverse complement strand
TGTTGGTATTGTTCTTTTTTGAAAATAGTTTTTCATTTTAAAAATTTGGATCATCTTTTTTCATTTCTTTTTTAGCAATTCAAAAATACAAAATAGAAATAACAAAATGAGTCTAAATTTATGAATGTAGACTTATTATATTATTAATGCAATTAGAGTATAACTAACTTTGCAAGGTCTTTGAAAATATGAAAAGGACTTTAAAATTATATGAAACCTCAAATATAAAATTTAGAGGAAATTGCTAAAAAAACTCGAAATGAAAATTTCGAGTTTTTTATTATTCTAGAAGAGAAATAAAATTTAAGAATTCATCAAATCCTCAATTTCTTCAACTTCAATAGGTATGTTTCTCATTAAATTAAAAGGTTCACCGCTTTTTTGAACTACTACATCATCTTCAATTCTAATTCCCATATTTTCTTCAGGAATATAAATTCCTGGTTCAACGGTAAACACCATTCCAGCTTGTATAGGTTTTTTTAAAGCACCATAATCGTGAGTATCTAATCCCATGTGATGTGAAGTTCCGTGCATAAAATATTTTTTATAAGCCGGCCAGTTAGCGTCTTCATTTTGAATATCTGCTTTTGATAATAATCCTAAGCCTAATAATTCAGAAGACATAATTTTTCCAACTTCTTTTTGGTATTCAGCCCAAAATGCTCCAGGAACTAACATTTTTGTAGCTTCATTTTTCACTCTTAAAACTGCGTTATAAATTGATTTTTGTCTATCGGTAAACTTCCCGTTTACTGGAATAGTTCTGGTCATATCACTTGAGTAATTCGCATATTCTGCACCAACATCTAGTAACAACATATCTCCATCTTTACATTCTTTATTGTTTTCAATATAATGTAATACACAAGCACTATAACCGGAAGCTATAATTGGAGTATATGCAAAACCCCTTGAACGGTTTCTCAAAAATTCGTGCATAAATTCTGCTTCAATTTCAAATTCCATAATGCCAGGTTTAACAAAAGGTAAAATTCTTCTGAAACCTTTATTGGTAATTTCACAAGCAGTTTGCATAATGTCAACTTCCTCAGTTTCTTTTACGCCTCTAATAGCTTGTAAAATTTGATTGCTCTTTTCCCATTTATGAGCCGGAAAATCATTTTTACATTGTTTTATAAAACGATCTTCTCTAGTTTCAATTTCTACAGATTGTCTGTAATGTTCATTTGTATTAAAATAAACGGATTCAGCTTCTGTCATTAATTCAAAAAATATTTTCTTAAATTCTGACAACCAATAAATTGTTTTTATTCCCGAAACTTCTGTTGCTTCTTTTTTAGAATATTTTGCACCATACCAAATTTCAATATGTTTGTTTGTTTCAGTTAAAAACAAAATTTCACGGTGTTTTTCTTCAATAGCATCAGGAAAAAGTACTAAAATACTTTCTTCTTGATCAGCGCCACTTAAATAAAATAAATCACTGCTTTGTTCAAAGGGAAGTGTACTGTCTGCTCCTGTAGTAAATACATCATTTGAATTGAAAACCGCTATAGATTTCGGTTTCATTTGAGCTGTAAATTTAGTTCTGTTTTTAATAAAAAGGTGATTATTTATTGGTAAGTATTTCATTTTGAAATGTTTTTAATTGTTATAAAAATCATAATAATACTTTAAATAACGTATTACTTATTCCATTATTAAGATTTTATTGGAATATTTAACAACAAAGTTATAAATTTGTTCAAAACCAACCTTCATTTAATCAATTTTATTTATGCAAAAACTAATACTATTTATTGCAGTTGTATTTATTTCAACAGTTATTTTTTCTCAAAACAAACCTGCATACAAACTTTATAATGCAAATGGGAGTAAGGTTTCTTATAAGAAAATGGTTAAAGCTATGTCAAAAGCTGATATAGTTATGTTTGGAGAATTTCATGATAACCCAATTGTACATTGGTTACAACTTGAAACAACTCAAGATTTAAATGGTTTAAGAAAATTAATTTTAGGAGCTGAAATGTTTGAAGCAGATAACCAATCTCAACTTTCACAATACATAACTAATGAAATAGACCAAAAGGAATTAGATACTTTGGCAAGATTATGGCAAAATTATAAAACTGATTACAAGCCTTTGGTTGATTTTGCAAAAACAAATAAAATAAAATTTATTGCAACTAATATTCCAAGGTCATATGCTAGTATGGTTTATAAAGGAGGTTTTGAATCCTTAGATTCTCTTTCAGTTGAAGAAAAATCATGGATTGCACCATTACCAATAAAATATGATCCAAATTTACCGGGGTATGTTAAAATGAAAGCAATGATGGGTGGTCATGGAGGAGATAATTTACCAAAAGCACAAGCAATTAAAGATGCAACTATGGCTTATTTTATTCTTAAAAATAGAGAAATGAATAGTTTGTTTTTGCATTACAACGGTTCTTATCACTCTGATAATTATGAAGGTATAAATTGGTATTTAAAACAAGAAAATCCAACTTTAAAAATTATAACCGTAAGTATTGCTGAACAAAATAAGATATTAAAATTGGAAGAAGAGAGTAAATTTAAAGCTGATTTTATTATTGTTGTACCATCTACAATGACAAAGACATATTAAAAATTGCAGTTGCAAAGTTCAATAATTCTATTTTTTTTGTATTTTCGAACCAACTATTAACTAATTAAAAAAACAGTATTGCCAAGTTTGTTTCAAAAAAACGAATCCGTTTTTAATATTCTATTTGAAGCAGTTTCTGAAGGTGTAATAGTAGTTGATGAAAATCAAACTATTGTTGCCTCTAATTCTGCTGCCGAAGAAATGTTTGGATATGTTAAAAGCGAGATTCTAAATCAGCACTTAAATATATTAATTCCTGAAAAGCACCATAATAAACATGGTGTTCATTTTAAATCTTTTTATGAAAGCCAATCTTCAAAAAGAAAAATGGGAATAAACCATCAGCTTTTTGGAACACGAAAAAATTCTGAAAATTTTCCTGTTGAAGTAGGCTTAAACCCTTTTATTGTTGAGAATAAAAAATATGTGATGTCTATAATTGTAGATATTTCTGAAAGAAAACAGGCAGAAGATAAAATAGTAGATTTAAATACCCAATTAGAGTCTAAAGTTTCAAAAAGAACTATTGAACTAAATAAAACAGTTGGTAACTTAAAAGGTGAAATTGACAAAAGGGTTAAAGCTGAATTAGAATTGAGGAATGCTCTTAAAAAGGAAATTGAATTAAATGAGCTTAAAACAAAATTTTTATCACTGGTATCTCATGAGTTTAAAACACCATTAAGCGGAATATTAAATTCTGCCGTTTTAATTGGAAGATATACAGAAACAGAAACGCAAGATAAAAGGGATAAACATTTAAGCACAATAAAAAACAAAGTTCAATATTTAGATGGTATTTTAAACGATTTCTTATCTGTTGAAAGATTGGATTCTGGGAAAGTTAAATACAAATTTTCTCATTTTAAATTAAGTAAAGTTGTGAATGAGGTTGTTTATAATGCTAATATGATGTTGAAAAGCGGACAGCATATAAATTACCCAAAAAACATTGACGATATTAGTATTTATAATGATGAAAAAATACTAGATTTAGTATTAGGGAATTTATTAAATAATGCTATAAAATATTCACCAGAAAATACAAGTATAGACTTTAATATAGTTGCAAAGAAAGATGAATTTATTTTTGAGATAATTGATGCCGGAATAGGAATTCCTTTGAAGGATCAAAAACATATTTTTGAACGCTATTTTAGAGCTGAAAACGCATTAACAAGTCAAGGGACAGGTATAGGATTAAATATTATTAAAGGACATTTGGAAAGCTTGAACGGAACAATTTCTTTTGAAAGTATTGAAAATAAAGGAACAAAATTTGAAGTTAAATTACCAATTATTATAGAAGAATGAAAACAATATTAATTATTGAAGATGATATAGTTTTAAGAGAAACTACTGCAGAAATATTAGAATTGGAAAATTATAAAGTAGTTACTGCGGCCAATGGAAAAAGAGGTGCCGAGCTAGCTAAAATAATATTGCCAGACTTGGTTGTTTGTGATATTATGATGCCTGAATTAGATGGGTATGAGGTTTTAAAATTATTAGCTGAAGATGAAAATACCAAAAGGATTCCATTTATATTTATGTCTGCAAAAACAGAAATAAAAGATGTTAGAAGAGGAATGGATTTAGGGGCAGATGATTATTTAACGAAACCTGTAAACGATGAATTATTAATTAGTGCTATTGAAAGTAGATTAGCAAAAGCATCTTTATTACAAGAAGAAGAAATTGAGGTTAAAAAAAATGAAGAAAATTCAGAAATTAAACATATTGAAAACCTAGAAGAGTTAAAGAATTATTTTTGTGACTTTGGCACTTCCAAATTATTAAGAAAAGGGGAAGTAATTTATAGAGAAGGAGAATTTTGCAATACAGTATATTTGGTATACAAAGGCTCTATAAAAAGCTCTAAAATTGATGAGTTTGGCAAAGAACTAATTATTAATATTCATAAAGATGATGATCTTTTTGGGTTTTCAACAATAATAGAAAATGCCCATTATTTTGAAACTACAATAGCTATGGAAAGTTCAGAGTTAATGTGTTTAACCAAAAATACAATTCAAAAAATAATTGAAAATAACTACAAATTATCTTTAGATATTTTTCAACTGATAAATGATAATTTAACCGAAGTAAAAGAACAATTATTACAAATGGCATATGGTTCAATGAGGCGTAAAACCGCTAAAACCATTCTTAAGTTTGCTCAAAAAATGACCAGAAAGCCTTCAGATAATATAAATATTTCTCGTAAAGATTTGGCTGGAGTAGCCGGGATTGCAACAGAAAGTTTAATTAGAACTTTAACTGATTTAAAGAAAGAAGGAATAATAGAAATTGAAGGTAGAAATATTCGAATTGTAGACTTGGAGGCTTTAGAGTCAATTAATTAACTTTTTTGTAATGTTTATGATATAAATTGATTGAAGCAATAATAAATCACTGATTTATGTCATTTAATAGTAAAATTGCTTTATATAGTTTTGTACTATTAATAAAAGCAATGAAAAATATTTTAATCTTAACCGATTTTTCTTTAAATTCTTGGAATTCCATTGAGTATTCATTATCACTTTTTCAAAATAAAGCATATCGTTTTTATTTGATAAATGCATCAGATATTCAAGATGAGGAAATCAAAAGCAATTCGGTTGAGAAAGTAGGGTTAGCCACAATTAAAAAACCGATAGATTCCAAAAAGGAATTTAAAAGTCTATTAAAAAAAATAGAGGATTCTCCACTAAAAGGAGCACACACATTTACTTCAATTGCGGTTAAAACAAACTTATTAATTGCGGTTAAAAACCAAATAAAAGCAAACAAAATTGACTTAATAATTATTGGGACTAATGGTCTTTCTACACAAGGAAAAAGAAATATTGGATCAATTACTGAAGATATTATTACAAAAGTTAAATGTTCAACCTTAGTTGTGCCAAAAGACGCTCGTTTTTTAGGGTTAAAAGAAATAGCATTTCCTACAGATTACACTTATTTTTATGAAGCAAAATTACTTCAAAATATAAATGACTTATTTAGTTATGATGGTTCAACCTTACGATTTGTTTATTTGGCCAAAAACAATGAAGTTTTAGACAAGGAACAATTATGGAATAAAGAAACAATTCATGATTATTTTATAAATAAAACGCACTCATTTCATTCTGAAGTAAATAAAAACTTAGAGCTATCTATTCAAAAAGCAATTGATCAATTTGGTATTGATTTAATAATAATGGCTGCTAAAAACTTGAATTTATTTGAACAAATCTTGTTCAGACCAAAAATGGTTTCAATTAAATATTATTCTAAAACACCTTTTTTAATATTACATTAAGTTACACATGAATAATGTAACAAGTATTCTTTTTTAATTTTCAATTAATTGTATATTTATAAAAGTAAAATTTAATAACAAAACTTTCTTTTATAATGAAAAACTTACTTTTTTATACAAGTTTCTTCTTGCTTTTTTCAGGATTAGTTGCTCAAAATTCATTAGTCAAAAATGTTCCTTTTACAAATATTGGACCTTCAATAATGAGTGGTAGAATTGTTGATATTGATATAAATCCTAATAATACAACTGAGTTTTATGCCGCATATGCATCTGGTGGGTTATGGTATACAAATAACAATGGGACTTCATTTGTATCAGTTACCGAGAATGCTCCAACTCAAAATATGGGAGATGTTGCTGTAGATTGGGAAAACGGAACAATTTATATTGGTACTGGTGAAAGTAATTCTTCTCGTTCCTCTTATGCTGGTATTGGAATCTTAAAAAGTACAGATAAAGGAAAAACGTGGGAACTTGTTGGGCTTGAAAATTCGCAACATATTGGAAGAATTATTATAAATAAAAACAACCCAAATGAAGTGTTGGTTGGAGTAATTGGTAATTTATATACTCCAAATACTGAGCGCGGAATTTTTAAAACTTCTGATGGTGGTAAAACTTGGAAAAATGTTTTGTTTATAAATGAAAATACGGGTGTAATTGATATAAGTGCTTCTCCAACAAATGCTGCTATTTTGTATGCAGCAACATGGGAAAGAAACAGAAAAGCTTGGAATTTTGATGGTGATGGAGAGAATTCAGCTATTTATAAAAGTAGTGATGCTGGTTTAACTTGGAATAAATTAACGGTTGAAGGAAGTGGTTTTCCAACAGGTGAAGGAATTGGGCGAATTGGTTTAGCTGTATTTAATAATGATGTTATTTATGCATTGTTAGATAATCAGTTTATGAGACCTGAAGAAAAAAAGAAAGAGAAAGAAGGCTTGCAAAAAGACGATTTAAGGAATATTAGTAAAACTGATTTTTTAAAATTAGAAAATAAAAGTATTAACGCCTATTTAAAAGAGAATAATTTTGATGAAAAATATACTGCTGATTTTATTAAATCCGAAGTTCAAAAAGATAGAATAAAACCAAACGATTTAGTTTCATTTTTAGAAGATGCCAATTTTGTGCTATTAAATTCAGAAGTTATCGGCGCTGAATTGTATAAATCTGAAGATGGAGGTAAAAATTGGAAAAAAACTCATGAGAAATATTTGGATGATGTGTATAGTTCTTACGGATATTATTTTGGAACAATTGCAGTGAATATTTCAAACGAAAATGAAATATACATTGGCGGTGTACCATTATTAAAATCTGATGATAGTGGAAAAACATTTACTTCTATCAGTAAAGAAAATGTACATTCTGACCATCAATTTATTTGGGTAAATCCAAAATTAAAAGGTCATTTAATAAATGGAAATGATGGTGGTATTAATATAACATATGACAATGGTGAGAATTGGATAAAAAATAATCAACCAGCAGTTGGGCAATTTTATGCTATAAATGTTGATAATCAAAAGCCATATAATGTGTATGGAGGCTTGCAAGATAATGGTGTTTGGTATGGGCCAAGTAATTATGAGTATTCAAAAAGATGGGAAGCTAGCGGTAATTATCCTTTTAAAAGTATTGGAGGAGGAGATGGAATGCAAGTTCAAATAGATAACAGAGATAATAACGTTGTATATGCTGGAAGTCAGTTTGGTTATTATTACCGTGTAAATTTAAAAACAAACGAAAGAGTTGATATTCACCCAGAACACGAATTGGGTAATTCACCTTATAGATACAATTGGCAAACGCCAATTTTGTTATCACCTCACAACCAAGATATTTTATATATGGGAGCTAATAAATTATTGCGCTCTATGGATAAAGGTGAAAATTTTATTGCTATTTCTGAGGATTTAACAACTGGTGGTAAAAAAGGGAATATTCCTTATGGAACTTTAACTTCAATTTCTGAAAGTCCTTTTCAGTTCGGATTTATATATACAGGAAGTGATGATGGGTATGTAAATGTTACTACAAACGGTGGAGGAAGTTGGGTGAGAATTTCAGATAATTTACCACAAAATTTATGGGTTTCAAGAGTAATTGCCTCTCAACACGAAAAAGAAAGAGTATATGTAGCGTTGAATGGTTATAGAAGTGACGATTTTAAACCGTACATTTTTGTAAGTGAAAATATGGGGAAAACGTGGGAGAGTTTAAATGCCAATTTGCCAAATTACCCAATAAATGTAGTAAAAGAAGATCCTGAAGATGAAAATATGTTGTATTTAGGAACAGATAATGAGGCGTATGTTTCTTTTGATAAAGGTAAAAACTGGCAACTTTTCTCAAATGGAATTCCAAAGGTTGCTATCCATGATTTGGTAATTCAGAATGAAGCAAAAGATTTGGTTGTTGCAACTCATGGGCGCTCCATTTATAAAGCAAATATTGCTCCATTACAACAGTTTAATAAAGTTAAAGAACAGGAATATGCTATTTTTAAGATTCCTTCTGTTCGTTATTCTTCACGATGGGGAAGTTCTTGGAGCCAATGGTACGATATTAATTTACCAAGCGTAACTATTCCATTTTATGTGTTAAATGAAGGAAGTCACAAAATAATTATTAGTACAGAAGACAATATTGAGCTAAACCAATTAGATGTAAAAGCAACAAAAGGTTTTAATTTTGTTGAATACGATTTATCAGTAGTTGAAAAAAAGGGAATCACAGTATTAACAAAAAAAGAGACAACCTATAAAAAAGCTAAAAACGATGTTTATTATTTGCCAAAAGGAAAATATTTTGTAAAAATTGGTGAAGAAAAACAGTCATTTGAAGTTAAGTAAATTATGAAAATTTTCCCAGTTTTATTGTTTTTGCTCGTTGGTATTAATTTTATGAGTGCACAATCTAACTGGGAGCATTTTTGGAAACAATCTACTCCAATTAAAACGTGGGTATTATTACATCCATTTAAAGCAAAAAATGCGTATGCTATTTCTTTAGAAGCTCAAAAAATTACAGATTCAATACTTACAACTACGTTATTAGATAAAGACGCTTCAGGCGGTCAAGTAGATGCCTTTAGACATGCTTTTTGGATGGCAACTTTACAAATTGAAATTGGAAAATGTGCGGCAAAATCTTTAGGCAAGGCTCATGAAAGAGATAATAATAGAACGTTTAAAAAACGGAAGTTAGAAAATGGAATATTGCCTGATAAAGCATCAAAAAAAATGGATTTATATAATAATAAAGTCGGTTTAACATTTTCTAAAAAGGGAGATTCAATTTCAATTAAAAGTCTTATTTATAAAATCTCCAATTCAATTCTTAGGGGAGATTTAAAGGTGATAAAAAAAGATAGTTTGGGGAATTATTTAACCTGTGCAAATGAAATTATTCCTTCAAAAGAATTGCAGCACAAATGGAAAAATAATAAATGCTTGGTTTCTTCAAAAAAATAATTTTTTAAACACAAAGAGAAATCTGTTTTTATAATCATTCTAAATAAAGATTTGATTATGATTTATCTTTTAATAGAAAAAATGAAATAGTATATTTGTAGCTTTAAAAAAATTATATAAAAAATGAGCGGATTTTTATCTTCATCAATCGCAAGAAAAGTAGCAATGGCGTTGTCAGCACTTTTCTTAATTTTTTTCTTGATTATTCATTTAGCAGTAAATTTAACATCGTTATTTAGTGTAGAAGCTTTTAATGAGGCTTCTCATTTTATGGGAACAAATCCATTAATTCAGTTTGCGTTGCAGCCTGTACTTATTTTTGGAGTTGTTTTTCACTTTGTAATGGGGTTTGTTTTAGAACTTAAGAATAGAGCGTCAAGAAACGTAAAGTATGCAAAATACAATGGTGCAGCAAGTGCTTCTTGGATGTCAAGAAATATGGCAATTAGCGGCGGTGTTATTTTAGCATTTATTGTGGTACATTTTCTAGATTTCTGGATTCCAGAGTTAAATACTAAATATATCTTAGGAGATATGTCTGGTATGCATAACGGGGAGTTTAGATATTATGCAGAATTAAATCACAAATTTGGTAGTCCAATAAAAGTTGGAATTTATGTAGTTGCTTTTATATTGTTGGCATTGCATTTAATGCACGGTTTTCAATCGGCATTTCAATCAATGGGCTTCAATAACAAGTACACAAGTTGCGTAAAATCACTTGGAAAATGGTATTCAATACTAATTCCTCTTGGGTTTATTGTAATAGCATTATTTCACCATTTTAATCAATTAAACCATTAATCTAAGAGCATATGACTACTTTAAATTCAAGAGTACCAGAAGGTCCAATAAAAGATAAATGGACATTATACAAAGATCACATTGACTTAGTAAACCCTGCAAACAAACGTAATATAGATATTATTGTTGTGGGTACAGGTTTAGCAGGAGGTTCTGCCGCTGCTACTTTAGCTGAGTTAGGATATAACGTAAAAGCATTTGCTTACCAAGACTCTCCGCGTAGAGCGCATTCAATTGCAGCTCAAGGAGGAATCAATGCAGCAAAAAATTATATGGGCGATGGAGATTCTAACTATCGTTTATTTTATGACACTGTAAAAGGTGGAGATTACCGTTCACGTGAAGCAAACGTACATCGTTTAGCTGAGGTTTCTGGAGCAATTATAGACCAATGTGTGGCGCAAGGGGTTCCTTTTGCACGTGATTATGGTGGATTGTTAGATAACCGTTCTTTTGGTGGTGTTTTAGTTTCTAGAACTTTTTATGCGAAAGGACAAACAGGACAACAATTATTATTAGGATGTTATTCTGCAATGAATCGTCAAATTGCTCGTGGAAAGATTGAAATGTTCAATCGTCACGAAATGTTAGACGTTGTTAAAATTGATGGAAAAGCAAGAGGAATTATTGCGCGTGATTTAATAACTGGTGAAATTGAGCGTCATTCTGCTCATGCAGTGGTTATTGCTACTGGTGGTTACGGAAATGTTTATTTCTTATCTACCAACGCAATGGGTTCTAATGCAACTGCAGCTTGGAAAATTCATAAAAAAGGAGCGTATTTCGCAAATCCTTGTTTTACACAAATTCACCCAACGTGTATTCCACGTTCAGGAGATTACCAATCTAAATTAACGTTAATGTCTGAATCATTACGTAATGATGGTAGAATCTGGGTTCCAGCAAAAATTGAAGATGCAAAAGCAATTCAACAAGGAAAATTAAAACCTACAGCAATTGCTGAAGAAGATAGAGATTATTTCTTAGAAAGAAGATATCCAGCTTATGGAAACTTAGTTCCTAGAGATGTTGCTTCAAGAGCAGCTAAAGAACGTTGTGATGCAGGTCACGGTGTGAATGCAACTGGTGAAGCAGTGTATTTAGATTTTGCTGCTGCCATTCATCGTTATGGAAGTACAAAAGCTAAAATTCAAGGACTTCATAATCCTTCAAAGGAAGAAGTTATTAAATTAGGGGAAGCGGTTATTGAAGAAAAATACGGTAACTTATTCCAAATGTATGAGAAAATTATTGATGAAAATCCATACAAAACTCCTATGATGATTTATCCGGCAACACACTATACAATGGGTGGTGTTTGGGTTGATTATAACTTAATGACAACCGTTCCTGGTTTATACTGTATTGGTGAAGCAAACTTCTCTGATCACGGAGCAAACAGATTGGGAGCTTCTGCACTAATGCAAGGGTTGGCCGATGGTTATTTTGTGTTACCTTATACTATTGGCGATTATTTAGCTGATGATATTAGAACTGGTAAAATTCCAACAAATTCTCCTGAATTTGATGAAGTTGAAAAATCTGTTAAAGATCAATTAGAATTTTTCGTTAATAATAAAGGAACACATTCTGTAGATTATTTCCATAAAAAACTAGGTTTAGTGATGTGGAATAAGGTTGGAATGGCTCGTAATGAAAAAGGATTAAAAGAAGCGATCAAAGAAATTCAAGATATTCGTGAAGATTTCTGGAAAAATGTAAAAGTTCCAGGAAGTTTAAATGAATTAAATCCTGAGTTGGAAAAAGCAGGTAGAGTAGCCGATTTCTTAGAATTAGGTGAATTGTTTGCGAAAGATGCTTTAGAGCGTGAAGAATCTTGTGGAGGTCATTTCCGTGAGGAGCACGTAACTGAAGATGGTGAAGCAAAACGTGATGATAAAAACTTTGCGTATGTTGCAGCTTGGGAATATACAGGAAAACCTAGTGAAGCAATTTTACATAAAGAACAATTAGAATTTAAAGATATCGAATTAAAAACTCGTTCATATAAATAAAAAGACATTATGAATTTAACGTTAAAAATTTGGAGACAAAAAGGACCACAAGATAAAGGTCAAATGGTCGAATATAAAGTTACCGATATTTCAGAGCATATGTCATTTTTAGAAATGATGGACGTGTTGAATGAACAATTGGTAGCAAAAGATGAAGTGCCAATTGCATTTGATCACGATTGTAGAGAAGGTATTTGCGGTATGTGTTCATTACATATTAATGGTGAGCCTCACGGACCAGATAGAGGAATTACTACGTGTCAGTTACATATGCGTACTTTTAAAGATGGTGATACAATTTATATTGAACCATGGAGAGCAAAAGCATTCCCTGTAATTAAAGATTTAATTGTAGATAGAATGGCTTTTGAACGCATTCAACAAGCTGGTGGATATATTTCTGTAAATACATCAGGAAATACACAAGATGCAAACGCAATTCCAATTTCAAAATTAAATGCAGATTTATCTATGGATGCTGCTGCTTGTATTGGTTGTGGAGCTTGTGTGGCAAGTTGTAAAAACTCAAGTGCCATGTTATTTGTTTCAGCTAAAGTATCTCAGTTTGCATTATTACCACAAGGTAAAGTTGAAGCTGCAGATCGTGTTAGAAATATGGTAAAACAAATGGATGAAGAAGGTTTTGGTAACTGTACCAATACTGGCGCTTGTGAAGTTGAATGCCCGAAAGGAATTTCATTAGAAAACATTGCACGTATGAATCGTGAATATTTAAAAGCTAGTATTATTTAGTTTTAAAAAAGTATAAAATCAATTAGAAAAACCTGTTTCAGAAATGAAACAGGTTTTTTGTTTTATATGCCTAAGAAATTGTAAATTTAGATGCTAAAATGTATATCAAATGCCTTCTTATAAATATCCTTTTAATTCTAAATTACCAGAAGTGCCAACCTCTATATTTTCAGTAATGAGCGCATTGGCTCACAAAGAAAATGCATTGAATTTAGCACAGGGATTTCCAAATTTTGAAAGTGATTCAAAATTGATAGAATTGGTAAATAATGCAATGAAAACGGGAAGCAATCAATACGCTCCAATGCCTGGAATTTTTAGTTTGCGAAAAGCAATTGCTGAAAAAATGGAAAATTTGTATGGTGTTTCCTATAACCCTGAGTCAGAAATTACGATTACTGCTGGAGCTACACAAGCTATTTTTACAGCAATTGCAGCAACAATACAAAAGGATGATGAAGTAATTATCTTCAAACCTGCCTATGATTGCTACGAACCAACAATTGAACTTTTTGGAGGAAAAACAATTGCTGTACAGCTAAATCCAGAGGACTTTAGAATAGATTGGGAATTGGTTAAAAGCTTGATTTCTGATAAAACTAAAATGATCATCATTAACACACCACACAATCCTTCAGGAAAAATTTTATCTAAGCCTGATATGACTGAGCTTGAAAATATAGTAAAGAATACCAATATTTTATTGTTAAGTGATGAAGTATATGAACACATTATTTTTGATGGTGAGCAACATCAATCTGCTGCATTATTTCCTACTATAGCTGAAAGAACCTTTATTGTGGCTTCCTTCGGAAAAACATTTCATAATACAGGTTGGAAAGTTGGGTATTGTTTGGCTCCAAAAGAGCTTATGTCTGAATTTCGAAAAGTACATCAGTTCAATGTTTTTAGCGTCAATCATCCAACACAAGTTGCTTTGGCCGAGTATTTAAAAACTCCCAATAATTATCTTGAATTAAGTGGTTTTTATCAGCAAAAGAGAGATTTATTTTTAAGCCTACTAAAAGATTCCCGTTTTGAGTTTTCTCCTTCAAATGGCACTTATTTTCAATTGTTAAATTTTAAAAATATTACAAATGAAAGCGATTATGAATTTGCAATACGATTAACAAAGGAGAAAAAAATAGCAGCGATTCCAATTTCAGTATTTAATGAAGATGCGTTAGATACTCATGTTTTACGTTTTTGTTTTGCAAAAACAACTGAAACTTTAAAAGCAGCAGCAGCTATATTATGTGAAATTTAATTTGTAATTTAGAATAAACTAAAAAGTTAAAAACATGAAAACAATAAAAATATTAATAACCATTATTTTATTATTTGGGGTTACAATTTCACAAGCTCAAAAAGTTGAATACAATGGAGTAAATTATGTAGTGAAAAAGAATGCAATTTTTATGGATGGTAAAGATATAACAACCTCTCTTTCACCTGAGCAGCACGCAAATATTAAAAATAGATTAAGCCAGCAAATTTTAGCAGATAAAAAATTAAAAGAAGCACAAAAAGAGCAAAAGAAAGCTGAAAAAAGACAAAAAGCTGCTGAAAAGAGACAAAAGAAGGCGGAAAATGAAATAAAGAAAAAAGAAAAGGCTAAAAAAAATTATTCTGATGCTCAGGATCGTTATGAAAAGCAGGTAAAGCGTCATGAAAAATTAAAAAATAAAGGTAAATTATCTCCTGAAGATGAAGTGAAATGGCAAAAAAAGTTGGAGGGTTTACAAAAACAAATTGAAAAAACTAAAAGAAAAATGTAGTCTTTCATTGTTAATTTTATGCAAAGATATTTAAAAATAACAATTCTTCAGTCGGATATTATTTGGCAAGATAACAATCAAAACTTACAT
>Ga0208437_1000300_pt1 | contig 15085 bp, 14 predicted proteins | sample ColrivemetaGS705_FD_187602 | JGI IMG/M metagenome (GOLD analysis project Ga0208437, IMG submission 187602) | Estuarine microbial communities from the Columbia River estuary - Flood tide ETM metaG S.705 (SPAdes) (version 2) | ecosystem: Environmental > Aquatic > Marine > Intertidal zone > Estuary... | reverse complement strand
TGGTGCTAGTGATGATTTACAGCTTTATCATGATGGGTTTAATAGTTATATAACAGATACAGGGACAGGTAATTTATATGTCAGAGCCAGCAATGAACTAGCCTTAACTTCTGCGGCAGGAGAAGCGTTTTTCTTAGGTATTGCAGATGGTTCAAGTTATCTATATCACAATGGCGGCGTTAAGCTAAACACCACAGCCACAGGCATAGACGTTACTGGAAACTTACAGGCAACAGGCTACTTAGCTGTAGACGGCGCATCAGGCAACACTGGAGCAGGTACAGACCGTTGGATTGGTGGTGACGGTACGGCAGGAACTTGGTTCTACAATGTTCCAACAGGCTCCAACCATTACTTTGCTGTAAACAATGCAAACAAGTTAGCAATTAACTCCACAGGCATAGACGTTACTGGCACAGCCACGATGGATGGGCTTACTGTTCAAAACTCTGGCTCTACACTACTATCTGTTGGCTCTACTGATGGTTCTGGGGCGCAACTTCGTTTAGATGGTAGTGCAAATGGAGATTTTGCAGGAGGCGACTACTCTGTAATAAAAAATGAAAACAATGATTTGGTTCTTATTTCTGGAACACCTAATGGCGATATAGATTCATTTACGCATGATGGCAGTGGAAATAAACTAAGGCATAAAATAGGAAGCAACGGCGACATCAGCTTCTACGAGGACACAGGCACAACGGCTAAGTTCTTCTGGGATGCGTCTGCGGAGTCTTTGGGTATTGGTACTAGTGCGCCAGCAAGTGCTTTATCCGTAGCTACTAATGGTGGAGCGTGGACTACAAGTTCGAGTGATGGTGTTGGTATAAATTACAATTCTGGTAATGCCAATATATCTACATACTTGGATAACTCTACGTTAAAGATTGGAGCAGGTGTCACTCAGAAGAATGGAATGACTATTTACGGTCAAACGGGTGGCAACAGAATACAGTGGGATGTTGCAGGTTCAGAACGCATGCGCATAGACGCATCAGGCAATGTGTTGGTGGGTAAGACTGCTACAGCTTATGGTACTGCTGGTGTTGTTGCTTATGCTAACGGTGGGTTTACAGCTACTAAGTCTGCGGATGCACCTGTTGGGTTGAACAGATTATCTAGTGACGGTTCTATAATTAACTTTGCCAAAGACGGCACATCCGTAGGTAGTATTGGTAGTAGAGTTACAAACTTATATACCACATACACAGCAAACGGCTTCGGGCTTACTGGAACGGCTACAACTAATGGTGTAATACCTTCGTTAAATGGTGGAGTGTCTAACGGTGCAGTTGACTTAGGCGGTTCAGCGGCTCGCTTCAAAGACCTCTACCTATCAGGCGGTGTCTACTTAGGCGGTACAGGCGCTGCTAATAAGCTGGATGACTATGAGGAGGGTACTTGGACTCCTCTTTTGACCGCAGTCTCTGGCACAAAAACATGGACTTACAGTGCGCAACGTGGAACCTATACTAAAGTAGGAAACCTAGTGACCGTATTTTTCAATATCCAACTTACTTCAAATGGTAGCGGTACAGATGGGAATGCGCGAATAACTGGATTACCCTTTCTATCCGCTACAGATTCTGCCTTAGTAGCTTATTACGCGTTTTTCTGGAAGCAGTTGATTAACACTACCGAAGTATCTTTGATGGGGCAGCTTCCTGCGGGTGGAGACTATATCACCTTCCTCGACGGAAGCAGTTCTTATCCTGACATTACTTACATAAATACCAGCGTTTTTGTGAACGACAGGCGCGTCAGGGGAACAATGCAATATAGAGTTTAACAACTTAACCATACGCCTATCGGACGGTAGGCACAGACAGGAGAAAGCTAATGGCTTTAGAAAAAGTAGTAACAGAAATTAAAGGCTATGAAGGTCTTTATGCGATTACACCTAACGGGCAGATTTGGAGTCACCCTAAAGGCACAAACTCCAAGGAAGGCAGGTGGATGGCTTTAGACTTTTCGAGTCGATACCCGATGATTTGTTTGACTAAATCGGGACAGAAGAAACGGCATCTTGTGCATCGTCTTGTTGCAGAGGCTTTTATTGCAAACCCTGATGAATATAATCAGGTGAACCATATCAACGGTAACCGCGAAGATAATCGCGTAGAAAACCTTGAGTGGGTTAATGCTTCTCAAAACCGATTACATGCTTGGCGTAAAGGATTGCAGGTTGCAACTAGTTTGCACAAGAAATCCGCTAAAAAAGCTGGTCACGGAAGACGATTATTTAGCATGGAGCAGGCAAACGATATTAGAAAGCTGTACGAATCTAAAGCATTAAATCAATACGAGCTAGCTAATAAATACAAAACATCACAAGCCGTTATTAGCGGTATTGTTTTATACAAAACTTACACAGAGGAAGCCGCATAATGTCGCTTACAAAAGAAATTACTCAAGATAAAATAGAAATAATTGGAAAGTTCAAAGCAGTACAAGTACGAACCTGCACCAAAGTCCTAGAGGACGGCGTAGAGCTATCCTCTGGCTATCACAGACACGTTGTAGTCGCAGGACAGGACTACAGCAACGAATCAGCAGAGGTGCAGGCTATCTGTGCTGCTGTACATACAGACGCAGTAATTGCTGCATACAACGCATCACTGGAGGCTTCAGAATGAACTGGACTATAGCACAACTAGAACGTAACTCAGCAGACAACGGCGTAACTGTAGCCCATTGGCGTTGCAGCAAGACCGTAGGCGACCACACAGCAAGCTCTTATGGCACTTGTGGCTTTACACCTGACGTAGAGAAAGCAGGCTTTGTAGCCTTTGACGCTCTCACTGAAGAAGCTGTCATTGGCTGGGTGCAAGAGTCTATGGACGTAGAAGCTCTGGAAGCTGGTCTTGACGCACAGCTTGCTGAGATGGCTGCACCGTCAACAGTAGCTGGTACACCTTGGTAGCATGAAGCTGGTCTTTGCGTTGATAGTCCTGATCGACGGTACTGTTGACGCAGAGGCCACTAGCTACTGGCACGACATAACAAGATGTAGATGGTTCGCTGAAGAGTTAACAATACAGGGAACTATAAGACGCTATCACACACCTGTACACGCTTATTGCAAGCCAGTGTATGTAGACCCAGCAGAGGTAGTTATTTATGATTGATCCTATAACTGCTGTTGCAATGGCTACAAGCGCTTTCAAGACTGTACAGAAGATGGTGTCAATGGGCAGAGAGATTGAAGATACTCTAGGCCAAGTTGGTAAGTGGTATGGCGCTGTTAGCGACTTCAACGAAGCTAAGAGACAAGCAGAGAATCCACCTATCTTCCGCAGGCTGGTAGCGTCTAAGTCAGTCGAGCAAGAAGCGTTGGAGATGTACGCGCACGATAAGCGAATAAAGCAACAAGAGAAAGAGTTACGAGAGCTGCTGATGTACACCTACGGCCCTGACGCTTACAAAGAGTTATTAGGTATGCGTAGGAAGATACGAGAGCAGCGAGAGAAGACTTTGTACGCACAAGAACGTAAGCGTAAAGCATTCATCTGGAACGTAGCAGGCTTGGCAGCGGTAGTTATAATGTCAGGTGTGCTGTATCAACTAACAACACTTATTTTAGGGAAGATGTAATATGGCCATAGAATCAGGTAAAGAAGTAGTAGACATTGCAGCAGCGTCTACAGCCGTTATGACCTTAGCAGCTTGGCTACCGCCTATGGCTTCTTTGTTCACTATTATCTGGCTAGGCATAAGGATATATGAATCAGACACCATTCAGAATCTTGTAGGTAAAAAATAATGTCTATCTTCACCGCTCTGCTTGGCCCTGTTGCTGATTTAGCTAAAGGTTACTTGTCTAACAAAGCTGACCAAGCTAAAGCAAAACACGAAGCTACAATGTCAGTTATACAGAACGATGCTGATTGGGAAACCAAGATGGCTGAAGCGTCTGGTGATAGCTGGAAAGATGAGTTCTGGACTCTTGTGTTAGCTATACCAGTGTTTATGGTTGGTTATGCTATTGCTGCCAACGACGTAACTGTGATACACAGAGTTGCTGAGGGGTTTGTAGCATTAGAGAAGTTGCCAGAGTGGTATCAATATTTATTATTCATAGCTATCAGTTCTAGCTTTGGTATTAGAGGCGCTAGTAAGATTATGGAAATGAGGAAGTAACTTATGGCATTATCTCCTTCTGGACGCGGTACACCAAGAGAAAGAGCTGCTGCGGCTGCTGCGGCTGCTGCGGCTGCTGCGGCTGCTAAAACGCCAACGCCTACGCCTACGCCAACTCCTACTCCTACTCCTACTCCTACGCCAGCTCCTGTGGTCAAAGCAACAGCTGCGCGCCCAGTAGTTAATACAAAAGCATTTGATGCTTCTGATTGGGCAAGATTAGATAAGCTGACAGCACCTATAACTTTAACAAACCCTTACGGTATTTATGAAGAAACTCCCAACTTAACAAAAGAACAGAGACAAGCAGCTCTAGCTAAAGCTATGACCGACCCTGTAAACGTAGCTAACAAAGCTGAGAGAGCTACTTGGACAGAACAAGAAAAAAGAATTGACGAACAAAATAACCGTTTAGAAAAATACGGAGTAACATCTACTGACTTAGGAAATAAGATATTAACAGATGATGAACTTCAAAAGGTTGAGGACATTTTATTTTACAAAGTAAACGATACTCAATTTCAGAATTTAAAAAATCTTCAGCAATCTAACCCTGCTGAGTTCTCTACTATTTTTAATCAGTTAGATAACAGAAAACAATTAACTTATTTTTATAACGATTATAAGGCTGGTAATTTAAATAAAGATTCTTATTTACAAGCGGCTGCTGGTTTGTTACAGAGCCAAAATCCAAATAGTATTTATCTTATTGATCAGGGTGTTTTATACGAAGCTCCTAAAAACGTCAGTAAAAGTTTAAATTCTTACAGAGAAGTTAATCTTCTTGATCCCACAGTTAGCGGAGGTGTCAAAAAAGGCACAGACAGGACAGACCCGCTTTTGTTAGGTAACTTAGGAAGCAGTGTTGGTGGAGAGTCTTTAGACAAGCGTTCTAGTTGGGATAAAGTATTAAACAGCGCTCCCGCGTCAATGATTGCTAGTGTGTTCGGCCCTGCTGGACAAGCAGTTCTTGCAGCAGCTAAGGTAGCAAATGGACAGTCTTTAACAACAGCAGATTATATACAACTAGCAAGTGCTGGGTTAAAGTATCTAGGCACATTAGAAGGAGCTACACTAGCAGAAGCACAAAGCGCTGCTGACGCTGCAGTAGAAAGTGCAATTGCTGCTGGTACTATTACAACAGCAGCAGAAGCAGAGGCAATGTATAATTCTGTATTAGCCGCTACAGAAATGGCTCCAAGTGTTTTTGGCGTTACTTTTAAAGATTTATTAGGGCCTTTAGGAGAAGGAGCAGACGCAGGGATAGACACTAACCCAGTTGATATTTATGGAAACGCTGCGTCAACAGACGGTATTATTTATAATTTATTAGACAATAGTGTTAACTCAAGTATAGCTGATTTATTAACTGACACAACAGGCAGTATTTTTGACATAGTTAATGAAATAAAAGACAACATACAAACTGAAGACCCAACTGCTAAGGCCGCTGCTGACGCAAGAGCTGAAGCAGAAGCTCAAGCAAAAGCCAGAGCAGACGCTAAAGCCGCTGCAGACGCTAAAGCCGCTGCAGACGCTAAAGCTGCTGCAGATGCTAAAGCCGCAGCAGACGCTAAAGCTGCTGCTGATGCTAAAGCTGCTGCAGATGCTAAAGCTAAAGCAGACGCTAAAGCCGCTGCAGACGCTAAAGCTGCTGCAGATGCTAAAGCCGCAGCTGATGCTAAAGCTGCTGCAGATGCTAAAGCTAAAGCAGACGCTGAAGCCAAAGCAGCCGCCGATGCACAAGCTAAAGCCGCTGCAGACGCAAAAGCTGCCGCAGACGCTAAAGCCGCAGCTGACGCTAAAGCCGCTGCAGATGCCAAAGCTGCAGCAGACGCTAAAGCTAAAGCAGACGCTGAAGCCAAGGCTGCTGCAGACGCACAGGCTAAAGCTGCTGCAGAAGCTAAAGCCGCCGCAGATGCTAAAGCTAAAGCAGACGCAGACGCTAAAGCTGCGGCAAACGCGAAAGCTGCTGCAGCCGCTAAAGCTGCCCAAGAGAAAGCTGCTGCAGAAGCTAAAGCCGCTGCTGATGCCAAAGCTAAGGCAGACGCAGAAGCTAAGGCTGCTGCAGACGCACAGGCTAAGGCGGCTGCTGACGCAAAAGCCGCCGCAGATGCCAAAGCTGCAGCAGATGCCAAAGCTGCAGCAGATGCTAAAGCCGCTGCAGATGCAAAAGCTAAGGCAGACGCAGAAGCTAAAGCAGCCGCAGAAGCGCAAGCTAAAGCCGCTGCAGAAGCTAAAGCCGCAGCAGATGCTAAGGCTGCTGCAGACGCTAAAGCTGCTGCTGACGCAAAAGCCGCTGCTGATGCTAAGGCTGCTGCAGATGCTAAAGCTGCTGCAGAAGCTCAAGCAGCTCGTGACAAAGCTGCAGCAGATGCTCAAGCTGCACAAGAGAAAGCTGCTGCAGATGCTAAAGCCGCTGCAGATGCTAAAGCTAAAGCAGATAAGTTAGAACAAGAAGCAGCTGATCTTTCTACACTTGAAGCGGCTAAAGCAGCTCAAGCAAAAGCTGCAGCAGATGCTAAAGCTGCTGCAGACGCACAAGCTAAAGCAGACGCTGAAGCCAAGGCTGCTGCAGAAGCTCAAGCTAAAGCAGAACAAGAAGCTGAAACACAACGAATAGAACAAGAAGCAGCTAAAGCAGCGGCAGAGCAAGCAGCGGCTAACAAGGCGGCAGCAGAGAAAGCAGAGGCAGATAGAGCAGCAGCGCAGGCAGCAGCAGACAAAGCAGCAGCAGACGCTAAAGCAGCCGCTGACGCAGCTAAAGCAGAGAAGGACGCAGCAACAGCACTAGAACAAGAAAGACTAGCGAGAGAAGCACAGGCTGAAGCTGATCGTCAACAAGAAATTGCAAATAAAGCAGAGCAAGACAAGATAGTTGCTGAACAAGCTGAGGCTGATCGACTGGCTGAAGAAGCTAGATTAGCTCAAGAAGGAACCACAACTATTACTGATCCTGCGTCAGGTGATGAAACAATAGTTACTGGCACAACTCCTGATATGCCTCCTAGTGAACAGCCAGATGTAACGCCTATCTATGACCAAGAGCCTATTGTGTACGAACCTCCTGCAGACGCTGGCGGTGGTGCTGGCGGTGGTGATGGTGCTGGCGGTGGTGAAACTGGCGCAGGTTCTTCAGGCACTGGAATACCAGAAGAAGGCTCAGGTATACCCAGCACTTCAGGTTCTGGTGGTCTTGCTCAGGAAGAAGGATACGATCCTGATCTGACAGACACAATGAGCGTACCTAATCCTGATTTTGATCCAGAATCTAGGGATGTTTTCATACAAAGACAAATCTATGACATGATTCTAAACGAAACAGACCCTGTTCTTAAGGAGCGTTTAGAGCAAGAATACAAAAGGATGGGTGGAAACCACCTAGAAGAAGTTAGAGCTGGTGTACCTAAAGAAGAGGTATACGCTGATTATCCTCCTGAGTACATAGAAGTTCCTTACGAAGAACCTACGTTAGATGCAGAAACTTTTGAGGCTCGTTATCCTGATGGTTGGTTAGGCGGTTCTTTTGATACTCTAGATGCTAACAAAGATGGTGTTGTCTCTGAAACTGAGCTGTATGACTATGAGCATAACATGGGAAGTGGCCAAGGAGGAGAACCTTCTGACATTGTTAAAGCAATCTTAGACGCTTTAAGATCAGAAGTGGACACCCCTGATCCCTCTACAGGTCTTCCTACAGATACTACAGTAGAAGTAGGTACGGCTGCTGGCTCTACTGATCCTGCTGTAGGCACAGGACAAGACCCTTCTACTGATCTTTCTACAGGCATTCCTTCTGATACCACGTCTACTAGTGGCACTACAGGCGCTGGAGGCGGTGGTGTAGGTACTGATGTAGGAGGAGGCGCTGGTGGCGGCACTACAGGCGGTGGCGCAGGTTCTGGAGAAGCAGAGACAGGCGCAGGAGCAGGCGCAGGAACTGGTACAGGCACTGGCACTGGTGAAGGGACTGGTGGAGGTACAGGAACTGGTGAAGGCACTGGTGAAGGAACTGGTGAAGGAGAAGACACAGGCACAGGTACAGGTATTGCAGGCGTAGGCGGTATGCTATCTCCTACACGCACAACAGACTTGTTATTTGCTGATTTGTTTAAATCTAATGTCAAGATAGGAAGCAACCAAGAAATAGCACCCTATGTTCAACTACAACAGCCATCAATAAACAATCCTTATTCTCAAGGTATGTTGACAAATCAAGACACAACAAAGAGGTTCTACTCATAATGACATATCTACAGTTAGTAAATAGTGTTCTACGCAGACTCCGTGAGAACGAAGTAGACTCTGTTAATCAAAATAACTATTCAAAACTTATTGGGGAGTTTGTCAACGATGCTAAACGAACCGTAGAAGATGCTTGGGACTGGACAGCACTGCGTACAACGCTAACAGTGTCTACAGTAGCTAATGTTTATAACTACACGCTAGTTGACTCACAAGACCGCATCAAGGTGTTGGACGTTATTAACGACTCTTCTAACTGGTTTATGGAGTATCGTCCATCAACGTGGATGAACAATGCCTTCCTCGTCCAAGCTAACATACCCTACGCAGCTCCTAAGTACTACAGCTGGAACGGTATTGATAGTAATGGCGATAGCGGTGTAGACCTCTACCCAGCCCCTGACGGTGCTTATCAGCTACGCTTTAACGTGGTGCTGCGTACAGCAGACATGACAGAAAACACTGACACAATGTCAATACCTTCGTCACCAGTGATTCAGATAGCAACAGCGTTAGGCGCTAGAGAACGTGGTGAGACTGGTGGAACAAGCTCAGCAGAGTTGTTTGCTTTAGCTGATCGTACCTTGTCAGACGCTATTGCCTTAGACGCTGCTAGACATCCTGAAGAGACTATCTGGACGACTGTATAATGGCTCAACAACTACAGAACATTACAATCTCAGCCCCAGGATTTTTTGGTTTAAACACCCAAGACTCTCCTATTGGTTTAGACCCTTCGTTTGCCGCTGTAGCTGACAACTGTGTTATTGATCAGCTAGGACGTATCGGAGCTAGGAAGGGCTATCAGTACTCAACAACCAACGGAGCTTCTTTGCTGGGCAGCAGCAGAGGAATAGAGACGCTGCATCAGTTTATTGACTATAGTGGCGATAGAAGGTTGCTATCAGCAGGTAATTTAAAAGTATTTGTTGGTGATACTACGTTGGTTGATTACACGCCAGCAGGTTATATAGCAACAGCAAACAATTGGAAGTGCGTCACACTGGCTAACCATGTATATATGGTACAGAGTGGACACGAGCCGTTGATAGGCACTAATGAAGCTGCTCCGTTTACACTAGAGCGTATAAGCACACACTCGCATAGCACAGGAACTATGCCGCAAGGCAACGAAGCTCTAGCCGCTTTTGGACGCTTGTGGGTAGCTGATGTAGTAGGTAACAAGCACACTGTTTACTGGAGTGATTTACTAGACGGTGCACATTGGACAGGAGGCTCTTCAGGCAGCTTAGACTTAACTAACGTATGGCCAGAAGGCTTTGACGAGATAGTGGCACTAGCGGCTCACAATGGCTTTCTAATCATCTTTGGTAAGAAGTCTATACTTACCTATAGCGGTGCTAAGTCTCCAAGCACTATGACGCTTGCAGACACCGTAGCAGGCGTTGGTTGTGTTTCTCGTGATTCTGTACAGCACACTGGGACAGACCTTATATTTTTATCTAATACAGGTGTGCGTACGCTGGGAAGGACTATTCAAGAGAAGTCTTTGCCAATGAGAGACATCAGCAAGAATGTTCGGAATGACTTGGTTAGTTTGATTCAACAGCAGAACAATCCTATCAAATCTTTATACAGCCAAGAAGAAGCTTTTTACTTGCTTTCTTTTCCAGATAGTGGTATAATATATTGTTTTGACATGCGTGTCCCGCTAGAGAATGATTCACATAGGGTTACAACATGGTCTGGGATGGGTGTTAACGTCTTTGCTCGTTGTGACGATGGCACTATTCACATGGGAGTGTCTGACGGCATTGTAGAATATAGTGGTTACTTAGACGATACAGAACAGTATCAGCTACGTTATTTCAGTAACCCACTTGACTTCCAAAGCCCAGCTAACTTGAAGTTTTTGAAGAAGTTTAACTTAACTATTATTGGTGGACAGTCTACGCCTACAACGCTCAACTGGGGCTATGATTACACATCTGATTATACAAAGCAACCTTTTATTTTTGGTTCTACTAATTTAGCTGAGTATGGCATTAGCGAGTATAACACAACTGCTGAGTATTCTGCTGCTGTTGTTATTAACACACCAAAAGTAAACGCTAGTGGTAACGGCTCTGTTGTAACAGTAGGTATCGAAGCTCAGATTAACAACTCTGCTTTCTCAATTCAAAAGATCGACATACACGCTCTACTAGGGAGACTTATCTAATGTCTAATTATACTAAGACAACTAACTTTGCAACTAAGGACTCCCTCAGTTCTGGCGATCCCGCTAAGATTGTTAAGGGTACTGAAATCAACACTGAGTTTGACAACATTGCTACTGCTGTCAATTCTAAATCTAATAAAGCTGATCCTACCTTTACAGGAACAATGACAGCCGTCACCGTCAATGTGTCAGGTACGCTAACGGCTGGCACTATTACTGGAGGTACATTCTAATGGCGAATGAGATAATGGATTTTTTAACAGGCAATCAAGATACTATTACAGGTGCTCTCGGTGGTCTTGGTAGTTATTATTTAAGTCAAGAAAACATTAAGGGTGCTCAAGCCTCTGGAGAACAAGCCAGAATGCTGTCTGAGCAAGCGGGGCAGCAAGCCAGAGATTACTCTACATTTAAACCATACACTGTTACAAGTGGTTTAGCTAACGTAGGCACTACTGCTGAAGGTGGCTTTGGTGTTAATCTTTCTCCTCAGCAGCAAGCGTTTCAGAATCAATTGATGGGACAGGCTCAGAACTTGTTTGGTCAAGTTGGTCAAGACCCTGCCGCACAACAAGCAGCTATCTATGAGCAGATCAGAGCTACGCAGATGCCAGAGGAAGAACGTCAGCGTTTGGCAATGCAGGAGAACTTGTTTGCTAGTGGTCGTGGTGGTCTACAGACTGCTCAGTACGGTGGCTCACCAGAGCAGTTTGCGTATGAGAAGGCACGTCAAGAGGCTATGGCTGGTGCGTCTCTGGCGGCTCGTCAGCAGGCTATGGCAGAACAACAGCAGGCTCTAGCAGGCGCTACAGGCTTATTAGGCGCTGGTTATCAACCACAGCAGCAAGCACTGTCGCTACTGGAAGCAAGTCAAGTCCCTGCTGGCTACACAGCCGCTGGACAGCGTACTGGCGCAGAGCTTGGTGCTCAACTGTCTGGTAGAGGTATTGAAGGATATATTCAAGGACAAGACTTAGGCAACCGTCTGCAGCTACAACAGCAACAAGGACTAATGAATTTATTATTAGGTCAACAAACAAGTCCTCTTGATCAAGCTAAGATTGCTCAGATTTATGCAGCTATTGGTAAAGACAATCCTTCAGCTTCTGGTGGTTTATTGGGCAGCATTTTGAATAGCTGGCTAGGCGATAAAAAAGAAGAGCCTACAGCAACTCCAACACCTACTCCTACAGGAGCTTAATAATGGCTAATATTGATTACGCAGGTTTGCTCACAGGCATCAGTGGACAGAACCAACAAATAGACCCTTTCTCTTTGCCCACGGCAGCACAGCAACGCATGGCTTTTGGAGCACAGCAGGTGCAAGGAATGCAACGTGCTGGTGAAGGTTTGTTTGGTATGCCGTCACAGCAAAACCCTGTAGACATGGCTAAGACTGAGTTGCTTAAACTTGATAGGAACGATCCAGAATATCAACAGAAGTTTATTAAGTTGTTGGGCATTGCTGATCCTGAGAAGGCTGCGGAGTTAGTAAAGGAAAAGAAAGTACAAGACTTCTCTGCTGGTCAGCAAAAAGCATTGGTTAAATACCTAGAAGCAAATTACCCTTCTTTTGCAGATGCAGCAAAGGGAGACACTCCACTAATTACAGCAGCTAACTGGAAAGATTTTAAAGAAAAAGCAGGAAGCACTAAAAATCAATTTGGTGGTACTAAGCTGGTCAAAGACGAAAACGAAAACCTATATTACGTTACTCAATCTCTTGATCCTACTGAAGATGGAAACGCAGCAAAAACCGTGTATTCTCCTGTAACTCCTAACGCCCCATCACAGCCTTCTGGTGCTGTTACTGTTGTTGGAGATTCTGGAGAAACTCCAGCAGAACGTAAGGCAAGAGAAATCTCCACATCAACTGGTAAAATTGTAGGGAAAGGTTTTGCCCAAATACAGGCAGACGCTGCTGAAACATTCTCTGAAACACAAGAGGCAATATACACCGCAGACAGGCTGATTGATATTCAAAATCAAATAGACACTGGTGGTTTTCAACCTGTGTTTGCTAAAGCAATTACTGACTTCCTTGGCACAACGGCTGGCGATGTTGGTGAGTTTGAGTATTTGGTCAAGAATAAGATGATTCAAAAATTAAGAGCTTTTGGAGCTAACCCAACAGAAGGAGAGCGTAAAGCTGCTGACGAGTTGGTAGAATCTTTAAAGAAATCTAAAAAAGTTAACTTAGCTCAGCTACAGTCTTATAAAAAGGAAATGGAAAGAAAAGCAGCAAGACAAGAGTTTTTGCTACAAGACGACATTACTAAGAAAGATTATAAAGACTTTGTAGATGCGCAGTATGCCAATGCAGAACCTACAGAAAATGTTGTTATCTGGGGAGCAAGAGACTAATGAGCAATGTAACTTATGTATTACCTAGTGGTTTAAAAGTTACGCTGTCTGGTGTGCCAGAGAACGTCACAGACTCTGAAATCCAAGACGAGCTTATAGCGCAGGGCAAGGCTAGTCTTTCAGACTTCCAGAAACCCCAAACAGCGCCAGTGCAAGAGTCGTCAATGCTGGAGAGTGTTGGAGGATTTTTAAAAAGCAACATGGAGATTCCTGTAGGGCTTGCTGGTAGCTTTGCTGGCATGGCCGCTGGCGCTCCTTTAGGGCCAGTAGGTATGGTTGTTGGAGGTATTATTGGAGGCGCTTCTGGCTCTGCTGGTGGTTCTCTAATGTCTGATGTGTTTGAAGGAGAAGAATTAGATTTTGCAGACGCTACTAATGAATTTCTTATGTCTGCTGGTTTTGACGTAGCTACTCTTGGCTTAGGTAAGGTGCTAAAACCTAGCTATTTTGCAGCTAAAGCAGCTCTTGGCTTCACGCCTAAAGAAGTAGCTGAGGATTTAATTAAGACAGCTAGACAAGGAACAGATGCAGGAAGTTTAGAATCGTTGAGGGCTTCTCAAAACATTCTACAGCAAAAAGGAGCTAGTCTTACTCGTTTCCAAACAGGGCAGGCAACAGCCTTGGACGTTTTAAGCGAACGCTTTGCAAATGCTGGTTTGTTATCAGGACAGGCAACAGCGGAAAATGCTGTCAAAGTAAACCAAGCAGTTAAAGATTCTTTAAACGACATTGCTAACAAAGTTGATTATAGCTTGGGGGACTCTCCAGATAAGCTAGGCGAAGCTATGTTTGATATTATTAGCGCTGGCAGAAAAGCTCTTAGTGATAACTACGGAGCTGGTTTAGATACTATTACAGCTTCTGTCAAAAATAACAGGGTTAACACTACTGATCTGAAAAAACAACTATCTAAGTTTTTACAAGACAACAGTGAAGTAACTACAGGAACTGTTTTAAAGAACGGCGTAGAAGTTCAGGCAAAGAAAAGAATTTCTATGCTCGACCCAGACACTGTTAATTATGTAAACCAATTACTGAAAGGGCCGCTAGAGCTTGGAAACATGTCTGCTGACGCGCTTTTAAAATTAGACAAGCAAATCTCTACTCAGATTCGTAACTTTGGCGACATCAACTCAAAGAACTACAATACTGTAGCAGATAGAGAGCTTGGAGAACTCACTGATATTTTAAAAGACTCATTTATTAATATTTTAAAACAAGCAGACCCTAAAGCAGCTAACGAATATGCTGCCCTGAAAAGCGCTTACAAAGAAGGAAGAACTGGTTTACTTCCAGACATTAATAAGAATTTTATAAAGAGTGCTGAAAAAACCAATTACGATCAGTTAGGTAAGATGTTAGTTGATCAAACCAATGTAAGCAAGATAAACAACTTTATGAAAAGTATTGATAATGCCTACGCTCAAATAGCCAAGAGTGGCGAAGGAGTTGCTGACATAGGATATGCTACGGCAGCAGACGCTCGTCAGGCCGTAAAGCAGTCTTTTCTTAAAAACTTAATGCCTAATCTACAGCAAGAAGCGTTTAACATAGAAGACTACGCAAGACTAGCGTCTCAGTTCTCTAAGCCAGCACAAGCTGCTCGTTTAAAGGCTATTGTGGGAGAGGACTACAATCAAGTTAAGCAGCTTTTTAACTTAATGTCAGAAGCTTCTAAGAAGCCAGAAAGCAACTTTGGAACTCTGATGCTACGCGCCAAGGAATATGGTGCAGTCTCTACAGGGGCTAGTTTCTTGGCAGGAGCTGGTGTCTATGCGGGAGGGCCAGTAGCAGTCCTGAGTGCGGCTACTATTTTAACTGCTCCTGTAGTACTGGCAAAGATGTCTCACAACCCCAAGGCTGTAAACAAATTGCTTGCTTTTGAGAAGACTAAGTTTAAGAGTGACGCTTTGAGGGAGAAAGCTGCTACGTTTCTTGTAAGTGATTTTATAGATAATTTAAGCACAGAAGAACAAGCAGAAGTCAGGAATTATTTTAGAGGAGAGTAATAAAAAAGCCCTATAGAACACTCTATAGGGCTTTTGTTTCATACAATGTACAATGTTAATTATAAGCTACACTATCTCACAAGCTCCACCAACACACGCTAACTCTTGAGACCCTGTTGTATTATCTTCTTCTTCAAAGTACTTC
>Ga0208437_1000267_pt1 | contig 16075 bp, 37 predicted proteins | sample ColrivemetaGS705_FD_187602 | JGI IMG/M metagenome (GOLD analysis project Ga0208437, IMG submission 187602) | Estuarine microbial communities from the Columbia River estuary - Flood tide ETM metaG S.705 (SPAdes) (version 2) | ecosystem: Environmental > Aquatic > Marine > Intertidal zone > Estuary... | reverse complement strand
TGCTTGAGCTTGCTTTAACCAACCCTCGGTATAATACTCAGGATATTCAAAAGGCTTGTACGCTATGCGCTCATTAAACAATCCCATTATTTATATACCTCAAGGGCTAAGTCAACAAACGGTAAATATAATACGTGTGTTGTAAAGTCATTTTCTACATAGCTTCTCATTCCAAATAATACGCCTGGGTAAAAGCCCAACGACAAGGCCCAGGCTGGTTGGTTTTCATTTTCTTTATCCATATACTTTTATATTGTGTTTATCCATTATTTCTATTAATTCTTTATATTTAACTTTGCCTCGTATTTCCCAGCTCCATTTAACAAACTTATCAATTTGACGCTCGGCATACTTTTGTCTTGCTAGCCTTTTCGCTTCGAAAGGATTAGGCTTACTGTCTCGTCGCATTCTTTTTGATTTTGTGGTTTGTATAATGTTACATTTGGAAATTGACTCATAACTAATCTTTTAAATAACTTCCAACGCATTGGAAATGATTCGTTGGCTCTACCTTTTGTTTCAATTATAAAATCATCACCAATAAAATCTGGCGTATACTTAATAGGCAATATGCGTTTGCAGCCTCTATTTTTGTAATCGCCTTTGCCATTAGCTTGTCTTTCATATACTTCATTATCAAAATGAAAACCAGCTAGCAAAACGAAAGTCTCTCCTTCGTACTTAGCTTTAATCTTGGCTTTCTTTAAAGCCATATACATATAGCGCTCAAGGCCAGAAGCAAAGTTAATCCCGTCATAAGTAACTTTCTTGCTTACAACGGGACCGCGCTTTTTGCTTTTTCTTTTATAGGGTTGTCTCCTCATGGATTTCTATATTTCTTAATAATGCTTCTTGCATTTCTTCTGTACTCGATTCTTTTAATTTTTGCATGTATAGCACAGCATCCATTAATTCTTCTTGCAAGTGATTAATCCAAGCAAACAAATTTGATTTGTCATCGTTAAGCGTTACGCCATACTTTGCAAAGCCTACGTCTGATCTTGATACAAACTTATCAACAACGCGTTCAACAACTGGGTCTCTAAACTCTATTTGTTTTTTATTCATAATGATTCTGTTTTAACAAATGTTCCGTTAATCATTTTGCCTGTTCTAGCAGCTATTTCTTGATAAGCAGAGTCAATACAGTCTTCAACTTCAAAACCTTCAAGATGCGCTAAGTTAGTAAGAACTACAATCATATCGCCAATAGCATCTTTTATTTCAGGTTTATCTTTAGTTAATAAAGCTTTAGCCAGCTCGCCCGCTTCTTCCATAAGCTTTACGTATTGCGTCTTGGCATCGCCGTTGTCATATATACCCCTTACAGCAGCCCAATCGCGTATTAAATCAAATCTAGCGATGGGTAGTGGTGTTGGTTTTGGATTATGCTTTAGATTAAAAAAGGCCTCATAGAAAGCCTTATTATAAATATAGCTTCGATCATCATTAAACATCGAGGTTCTTGCGTTCTGCATTATCCAGGGTATATGTTCTTTTTCTAATTTAAATTTATACTCTGGCGTTTCCCATTCTAATCCTATGTTATCCATAAGATTACCTTTTAGCTTATTTAACGGCACGGGGAACGTGCTTGTTTGTTCTGTTGGGTTTATTCTCATATTTGATTTAAATAAATTTTTATATAATGTTCTGTCTTTTCTGTAGCCATAAGACTGTTGAAGTTCTATCTCTTTGTTAGATATTAAATTAATATCATCACTCGTAAATAAAACTTCGTATTCGTCTGGCGCATAACCTTGCTGCTCCGTAACCCTCTTATTAAGATTACGTGTAACTCCGATTTTTTTACCAGGAATGTGATAAATGTTGTACATATTTGTTTCTAGTTACCAACACTCAGCTCTGCTTTAATTGCAGGATAAGGGTTGTAGTTTTTTAGATTTATATTGTCTTTATTTGGTATAAATAACTCAGAAGAGTCATTAAGCTCAATTAATTTTATACCAGAGTTAAGATATAATTGAGGTAATACTCTTTTAGGCCTTCTTCTGTACTCTTTTGCTTGTTCTAAATGATTGTTATATAAATGACAATCGCCAAGCTGCCCTATTAGCTGCCCAGGGATCAAATTAGAGCCTTTAGCCAACATCTCTAGTAGTAAGCCATACATAGAAATATCGTACGGCAGGCCAAGAAATACATCAACCGATCTTTGTTGCCACATAAGATCCATTACACCGTTATTAATGTAAATTTGAAATCCATAATGACACGGGGGTAACACCATATCATCCATATCTGCAGGATTCCACGCTGATACTAGCATTCGCCGGCTGTGCGGATTAACACGTATAGCATTTACTAGATTCACTAGCTGGTCTACACCATTAAAGTCTCGCCATTGTTTTCCATATACTGGGCCTAATGTTTCATCTGTACGCCCTGAGCGCTCATAGTCCGGCCTCCAGTACTTAACTCCATTGTCTTCAAGATACTTTAAATCAGTTCTACCATTTAATATCCAAAGCAATTCAGTTCTTGCTGCATTAAAGCTTACTCTCTTTCCTGTAAGTATAGGGAAGCCCAATGACATATCGTGTCTAATCGTTCTTCCGAAGACAGACTTCGTCCCAGTCCCTGTTCTATCCGACTTATCCAATCCTCTGTAAAGTATTTCTGATATAAGTCTTTCGTATTCATTCTCTATATTTGTCATAATAATATTTACACATTTTGTAGTATTCTGGCCAAATTGTTTTTCTGCAATACTTGCTTGGAGACAAGTTTGGTTTTTCCCATTTTTTGTATGAGCCTAAGCTAATCGCTATACGCCAGTGATCAGTATCGTTTTGTATACCGTAAGGCGATATTCTTATATTGTTTCTAACACAATATCTATAAGCATCCCACTCTTCATCGCTAGCTGTATAAGGCGGCATAGGCTTTTGCCTTTTACCATACAAGCTAGGCATTTATTCCCAAGGCATTTTCTCGCCGGCAAGATTAACTTGTTCGTGAGGTATGAAACAGCCCGACTTTGGTTCCCACTTAAAATGAGCTTCAGCTCCATTCTCGCCTAGGTTTTGAAACTTAACTTTCAATACTTTAGCTTTAACAGTTTTAGCCTCATAATCTCTGTGAACTAATAAGCCATGATAACTTGCATCGTACCATTCACCTCCGCCTTTAATGTTGTACATTGACGGCTCTTCAATCTTACCATCTTGAGTCTTGTACATTTTAGTTGGATGTGCAACAATAAACACCAGCACATCAAACTTTTTAGCAAAAACTTCAATCTTAGTTAAGTACTCCATAGTATAACGGTTAACGTCTTCAGTTTTACAATCAACGTCTCTAACCTTATTATATGGATCTATAACTAAACATTTAATACCTTTACGCTTAACAAGCTCCGCGCCTTTCTTAAGTACTGACTCTAAAGTGTAACGCTCCATGTCAATGTGAAAGTAATTATCATTGCAATGATCCGCTACTTGATTCCATCGATCAGTACCAATATCATCCCTACTCGGCATGCCTTGCCAAGTTTTACGCATTAGCTTATGAGCATGTAAATATGTTGGAACATTCTCCGGCGAAGCAAAAGCCGTTTTCCAGCCATAGTTAGCATTATATCCGACCACCATTTGGTCAACAAAGTCTGATTTCCCACTTGATGGTATCCCAGTAACAGTAATGAATTGACCAGTATAAGTTGAAAAGATGTCATCAAAATTTTGCAAGCCAATTTGGAATCCCGGTTTAAAGCCATTACGAACAAAGTCGGTAACTTCGTCTTCAATATCCCTGAACGTTGTAACGTTCTCCAGCGGTACTGGCTTGCTTCGCGAAATACGCTCTGCCAATTTTTCTTTTCCATACTTTAATAAATATTCGTTAGCATCCTTGCAATCATCAAACGTAGCTATATAACATACTTCTGATCCTAATCTACGTATTAATTCAGCTTGTAATGCCTGCCCAGCTTCGTCTGAATCTACGGCTAAAATAACTTTCTCCTTGTCTTCGAAATAATCTATGCAATTGTCTAAATAATCTAAATTGTTAGTATTAAGTGTTGCGCCATTGGGAACTGATATTGCATTTGTAATACCCGCTTCATGCAAAGCCAACACATCCATTTCGCCTTCGACTATAATACAATATTCATAGCCTATTATGCTATCTATATTGTAAAATACCTTTTCAGCGCCCTTATATAATTTAAAGTTCTTTCTTCCATCACGGTATTTAACATTAGTTAATTCGCCGCCCATAAAATAATTGAACTTTATTACATTCTCGGTTTTACCGGTCTGAGGCATATATTCAGGGCCCTCGCTAATTTTAAGATCAGCAAGGGTTTCCTGAGATATACCACGAGTTTTAAACCACTCTTCTACTTTTGTACCTGGCTTGTGTATAGCAACTGGTTCTGGCTTAACGTAAACCTTCTCAGCTTTGCCTTTGCGCTGATACGTATGTAGTTGAAATGATGTATTACAATTATGACAAGTACCGAGACCCCGATCCCAATCATAAGACGCACACTTTGCCTTTTGATTCTTGGGTTTTCTATCAGAGGAGCAGCTGGGGCATACACCTTGTTTCTTCCCCTCTTCAAGCTTATGTATATTGAATTCATCAATAACAAATCCATTGATCTCTAATGTCTGCATTTAATTTAATTTAATTGTTAATCCTCGTCTCTACAATCTGGACATATATCGCAGAAGTTGTATTCCTCCTGCGATACTTCTTGTCCGCATATTTCACATTGCATTAAAACGGTAGATCGTCCGCAGGCGCAGGCGCCGGAGCTGCCTGAGCTGGTTGGTCTTGCCTTGGAGCAGCGGCAACATTGTCACCGTTAGTCCATACTACTTGAACGTTTCCTAAATAAGTTTTATTTTGTTTAGCCTCACGCTCTTCTTTTGTTTGTGCTACAACAATCGGACCTTGATTTCCAAATTGATCAACCTCATCGTTTAATGTAATAGTAACAGGTAAATACTTACCTTTCTTTCCAATGATGATTTTGTCTTTTGGTATTTCGTTTAGATTGATACTCGCTTTAATAATACTTGCCATTTTTAATATTGATTTACTTGATTAAACATTCTTTGCAACTGTTCTTTTGTTGCGCCGCTATTCCGCCTTAAGTTGTCTACGGCTTTTACATGGTTTTGATTGCTATAGAAATTATCTATACTTGTTTCCATTCCTGTTACTGTACATACTTTTGTTTGGTTTTTTCTGGTTCTTGCCATTTTTAAAGGGTTTTATTAATAAAATGATTTGTCGGATCGAAGTCCGGGTTTTGGAAGAACAACTTATATTGTTCCGCCGCTTGTTGAACTTTGTCTGCACCTCTTGAATAAAATTCAGGGGAGCAATCAAATATTCCTATTTGGTGTGTATTCTTGTCTATAACTATAAACAGCATTTCATAACCAAATAGTTTACTATAAATGTAAGCTTGTGAGTCGTAATTATACTTTGAAGCAGACCAGCGAAACTTTTCAATGTCACCCGTCGTTTTAAGATCAATAACTAATCCTTCTTCGTGGTTAACAATATCCGCCTTACCTTTCCATTGTAATCCTTCTAACTCTGTAATTCCAGGTTGTTCGTATATTACATCTTTACCACGAATCAAACCGCGACAAACATCATTTTCCAACATTATGTCTGTCATTAAGTCTATTTGATCCACTTCTTTTTGTAATAAACACAGCTCACCACCTGAAATCTCTTTATACGCTTTAGTATTCCGCGTGGAACTTTCAACTATCTTATACTTCTTAAGCTTGTCTGGCTCTAGTATTGCAGTGTGAAAGTAACCGCCAACTAAAAATGCTGCTGACGGTTTTAGTGGTGTACCAAGCGCTAAAGGATTTGTAAGTAAAGTTCCAATATCACTATTAGACAAGTATTGTTTACCAAACTTGCCGTAATAGTTTTTATCGTCTCTTAACTTTTCAATAGCTGTTTTGTTTTTCATTTAAAGTGTTGTTAACGCTTTTTCAACTTCAGCGCTTAATTTGTACTTCTTTTTAATTGCATCAAGCTTTCCGCCTTTTTGCACATAATCCTTCGCTTTAGCAAATGCTGGATCTTTTGTTGATGTTAATGTTGCACTCGTACCTTTGCCGTGATTATTAGTAGCATCACTGTCTTGAGTGTCGTCTATTAGGAATAAATTACCTAACGCGTACTTCTTCCCGTAACTGGAAGCGCTACCAAACTGCTGAGGTGTTTGCATGCCTTTTTGATTAAGGTCAACACCAACAATAGCTGTAGCGTGTATAGCATTTTCGCCATCAGAAATTGTAGCTGTAGTTTTTAGCATAGGGGGAAAGTTCGCCTTCTCGCCAAAATAATCTTTTACAAGATTTTCTTTGATGGTTACTGTTACTCCTAACTCTAATAGAAAGGGTTTTGTTGCTTCGAGAATGTCTTCGGCTGATCTGAAGTAGTATTTGCCGAATGAATTAAACCTTGATTTTTTAGATTTAAATTTTGTCTGGATCGTTGCCAGTTTTTGATTAATGGTCATATGGTTTACTGTTTTGGTATATTAATATAATTACACATTTTTATTTGTATTTAAGCTCATAACTTATAGATAATCAATTACTTGGTTTGCGTCAGTATTAGCGATAAGCTTATCTATTGCCTCTCTTTTTATCTGTGAAACACGTACATTTGCGGTGTTTACATTTATATTTAATTTGCCTGCTATATAATTGGCAGAGTGCTTTTCGCAGTCTAATCCATAAGATAAACGGATAACTTCATATTCAATAGATGTTAAGTGCTGTTTCATTAAACTTAACAAATAAGCATTTAAAATTGATATATTATATGGCTCAGATTTATCTGGTATTTGGTATAATGGATTTTCTTCGTCAGTATTATAGTTTTTGTCTATAGATGAAAATATAGAATTAAAAAACATTGCAACAATTTTTTCATCTTTTGGATTTTTACGTATTTCGTTTAGCTTATGTTCTGGTATGCGAATATCACCCCGATTAATATCAATTGCACGTCTTATAGCACCTTTAATTCTTTTGCTAAAAAAACTTTTTAACGTTTTTTCAATATCTTCAGAATCAATAAGCTTATCCCATTCTAGTTTATCTACCGCTAATACCAAACCTTTACTGCCTTCTTGTATTAAATCGTTTATACTTAATACACCTGAAGCTTGATCGCTGGTTGAAAATTTTCGCGCAAGATTCTCAACTAAAGGTAAAAACTTTATTATAAGCTCATCACGTGTATAATAGTCATAAAATTTATCTTCAGGCATAGATTGCTTGATATCTTCCTTGTATCTTATATAGTTTTGTACATTGTACTTTTTCATATTTGTTGATTAAGTAATTCTTTTTCTTTTTTAAGTTCGTTACTCATATTACGGTATATAGTTCTTGTTGAGCATTTAAGTGCATCAGCAAGCCTTGAGGCCGTTATTTTAATTTGGCTATCATTTATAAGTAGCATTGCGTCATATATTTCACTTTCCGATATTTTAGATCTACCTACTAATTTGCCAACTATAGAAAGCTTTTGTCGCATGTCCAACCCAGTAAAGTCTTTAAATATAACTTTACGTAGTTTATTAGGCGGAGGTGTATCTAATTCCATTAATGAGACGTCATATATCATGCTCTCCCTAAGTTGGTCCGACACATTAAATGTTACAAATCCTGTTCGCTTATTACAAATGTATTTAACAAGCGCTGCAAAGCCTTCTTGATCCATTTGAGGATTAAGATACCATAATACATACAGATGCCATTTGAGACTCTTATATGTGTTTATTTTAGCCCGTGAGTTAAAGAGTGTATAGCATTGATGTGTGCCGTTCTCATAATACCAGCCCCAGTCAAACGATTCTGTTGGTTCGTCTGTTGTTGGATTTTGTCGGTATATAATACGATGCTGCTCTAGGTATTTGGTATTTCGGTCGTAGTATGACATTAGGTTCTTACTATTAATTATATATTAGCTATCGTCGCATTAGTAGATTAAAATCTTTAATCTTCTGTTGTACTTTTTTAAAAGCTTTGCTTTATTTTCTATATTGCCACCAAAAATAGTTATGTTTTTATTAAAACTATATTCGCTTTGAAAAGCTGCTTTAACTATTTCGTTGTGTAGAAACGCTATTCTGCTTTCCAGAAATTTTATGTGCTCCGCTTTTCTTCGTTGCTTTTTTAATTTTTGTATTAATGTTCGCATAATTCGTTGATATAATGTGGTCGTACAATTTTTTGCTCATTTTTATTTTTTACTTTATGTTTATCTTGTTCATAATAATTCCAGTATGCAGCTAAGCTACTAGCTTCTTTATATTCGTCAGGCATACATTGAGGAGGCTCGACGAATCCGTTATCAGGCATGCCATCCGGTGGCCACAATAAGACATCACGGCACTTTGCAATACTTAGATGGTGCTTATTGTATCTAGACGTATACTCTTTGCCTAATGCAAGCATGTGATCATACAGCCAATTGTAGTGGTGTATGCTATCGCGTACCCATATGGTACTTGGATGATTAAGGTGCGCTTTTTTGTATGGAACATTATCACCGTTGTTGTATACGTGGTGAGCCGTGCATAGCATTTGCGCTGATTCCAAAATCATTTTGACTTTGTGCTTGTCGTAAAAGAAACTAGCCGCTTTAGCTGGGTCTGGGTGTAAATAAAATATATTCATTAAAATCTTTTGTTGTTAACTCTATTATAATGTTTGTCTAATAACAGGTGAGCGACTTCTTCGCTTATCATATTTTCGTTGTATAGTTTCCATATTAGCTTACTCATATTGTTGTCCGTTTTATATATTCATCTTTGTCTTCCGATTCATACCATTCATCTAAGTGCTTATCAAAATGCATTCTATATTCAAATCCACCATTGAATGTTTCACCACACCTGCTGCACTTAATGGTTGGTTTACTCATAGTTACGTAGTGTTTTATACAAAGGATGACGATAGCTATTAGCTTTTGTACGCTCAAAATATGTGAACGTAGCACGCTTGCCGATGTAGTCATGTACATTGTCTAGAATGTTACGGCGATCTTGGAAGTTATAGCCTTTGCCGATAGGGCAGCCGAACTCAATGCCGTCGTCGTCGCGCATTAGAAACTTACCGATTAAGCCAGTAAACTTACCTTTACCGGGTACATAGCCTACTATTGTCGCTTCGGTATCGTGAAAGTCTTTAAACTTTTGTAAGTTATAAGAACGTTTACATTCGTAAACACCGTTAAGACGCAAGATCGAGCCTTCGTAGCCTTTAGTTAAGTTTGCATCGTGTAATATATGTGTGTTTAAAGCGCTTTCAACAATATGTGTTGATACATACTTAACACAATAAGAATACAATGGTGCAAGGGATAAAAAGTTCCATCGCTTTTCAAATGTAAGATTAGTATCTACAAAGTCATAGCAATGAAATTGTACGTAAGCTGCTGATTCAACTCTATCGCTAGCTTGTGGCTTAGTCTTACGAACTAATGAGATAATTTTTTCGAAATCATTTTTTAATTCGTGATTGTATAATTCGCCGTCAAGTATAAGTTCAGGGTATTTTTCGAATACTGGTTTTAAGTTTTCAAGTATGTGATCAATGTTTAGCCATGGTTTACCTGTACGCGAGAATGCACCGTCTTTAGAAATTACACAACGTACGCCGTCAAGCTTAGGCTGCATGAATATTTTCTCGGACCAGTCGACAGGTTTTTTGTCTACTTTGTATGCGAGCATTGGTTTTATCATAATTTACTTAATTTATTTTGTATTTTTTGTATTTTATTATTTACTATTGCAGCTTTTTCATACTGCTCGTTTTCTTCATAAGCCGTTAATAACGTCATTAGCCTAGCTAACTCAGCGAGTAACAATTCTTCCTCATTAACAAGTTCAGCATTAGTACCTGCAAACATTTGGTTTACGTCAGTGGTGAACTGCTGATCCCATTCTTTCTGCTTTTCAATTAAGCCGATCATAACGAGGTCAGCAACTCTTACCGCTAACTGTTCAATTTCATCTTCAGTCATTAACCTACTTTATTATATTGCCATTTACCAATTATGTTGGCGTTAATAAATTCACCTTTAGAATTGGCATTAAATAAACCAGCCCAGTAAAATCTAGGTATTCTTTCATAGTCGTACACACCACCACTTTTATAAAATAACGTTAGTCTTTTAGTCACGTTGTTGTACTTTGCACGATGGATGCACTCAGAGTCCACTAGGACTTTTTCAATTATATTGCTCATAGTTTTAATTTATTATATTATCGATTTGTATTCGTATTTAGTTTGTATTCCAGTAATACTCACAGCCATTATCTTTTATAGGCGTGGGCTTAAAGTATGATTGGTATTCAGACGGCTTTGCTGTGAAACGATAGCAAGTATGCTTTGCCTCGCATCCTTCGCCTTCGCACATTGATATATCTGGCATTTCGTGTGTTTTTATAGGCGTTAGCCCGTGTTATTGTCATTAATGATTGCTTTTATAGTCATTGCTTTAATGAAATACTAAACCCACTTTGTGATTTTTACTAAACCACCTTGTAGCCATTAGATCGATACTAGAAGCATCAACATAACCGTTAGATATGAGATCGCTATTACTAGAAAAGATTTTTGTATGTCTATGTTTTCTTTCATTTATTAAATGCTTCTGCTTACCTGAGTCACTAAATATTATATCGTAGTTACTTGGTAATGAGGTCTTTAACATCATATCTACCATATTGGTATAACTGTAAAACCGTACGCTTGGGTTGTGTATAGCAACTTCGATCCACTTTTTTAGATATGCGGGTGAGTAGTAATCTCCGCTATCATGGACTCTGACGTAATCAGGTTTCTTCTTACGTATTTCAGCGTTCATAGCTTCAACAAAGTTGTCAGTCTTTGTTAGCTGATAACGCTTTTCAAACGCCGGTTTTACATTAGACCAGATGTAGGCTCCTTTCTTGGCATAACAGAATTTAACGCATTCGTCAGCCATCGGGCATGTCAACTTACCACTTGCAGATTTATATGCAGGTATACCGAAGTTAAACACACGGAGCCCGAGTTCTTTACTTGTCTTTTTTAATTTACTATTTTGTGTTAGAAGATTCATAGTAGTCAATTATTTTTTCAATATCATTTTCCATATCTACAATTTCTTGCGCTAGCTCGTAAACTTCTTTGAAACCACGTAATTCGTAGGCACTAAATTCATATACGTCACGCTCTTCGATTGCGTACACGCAGTCTTGCATATCTTTTGCCGTGTTTTCGAAGCGGCAATAACTCATATTTGGCATAATTTTAGTATTAATCTAGCAATACCATATAGGCTTCAATATTGTTTTTCTGAAACCAACGTAGTGCTTTGTGAAATTCATTTATTTGTTTATTCGTTACTGTCTTTGGTGCAACTTCCATTACGTATTGGCTACCCATAATAAAATCGTAAATAGATAACTCAATACCGTTTAGTTCGTATGTTTCGCCGCTAAACGGATTTGTTACTATTTCGCCTTTATCGTATATCATACCTTGGAACCATTTAGGCACCGACTGTTTCGTCTTCTGTTTCGTACTCATAACCTTCTTCAATTAGTTCGTTTTCAATTTCTTTTTTCTTATCATTGTAATAGTGATCGTATACTTCTTCAACAACCTCTTGAAAATTATAGTCTTCATCGTCAAGTTGATCGTAGTATATACTAGCGCCATCAATCATAGCGTCAGGCATTTTTTCTAGCCAGTCGTTATCGTAATAGTATATGTCTTCATTAACACTTGGGTTGCGATCATTGTTGGTTGCAATCCATACTTCATAGCCATCAGCAGTTGTTTCGGTATAAAACATCATATCAGGTTGATATGGCCAGTCGCTAGTTATCTTAAAATCAAAGTGATTAGTTATAGTTTTAAGCATATAGTCGTGGTCTAAGTCTTCTCTTTCAAGCACGTTAATTTTACGTAGTCTTTTTTCAATCAATTCGTCAGTTAGTATTTTACTCATAGTCTTTAGATATTAAAATGTTATCGCCGTATTTAAAATCCCAAGCTGAAACTCTAACAATTTCAAGATTAGAAAATGTATATAACGAGCTAACGTCGCTAATTTTTAAGTCACTATAAAATGTAGTGCTTGAAAGCGCTTTGACTATAGAGTCAACACTTGCTTGGTATTTGTCGTTTTGAGGCGAATGCAATGCCTCTTTGATTTCTGGCTTTAGCCTTTCATAAATTGTTAGTCTACTCATAATTGTTATTGTTTATTATATTATCGATTTTTGTTCGTATTCAATTTGTAAATTTTTTAACAGCAGGCATTGCGACTCGGTAACGCTGCACCCTTCTTTTCCAGGCTTGGTACCTACTGTTAATTAGTGGAGGTGGAGAGATTCGAACTCTCTTCCGTAATAGTTCCATATAGGCTTTCTATCACGTCAATACCAGGTCACCCCCGTGTGTGCAGTCATTTCCTAACCGCTTTTCGGTAACCTAAATTAGTTACACTCTAACCGATTTGCAGGTTTGTTATTTATTCGCTGCACATTTGTAACTAGCGAGGGACTCGAACCCTCATACTCGTCAGTAGTAACCCTACCTAGTTGCCACTAGCTATTCACTTATGTGTAATCATCGAGCCGACGTCACGCTGTACCTCGTCGTTAGACTTCTCGCTGTACTTAGTCGCCTTTAATCATACCTAATTAAGCTACTCGTCTAGTTATTTAGAGCTTCGAATTGACCCGCTCTATTTACGCCGCCAAGATCGGTGCACTGATGCGCTTACCTCTTGACTGACGATTTGTATTGTATTGCCCGTTTTATGCTCAATGATCGGGACATACGAGTATGTTTTAGTTGTTGAGCACTTCACACACGTGTTATATCCTAAATCTAAACGGACAAGGTGTACTTTATTTCCACATCTACAATACATAGTTTAATTTTTTATTTGTTACATTTATATTATCGTAAGTGGTTCGTATTAGATTTGTAATTAATTGTACATATTCGCTTGCCACTGTGGCATACCGGAGTTGTATCTGTCCCAGTATTCTCTTTCGATCGCCTCAATCTCTACTCTTTTGAGTGGCTTGTGGCTAAACTTTCGTTGTTTTCTTTGTTTCTTCATACATTTTAGTTATTGCGAGGTGCATAACGTGGCTGTGTATAGCATTAAAGTCATCACCGTCTTGTTCAAAATCCGATAGTTGCCACTCGACACTATCATACATTAGTTCCATTGTGACGTCAGCGACACCTTGTGCGATTTCGTCAAGTTCTTTCATTTTACCCATATATATAATCTTCCATTGCATTAATGAAGTCTTCACGGTCTATAATTTTTGCATCATAGCAATTTAAGTTATAGATGAAGGCATCGTATACTTCTTTCTTTTCAATCGATACTATTGGTCCACCTTTGTGTGGTACAAAGTATTTACCGCTTTGATCGCTAAGTATTTTTTCTTCTTGCATCTCGTGCCATTTTTTTATTGTATCACTCATAATTAATCTCCCGTATAGTTATTCCACCGGCTTTTACTTGCGTAATAGGCTGCACATCCGGCGTCATGCAGTTTACGTAGTTCAGTATATCGATCGACATTGTCTAGTTTGTCGTCAATTTTAGCTTTCATTTCTTCTTCCGACCGTGCCGGCAAGTAGCTAATGTAGTGAGGTGCAAAGTTAAAGTGCTTACACCCGTAGCCAGTAGCTAGTTTGCCGTTATAAGCCGTCCACTCTTTGTAGTGGTAGGGAATACCCCTATGCAAAAGCATCCCAGATAGTTTTTTTGTCTTCAACATAAGTTAAGCCTTTGTAGTTAAACCATTGATAAATTCCGTCTTTATCTTTATCTTCATTATATTTGAAACCGAATGAAGGTGGCAGGTTGCCGACAGTGTATGGTTTGAATTTGATACCATTAAGTTTAATGGATTTGTCGGTTGAAATTTTAAATGTTTGCATAGTATATTATTTATTTTATTCAATTATATTATCGATTTGTGGTCGTGTTTAGTTTGTAAAAGTGCCGTCGTGGTACATAGTGTGTATTTTATTTGAATGGGTATACTGAGTCCACAATTTAGTATGCGAATGTGTTCTACCTTTATTACCAGCACCTTTACCTCTAACGTGCCAACGGTTATACTCTTTGGCTGTTAAACCACTACAATAGTCACCTTGAGTTACTTCAAGTCGGTGTTTGCGATTCTTCGCTAGCCTTGAGTTTTTAACGTACTCACACGCTTCTTTCATTGTCATCATTAGTATCCGTATTTTTCGGTGTAGTATTTAATCCACCCAGTTTTATTTTTTAGTTCTCTAGTTATAGCGTAAGGTATATCTTTTACATTTCGATCAACCCAATTAACTATATATTGGAATCTTGCTTCAGGGCATGGTATAAGTACTCTTTCGTATAGGTTAAAGTAGTTGCCTTTAGTATTAGGTTTTACTTTACGTACTTGGTTTATTTGGTACAATCGATCGAGGTTACCGTCGATTCTTACATAGCCAGAGTTATATGAGTATATAAATCTACCGTCTTTTAGTTCGAACTTTTGAGTTCCGTTTTTATTTATTTCTATTAGTTTCATACTTATATATTATCGTTAGGTAATCGTATTGGCTTTGTAAATTTGATTCATCAAATCCTCAATCAACATCTCTTCAGTTTCGCCATCTTCTAAGTGGCAATCAATTTCTACAAATTCAGTAACTGATTTTAATAGTTCTTCTTTGCTTATATAGTTAGCCTCAAATCTAAAGGCACTTAGGGTATCTTCGTCCCAATAAAACTTATTTTCCATATTACTTAAATTTATTTGCAACTTCGTATATTTCTTGTTTGTCGTCGTAATCTAAACCTTCAGTTTGATTAGCGTACATTCTAAGTGCATAGTGTACAAAGATAGCATCGGTTTCAGTTAGTTTAATAGTTCGCATAGTTTATTTAGTATTAGTAGTTTGATAAAAATTAATTCTTTCTTGAACCTCTTCACGAGTTATATCGCCGTTCATTTGGTGTAAAATATCGGTAGACATATCTATTTGTTTTCCGTTTTCACAAGTTAGTATAAATTGCATAGTAGTTATATTTTTTATTCATATATATTATCGAATACACCTCGTATTTAGTTTGTAAAAAGTATACACTTTGTTTGTTAGTTAAAATAGTGTTATAGGTATTGCACTCTACCTCTAAGTACCTAACTAAATTATTTTCAAGAATAGTGTGACAATAGGGTATTAAGTATATATAATAAGAGGCTATCGTCGCATACCGATCGATTGAATAAGTTATAGGTGGTTGCTATACACATCAGTTACGATGCATACTGCGATCTGTTTAACATTATTTAGACTGGTGATCATACACATCTCAACGCGCCAGTATAATATCCAGTTCGGCTGCTCCAGACCGGGTTCGGATAGTCACCCTTAGGTATGAACTAGATTACTTTACTTCGTCTAGTTCAATTCTTTCAATTACTTTAGTTCGAACATTCGATGGCATATCGGTACTTTGAGACCAATAACCTCTTTTAATCCAACATGGCATAATGTTTAGTTTAGGTAACATTATTTTAAGAACCTCATCGTGATTGTAAGTAATCTTTTGATTTTTGTTATTTACAAAGGTAATGATTTGGTTTCTACCGTACCAAGATTTACGGACTACGAAGTTTTTACGTTCGATTGGTGGAAAGATTTCATTTAATTCTTCTTTAGATAGTTTTGAAATTGTTTCGTTTAATTTAGATTTATTCATAATTTTATTATTTATTTATTTACATTTATATTATCGAATACTATTCGTATTTAGTTTGTATATTTATATAGACTCCCAGAAGAGATCTCTCTGCTCAGTTGTTAAACCTTTCAGGTTGTCCTGACCGAACATTTCTTGGCAGATCTGAGTTCTGCGTTTTGACTCTTGAAATTCGCGGGTAACTTCGTCCCAGCATTGTTGATTAGTTTTATACATAATTATAAGTTTTAAAGTTTTAAAGGAATCATTTATCCGTAGATTCCGAATGACGTTGGCCCTC
>Ga0208437_1000262_pt1 | contig 16227 bp, 23 predicted proteins | sample ColrivemetaGS705_FD_187602 | JGI IMG/M metagenome (GOLD analysis project Ga0208437, IMG submission 187602) | Estuarine microbial communities from the Columbia River estuary - Flood tide ETM metaG S.705 (SPAdes) (version 2) | ecosystem: Environmental > Aquatic > Marine > Intertidal zone > Estuary... | reverse complement strand
TCTTCGGCTCGGTACACTTTTACACTGTCGGCATCGCTCAAACTAATGCCCTCGAAAGCCACTTCTGACTTAACATATCTTCCGCAGACTCTAACCTCGTGATAAACGGTTTGTCGGCATCGTTGTTATAAGCTGCCTTAGCCATTCTTAAATCATAATCAGTGATAATCTTGCACTGTTTAGCGCGAAGTCTGCTGTGCAGTGTTTTGGCGTTAATACCTGCGACCTCAGCCATATGCGGCAAACTATACTTTTCGCCTGTTTTTAGACCTCCAGTCTTGCCTGCAAATAGATACTTTTGGGGGATTTTGTGGGGTGGGTTCTTTCGTCGATCACTACGCACGCTTAAGTTCCTCCCCGCCATCATAATAAAAACCATACTTTGTCAAAAAATACTGCTTTTGAGAATCACGTTCTTCTAGCTCACACCATGTTATGTCGGTAAGGGACATATTGATTGACCTGCCGCGAATTGAACCTTCAGCAGATCCAACTGCCTTGTGCTTGGCCGCATATGGTGAAACTCCGCCAGTCGCTTTGGTGCGCTTGAGCCAAGAATTTATAAACTTAGTCATGCCGCCTTTAGTTTTTCGGTTTTTAGGATTTGAATAGAGCCATATTTCCATGGCATTTAGTTCTTGCTTAACAAGTTCATCACCGTAATGCTCGACCAGTTTTTGGTAAAAGTCATCAGGGACAGTGTAGGCTTTACCGTCATTTAATAGCATATTAAGCTCCCATCAAGAAATATCTTGAAACAGTGCATTGCTCATCAAACCGATTAGTCACTTTTATGCGATGTGAGAGTATTGGATTTCCCTCAGCTTTAAGCTCATAAATTCGAGTAGCTAACTGGGTCACGCCTAGTTCTTGATAGGCTTCTAATGATGTGATCGTGTTACCACTTTCAAGGTGTTGCAGGATGCGTTCTTTCTGGCTCATTGTTCTTTCTCCTTTGGTTCGCGCTAAGCGCTCACCGACTTTTTGAATGAATTTTTTTAAATTATTTTCTTTGAGATACTTTAACCCTTTTACTTGTCGCCAAGTAAATTTTTAGTTAAGAGGGCTAAAGCAGCTCTTCGGTATAATTGTTATCGTATCGAATATTTAATCTATCCTGAAGCCAGTACCGACTGGATTCAAGGGCTATGTGAAGAGGGTCAACTTCGTCTTTGGGGTTTAATTTAAAATGGTTCCCCAACCTCTAGCCCGATAACTTGCTGAAGTATTATCTATATCAACTTGATTGTAAACACTAATTTAAAACCCTAAGCGAAAAAAAGTGATAATGTCTAAATTTAAGGCATTACAAATATGCTGCATAGTGTGCAGCTTCATATTAGGCTGCGTTCTCCACCGTATAACCTGCTGTGGGCTTGTCTTAGCGATCCTAGATAGTTCTGCGTTAGATATGCCAGCATTTGATTGGGCGGCTCTAACAGCCTTTCCTGCGTCTATAAGTTGCATATTATTATTCCAGTTGTGATATATTGTTATTGACCGGCTAGCGCTGGTCTTTCTCCTGTTGGTTCCCCCCCGCGAGGGGGGGATTTAACTCTAAAACGGTATATCTTCATCAAACTCGGCAGTATTAGACTGCACTGCTTTCTGTGCTTGCGCCATGCCTTGCTGCTGGGCTTCATCTTTTGCGCTGAACTTCAGGCTCATGTACTTAGTGCCTGTCTTGCTGGTATTAACCCAGCCGCTTACCCAGTATTCTTTGCCGTCAATCAGTGCGCTACCTTTGCGGTCAGGGTGTGTCTCCGATTCTTTCTTGTCGTTCACAAACATCGCGCCGCTGTTATCTTTCTGCTCGTATGTACTCATTTTTTTTCTCCAGTTATTGTGCTGTTCTAAATTCAGGGGTTTTCATTGTGGCGCGTTCTTGGGTAGTGAATACGCCGCCTTTGCTTGGTGCCTTCCAGAGTAGCTGCTTCTCTGTATCGCTTAACTCTTTCCATGCTTCGTTAGCTGTGGACAGGTCGCCAGTTGCCAGACCGTCCTTGATAGCCTTAACGCTTGGCATCAGGTCGATAATGGAATCTTCGTAGCTTTCCTGCTCGGCCTTCTTAACTGCCTTGTCGCTTCTTAGCATTGCCGCTTCTGCGTCATCATCTACTTGCGGGATTCCAGCCATGGCAGCCAATCCGTAGCGTCTTGCGTAGGTAATACAAGATCCGCCAGATTGCGGGTCGCGCTTAACCATCGGCAATAAAAACTCTTGTTCTAACCACTGACCAGAGCAGTGCATCAGCCTTGTGCAAACTCCTACACTGTTATCAGTGCTGATAGGGAACTGAACGTAGCTGAGGCCATTAGCCGCAAACGGCTCTTTAATTACCTGCATAACGTCCGACAAGTTCGCGTATTTAGATTTAAAGAAAGGGTTGCCACTGCCTTTGACTGCTCCCCCCATAACTGCTTGCGCTACGCATAATGCGGTTGCAATTTCGTCAATTTTTTCGCTTGAATACATATTTTTCTCCAATTATTGAATGGTTATGATACTAAAAAGTTAATGATGTGGTAACACTTTTGTCAGGGTCAGCGCAATTAGCTGATGCGCACTCCCCTGCTGCGGTCAGCGAGCCGTATGCGTGATAGTATTCATCCGGCATATTATCTCGCGCCGGGTTGTGCATGGCGTAGTCTTTCTCTGCCAGCTCGTAAAAGTAATTTTGAAAGTCGGTAGTAAACATAATGCCTCCTGAATGCCCCCTAAGGGGCGTTTGAATTAGCTTTATTTTAGAATTGGGTGAGTAAAACCCTTGGTGCTGTAATACTCTATTAGTATAGAGCGCACAACGGAAACACTTGAGTTATAAATATTGGATAGGTTAGCGATGTTTAAGTCACTATTGTTTAGATGGATATTTAAAAGTTCGTGCTTAGTCATGTTTTTGCCCTGCGTTGGTTTTTGTATGTAGGAGCATTATCTATTATGTTTACTATAATGTAAACACTTTAGACAATAAAAAGCCCAAATTAATGGGCTTGGTTTAATATGCGGCTAGTTTGGGTAGTCTAGCACCGCATATCCGGCCATTTCTAAACTAATATGTCCAGATAGCAGGACAGGCAAACCCATCTTCCTCAGTGCAGCCATCAAGGTGAATAAACCTCGTGCGACCTTTCTGCTTTACGCCGATGCGCTGGATACCATGCTTCTGAGCCACCCTAATCAATTCTAGGGCGTTTTCTCCGCTAACGAGTATATCTACCGCCTTTCCAGTTGAATGCGCTCCTGCCTTATCTTTGCGCTGTTCTATTGGGTGTTGCGGACTGCGGTATGCACTGCTGATTGGAAAGCCAAAGCCACACTCTTTACGGATAGCGATCAGAACCTTTAAAAAGTCAGGATCAAAGCCGCTTTCTCCGGTGTGCTTGCAGGCCAGTTCTTTTTCTGTGAAATATACTACTTTCTTTTTAGCTGTCATTTTTTAACCCTTTCAAAAGTTCTCAGGCCACCTAGCCCTAACATACCCATCAAAACTGGAAGCATAGTCGCCGTGTCGGCCTGTGGAATGTCTACGCCAAAACCTGCGGCAAGTGGTGAGATTAAAAAGTTTACTCCGAATCCAAGCACGCAAACCCATCCTGTAGCTGGCCGCCATCCCGCTTGGAACCAGTTTCCTTTTGCTTCTGCCTTGTTGACTTCGATCTGAGCCAGTGCAATCGCCTGCGCGTGTCTCTCTGACATTGTAGCGATCTCGTGCGCAATCTTCTGTTTAACGTCAGCATCAGGTATAAACTTGTCCAGTAGTCCAGTTACAGGGGCGATTAAGGCGTTTACTAGGCTCATTGGAACATCTTCCCGACTACAAATAAACCTATAATCAAAGGGTATATGCCCCAGATCATCATCTCAGCTTTCTTAAATCTCTCAGAGCCGTCATTTAGTCGGCGCTCAATGTTTGCATATCTGATCGCACATTCTTTCTCGTGCCCTTCTAGTTTAAGTAAAGCCTCTTTTACTGTAGCCATTATCGTTTCACCATTAATATCAAGCCATAGATCATAATAGGAATCACTGCTATTGCTATGCCAATAACGGTGACAAATGTTTTTATCATATTAATTCTGGTTCGCCGTACCGCCAACAACCTGCGAGCTTCAGCTTCTCTTTGCCGCTTGCACTCAGACTGAAAGTTTAGCCAGTCGCTATACATATCAGCACGACCCGCATAAACCATGTAGTCCTTTAGCCACACCTCTTGCTCTTTGATCTGCTCCAAAGCCATGAAAGCATCTAGGTCTGACTTACCCTTGGTAGATACTCTTTTGGCTATGGCGCTTTTATTATCAAAGTATTTCTTTGCTGCATCTGAGCAGTCATACAGCTCTTTGCCGTTACTAATAGCGGTTTTGATAACTTGAAACGCTGCATTGGCTGCGGCTATCTCTGCTAACATTATCTGTATACCTCTACCTTAGTAACGTCTACGTAGCGCGGTACGCAATACGCATGGACTGGTGTTCTATATGTCCTTATAGTTCCCTGTATAGTTAGCTCTTCAGCAAACCATCGGCATCTATTTAAATCGAACCAGTAGCTTTCAGCCTTCGCATCAATCGTACCGTTCACCATTACAATTAATGCAAAGACTAATTTCATTTAGACCACGATTCTATTCACTTAGACGCAGTGCGGATGTCTTTAGCAATACCTTCTACCAAAGTAGCTGAACCAGCACCAACACCTTTAGCAGTGTTTACTACCATGCCTTGTGCAGAGTCTACAGTTGAGTTGACGATCTGCTGTGATCCGTCAATAGCACCGTTGAATGTGTTGCAGCCAGCAAGTACAAAAAGGGTCGCGATTATTAATGTTTTCATGTTATATCCTCGTTATTAAATTAAGGCGCTGTAGGCCATGTAATGTTAGTTGGAAATCCCGCCTGTTCCGATATGTCACGCAATGCTATACGGTAAGTAGCCCAAGAAGCTTTTGTAGTGCTGTCCAGTGGCGAATCTGGCATCTGCGTCCAGTCGCATTGGGTCAGTAGCTCATCTCGCTTAAATCGTACGTCCAGAGCTATTGCAGAAATTTCATCATCAGTCATAAGAATAACAGACCAGCCAAGAACCCATGCGCCGTCAATAAGAGTAGGCGCTGCATTGGCGACGATTGTTTCGTTATGCTCAACCGCTGGTCTATCTGCATAACTTATACGATAAACCCCCCACCCAGCGAGCAGTTCGTCACTAAGTTTTAAAGGAAAAGAAGTATTCGGGTTATCTTCTTTAAGGTTCCTTAGACTATATGGAAAGTCTTGTATTTCGTTATTTAGTGTTTTGACATACATATTTTTTAACCATTTATGATGCTGGTGAGCTTAATACTACTTGGCCGCCGTTCGTTGTTGAAGTAGAGCCTGAGATAGTAGCTGCAAGCGTTAAATTTGTCGGGTCTGAATAATCATAAACATAAACATTGGGAGTCTCACTTCTAGCGGCCACAAAAATAAGCTCTCTTGCAGTGTCAACGGCTAGACTTCTGTTTGTTCCAGTGCCGAAAGCTGTGTTTGTAACAGTATCTTCAATTGTCATACTGCTTATAGTGCTGTAATCAATAACGCTTAACACTTCAGCGCCTAAGCAAAAAACTAAATTTTTGCTAACGTCGATTGCCAATTTACTAGCGCCGTCCAAGTTTGTAGAGCTTGCAACTAAAGATATATATGCGATAGACGCGGTGTTTGCTGTGTTTAACACTATTACCCAGTCTTTAGTTGGATTTGCAGCAAACTGATAATCATTTGTTGTGTCAAGCACTATCCCGCCGCTGTTATTCCATATTGTGCTACTACTTGCAGATTGCAAAATAGACATACTAGAAGTATTAGATATATCAACGCAAAAGCACTTTCCGCTGGATTGTACATACGCCACATCCCGCGCAACGTCTAATTTTACGTCCGTAACGCTTCTACCTAAATCAAGGCTGCTTATAAAAGACATGGCCGTTGGTGTGCTGTAGTCTATTGCATTAATAAAATCATCAAGAAGCGATGTAGCAAATACAACTTCGTTTGCGGAATCTACATCAACGCCTCTAGTGCTGTCTAATTTTATAGAGTCTGTGAGTGAGTCTTTAATAACCACGTTATTGACGTCGCTAAAGTCTACTAAGGTTATCTCGTCCCGACTACTATTAGCAAAAAAAGCATAGTCTCTCGAAGTATCAACCGCACTACCTTGGGCAATAGAAAATTCAGAGCCTGCAAGGTTGTCTTTAAAACTCATACTGCTAACATCTTCAACATCAATAGCGGTTGCGTCGCTAGTCCCCATGATAAGGCCTTTGGTAAACTGACCGCTTATACCTCCACCACCACCTGCACCCGAAGCTGCGATTATTTTTTTCGCTACCGTGCTCATTATGCCATCGCCTGTCCAGCCGTGAAGCCGTAGTAAGTTGTACCACCGTCAATAGTATAGAACACAAACACATCTACACCGTTGTTTGTTGCTGTAAGCGTAGGCGCTGTGCCTCCTGCCCAGTCAACACTAGCGGGCCAAGTAATTGCACGGGCTGTAGAGTCTTGGATAATCTTGAGCGTAAAGGCTGTAGCGTTGCCTGTGGTTGCTGGGTTGCTAAACGTGTAAGTAGTAGCGCCTGTGAGGCCATGTACAAAGTTAGTAGCAGTTGCTAGGTCAATAGTAGTTGTCGTACCAGTTAGCGTTACAGCGTCTTCTGTAATAGCTGCTTCAAAGACAACAGTGCCTGTTACTGTACCTCCAGCTTTAGGCAACGCAGCGTCAGCAGTTGTTCCCTGAGCAGCCGTAGCATAATCAGAAGAGTCAAAGGCTTTAACTTGTGCAAGGTTGGTGACTTCAGAATCCATTAGTGCGCCAGCGGCTGTTACGTTAGTAGCATCAGTAACGTCCGCACTAGCTTCAATACCATCTAGCTTAGTGTTGTCAGCAGAAGTGAAGTTAATCTCAGTAAGACCGCCATCGCCTACGGTGTAGGTGGTGTCAGTGCTGCTTATGGTAAAGTTTGGATAGGTGCCTGATATGCTTGTTGCGCCTAAGCCAGTTAATGCAACAGTCTGGTCAGGTGCGCTGTTGGATATAACGCCACTAGCAGAGATACCAATGCCTGTACCTGCGCTAATCTCGCCTAAAACGGCTGTTTCAAAGTCAACGCTTACAGCTTGATTGGAACCGTTTCCTAGAAAGAAGTTACCGTCATTAAGATTTGGGGTCGCGTTTGTACGACCAGCACCAGCGATAAATAAGATACCCGCTGAAGCGTGGACGCGCTCTACCTTGCCTAGATTCTGTATCAGAGATGATTCGCCGGTTGGCGGGGTATTAACTAGCTGACCGGACGTGGTGCCAACGTAAAGAGTGTCACCTAGTGTAAAGCCGCTTGTATCTACACCTGATATAGCGCCATAGGTCACAACGTCAACGGCAGAATTTAAAGTCGCATTATCAGCAGCTACACCAAAAGCAGGAATTTTTGCAGCATTATCGGCATCAGCCAAGCTCACTATAGGCGTATTACCGCTAATACCTGATATGTATATAGCATCGCCTTTAGAAAGAGCCTCGCCTGCTTGCGCCTTGAATATGTTATTTCCGCGCAGAGATCCTATAAACTCTGTTCCCTCAACATCACCAGTGAAGGTAGCACCAGTAAGCAGAGCGTATCCCGAAAGATCGGCAGACTCTAGCTTGTCAGTGTTAAGGTTTGTAAAGTTTGCATCGACTTCGTTATTAGTCAGGGGCGAGCCTTTGCCTGCCCTAGTTACTATAGTAGACATAGGTAGCCCCCCTTAAATTAAGATGCAGTTAAAGTAATTGTCCAAGTAACAGACATAGTGTCATCAGCTTCTTTATTCACTACTGAGAACACTGTTCGGCAAAGCATATCGCCACCAGAAGCAGCGTTAAAGATACCTGCCTCTGTAACCGCACCAGTGCCTTCAGAAGCCTCAAAAGACGCAATATAGGCAATCGTATTGCTTGAGGGCGTAGAGCTGTCTAGCGCCTCTCTGCTGCCTAGAATAGATACTAGATCAGTCTGGCCTGCTGCTGCGGCAGTAGTGCCTGAACCCAGCGCCATGTGAGACATAACATTAGCTGAAGTGCCTGCCATTCGTGAGCAAATAAACTCTAAACCGTCATTTACAATCAGGTTTTTGATCTTTCTACTTTCTTTAACTTTGCCGTCAGCACCCTTTAACACAAGAGCAACTTCACCGCGCAGCTTTAAATTTTCATTAACCATTTAACACCTCTAAAAAGTTCGGCTGTAGCCTACGTAATCTTCTAAAAAATACCCCACCTCGACATAACCTTGGCCGAGCAGTGAGCCACCATCTGTTGCTGCGATTGTATCACTTTTAATCTTTGCTTGCTGTAGCTCAAAAAGGTCTACTGCTGTTGCAAGGTCTGATCTAACTTTAACAAAAGACATCTCCTGATCATCTTCTGCCGTTGCCTCTCCGTCCAAGTCATCTGTAACGCCCAAGGCTTCATTAATAAACTTATGAAAGTCTGCACTATGGTCATCGCCAAAGCTGCCTGAGTCGGCAAATAGCTTCGCACGCAATATAATTAAAACATCTGTAAAACCTGCTGAGTCTGCGAAGGTTTTAGAAACTGTAAGCGCCAGCGCCTCGGCTGCGGGTATGTTTTCAGATATTGCCTTTGTATAGGCTGACTGTATGACATCAGCGAATACGGCTTGCTCTGACTTATTTAAGCCTACAGCGAGCAATTCTGTGTCAGTTAAGCTGCCACTATCACTTGCAACCTTGTTAGGCACTATTAGCGGGCTGTCTGTTGCCGAGCCTGAGTCTGCTTTGCCTGTTGCTGTGCTTTTGGCGGCAACTTCAGATATAGATATAGATTCGCTTGTACTCTTGCCTATGTTTGACTGCTTCTGATCGCTAAAGCCTGCTTGGTCTGAAAGCACTTTGCCTGCAATCTTATTAAATACATCCGTAACATTAGCGCTGTCTGTAAAAATCCGCGCCAGTATGCGAACGGATATAAACGCAATTTCAACTAATGCGCGGTTAAATGTTATTTCTGCTGATGCCCTTCTTTCGGCAATATTAGCGATGGCATTGTTAAACTCAATCGCTGCCTTTGCTCGTCTTTCAGCAATACCCGCTATAGCGCGATTGAATATAACCGTTAGATTGATCACTCAAAATCTGCACGTAAATAAAATTCTAAGGTTTCATAGACAGTCTCAACTGTGCTATCACTAAAGGTAATCTCAACCTCGCCTTCATAGAAGCCCTCGGCACGATCTAAGTTGCCAGCGCCAAACTGAAAAACAGCTATACCGTTTTGCAGGTTAGTACCTACATCAGTAGCAGTCAGCGTAAATAAAGTAGTAGTTGCGCCTTTAGCTCTGAACTTTAAACGAACAGTTGCCCCTGTACAGTCAATGACACTCCCGTCATGCGCTCTGGTTAAGGTAGCTTGAATCGCTGTGGCTGTGTCGTCTTTTACCAAATAATAAGTCATAGTTACCTCGCAGGATCAAGAAAGCCGTACCGCTTCATTCCTTGCCCGAAATCAGTTTGCATAAATAAAGTCTTAATGTCCTGCCTAGCCGTTAGTGCGTCACGTAGCTCTATAATTGCCGCATTAGCTGTTGCAGGGGAATCATAACTGCCGCTAATAGTATCTTCGTCAGATGTTGTAGTATAACCGATCTCAATCACGACACTAACTCCATTGTTCCGATAAACTTCTCGCACTCTACGGTTACATTCGTATAGCTAGTCGATATATCCATGTTTGCCCTAAAGTCTGTTGCGGTAGTTACTGCGCCATAGGTATCCGAAACGCTGTGCCTGTTGTAATAAAACCCGCCTCCGGTTGGAACGTCTACGGTTACAACGTCAGCAGATGCAGGGTTTACCCATGTACCGACTGCTGCGAACTTATAAGCATTGAAGAACATAGTCTCACCAGTGCTAAACACTGTGGTTGCCTGCCCTACTAAAACGTAGGTGCGATCATTTGCACCATCATAATAAACGCCCTCAATAGTGCCGTATCCAGTGCCGCTGCTGTTATCTGCAACGCCGCCAGTATTGTCTAGCTCTGCAAGATGATTGCCAGAGATATAAACTAACTGCTTAAAGGTATGCGGGAAACTTACAGCAACCACGCCATTTGTAGATCCGACCTGCACGCCTGTTGCGCTTTTGCTTTTAACCTGCAAGCTAAAATTAATCTGTATTTTGCGATCAGTTCCGCTGGTATTGCGCAGCTTAAACATAAAGTCTAGGTCTAGTCTTGCTCGCTTGCTGATGCCTAGCTCTGGTGCGGGCAAAGTGAATGCTGTGGTCTGCTGGTCTGTCGTGGTTAGCTGCAAGTCATCAAACATAGAAACAGGGAACAATTCAGAAACATCGCCCGATAACTTGTTAGCAGTAATCGTGTCAGCCTTTATCTGATCACCTGTAATGGTGCCGTCAACAACCAAGTCACCACTAATAAAGTTAGTGTTCTCGCTCCAGCTAGATGTTCCTGTGCTGTATGTCCAAGCGTGAACAGTATCCTCAGTTGTGGTTGTGTCAGTTGCTAGAAACACATCGCCATTCTTAGGGTCACGACCTGCGGCTGTTGTAAATTGCCCAGCAGTTGGCGCTGATGCCGAGTCCGTAACAGCCTGATAAAAGCTAGGCAGCTTTGGCGTAGTGTCTGCGGTAGCGGTCGCGCTTCCAGATAATGCCGTAGATTTTACGTTAAGCCCATTAACTGCAAATATGCTTACATCGTATGCTTTGCTGGGAACAACTGGGGCAATAGAATAATCCGTAAGCTTTGTTACTTGATTATAAGGCTGCCCATTATCGGTCGTATTTCTCCACTGCACTAAGTAATGATCGGTAAAGGCATCGTCAGCAGCAGTCCAGCTTACATCTAGTGCAGGGGTTACTGTGCCGTCTGCGTTTACAGTGGTTACTGGCGTTATATTAAGGGGTGCAACAGGCGCACCCGCCGTCAATCCATCATATAAAGGGACTTCCCCGCCTTCTAAATAATCTTCTTCATCTGATGACTGCCAATCATAGATGGCAGATGCGGTTTCAATAGCATTAACATTGACTACAATCTCGCCAGAACTAGCCAAGCTAATTTCATAGCCGGTCACTTCAAAGATTTTTGCCGACCATCCCATCTTTGCATTAGTGACCATAATATTGTCACCCGCCTTAAACTTCAGGGCGGCTAAGTTGCAGGGCATTGTAACGGTGGTTTGCATCCTTGATCTTAAAAGAGCCAGCTTTGCAATTCTCTGCGCCCTAATATTATTGGTGGTAAAGCCCAAAGGCATATCGAGATATACAATGCCGTCATCTTCTGCGCCGTAGGCTGAAGCCTTGCCAGTACCGCTACCCGCACCAGTGGCAGAGAATATCACCCCTACCGTATTACTGGACGCGCCGATAGCGGTGAAATCGGTATCACCTACAAACGTAATAATGTATTTAGTGCCGGTAGTAAAGCTGCCTGCGTCTGTATTCGCTAACTGGGCTGGATAGTCTGCGGTCGTATAATTGTCATCTTCATTGATGAAAAGACCTTTAACGCCGTTGTACACGCTGCGTCTTGATTGCTTAGTCTGAACGCTAATATCGCCTACTATTGCTGACTCATCTATAGTGACAGTTGGTGCAATGTATTCAGAGCCGGATATAAAATACTTACCACCCGAATAGCTCATGGTTCCGGCCATAGATGTGAGCATTGACTCGATGTTTTCTTTTTTAGAATTTAGCGTATCAATCCGGCCATCAAGCGTATATCTTTTCTGTGTGCCTCCGGCTGAGAGTGCTACATCTTCATCACAAAGAGCGATTGCAGTCGCTATATAGGTCTGATCAACATTTGCCGCAACCTCGCCTAATCCGTACTTAGAATCAATTATATAGTCATAGACGCAAAGTGCGGGATTCTGGCTCCAAGCGGTTGTAGTTGTAACAGGGTTATAGACTTTCTTGCCTCTAACAAGCGCAGAAACATTTGGCAGGCCGTTAGCGAATAGGTCGTTGTCCCACTCTAAACGCAAATACATATATGCAGTGTCTAGTAGCTTGTGATCGGCAGTCCATTCACTTGACGCTGCAACAAGGTCAGCATCAGCAGTAGTTTGATTTCCGAGATGTACGTTAATCTCTACATTATTAAGCCACTTAGTGAGCCTTGATCCGTTCTGCCAAACTAACTCTTCATTAAAATAAATCTTTTCAAAAGCATCTATCTCATGCCCAGCAACGGCAATAACCATGTGTATATATTTGTTATCATCACCAGTAGATTCTATAAATACAACTGCGCCGCCGACTCTAGCTCGACCGTAAATCATTTTCCTCGATGCGTCAGGCTCCCTGACTGTAAACTCAGTTCCAGACAATTGCTGCCCTACGTCTGGCTTTGGCATAAGTGCGCGGGATACCATAGATAAACCTGCGCCAATTGCAAATGCTGTAAAAGCTGCGGCTGTCAAGCCGTAAACAGCAACAGATGTCCCCGCTGCGGCTAAACCTGCTATTAGTGCAATTGCCATTTTATTTCCTTAGTAATATTGAATAGATGCGCTCGATCAAATCAAAGCCCATATCTAACATAAGTTTATCAAAAGGAATATGCACTTTAGTATTTACTGTCATTATTGAAACGCCAGCATCTATGCAGTAATCCTGAGCAGCTTTTATTAGCTTATATCCAGTCGATGTGTTTCTGTATTCAGGTATTACAAAGACTACATCATTAGACGCAAATATGTGGTCTTTATAGTGCATACTACGGCTTTTAACCAATACGCAATACCCAACTAACACTCCATCCTTTCTAGCGGTAAAAGCCACCAGAGATCCCGCAGCGTCCAGTCTAGCGTATTCTTGCCAGTCAGGGTTTAGCTTAATCTTACCCTGATAAAGCGCAACCTCTTGCCAATGCTTTTCTAACAGCGGCTTAATATCTTCTTTAAAGCTGGCTAGGCATTCGTGCTGTATTATCATTTATTGTGAACCACAAAGTTATTTGCGATAAAAGTATCGTCGCCATCAACGTCGAGATTATATACAGGCTTTAATGTTTTGTGCTTACTGATTGTTTCAAGGGCTTCATAATAAAAATGCGATGCAGGGGAATACTTACTTAGCACATCACCCATTGCTAACTTGCCTTCTAATTTAATTTCTTTATGACTCAACTTAGTGCCTTTAGGATCAAAAGATTTCCAGCCTTTCTGTGTTTTGATTGGGTGCGTTGCGGTCATCACCAGCGCATCATTGATTGTGTATAGAAGCCGATCTTCTACCGGGTAATGATAAATCTTAGTGACAGTGTTTATCTGACCTTCCTGCCCGATAACTAAATCACCTACAATTAAATCCTCAATCGCCATATAAGCGTTATCAGACATTAGTATCAAGGTGCCTTTAGTGAAGCAGCCGCCTCTGGGTCTTTGTAATCCGCCACCGCTTGTTCTTGAGTTTGGCCTACCCCAGACAATATCCTTTTGATTAATCTTGGACACAAACTCAAAACCCTTGTCATCTGGATAATCTATCTTCTGATCTTCTGCGGTAAATCGTCGAACAGATGCCCTATCAAACGCAATCAGCTTGTTTTCACACGCTATGTTAATAATTGATGTGTCGCCCGAATCAGTGATAGACAAAACATCCATAAACCCGCTAAAGATAGAAACAGGATCAGAAATAATATCTCCAGAATCATCAAAGGCACCAAAAAACAGCGTAATCTTTCTGCCTTGGTATGGCTCATCTCTAGCCAGTGCGACCAATGATTGTTTAACGCCTGAAATTGTAATATTGCAGCCGTTAGCTTCTAGCTCTTCAGATTCCTTAATCGAGCTAATATCTAAAAGATCACCGCCGCCAATGTAGGTGTCGCCGTCATATATAAGATTGCCAAGTCCAGACCAAAGATTTATATCTCCAGAATCAAACTCCATCTTAACTAGGTATATGGGGCGAACAAGATCAGCAGTAGCGACTGCCTGCATTTCTGTCGATAGTGTTCTGCTCATAAAGCCTCAACAAACGCAAAAGTGAATCCATATATTGATGCAGTATCAACTGCCCAGCCAATGTCGTTGCTCGCTAAACGCCATAAGCTTTTAGGTAAGGTAAAATCTAAAGCAGTGCCAGTAGATATTTCTGCGCGGAGTGGTGGCTGAAACTCTAGCGTTCCTGCACCTGCGCTTTTAGCGGCAGTAGTCATGTATAGATAATCGCCAAGCTGAAAATATTCGCCAGCACCTACAGCGCTAGAACCTGCGGTTGTAGTAAGTGTTTCGGATCGAATAGCAGTAGTGCCTGAAGTAGTGCTGGTAGCAGTGCTAGTGTGTAAAGGGCTGCCAAAAGTAAAAGTGCCGGATCTACCTTTAAGTCCGACGATAAATGCCTGAACTGCTTTCGCTTCGCTATGCGTCAAGGGGGGCAAAGTTACCTCGCACTCCCATCTAGCGCCCTGATGTTCGTATGCCTGCTGCTCGAAGCTAAAAGGCGAAGATGAAACTGCAACGCTGCGATTTAATCGCATATCTAAATTTTGAATCCCTACACTGGGAAATGCTAAAGGCATTTTATGCTCCGAGTAATGCTTTCGAGTAACCGCCACCACGCTGTCTAGCTTCAACAACAGCGCCTTTTGCTGCGTTAGCAATCTGAGGCATCAAAGTAGCGATCTCTGCCCTTACTGTTTGCTGTACGCCTGTAGTGACATTAATAGTCTGATTGATCACCACTCCGCCAGCGCCCATCTTGTCATTAGGTATTATAGAGCCTGACTGGTTAGGCACAAACATCTCTTGCCCACGCTCGCCTACCATGTACGGCTGACCAGCTTGAACAGAACCGCCGATAGCTCTGTGTCCAAAGTTGTCATGCCCTCCTCTATACCCGCCAGTCTGTGAAGCACCGCGAAAGCTAGTGGATGTGCTGGCTGTAGTGTTGCCAAAATAACCAGTGATAGCTCCAAAAGCCGCATCAACAATATACTTTTGAATTAGCATTTTAATAAGGCTATCAACTACACTCTTAGCCATAGATTTCATAGCATCGGCAAAGTTAGCTGCACCAGTTACGCCAGCAGTGAGCGCATCAGTCAATCCGTTTAATCCTTGGTCTGTCAGGCTTTTTACGTTTTCTTCCATGCTTGGCAGGCCGTCCGACCAGCTTTTGAACCCTAAATCTATCGCATTTATAGACGCTAAAACTCTCGGAGTTATTGACTCAGTAATATTTGGTAGTTCACTAATAGCGTTTTTCGCGTTCTCAAGATGATTAATCATGCCGCTGGCAAAATCTATCTTGTCGATCAATCCAAGCGAATCGCCAGCCTCAACCGCTTTTTCTTTGAGTGCTATTAAACCTTCAAGTCGCTCTTTTAAATTTTGGCGAACTTTCTGGCGCATTTTGCCACCAGCTAGCTTTTCGTTGAGCTTGTCAATTTCAGTTTGCAGTTGCCTTGCGTTTTTCTCTGCATCTGGCGTAAAAGCTCTTGTTAGGCCATCTTTCATTTTTAACGCTGAGTTATAAATCGCAATAAACCCATTAGCTAAATTTTCAAATCCTTTTAGCGCAGCCTGAATGCCACCAATTAAGCTAATTGCTAAAGTTTGCGCAAAACCTGTCACGCTACCGTCTGCATCCTTAATGCCCTGCAAAACAAAGTTCCGAAGCGTGTCTGTGAGATATTGAATAGCTGGCGCCAATGCTGCAACGGTCTGATTTGTTATGCCTCGCATTAAACCAAATAGCTTGGTCAGTGCATCAACTGTATTTTCTACGCCTTTGGAAGCTGTCGTAGACATGATCAAGCCTAAATCTTCAGCCTCAGAAAATAGCTCTTGCATTCCTTTTGAGCCAAGCGCCAATGTATTAACAAGAGCAGCACCTTCACTATCAAACAGTTTGAAAGCCAGCCTTAGTTTATCCGACTCTGTTTCCACATTACCAAAAGCGTCTGCCAACTCCAACATCTGTTTATCTAGTGGTAATTTCTGCAACTCTCGCGCATTAAGCCCAAGTTCCTTGATAGCTGCCTTTGCCTCACCAGTTCCGGCAGCAGCTTCAGCCGCACGCCTAGTAAATCTTTGCAGAGCCATATCTAAAGTATTGGTTGCAACGCCAGATATATCGGCAGCGTATCTAAGTGCAGATAGTGACTCAGTAGTTGTGCCAATTTTAGATGCGGTTTTAGTGAGGG
>Ga0208437_1000258_pt1 | contig 16352 bp, 18 predicted proteins | sample ColrivemetaGS705_FD_187602 | JGI IMG/M metagenome (GOLD analysis project Ga0208437, IMG submission 187602) | Estuarine microbial communities from the Columbia River estuary - Flood tide ETM metaG S.705 (SPAdes) (version 2) | ecosystem: Environmental > Aquatic > Marine > Intertidal zone > Estuary... | reverse complement strand
TTATATATATTTTTTATGTTTAATAACTTAAAGTCTTTTTTTTAATTTTAAGTTATTATTTTATCTTATGACATTTGTAGTTACTGAGTCTTGTATAAAGTGTAAATACACAGATTGTGTGGAGGTTTGCCCAGTTGATTGTTTTTATGAAGGACCTGATTTTTTGGTCATTCACCCAGATGAATGTATTGATTGCGCCCTTTGTGAACCAGAATGTCCCATTAATGCAATTCTTTCTGAAGATGAGCTACCAGATGATCAGATAGAGTTTATTGAAATTAATGCAAGGCTCTCTGAGGTTTATGAAAATATTGTTGAGGCCAAAGATCCGCTTCCAGATGCAAAAAAATTTGAGACAGTGGAAAATAAACGAGACTTTCTAGACCTATAGATTTTCAAACGGGAAGGTCAGTATTCCACTTAATAAAATCAATGCTGTGAAGAAAGTCATGATTTCTTTTTTTCTAACTTCTAACAAGGAATTTAATAATTTTGGCATTGTAAGTAAAGAAATTAAGCAACCAAATGCAAATGGAATAAGTATTGAAAAATTAAGTATTGCTATAGACCCAATAATACTTTCATAAACCCCAAATGATAATAAAATTGCGCTTCCCGATATGCCTGGTAAAAGAAAAAATGTGAAGGCAATAAAACCCGTTAAGAAGATATACCCATCTGAAATATTTCCTGGTGAAATGCTTATTTCTTTTAAAACCAATGCTAATACAATTCCAGCAAAAAAATAAATATCGAATTTAAAGTTAGTATCAAATTCAGTTCTTATCCTTGCCCCTATTATTATTGCAACTAGACACATCAAAGCGCTTATAAAAATTAAAAAATATTCTGTAAAAGATGAGTATAAAAAAAGTATCAATTTTGATGCAAGGATTACACTTAGCATCATGGAGAATAAAAAAGGAACTATTAAATCTAGGTAGAATATTTTATTTAATTTTTTTATATCCCAAGTTAGATTAGAAACCCTAAGATTAGAAAGAAATAGAATGAATTTATCATAAACATTAAAGGCAAGTGCAACAGTTGAACCTGAAACTCCTGGAAGTAATTCAGCAACACCGACAAAAAAACCTGAGACAATAAACCTTAACCTTTCGCTCAAGAATCTAACCCATCCTCAGACTTACCTGGGAGCATTGGTACAAATGAAACATCATCATACAAATCTTGCTCAACCTCATTACTGGATATTTTATTGATAACATTTAACTTTTGTGATTTTGAGTTACCAACAGGTATCACTATTTTTGCTGATATATTTAAACTATCAACCAGCTCATATGGATACTCTCTTGGTGCAGCAGCGCAAATAACACCATCATATTTTATTGTATTGTCATAGTCCTCAAAACCATCTCCATATATCAACTCTACATTTCTAATTTTTAGTTCACTTAAATTTTCTCTAGCCTTATTTACCAAAGGTTTGATTCTTTCTATGGAATAAATATTTTCACAAAAATATGAAAGTACAGCTGTCTGATATCCACAGCCTGTTCCAAGCTCTAAAACATTATCTAAAATTTTTCCTCTAGCTTTTGTATGCGAGATTAGAAGTTCAGTCATTTTTGCAACAATGTATGGTTGAGATATTGTTTGTTTGTAGCCAATAGTCAATGATCTATTTTCATATGCCCTAGACCACAAAGCTTCATCTACAAATATATGTCTTGGGACTTGCGATATTGCATCCAGCACTCTGAAGTCTTTAATACCCATATTAAGAAGGTTTTCTATCATCTCTTCTCTAACTCTTCTGAATGTAAAGCCTGAATTGCTCATAAAAACTTTTTAAAACTCTCTGAAAGATTATTATTTATAAGATCATAGTCCAGAATTGAAATGGATACATACCCTTCTTCAACTGCTTTAGCATCTGTAAGATGATCTTCTTGAATGGGCTCTCCTGAGAGATTGTATCTATATTTGGTAATGACATCAGAGGACTTAACTGCTAATGGCTTGTTTGGAATACCATTCGTTGCAAGAGTGGTGATTTTAATTCCTTTGTAATCATTTTCACAAATATCAGGCAAGTTGACATTAAAAACTTTGCCTTCATACCCTTTTGAAGAATCTATTATGAAATGAATAATTTCTGCTGATTTTTTTGCAATATAGCCTTTATCTTTGCAATCATATGATGCTACTGATAATGCAATCGGGGGGTATTTAAGCTTTCTACCTCCAATTGCTGCTCCAACAGTCCCAGAATATAAAACATTATTACCGATATTAGCTCCATGATTGATTCCTGAAATAACAATATCAAACTCAAAATCAACCATGCCTAATAACCCAAAATAAGCACAATCAGCTGGCGTTCCATCTACAGAATAAATTCTGTCATCAATCTTTTCAATTTCAGTTTCTTTTAAAAAAGATATTGCAGCGCTCATGCCACTGCAATTATTTTTTGGAGCAATCATCCAAACCTCATGGTTTTTTATAAGCTCTTGATATAGATAATTGATATTCTCTGCTTTATACCCATCATCATTAGTAAGAAGTATTTTCATTATTTATCTTTAAGATTTACTATAGATTGCACAGATATTGCCTTATTTTTTCCAATAATACCAAGCTTTTCTGCTGTAGTTGCCTTTAGCCCTATTTTTGATTCAGGGATACCCAGAATTTCACTGAGACTCTTAAGAATATCGTTCCGGAATGGATTAATTTTTGGTTGCTCGCATATGATAGTTGAATCTATATTATGAATTTCCATACCAATTGATTCAATTTTATCTAAGCAGAGCTCAATTATTTTTTTGCTATCAAGTCCTTTATTGTTGATATCTTGATCCGAGAAAAATATACCTATATCTCCCAGCGCTGAAGCTCCTAAAATTGAATCGGCAATTGAATGAAGAAGCACATCCCCATCAGAATGGGCAATAATACTATATTTACAAGGCACCCTAAAACCCCCTAGAGTTATGCCGTCACCCTCTTGATATCTATGAACGTCAAAACCAGTTCCTGTTCTTGTATTAAATTTTGATAACAGCCTTAGGTCGTCTTTGTAGGTAATTTTTATATTTGAGCTAGAACCAAGAATTCTACTTACATCAAAGCCACCATATTCCAAAGCAAACGACTCATCTGGAACATCCACGTCCTCTGAAATACATAATTGTAATGATTTTTTTAAATCATGAAATTTGCATATTTGTGGTGTTTGAGCTAAAAAATATTCATTTTTATTAACTGTTCCTAGCTCTTTCGATCTAAGTGACTCTGAAATTGGAATATATGGGAAAGAGCCAGAAGATTTGCTTTCCATTAAATTCTTTAATAATTCATTTATGATTGTATAAGAAAAATTAGGCCTTGCTGCATCATGAATTAAAACATAATCATAGCCATCTGCGCATTCATGATTCAAAGCATTATTAACGGATTCTGCTCTTGTGGAGCCACCGTTTATAAATTGTATAGTTTCATTTTTATAAAAATCTTGATTTTTAATATAGCTATCACCCTCTGAAATAACAATTATAAGCCTATCAATTACTTTTGACTTAAGCAGCTCATTAACGGTGTTCTCGATAACAGAAAATGCATTCAATTTGGCATATTGTTTTGGTTTTCTTTCACCAAATCTATGCCCTATTCCAGCAGCAGGAATAACAGCTAAGATTCGATTATTTTTCATCATCCTTTTTCTTTTCAAAGCTTATAAACTCCTCATCTGGATAGGTTAAGCCCAATCTTTCTCTAGCAAAGTTTTCAATATGCTCATCAGAGCTTTGCGCACTTTGAATTTCAAGAATTAAAATATCATTTTTTAACTTTAACTGATTATTTTTAATATGCTGAATGTTGTTGTTGTTAACAAGACTTTTCTTTTGTGCATAGCTATTATCACCAAAAAAAATTGAGTAGCCTAAACCAAAAGAAGTTAATATTAAAAGGATTGCGATTAGGTTAATTGTCCTTGTCATTCAGGAAAACTAAAATTATTATTTTCCTCTTCAATCCATAATATGCGATTATATTTTGCCACTCTATCTGATCTGCAGGGAGCTCCAGTTTTAATTTGACCAGCACCAAGACCAATTGCCAAGTCCGCAATTGTTGTGTCTTCTGTTTCACCTGATCTATGAGATATTATTGATTTGTAGTTGTTTGAATTTGCTAAATGTATTGTTTCTATAGTCTCTGTAATAGTGCCTATTTGATTAAATTTTATTAAAATAGAGTTTGCGAGGCCTTGTTCGATTCCGGTTTTAAAAATATTTTTGTTTGTTACAAAAAGATCATCTCCCACAAGTTGACATTTATGGCCAATTCTATCAGTTAACTCTTTCCAGCCATCAAAATCGTTTTCATCCATGCCATCCTCTATGGATATGATGGGATATTTTTCGGCAAGCTCTTCCAAATAAGAAACAAACTCTGACGATGATAGGCTTCTTCCTTCGCCTTTAAGGTTATATTTTTTTCCATCAAAAAACTCGCTTGCTGCGCAGTCTAGCGCAAGAAATACATCTTTTCCTGGAACAAGGCCTGAGTGCTTAATTGCATCTAATATTAAAGTCAAAGCCTCTTCGTTAGACTTAAGATTGGGAGCGAAACCACCCTCATCACCAACAGCTGTCGATAGAGATTTATTCTTTAGAATATTTTTTAGATTCCAGTAAATCTCACTTGACCATCTCATTGCTTCATGAAAAGTTGAGGCATTAAAAGGGATTATCATAAATTCTTGAATGTCTATATTATTATCAGCATGCTCGCCACCATTAAGAATATTCAACATTGGCATAGGAAGATTTGGTTCAACACTTAACCCAGTTATATCAGAGTATACGTCATGAAAATGTTGATGCAGTGACACATTTCTTTTCTTTGCAGCAACATGAGAAACAGCCAATGAAACTGCCAGAATAGCATTTGCTCCAAGATTTGATTTATCATCCGTGCCATCTAGATCAATTAATTTTTTATCTATGAGCTCTTGATCCTCAGGGTTTAGATTTTTTAGAAGAGGGCTTATAAGGTTATTGATATTATTTACAGCCTTAATAACCCCTTTTCCCATAAATGCACTATCGCCATCTCTTAGCTCTAAAGCTTCTTTAGTTCCAGTAGATGCTCCACTAGGAACAATAGCGCTTGCCTCTATTCCACAGCTAAGTATTACTTTGCATGATACTGTTGGGAGACCTCTAGAATCTAAAACTTGAATAGCTTTTATGGAATTAATACTCATAATTACTATTTAATATTTAGATTTTCTTGATCTTTTATGAAAATATCAAGGTCTTTGATTTGCTTTAGAAAGGGCTCTATCATATCTAATTTTAACGCACACGGACCATCACACTTAGCATTATCTGGATCAGGATGGGCTTCTAAAAATAACCCAGCTATACCTTGCGATATACCAGCTTTTGCAAGACTCAAAAGGTATTCACGCCTTCCACCAGCAGCATTTCCAAGCCCTCCAGGAAGCTGCAATGAATGAGTAACATCAAAAAAAACAGGTTTATCAAGATTTTTAAGAATTTGAAAATTCAAAGTATCTACAATTAAATTATTATATCCGAATGAATTTCCTCTTTCACATAATGTAATTTTATTATTACCAGCTGACGCACATTTTTCTATTATGTTTTTCATCTCTGGAGCTGATAAAAATTGTGGTTTCTTGAATTGTATAATTGAATTAGTTTTAGCTGCTGCAGAAACTAGATCTGTTTGACGAGCTAGGAAAGCTGGTATCTGTATTATCTCACAAATTTCACTTACTGGAATAGCTTGATCAGGCTCATGAATGTCAGTGATAACAGGAATATCAAAGGTATCCTTTACTTCTTGTAGTATTCTTAAGCCCTCATCCATTCCAGGGCCTCTAAAAGAATTTATTGAACTTCTATTAGCCTTATCAAAAGATGCTTTGAAGATATAGTTTATCTTCATTGATTCAGATACTCTTGTAAATTTTTCAGCGATTTTCATCGCAAGATCCCTTGATTCAAGAACATTCATCCCACCCATTAAGGTCAAATTTCCTTCATTTGATATCTCAAAATTTCTTAGTTTTAAATTATTCATTATTTTCTATTGTACTCTTTATATAGCTATTAAATATAGGGTGCCCATCCCTTGGATTCGACGTAAACTCTGGATGAAACTGGCAAGCCAAAAACCATTTATGATTTTTTATTTCTACCATTTCAACTAATTTATCGTCAACAGAAGTTCCAACTACCTCAAGCCCAGAATTAGACATATCCTCAGCAAAATCTGGATTAACTTCATATCTGTGCCTGTGTCTTTCAATTATTTCTATTTTTTTATACATATTGAAAGCATTTGAAGGTTTTTTAATTTTACAAACCTGTCCGCCAAGCCTCATTGTTCCACCAAGATCTGAATTTTTATTTCTTTTTTGTTTTTTACCAGTACCATCGCTCCACTCAGTTATTAGGGCTATTACAGGGTATTTAGTATTTGGATTAAATTCTGTGCTATTTGAGTTTCTTAAACCCAAGACATTCCTTGAATATTCAATAATCGCAACTTGCATTCCAAGACATATCCCTAAATAAGGGATATTATTTTCTCTAGCAAATTTACAAGCTGTAATCATCCCTTCAACACCACGATCCCCAAACCCACCTGGAACTAACACAGCATCATTAGAACCGATTAGTTTTTTTACGTTTCTAGTCGTAATAGTATCCGCCAGTACAAAATTAATATTTACTTTTGTTTTATACTTAATTCCTGCATGTTCTAGCGCTTCATTGATAGATTTGTATGAATCTTGAAGTTCTGTATATTTTCCAACAAATGCAATATTTACCTCTTGAATAGGGTTTAGGCTTGCCTTAACAACCCTTCTCCAGTCAGAAAGTTTTGGTTTTTTAGATCTTATTTTTAGCTTACGAAGAATTAATTCATCAACTTTTTGTTTATTTAATAGAAGTGGGATTGAGTAAACAGTTTCAACATCATGCATAGAAATAACATTATCTGGATTGACTGAGCAAAATAATGCAATTTTTTTCTTTTCATCTTTTGGCAGTTCCTGCTCAGACCTACATACCAAACAATCAGGACTAATGCCCAACGATCTTAGTTCTTTTACAGAATGTTGAGTTGGCTTAGTTTTTAGTTCTCCAGAAGCCTTTATATATGGGACGAGGGTTAGGTGGACTACTGCTGATGATGTAGATGGTAGCTCAAGGACCATTTGTCTAATTGCTTCAACAAATGGTTGGCTTTCAATATCACCCACGGTGCCGCCTATTTCAACAATTGCAATATCTTTTCCTTGTCCGCCTTCTTTAATTCTTTTTTTAATCTCATTTGTAATATGGGGAATGACTTGAACTGTTCCACCTAGATACTTTCCTTTTCTCTCATTTCGAATAACAGTTTCGTATACCTTGCCAGCAGTAAAGTTATTTTTTTTTGAGGCTTGGTATCTTACAAATCTTTCATAGTGCCCCAAATCTAAATCTGTCTCAGTGCCATCATTTGTTACAAAAACTTCTCCATGCTGAAATGGGCTCATTGTTCCTGGGTCAACGTTTATATATGGATCTACTTTGATTAGGGAAACTGATAACCCCCTAGACTCTAAAAGAGCTCCTAAAGATGCAGCAGCAATACCTTTGCCGAGTGATGATACAACCCCTCCGGTAACAAAAATGTATTTAGTTTTGGCCATCATTTATCTCGGTTATGATGGGATAAAAGAATAACAGATAACAATGGATAGTTAAATGGAAATAATTAAATACGGTTAATTATGGTATGTTTTTTTCACTCTGGATTTTATTCTAATCATTAGATCGTAAGATATTAAATCATTAGGTATTGTGATGTTATTAATGCTTGATTCTGGTGAAAAAATTTCACAGTAATCTCCAATATTACAGTTTGTATGATCAGAAATATCAACTGTTGTAAGGTCCATACTTATCTTGCCAAAGATTTTTGCTTTCTTTCCGTTCACAAGAACTGAAGTTCCGTCTTTTATATTTTGCGCTAAGCCGTCTGCATAACCAATGTAAACAGTAGCAATTGTCATATCACAAATAGCTGTTGCTCTTCCATCATAGCCTACAGAATCTCCCTTTTTGATCTTCCTGATATTAACAATTGGCGATCTTAGGGTCATTGCTGTTTTAAGCTCATGTGTTCCAATATAACCTCCAAAAATACCTATTCCACATCTAACCCAATCATATGAATGATCTGGATAATTAAATATACAACCTGTATTTGCTATGCTCTTAGAAACTTCTCCAGAAAGTTGATCAAAAACATTATTAAATCTAGCAAATTGCTCTTTGTTACTTTTATTTTCTGGGTTATTAGAAGCAGCTAAATGAGACATAAGGACTATTTTTTTATCTTTTAAATGCTCATTATAAATTTGCAAAAAATCTTTTTCTTCGAAACCAAGCCTATTCATTCCAGTATTAATTTTAAACCAAAGATTATTGTAAAAATTATTCTTTTTGATTAACTCAAATTGTTCTTTATTATGTATGACAAGATCGAGATTATGTTTTGTTGCGATTTCTAAATCACTCTCAGAATATACTCCTGTCATTAATAGGATTTTTTTATTAGATCTCTCCCTTATTCTTATTGCTTCATCTATTCGAACTGTTCCATACCCATCTACAGAGCAATCTATATGTTCCAATAAATTTTCCATGATGTGGCCATATGCATCAGATTTGATAACAGCCATAAAATGACTGTTATTTGGTATGAGAGTCTTAAGATATTTAATGTTCTCTTGAACTATAGATGGATCAATGATTAGCTCTGATCTAAGTGATGTCATTCAAATGAATCATAGAAGCCATCATTAGAAAAATTTTCAAATCTTGTATATTCTTTTAAGAATGTTAAATGAACCGTACCTATTGGACCATTCCTTTGTTTGCCAATAATAATCTCAGCTTTATTACCCTGCTCTGAGTCTTCGTTATAAACCTCATCTCTATAAATAAATAATATTACATCGGCATCCTGTTCAATTGCACCTGAGTCTCTTAAATCAGCCATTATTGGTCTTTTATTTGGACGCTGCTCAACGGCACGATTTAGCTGAGAAAGGGCAATAACAGGGACATTGAGCTCTTTAGCAAGAGATTTCAAGGCCCTTGAGATTTCTGATATTTGATTAACACGATTCTCAGCAGATGAAGGAAGTTGCATTAACTGAAGATAATCAACAACTATTAATGATAATCCTCCTTCAGATCTTGCCAATCTTCTTGCTTTTGCTCTAAGCTCCATTGGGCTAAGTAATGAGCTATCATCAATCCATAAAGGCATATTCTTCAGCCTCTCTCCTTCTTGCAAAAGAATCTTAAGTTGATCATCACGTAACATACCTGACCTAACATTTTGCTGATCAAGTTTACACATACCAGACAACATTCTAGTTGTTAATGATTCGCCTGGCATCTCTAAACTAAAAATAAGAACAGCACCTTCTGTATCATCGTTAACTAAAACATTTTCTGCAATATTCATAGCAAATGAAGTTTTACCCATACTTGGTCTTCCGGCAACAATAATTAGATCTCCGTCTTGAATGCCTTGAAGCTTCTTATCAAGATCTTTAAACCCTGTAGATGCACCTATGAGACCACCCTTTTTATTTGAAAGCTCATGAAGTCTATCCATAGTGGATGGAATAAGCTCTTTCATAGATTGTAAAGAAGAATCATTCTGGCTGGTTTCATCATTAAGAGCAAATATTAATCTTTCAGCATGATCTAATAACGCCTCACCATTTTGACCTTGTGGGTTGTTAATAAGCTCAGTAATTTCTGAATTTGCCTGCATCAATTTTCTAGAAATTGATCGTTGTCTAATTATTTCTGCATATGCTTCAAGATTTGCAGCTGAGGGTGTTGATGTTGCTAATTCTATTAAGTAGTTTTTACCACCAACTCTATTTAAATTATTACTATTATCTAATTTCTCAGATACAGTTAATGGATCTAAAGGCTTGTTTTCATTAACAAGCTCTGCCATGGATTCAAAGATAATTTGATGATCTTTACCCTGAAAATCAACTTCAGTTATAACTTGTATTACAGTATCAAACCTATGAGTCTCAAGCATTAGGCCACCTAGAACGGCTCTCTCAGCCTCTCTAGCTTGATTATTTTGATCTATTGGTATATCTGTCATAAGAATATGATTTTTACATCATATTTTAAAATAAACAACTATTCAGCTAATACTTTAACCACTACGTTTGCAGAAACCTCTGGATGAACGCTAATTGTAATATTATGATCGCCTTGTTCTTTAATGGGTCCATCAGAAAGTTGAACTTCACTTTTGTCTATTTCAATTCCGTTGTTTATAAACGCTTCAGCTATTTCTCTAGTGCCAACTGAGCCGTATAAAGCGCCCTCTTCAGTCACCGGAACATGTATTTCACAAGATGAGCCTTCTATAGACTCTGATCTAGCTGTTGCTTGAGTAAGTTGATCAGCTGAGGCTGCTGCTAGTTCTTCTTTTCTTGACTCTACTTCTTCGATATTTCTATCACTTGCAAATGCTGCTTTTTTTTGTGGTATTAAGAAGTTTCTGGCATAGCCTGAATTTACTTCAACTACATCTCCTATTTCACCAAGTCTTTGAATTTTGTCTAATAGTATTATTTTCATGATGTTCTCTTATTGATGCATGTCAGTGTAAGGCAAGAGAGCCAAAAATCTAGCTATCTTAACGGATTTAGTAACTTTTCTTTGATTAGAGGCTGTAATACCAGTAACTCTTGCTGGCATTATTTTTCCAGTTTCAGTTATGAATTGTTTTAGTAGGTCAGTATTCTTATAATCGAATTTTTTTGGTAGATCAAATTTACTCATTACTTATCTCCTCTTTTTGTTCTTTCAGATGTGTCCTTTCTTTGGGATGTCTCATTAATATCTGATCTTTTGTTTTTAGATTCAACCATGAGCACTGACTCTTCCTCAGAATGACTAGTAACAACTAAAATAATATGGCGAATAATTGACTCGTTATATTTAATTTTTGTTTCAATTTCTAGCAGCTTACTTGGATCACCTTCAAGATTCATCAATAAATAGTGGCCTTTATTGTGGTTGTTAATTGAATAGGCAAGTTGACGTCTACCAATATCTTCAAGCTTAGTAACTTTAAAAGAATTTTCAGATAAAAGCTGATTGAATTCGGTTTTGAACTCGTCTACTTTAGATGACAGATTTGGATTTAATATCAGGACGGCTTCGTATTTTTTCATATTGTTCCCTTTGGGTTAAAGATTTAAGCTTTTATTAGCGTAAACCAAGGAAGGTGCATTCTAATGGAATTAATTTTTAGAATCAATACTCACTTTTAACTATTTTTAATAGCTTAGACCATAGAGTTTGATTGCTTTCTGCAACTAAATCTGAGGTTAATTGATTATGACCATGCTCCACAAGCCCAATAGAGGTTGAATATATTGGATTTTGTAAAACCCTTTCCATGCCAACAAAATTATTAGGTACTCCGAGCCTTACGCTGGTTTGAAAAATTGACTCTGCAAGCTCAACAACTCCCTCTATCTTGGAAGTACCTCCGGTGAAAACGACACCGGCCGGTATCTTGTCATCAAAACCATTTCTAGATATTTCTGCCTTAATTAATTCAAATAGTTCGACATAGCGCGGTTCAATTATTTCTGCAAGAGATCTTCTTGAGAGCTCTCTTGGTGGCCGCCCTCCAACGCCTGGGACTTCAATGCTTTCGTCATCGTTGGTAAATTCAGCAACAGAACAACCATGTTTTTGTTTTATTTCCTCTGCTTGTGGTGTGGGAGTTCTTAATGCTTGTGCAATATCGCTTGTGACTTGATCGCCAGCGATGGGGATGACTCCTGTATGAACAATTGAACCAGAATTGAATATCGCAATATCGGTAGTTCCACCTCCGATGTCAACTAAACACACACCAAGATCTTTTTCATCATCAGATAAAATGGAATATGAGCTAGCTAATTGCTCTAACACAAATCCGTCTACAGACAATCCACAGTTTTTAACACATTTTTCAATATTTCTTAATGCACTATTAGAGCAGGTTACAAGATGTACTCTCGCCTCTAGTCTTACTCCTGACATTCCTAGTGGCTCCTTAATACCATCTTGATCATCTATTACATATTCTTGAGGCAAAACATGCAACACTTCTTGATCTGAAGGGATTGAGACAGATGATGCAGACTCAATAACTTTTTCAATATCAAATGGTTTAACTTCTTTATCTTTAATCCCAACTATCCCTTGGGAATTAATGCTTTTTATATGACTACCTGCCACTCCAACATAAATTGATTTAATCTTATCTTCTTGAATTGATTGAGCTTGTTCAACAGCTTTTTTTATTGCATCAGTCGTAGCTTCTATATTAACAACTACTCCCTTTTTAAGACCACTCGATGGGTATGACCCAAGTGAGATAATTTCCAATTGGCCATTTTCATCTCTTGTGCCTACAATACATACAACCTTTGATGTTCCAATATCAAGCCCAACAACAATATTTGAATTTTTTGAATTACCCATTCTTTAATGCCACTCCATCTTTGTATCTTAAATCTATCATACTAGGTATTTTATTATTAATGCTCAAATAATCTAAGGTTTCTTTGAATAGTTTAAATTTTTTATCATTTAAGTTTTTACCAAGCCTTATATCGGTCTTGCCAATACTCAATGCCCAGCCAGATATGTGATTGTATTGAACAAGGTCTAGAGTGTTAAAATTTTTTATATTATTGGTATTTAGGAAGTTAATTATTTTTAAAACATTAGAAAGATCATCAATTTGCCCATTAACTCTCAGAATATTCTCATCACCAGATGAATGCTTGAATCTATTCAGGCTCTCATCAACATAAAAAATGTTATTTAAAATAAATAGGGGTTTTTTGGAGACAATATTAATTTCAATACTGTTTAAAAACGGTGATTTTCTAAGGGTGTAACCTTCTACCCAGTCTTGTTTGTCAATTAACAACGAGAATGAGGCCATTGAGTCTATAGTTTTAGCTTCATCTATGAATTCAAACTGTGATTTAAATTTAGGCTTATCTTCAAAAGAAATTTTAATGTCAAAATTTGTAAAAGCATTGATGCTTAAAAATATTAAAAATAAAAGTCTATTTTTTTGCATTTATTATTTTTTTTACTAGCTGTAAGTAAGAAATATCTATTAATTTTGCTGCCTTAGGAACACAGCTATGTGATGTCATTCCTGGAGCTGAATTTATCTCAATTATAAAAAATTTTCCGTCTCTATTCTGCATAAAATCAATACGAGCCCAGCCAAAACAATCTAGCGCATTAAATGCATTTAGAGCCATTTTTTTTAATTCTTTTAACTCGATTTCATTTAGATTAGCTTCAACAAGAGATGTATTATTTGAAATATATTTTGCATCATAGTCGTAAAATTTATTAGTTGTAATAATTTCTATTGGGGGCAAGCACTGCCCATCAAGAACTGAAACTGTAATTTCTTTTCCTACAATTAAGGTTTCAAATATAAATTCTCTATTCGCATTTGTGCATTTTGCTATAGCTTCTTCAAAATTAGATAAATTTGATATCTTGAAGATATCTATGCTTGAGCCCTCCTCTGAAGGCTTTACAAAAAACTCCTCGCCAACTTGAGAAACTACATTATGGTATAGGTTTTCTAAACCATCTTCTAAAAATGCTTCGTGCAAATTATTTACAGCCATCCATTCTGGAGTTGCAATTTGTTTTGTAGATAAGATCTCTTTGCAAAGTCTTTTATTCCATGTCTTAGAACAAGCGTTTTGACCTGATCCAGTAAATTTTATATTTTTTTTAACAAGAAACTTTTGGAGTTCTCCGCCCTCTCCCTCGTGCCCATGAAGAGCAATAAAAGCAATATCATAAATATCTAAATTAGGAAGCTTTTGCAATGAAGTAAAGTCTACTAAGACTGCTTGAATTCCAGCTACTTCTAAACTATTTTTAACAGCTCTTCCGCTAATAAGGGAGATTTCTCTCTCAGCCGAGCTTCCTCCACAAATAACAACAACCTTTGTTATATTGCCCATTTTTCTCTTATTGATTCACACACATTGGAAACACTGCCTGCTCCTTGTGTAACAAAAATATCAAAATTATTTGAATTTGATTCAATATAGTTATTAATTTTGTCATGCGAGTTAATGTAATGACAATTAAGATGCCCTATTTGTTTTAATGAGTGAACTAAAGATTTTGAATTAATGCCTTTTATTGGTTTTTCACTTGCAGCATATATGTCTAAAATAATTAAGGCTTTTGTCTTAATTAATACATTGATAAACTCGTCGAAAAGCTGAGCAGTTCTCGAGAAACGATGTGGTTGAAAAATTATACATACTTTTTTTGAAGGAAATTCTTGCTTGATTGCGTTAATATTTGATAAAACCTCTAATGGGTGATGTCCATAATCATCTATTAACAACTTGCTTTTACCGTTGATAAGAAGATTATGTTTTTCATAACGCCTCCCAACGCCAGAAAATTCCTTTAAGCCCTTTTTAACTTTTGATATTGGCAACCCTTCTTCGATACTTACAAGTGCTGCAGCAGCAGCATTGTATACATTGTGTTTACCTGGGCATGGTATTTTAAAGAAATAGGTTTTATCTTTATCCTTGTGAAATAAGGAAAAAGATTGAAAGCCATTTTTATATGAAGTCTCTTTAATTTGAAAGTCTGACGATTTTGTAAAACCAAATGTAATTTGTTTTCTAGATATTGACTTAGATATTTTTTTTATATTTTTATCATCATTATTTAAAACAATATATCCAAAAAATGGAACATTATCTAAAAAAGTTATAAACGCGTTTAAAAGGTTTTCGAAGTTATTGTCATAATGAACCAAGTGGTCATCGTCAATATTGGTAACTATTGCTGCATTAGGGTGAAGGTGTATAAAAGACCCGTCGCTTTCATCCGCCTCAGCCATTAAATAAGTCCCACTACCTAAATCAGAGTTGTTCTCAGTACTTAAAACCTTTCCTCCAATAACATATGTAGGGCTAAGATCGGCCTCGCTAAATATTTTAGCAAGCATGCTGGTGGTTGTTGTTTTACCATGACTCCCTGCTATTGCAATACTGTCATACCCCCTCATTATACTACCCAGCATTTCTGCTCTTGGTATGGTTGTAATCCCAAGCTCTTTTGCTTTTAGCACTTCTGAATTTGATTTGTGAATTGCTGAGGATAGTACTAATAAATCTACGTCTTTTAAATTAGACTTGCTGTGACCCTGGTAAACTTTTGCACCTTCATTTCTTAGCTTATTTAAATCTGCTGAAATTGTTATATCTGATCCAGAAATCTTATACCCTTTTTGCAATAATACTCTTGCAATGCCAATCATTCCAGCACCACCAATACCAACAAAATGGATTTTTTTTATTTTTTTAAATGCGTTCATATATTTTCAATAATAGCATTTGCTATTTGATTGCTAGCATGGAAATGTTTCTGATCTCCTTGTTTTTGCCACTCTTTGTATAGCTTTTCTTCATTAATTTTATTAATAAGATTCTTTAGATCCTCTACCCCATTTTTTTCTTGATGAATTATACCCAGGTTACTATTCACTATATGTTCTGCATTGAATAGCTGGTGGTTATCTATGGCACTTGGTAGAGGTATCATCAAGGCTCCCTTAGACATTGAAGAAACTTCAGAAATTGTAAGTGCTCCTGATCTACATACTACATAATCACACCAATCTACTTGCTCACTGGGGTCATCAAAAAACTCCTTAACTACACTATTAATGTTGGATTTTTCATACAATTGATTAACTCCATGTTTTTTTCCAATCCCACATTGATGCCTAATCTCAACTTCAAATTTATTGTTGCGAAAACAAGTTGGTAAGATTGTATTTAAATATTGAGAACCTTGGCTACCTCCTGTTATATAAATTTTTATAATATTGTTTTGGGCAACATAGGTTTTATTTTTTGTAAAACTATCCCTTACTGGATTTCCATAAACCTTGCTATTTTTTTGAGGTTTAATTAAAGGGAAGCCTAGGAAATTAATTACAGCAAATTTTGAAAGCAGCTTATTTGCTGACCCCATTACTGAATTTTGTTCCTGAGTGAACACTTTCACACCAGATATTAGTGATGCAATACCAATTGGTACAGTTATAAATCCACCAAAACCAACCATGGCTTTGATCTGATTTTTATTAATAAATTTCCATATTGTAAATATTTTAGAAATTATATTTATAGATGAAAAGATTTTATTAAATAAAGATTT
>Ga0208437_1000256_pt1 | contig 16405 bp, 27 predicted proteins | sample ColrivemetaGS705_FD_187602 | JGI IMG/M metagenome (GOLD analysis project Ga0208437, IMG submission 187602) | Estuarine microbial communities from the Columbia River estuary - Flood tide ETM metaG S.705 (SPAdes) (version 2) | ecosystem: Environmental > Aquatic > Marine > Intertidal zone > Estuary... | reverse complement strand
GTTCAGTTAACATCTTTTTATAATGCATAATTTCATTATAACTAATTTCAATATCACTAGCCATACCTCTTGCTCCACCACTAGGCTGATGAATCATATGCCTTGCATGTGGTAACATCATTCTATGTCCTGCTTCTCCTGCTTGTGCTAAGAAACTACCCATTGAACATGCTTGTCCCATCACAATAGTATGTACTGGTGACTTAATAAATTGCATTGTATCGTAAATACTCATACCATCACTAATAACACCACCTGGACTATTAATATAAAAACTAATAGGCTTACCTGGTGATTGTGATTCTAAGAATAATAGTTGTGATACAATTAGACTTGCTGACATTGAATTAACATCAGTGTCCATAATTATGATACGGTCCTTTAGTAGTCGACTATAAATGTCATAACTACGTTCACCTTTAGATTCTTTTTCAACAACAACTGGTACTAAATTAGGCATCTTTCCACTCCATTAAGGGATCAACTGATTGCGAGTCGTGCCAGTCAGTTTGATCTTTATTAAACTTACGTGTTGTTACTTCTTTACGTAGCATACCGTCTTTGATTCGATATGTAATTAGTTCTTGTTTAACTACACCTGTAGGTTCAGTTTGAAAAGCACTTACAAGTGGGCCGTCGTATTTTACATTCATTATCGTCCTTCCTTTACATTATATGATTCTGGTCCTGGTGTAGTAAATTCGTATCCAAACGCATTACCTACATACACCCTTCCGTTATATTTCATATGGATTTTGTTAGTAGCCATAAACACATTCATAGAATCTTTAGTTCTAAAGTTATCTACTTCTGCTTCTACAATCTTATCGTTGTTTGTACATGTTACCATGCATTTGTTTTCAAATACTTCCATTTTACACCTTATATAGTTTTACGTAGTTAAGTCGAGTTTCGTTTACACTGAACAATCTGTTTGTTGTTTGAGCTTTTACTTTACCTTTGATACGTAGCATATCACCTACACTGTGTTCAAACTTATTTGTAAAGCTAAGTAGGTTACCGTCCATTACGGCTGTGTAGTTATAAATTTCGTACTGTGGGCTGTAACGCTTGTCGATAATCTTAATAACACCTTCAACAACATCTTTCTCTTTACCTAGGTATTGACTGTTACGATACTCAATTCTAATTTCTTTCTTAAGACCAGTGTTGTATTGATCACGTTTTACAAACTCAGGTATAAACGCAACACGGCCTAGATTGTTTACAGGTACAACATCTGCTGATACTGCATTAATCATATCACGTTTAAAGTCGTCCACTTCTCCTAGCCCTAGCATTACATAACGCTTCATCCATTTTTGTATTTCTGCTACTGTTTCGTAGTCTTCTGCTGTTGGAGTAGGCTTTACATAGTCTGCTGGTGCAGGATTGTCTGTAGAAGCATATGCAAATTTAACAATGTCTTTATTGCTAAACTGTGTCTTATTTTCTTCTTCTGAAAACCTACGTGTGTCTTTGATATAAGATTGATTAATACGTTGTGCGGCACAGGCTAATGCAAGTGCTTCTTGTGTTGAAACTGTTCTCAAAGGAACCCTACTGTTCGTGTAGTGACGTTCTGCATCTTCGTGACGCAATTCAAACGCAATTTCATCTCGTTTAAATTTTGATACCATTGTGTGCCCTCTGTGTGTTTGCCTAATTATACATTTAGTATAGCACCACAACGGCTATTTGTCAACCTTTGTGGTGCTAAAAGGTATTACTTCACATTTAAACTAACGTTAGCTAATTTAAATGCTTCAACCATCTGCGACTTCTTTGCAAGTCCCAAGCTCTTTGTCAAACCAAGTTCGACATTAGTAACATCAATGTCTGCAATGTTTGCATTAAATAAAGCATCATATACTGGTGCTTTATTTCCAACGTTGTATCCTTGGATACCGTCTGCATGAACTTTTTCTGCATCTCTTAAATCACTTCTAAGTGATACAAAAAATTTGCCATTGATATTGATAGTTTGTAAGTTATATTGTCCCATAGTAGACTTCCTTATATTATAGACTCTAAGTCTTGTTAATCAATAAAACCATTGTGTCTTATTGTACATTTAGTATACACTCAAACAGGTGTGTTGTCAACTATTATCTGCTATCGTTATTAATAGCTGTTTTGACCCAATGACAAAAGGTACAATACGGATTGATGTTTTCAGCACTGTCGTTACCTTCATCTGCTTTACGCATGTCATGGTCACCGTGATTGTACCGTCTTTTTACTTCGTGTATTTCACGCTTAGTTAGTGTATGACCAAAGTAGTCTTGTGCTAGTTTCCATCGAGGATCATCATTAATGTCCTGTCCGCAACACTGGCAAACGTCTGAACGATGAAAGGTATGTTCCTTTCCGTGTCGTCCGTACCCCCCGTAGGGGATACCTTCTAGTTGATGTTCGCGACAATATAAGTCAGCACTTGGTCCTTTAAAAAATGTAATTAACTCATCACATCCTGGTATACTGCAACATATGTTGTCTTTGATGATCTTAGCACGATCATGCTTAGACTTCATAACATCGTTGTCGCCTAAACGATCCATTACCAAAGGTCCTTTTCATCAGGCGTAAATCCGTTATTAGCAAAAAAGTCTGGTACCTTACGACCTAAGCTCTTTGTAATCTGTGCATTTAAGAATGGTATACCATGACTTGGCATCTTTTGCATTGACGGTTCTTGCCAAGCACTCTGCGGTGTTCCTTGGTACCAGTTTTCGTATGCTGTTTCACATTTAGCCCAAAAGCCGCCACCTGGTGCAAAGTTAGCATCAAACAAACCTAAGTTCATATCTGCAAGATCTAACAAGTAATCTTCATCAATGTCAATATTTTGCATTTCTGCAATCATCAACCAAGTCATCATCATAAAGATTTCTTTAGCATCAACTGCACGTTGCTTACGTATTGCACTCCAGTAAATGCCAAACTGTTCAACTACTTCTGGGCTTGCTTTATCAAGCTCTGCCATACGTGAAATAGCACCTACTTCGTCTGTGTTGTCAAATTTTTCTGCTGTAGCAAATAACTTATGTCGTTCTAACATAGTTTGCTTTTTCTCTGCTACAATCCAATCAGGCTTAATACTACCATCAACACGTACACCAAAGATCTTTTGCTGGAACATGTCAATTGCATCTAGTGGCAACTTATCTTCGCCATTAAGGCCAACAAAGTTTTCACGTATTTCTGCTTTAGTAGTTACGTCATAGATAGCAACTGGAATTTCTAATTCGTTTGTTGGAATTTCAAATACTAATACAGCAAGTACGTATAACAAAATTGCTGTATGTTGGCCGTCCCACGCAATATACTTACCCGGACGTTCTGGATCTTCGTATACTTGAATTGGTTGTACTTTAGTTGCTTTAAAGTTTTCTAACATGCCTAATACATGTTCTAGGTTAAGCAACCGTTGCATTGTAGTATCAATTTCAATGTCGCTTAGTTGTGCTGGCAATGCGCGAGACATACGCTTTCGTACATCTTGTATTGTTTTAAAGTTTGGATTGCGTCGACGAAACTCTCGTGTCATCATACGGAATTCGATTGCTTTGCTTTCACTACAAAACGTATCAAAACGTGTTGCTAGATCTACAAAGTGACTGTCGCTTTTTACGTACTGTCCGTTAAATGTATCAGCGTAGGTATTTGTGTTACTCATTTTAGTGCCTCTGTGTTTGTTTGCCTATGTATTAATAATAACATCTTTGTAGTAGATGTCAACCTATTTTTTGAACAAATATATGCCTTCCGACTTATAGCTGTTCGATGCTTTGTCATTGCCAACACCTGGTCGGACGTTCAGCACCATATCTATTTGCTTTTGATACGTAAATCCTACTTGTTCACTTATTTGCTTCCATTGTTCAACAATGTTAAATTCTTCTTTGCCATCTTTGTAGTCTGCAATGTTAACAGCATAGATAGCATCTTTAGCTAGAGCTGTATGCAACATCTCTATTGTAGGAGTAACATATGTTGTAAACCATTCATCTAAGTTTGAACAACTGTTCATGCATTGTGTTGGCTCGTCGGTATAAGTTTCTAAGTTAAAGTAAGGTGGGCTACTAAATGCTGCATCGTAATAACCTGGCTCTGGTGTAAACTGTTCGCTAGGTATATGATGCATTTCAAAACCACTACCTAGTCCTAAACTAGACATAAGCTCGCCTAGTGCTACTAATCCGTTGTATGTTTTAGTGTTAGGGTCTATACCCGTGTAGTGGTACCTTAGATTGCTTGTAAGACCGCCTAACATGCGTCCTCCGTAGCCTGAACTAAAGTCCAATACATTGCCCATAAACGCAGGACATATGTATTCGTATACAGCCCTAGCATTCATTGGTTTAAAGTTAGCAATAGTGCCTCCGCTTACTAAGTCCAATGCTCTGCGTATGTTTGCCGGTAGTACACTTTTATCTGTTTCGTCTCTATACTTATAACAGAAACTTATAGCTCTACGTAATCGAGTGTCATCGTAGAATCTTGCTCGCATGCTGACCATTTTATCTTTACGTGTATATGCTTCTTGCATATTAGGGAACCAAAACCTACTAAAGTTTTGTCCTGCTGTAGCACCTACACCAATCTTGTTATCAACAATACTATGACTCTTTTGGCCTAGTGCTTTAAGCTCTTGCTTACATCCTTCTAGGCTAAAGTACATAATAGGTATGACGTTTACTGTTCGATAGATGTCGAACACTTCATCTTCTATTTGTTGCCTACCTTTTTCACTTGCTAGTAACCAACGTTCTTTAGTATAAGACTTTAGTTGCTCCTCTACATGTTCGTATCCTGTGTACGTAGGTGACGTAGGTTGTACTCCCCATTCGTTACAGATATGATTGTAATAGGATTCAACTGTTGTCATACTTGTGTCCACTTATATTTGCCTAAGTCGTTGTCTTCACAATACCGTACAAATAATCCTACTTCACGACCGTGTGCTTCTATTTCCCACGGGAGGTCCCAGTAACTTACTTTCTCAGGATTGTAAGTTTTACCAAACCAAGTATCATTTGCAGGGTGTAGTTCTCTACGAGCAAACTGTTTAACGTGTACCATCTCGTGTGCTACAGTTTCTAATAATTTGCGGAGCGGTTGTGTTTTGTCAATTTCTAGTTCGAAATCTCTATTAGTATCACCCTCTAGACAGTAGCCCATAGCACCTTTTGGAGTCTTTAGTCTTACTGTTATATCAAGTGTACGCATACGTGGCATTAGAGTCTTTATGCAAAACTCTACCATGCTTTCTACATGCTTACGTTGGGTTTCTTTACCGCCTTTAACTGTGATAAACATACACGCCTCTATTTGCCTAAGTTATGTATATATTATAACATCACAAGCCAGGGGTGTCAACCTATAATCTAAAGGTAATTCGCCCTTTTGAGAGATCGTATGGACTTATTTCTACTTTAACTGTGTCGCCAACTATCATTTTTATCTTAAATTGACGCATTTTTCCTGATGTATAGCACACTATTTCGTGCTTGTCCTGTACTAATACTTTAAATGTATTATTAGGGAGAACTTTTACTATTTCTCCCTCTAATTCTAGTAAATCGCTATTCTTTGCCATCTACTTCCTTAGTTGCTTCTTCAAGTATAATTTGGCCATTACTCCAAGATACTTTAAGTTCAGTGCCGGGGCCCCAACCTTTTTCTTTAAGTATTTCTTCTGGTATAGTCATATTAACATTTTCTGTGTCGCCGTCAATATCTGTAAAGATATCGTCTGCTTTAAATTGCCATGTGCTACTAGTCATGTGTTCTCCTATTTGATAAATATTTATATGAAGGACGAGTATGTTGACGCCTTCCGTGGCGTTGTTCAAGATACGCAGAACAGTACAGGCTACAACTTGCCAGAGCATGTTGAAGCATACATTGTAATGTTACTCGCAGATCATGTCGAGAAAGTTGATTTCTTGCCACGTACTTCATTTACTGAATATTTCCTTACACTTAATAACAGTCAGTCCGCTAAAGAACTTGGAGACACTTGTTTGTTTGTATCTGGTGTGTATCCTGAGTATGGTCGTAAACATGGTATTAATCGCCGCTTCTATCAAGACATTGGGTCAACATCTTATGACAAAGCATCTCAACATATGAATGAAGAATTATTTTCATTATTGTCTAAACACTTTGTTTTTCTATCTCAGTTTATTGATCGGTCTGTTAGTTCTTCCAGACATGTGCGGAATATCCTTTTCCGTTAGTGTCGCCACCTGCGTTGTCAATTTCAACTCCATCGTACTCAATTGATGTAACAGTATCCTCACCGTTTAAGTATTCTGTTGTGTACACTTTTAATTTCTTAGGATCAAAGTCTCCAGTAGTTTCAATAACGCCGTCAAAGAACGTGCCTTTTTCGCTTGAGTAAAACTGTGCAATATAGTCTGTACCTTCTGGTGCTTCGTCTTCACAACCCATTTCGGTTAGTTCAATTTCCCAGTTGTTTTCTTCTTCAAGTTTACTCAACATATCTGAAAGATTCTCACCTTCGATAACATCTTCAATCTGATTTGCACTGTAATCCATTGAATCAACTTCTGTTACAGTAATATATGCACTACCCCATTCGACCCCATATGAGTGTTCAAACTCTGTGTGCGACTCATACCAAGGACGCTTGTAGGTGTCTTCGTCTTTGTCATGTAAGAACATTGCTGACTCCGGAACACTTTCAATTTCGTCGAAGTCTGGTTCGTCATCATCATCATGTACCATATATTGCACCAAGTCACTATCGCCATGTTCGTCACTCTGTTCATTCCAAAAGTCATGTGCTTCTTTTGAAATAGTCATGTACGCACTTTCACCACCATATCCGTTTAGTGTGATATTGTAGTAACGTGGTCCTTTAAGTGTTTCTACTAATTCTGTTTTTTCTTCTGATGTTGCCATAATAGTTCTCCTAAAAACTTAGTTGGCGCGGCTGAAGAGATTCGAACTCCTGACTTCCTGGTTCGTAGCCAGGTACTCTATCCAGCTGAGTTACAGCCGCGTAATATAATTTATTATAATTGGTTTTGTTGAGATTGTCAACCATTAAAATTCCATATCAGCTGCTACAATATATCTGTCTTCTTCAGTATGTAGTATGCCAGGTCTGTGCCATATCTTTCCTGGATAAATCATCCAGTGTCCTTCTCTCCAAGGCGTAAAGTATTTTCCGTCGCCTTCTGGTCCGTTTGGTGCAAGCTCTGTACCTGCGGTTTGTGGACCAACTACTTCTCCAGCTATTGGTAAGTGCATATAGTACACTCCACTCACAGTAGTAGTTTCAGTGTTGTGATTGTGATGATGCCAAAGTGTATCTCTATCTTCAGCGTCTTTAAGACTAGTTCTATAACTCCAACTTTGTATGTTTTTTATTTGTCTTTCTTGTTTCATAAATGCAAAACAACTCCAAATAAAACTCATCTTTAGATTAGTCCATCTTTCGTTTGGTAATCCAAATACATTAACGTTAGTTTGGTATTTAGGACTGTTAGTCCAATAATTGCCTTTAGTTATTAACTCATTAACATCATCACACATAGACATGCGACTAGTGCGATCAATTAAGTTATTCCAATCATAATACTCATGTATTGTTGACATGCTTAATCCTTTTTACAAATCACACTATCAAACGCAATACTAAATCTATTATTAGAATTGCCTTCTTTGTGTGCTACAAAATGCCACATCCAACAAGGGAATACAAGTAACAAATCAGTCTTAGGTGGAATAAACAGTTGTTCACTATTCATACTATTAAAGTTCTTTACATACTCAGGCCTAACAACATGTGCTAGTTGTTGGTTAGGACTAATAAATCCTAACGGACTAGCATCCTCATCTGCTAAAGGCCAATACACCGCAGAAAAGAATCCATCTGGATGTCTGTGTGGTCTTACAATAGGTTGATTAAAACTACTGTTGACCCAAAACTGTTTAATACGCTGTTCGTACTCGTCACTAAACTCTAGCTGAGTATGTAACTCATCAAGGCACTTAGTAACTGCGCCGCCTAGCTCATTAAATACAGTTTCGCTTGGGTCAACAAAGATTCCGTCATTGTCAATTACTCGATCTTTACACCATGCAACAATATCTTCCTTGTTGCTTATGTTAAGCTCTTGGTAAGCAATAAAGTTATTAAAAACAGAATCTATTTGCATTAGCTCAACGCTTCTAAAACAGCTTCAGGAGTTGTTTCACCATATGGGTCATCGTCATCACCTGTTTGGTTTAGACCTGGCTCTTCAAAGAAGTTTGTGATTGTGCCATTGTCTACTACCATAGCATATCGCCATGAACGGTTACCAAAGCCTACGTGATCTTTACATACAAGCATACCCATTTTTTCAGTGAACTCGCCTGTGCCGTCTGGAATAAACTTAATGTTTTTGACGCCTTGGTCAATCATCCATTTACGCATTACAAACGTATCATTAACACTTATAACATAAATGTCGTCAACACCTTGTGCTTTAAATTGTTCATACATACCTTCAAACCCTGGTACTTGGTATGTACTACATGTTGGAGTAAATGCTCCAGGTAGTGAAAACACTACAACTTTCTTGCCTTCAAATATTTCACTTGAATTTACAGTCTTCCAATCAAACGGATTTGCATCACCATTTGTTTCATCTACAAATGTAATTGGATTTCCATCTGTTCGTACTCGATATTTAAAATCAACGCTAGGTACAGCATTGCCTAATTTGCTCATAAATTACTCCTAAGTTATATGTCAGCTTTCCACTGACTTATATATATTAGCATCATGCGAAGTAAAAGTCAACCACTTTCGACATAAATACTTACATGAACGTCTTACCAGAACATATTCACACACCTAAAGAACCAATAGGCGATAATCGCAAATGTTTGGTGTGCGGGGAAGATTGTCATTGTGGGGATGTAAGTAAAACAGGGCTATGCGGTAGTTGCTCACATCAATTACCAGAGGACGAGGAACCCAATTCCGAGTAACTTAAATATTAACTAGAGGGCATATATGGATTTTTTATCAGTAGTAGGCGAAGTCGGTTTCCCAATCGCAGGTGCGCTTGCATCTGGACTATTTGTGTTTATTACTTTAAGATTCATTTTAGAAAGTGTTACTGGTAGTGTAAGAGGATTGCAAGGTATGATTAGTGCGTTGAACAATAGAGTTCAAACTATGAATAACGACCTTGTTAAAATAGATGCATTACTAAGTTACGCTCTTAACGTAAAACCTAACATTGATAGGATTGCGGCCAACGAAGGTAAAGAAGATGCAAGGAGAGACTAATGCTTTGGATAGATTATAATATAGAGAGTTTTCCAGATGGCAGTTTTGCTGTCAAAGGCGACTGGGAAGGTGAAGTAATGGGTAAAGATGTAAACGGTAACGCTAAGTCTACATGTCTTTATAAACCAGGTGATGTGTTTATTGTTAATGAACACGGTATTTTAAGAAAGATAGACGAAGTTAACGCATTATTATTAAAGCATGAATCTTCTAAAATAGAATCATGAGCAGCTCATTAGTAGAAGCAATTAACCAATACGGATTTCCGATAGTAGCGGCAATGGGGTTAGGTTATTTTGTTTTCTATGTATGGAAATGGGTTACTACAGAAATAAAGCCAGTGCTAGGAGAAGCAAGTAGTACTCTTATAGCACTAATAGACAGAATACGCATGTTAGATAACGACATGATTCGACTCACTCAAAAAATTCAAATGGTATTAGAATTCAAGGAACAGTATGAAAAACTTACTGGTAAATCCTTGGATCTAGATTTAGATCAAATTGAAAGTATAACTGATAAAGATTATAAACCTGTAAAAAACATAAGGAAGGGCAAAGATGTTTAAGTCAAAATGGGATTTGTGGTTAGAAAGTCAAAACGAAGCAACTAGAGTTTACCTTGGTAGAAGAGCTAAAGAAGATGGTAAACTTATAATGCTTGGTTGGTGGCTTGGGCTATCTTCAGGTTGCTTACTAACAATCGTTATTTGGTCGTTGCTATAAAAACACCGGACCAATCTTTAGGCAAGTTCTGAGTCTTTTGGAACTTACAGCGTTCTATCCACATATCGTAGTAGCCTGACATTTTTCCATCAAAGTGTCCGTGTAACAGATTACATAATTCTATCGCTTTATCAAAGTCTTGTGCAAGATATGCTTCGTACATGTCTTCATGTTTACGTTGTGCTGTACGCCATGCAGGACGTTTATTATCTAATACTGTCCAAATACCAATACCAACTGTTTTACCTTTAACAGCAAGGTCATCTATTTTTAAGTAAAAGAAGTCTGACTTAGTTTTTTGATATGTAGCATCTCCTACTAGGAGGTCACATCCGTATTCTTTACACTTACTTTCGATCCTTGCCGCTGTGCTAACCGCATCGCCAAGTACGTCATAACTGTGTCTAGCTGTGCTTCCCATTTCACCCAAGTATCCAAGTCCAGTATTGATCCCTGCCCCCATACCAACGGGAGGTCGTCCTTCAGAAGTAATCTTATCATTAAATGTCTCCACAGCACGTAGCATGTCTAGTCCGCATTGTACAGCCGTACGAGGATGATGCGGATCTTCAATTGGTGCATTGTGTACGTGCATACTTGCATCACCAATATATTTAATAACCATACCGTCTGCATCAAGTATAGGTTGTGTAATGGCATCCATGTAACCATTCATAATTTGAGTAAGGCCTTTTACATCATCACCAAATGATTCGCCTAGTGGTGTAAAGCCTCTTAGGTCTGAGAAACAAATTGAAACTTCTTTTTTCATGCCGTCTTTAATTAGTGCAGGATTCTCTTGTAGCATACGCACTACTGTTGGTGATGCATATCCTGCAAACTGTTTCTTTATCTCTTGTTTTTGTAAATACTCGCTTACAAATCTATTGAATATAGCATGTAAACTTACAAGTACAAATGCAAGTATAGGCATAGTAACATCTAACAAGTACAGGTACTCTTGCCACGCATATAACGCTCCGTATGCAAGTCCGCCGGTTACTAGTACTATTAGTACGCCTACAGCCCAAAACGGTGCAAGTGCCGCTGTTACTATAGCAATTATAGATACAGCCGCTGTTGTTCCTAGTTCGGCTAGGTCTGCCCAAAATGGACGTTGTATTTGATCGCCATCTAGTAAAGTTTGTAAAGTTACAGCAGCTGGTATATAATTGTATTGCGGTCCTGTTGGACTTGCTATCATACTCCCTAAGCCTTCTGCTGTTATACCTATGACAACAGTACGACCTTGAAAGACTGAAAAGTCTTCCTCGATCGCACTAATTGTGTCAAACTGTTTATTCCAGCGTAACCAGATTTGGCCATTAGGATCTGTGTTTATAATTGGGTAACTCGGAACACGGATTTTTTCTACACCACCTGCATTTGCTTTTACTTGGTAAGATGGTTGTCCTGTGGCTAATCTAATAACCTCTACTGCGAGTGACGGATACGTATCTTCCTGTATACGCATAATCAATGGCACACGACGAGTTACGCCGTCTACCTCCGGTGCTGTGTTTATAACTCCAACACCTCCAGCATTTTGACCTAGTAGAGGTATAGGGCCCAGCATGCCTGGCCATTCAAACAGAAACGGCAATGGGTCACCTATCTTCGCAACTCCGCGAGGGACGGAGTTTCTGTTTACAGATGTAGTGCCTGTTTGTGCTATTACTACACCGTTGCCTGCAAGTGCCTCGGCTAATATTTGATCTCCACCTAGTCTATCAGGTTCAGAAAATAGTATAGGTATCACAATGATACCGGCACCTGCTTCGCGCAGCTTCCAGATTATATCTGCGATAACATCACGCTTCCAAGGCCACTGACCGTACTTTTCAATGGCGGCTTCGTCAATAGCAACTATTCCAATATCTTGGGAAAGGTATTGCTCATCTGTTTGTTGAAGTAAATCAAATTGCTTGAGCCTGGCTGTTTCTACTACAGTGCTATTCCCATAGTGGAACATAAAGATTATTAGTGCTGTAATTAAAGTCACAGACCAATGTGTGATATACTTCGTCATACTGTATTTATTACAATATAATTATGGTATTATTATTTTTTGGTTGCTTTTCTTTGCTTGATTGTAAATTATTTCTTTTTGATCGTTGTACTTGTTCCACCATGCACTTGGTTTATGTCTGAGTATTGTTATAGGGTCTGTTTTTGCCTGTTCCATTGCTTTAGCTAGAGGCCCGTCTTTCATTATCTCTAGAGGCATTTTACTAACAATCATTTTATACCTTTCTTAGTATTGTGTTACGCTTACAGCACACCCGTTTGCATTGTTGCAAAACTGTGTAAGGCTGTATGAATTTAATCCTGTGTCTTGATAACTACTACCAAGTTGTTGAATATTAATAGTATTTGGACCGGCTACGTTTGTTACATCTATATTAGCAACATTACGCATTGACCTTTGGTATACTATTACACTGTTGTCATCACCAGTTACACTGATGTTTGCTTCGGCTGTGCCATAACTATCACTACGAACTTGTACTGTATTATCATCACCGTCAATCTCAATGTTGCTTTCTTTAAGTCCACCCCAATCCATATTACTAAACCGATGACTTCCGTTACTCTGGTTTGAAAAGATGGTTTGTGCTTTATTGCGGTCACCTATAATATCTATATTGGTTATATTTTCATTAGTATTATTTTGTCCAGTTGCATGTGCTACGACAACTGTATTATCGTCCCCAACTGTACTACTTGCTACAGTAGAATTATCACTTGCGACACCATCTGCCTGATTCTGTGCGTTGCCGTTCACATCTGTACAATTTGAATCATTGTCGACAGCACAATACTGAAAGTAGTTGTCATTACCATCTTGAACAACTTCTAACTTAAGATCATCACCTACTTGGTTTATGTATATTTCATTAGCCATACAAGATTGGGCACCAAAGTATAATAGTATTACTAAAATTCCTAAGTGTGTTCCTGTAAGTTTCATTGTCCTTGCCTTATGTCTATAGCGTTAGTGCCGTTGCCTAATCTATAATCTAAAACAGCTTCGCCCTGCTGTTCCATGTTGATAATATATCCGCTGTCCTGAGACAACGTTAACTGAAGATTATTAACAACACCTAAATCTGTTCTTTGTACTACCCAATTTGGATCTTGTTTGTCTAGTGTTATTCTTGTTTTATCATCATAACCAAATTGCTGGTTTGTAAAAAATTGTTCGTTTTGCTTGTCTAGTTCATTTCTAAACAATGCTGCTAGAGCTAAGTTTAATTGATCTATCATGTCGTACAATAGCTCGCCTAAATAGTAATCTGCTCCTCTTGATAATTCTGTTGCCCATATATCTTTAATGCTATCTACTAATGCATCACTATCAAGTACGTCTGTCTCTAAAAAATCAATGTCTAAAAATTCAAACTGAGCTCTTTGTTTTTTAAGTATTTCTAGTTCTTCTTCTTGATACGGACTACGTTTCCTTAATATTAAAAGTGTTCCGATATCTTTTTCATCTAGGTCTAGTATTAATGGTTTAGAAGGTTTTTGGTAAGAAGATTTAATTACTGTAGTTTGGAATGACTGATTCATAATAACCATTCCTGTGTCGCTTTCTACACTAATTTCACCTGTGATACATGTTCCTTGTGTATCGCAACTAGGTAATAGTGTTACCATAGTTCCGCCTATTTCATCCACAAGCATTATAAAGTCTGTACCACGTACACCGATTGTTGCACTTGGTGTTCTAATTTTTACGTTCTGTTGATAACGTTTTGCTATTTGCCCACTAGCATATCTTACTGTGCCTAGTGATGCTTTTAAACTTATTGACCCTACATCATTTGCTGGGTCGTATACAAACTCATCAATTAAAAGTCTGCTGTGATCTGTAAGATCAACACGGGTGTCATCTACAAAGTCAATACGCATTTTACCTTTAGCGGTAACTGCTGTATCCATACTTTGTACGTTGACTCCCGTGTTTCCTTGTATAACTTGACTATCTCTCTCTAATACCCCAGACCCTTTGATCGCACCAATTGCGCCTGCATCAGGCGTATTAGCACTTGCTGGGATAGTAGAAAGGATCGCGCCTAAGACTAGGCCCGCTCTAATCAGATTGTGTAATGTCAACATCTTGGCCATCACCGCTAAATGTAGCTTCTATTGTATTATCGCCGAGACCGCTTTGAGTAATATCATATGTACTACCTCCGCCTGTTACGTCAATATTAATAGTATGCCCATTTATGTCTCCGTTACCGTCTACATCAATTGTGAATGTATTACCAGTAGCAGCTGTACTTGCTGAGTTATCACTCACCAATGTTAGTGCTACACTAGTTCCATCAATATCTGTATTAATAGTATTACCGTCGCCGTCGATAGTAAAGTTTGCTACTAAATTTTCAGCATCATTACTTTCTCCAGCTGTGATAACGAACGCATTACTATCACCGTTAGTGGTGATATTAGCTGTGACATTTTCACAGTTAGTACCTGAAGTCGAATCACATAATAAAGAAACGGTGTTGCTGTTTCCTATAAAACTCCATGTACCTGTGTATGTGTTACCTTTGATTATAGCCGAAATAGTGTTTGAATCACCTTGTTGTGTAATACTAAATGTCATGTCGTCACCATCTAATGTTACATCAGTAGTCGATGTTCCTATTACGTTGTTACTACCGTCTTGAACAATATCTAAGTCTAGATTGTCACCAATCTGCGTAACATAGATATCGTTTGCGAAAGTAGGAACACTAAAAGCAAAGAGTAATGGTATTGTATAAAATATTTTTTTCATTAAATTGCCCTCTCTTATTCTGATGCGATGCTCGCAGACGCCTCAGATTGTTTATTTGTTTCCTTTATGGGTACAGAAGATTCGTCTTTAAATTTCCAAAGATTTTTGCGTTCTCCTTCGTAAATGAGTTCTATAACACCCTGTTCAACAGCTGCCCTTACAGCATAATTGACTGGTTCATTTACAGAAAAACCTGCTTCTGTTTCCACTAACCTAGTTCCTAAATCAAAGAACTTAAATATATCCGCTCCGGATCTATAGCTTGCGATTGTTTTCTCGGTTGCTATACTCATTAGTACTTTGCCAGTACTAACACTTACTAGTCTCATAACTACAGTTACAGTATCAATTCGATATTCTGTCTGTATTCCTAAGCCTAAGTACCTTGCTCCTGCACCACCAACAGCCGTATTACTATCATACCCTACTATTCCGCCTTCAAGGAGTAGTCCTGCAAATAGCATCGGTTTCAACGGGGTTGGTCCTGTAGGAAGTTCTTTCTCGTAAACTTCTCTTGTTTGCCTTATTAGTTGCCTTTCTTTTATTAAATTATCCATGCCCACACGTTCGACAACTTCAAACCAGTTGCCACCGCCGACATCCTGTAGTGCTTTTATAACCCAAACTTCACTTCCTTGTGTTACCGCACTACTTAAATTAGCTATACTATCTGCTGGTTTACGTTGTCCTGTTTTATCTTGGAACCCGTAAACTGCTATTGTTATTTTTCTTCCATCAACTTTTGGTACATCTTCCATTCTTTTTTGTATTGGACTTACCTGTGCTTTAGGTGATGTTGCATGCTCTTCAAGCACTTTCAATGACGGGTTGATTGCACACCCGCCTAAGAAAAATAATGTTGCAATGATAGTTGTTATTCTCATATTAGAAATTAAATTCTCCCATACCTGGAATTACAATTTCTGTTACAGTCCCATCCTCACCAGTAATGGTAAGTGTAATTGTTCCTGTTACTGGATCTTTAATCCATGATATGTTATTACCTTCTACGTCTGCAGATCCGCTATTAGCACAAGTGTCGCCACAGTCAGCAAACATACTATCAACCATTTGTTTTGACAGTGTTGCATATATACGTGATTCTAAGTTACGGATAAATTTATTTAAAACTGAATTATCTAGTTCACGTTCTATACGTGCAGCTTCAGCTTCTGCGGCTTTTCTTAATTCTGTTTTTCTATTGTGTTGTAATTGCTCTACACTTAAAACGTGTGTAGAATATCCATTGCCATAATGGAATGCAGGGTTTTTAAATTTCCACGTTAAGTCTGCTGCTGCTGTTGGTGCTAAAGCCAACAATGACAAACTAATTGCTATTGTGTAAAACGTGTTTTTCATAATATCTCTCCGTTGCGAACGCCCTCACGCTCTGTTCATCGAATTACCAATTGTATTTAGCCAAAGCTCAAGGGGATTCCAGTACCAAAGTACTGTTTTTTGAAGGGTGGGTTATACTAAGGTTGCCTGCATACTCATACCACGTTGTTGTCCGTTAAGGTATAGAGCACCTAGTTTAAATTTATCTACGGCTACTGATAGATCATTAAAGTG
>Ga0208437_1000252_pt1 | contig 16462 bp, 27 predicted proteins | sample ColrivemetaGS705_FD_187602 | JGI IMG/M metagenome (GOLD analysis project Ga0208437, IMG submission 187602) | Estuarine microbial communities from the Columbia River estuary - Flood tide ETM metaG S.705 (SPAdes) (version 2) | ecosystem: Environmental > Aquatic > Marine > Intertidal zone > Estuary... | reverse complement strand
AAAAATTACAGACGAAGTTGCAACTGCTGAAATATTAGATCAAAGTGGTGACCTTTTAAAATGCACTTTTCAAAATGATGACGGAGTTGAGATTGACACAAAAGAAATTGATTTTATAGAATTAAGCTATGACAATTTAGAGTCTTTGATGGATTTAATTATTGAAGCAAAAGAATATTATCAAAACAATTTAATTTAACTAACACATTTTAAAAGATGGAAATCAAAGGAAGAATTACCAAGAAATTGGCAGTAGAATCAGGAATAAGCAAGGCAGGTAAGTCTTGGCAAAAGCAATCATTCGTAGTGGATACAGGTGCAGAATACAATCCTGAAGTATGTTTTCAAGCATTTGGAGACAAGGCAGAAATGCTTAACAATTTTGAAGAAGGTCAAGAAGTATCTGTTGCTTTTAACGTATCAAGCAGGGAATACAACGGAAAGTATTACCACAACATTGATGCTTGGAAGATAGAACCTTTAATTGCTGAACCACCTTCACAGGGCGAAAGTTTACAAGCAGCAGATTTAGGAAGTAGTAACGATGATGGATTACCTTTTTAAGTTATGGAAAGAAAAGAAGAACTAAACTACGTTATAAACTCAGTTATTCTTTCTCACGCTTTATCTGACTGCTTAAGCATAATGATAGAGCGTGGGTATTTCTTTCAAGACGTCAAGAGAGCAGCGAAGAGATATGAAGGTTTGATTGAGAAAAACAACAACCGAATCTTTGCTAATGTTGATGACGAACGAATGAAGATGATTACGAAAGAGATTGATCAGCATACCGAGATATTTAACGCTTTGAACAAACTAAGTTTCAAGCAAAAAGAAGAACTTTTAAAATCATTAAAATGATAGTTACATTTCAGAGCAAGATGAATGATGACAACTACCTTATTGAAGAGGTTGAAAAGGAATACTTCACGCAATACAAATTTGAGGAGGTCATTCACGAATTAAACCACGTTCACAAATATGAAGAGGACACAGGTACAAAGATGCCATTTAAGCAATGCAGTATCTGCCACGAGAATAAAACTTTGCCTGAGTTCTTTAAGTATTCTCAACCAACAAAGACTAAAATCTGCAAACTTTGTTTTCGGAAAGCAAGTTATGGAATAGATTAATTTAGTATCTTTGTTGAATAGTTACGGTCGAAACATAGGTAACTTAAAGGAATTTTAATAGACCCTTATAATGAAAGCAGCTTCGACCCTGTTGGATTTATAGGGGTTTTTTAATTAATAGTTTATAGGTATCTTAAAACCTTTATTATTATGGCAAAATATGATTTGAAATTTATAGATGCAAAAGATGATAATGCATCTATAAGGTGTAAGATGAGAAAAAATTTAAAAACAAAAGTTGAATATATCTCAATAAGTGCATCTACAAGAGGTTGCACCGAGAATACAAATATTTGGTTAGACAAGTCAACTGCTATTAAATTCGCTAAAACTTTAAGAACTGAAATTAATAAAATTAAGGACTAATGAAGAAGACTAAACGAAAAGGATTTAACTTTTACAGGTCATATTATGATGTTTACAATGAACTTGAAGATGCTGATAAATTAACATTTATTGAAGCATTATTAAACAAGCAATTTTTAGACATTGAGCCTGATAATTTAACAGGAATGACCAAGTTCGCTTGGATTAGCCAATACAATTCTATTGACCAACAGGTAAAAGGTTATAAGTCAAAGACCAAAGACCCTATGCAAGGGGGTAAGCAAGGGGGTAAGCAAGGGGGGTTATTAAGGGGTAATTTAACCCCTTCCCTACAAGAGGAAGAGAAAGGGAAAGAGAAAGTGCAAGAGAAAGGGGAAGAAGAAGATAACCGACACCGACAAATAATTGAGTTAGGAATTGAGTATAAAAAAAATGACAGGGTGATTAACGCAGTTTTAAAAAATGGTCAGCAGTTAGCTTTCAGCAAAGATGATTTACTTGCAAAACTTGATGATTTTATTTTACATTTGGAATCCACAGGCGAAACGATTAAAACAAAAAAGGACTTTAATACGCATTTCTTAAATTGGCTAAGGGTTAAAAAGAAGAAAAGTTTAGAAAAAGGAACTAAGCCTACTGCTGCTGAAAAGGTATTTGGGGAATACTATGAAGAAGCAAACACAATCGCAAGGCAATTAAATAATTTAACACTTCAAAAAAATGAGCAAGAAAATAAAAGAATCGAAGGATAAGGAACTAACTTTTTACATTTTAAAATCGGCAGTTCAGGTAGGTATTAATGGCACAATGGATGACCTTACAATGAACCTACTTGTGGATTTCATTAAAAACTACTATGGCAATTTAAAAATTGATCAATACTCCAAAGCATTTGAACTATATGCTGCACAGAAATTGGATTATAAAGAAAAGCCATATAACAACTTTTCAACTGCCTTTGTAGGTCTTATATTAAACTCATATAAAGAATGGCTTAGAAAGGCTAATTTGAAACCTAAAGCATATATTCCTCCAACGCATCAATTACGCAATGACCTTGACCCAATTGCAGAAATGGAAAAGGCTTATAAGTTTATTGAAAGAGTTTACAAAGATTCAGGAGAATTTCCAATAATTGCAAATTGGTCAGATGCATTTTTATATGCCGAAGCGAATGGATTAATCAACCTTTCAGGAGAAGAAAAGCAGCAAATCAAGAAAGAAGTAATTGCAGAAATTAAATTAAAGCAGGTTCAAAAGCGTTTAGAAACAGGTGTAAAAGGTTCAATATCAGAATTTGAAGATAAGAATGTAAAAGTTTTATGTAGAAAAAAATCATTAATGCGTTTTATTCAATAAACTATTTGTATATTTGTGCCATAATAATAAAACAAAACAAGATGGAAACTTTAACACAATGGCAAGTATGGGTAAGTAAGGATAGCCAACCTATTATAATAAGCGTACCCTTTAAAAATGTTAACGATGCACAGGAATTTATTTGGGAACAAATAGGTAAAAGACCTGCATCAATGTCTAAACTATAAATAGACAAAACATTAATTGCCTCCCATAGAAATATGGGGGGTTTTTTAGGTAAAAAATAATAGATATGAAGGAATCAATAAGACAAGAGTTAACGCAATATGTAGTTGACTTATACACAGACAAAGTTTTAACAGAAGATAACCGAGAAGATTGGCATCACTTAGCATTTAATGAAGATTACTATTTAATTGGATATTACAATTGTTCAGAGTGGCTAAAAAAACACAACCTTGATACATACGAAGCGATAGCAATTTGCCAAGATTACGAAATTGAAAGGTTTGGAGAATTTCAAACGAGATACGATAATGCTGAAACAACCGTAAATATGTTAGCATACATTTATGGCGAAGAAATAGTTAACGAGTTAATGTCTTGGTCAGATTCAATAGACGAATATGTAACTTCTAATTTTTAATAAAATGGACTATTCAAAAATTATTAACATAAAAGTAGATGGAATTGACTTTAATGATTACCCTGATTTTTGCGACGCATTTATAGCAAGTGCAGACTATGACGGTAAACCTATGACAGACGAACAATTAGATGAACTAAATGAAGATACAGACTTTGTTTATGAATGTGTTCAAAATTATCTGTTTTAAAGTGCCTAACGGATCGTATATGAGTAGTGCGGTTTTATAACTAAAAAATAATAAATATGAATGTTTCATTTAAAAGTAATGACCCAACAGAAATAAAAAGATTAGCAAAAGCCAATGATATGGCTTATTGCTTATGGGAAATAGCTAACAATGGTTGGAGGGAATTTAAAGATACTGACATTGACTATCAGAGGGTATGGGATGTAATTCACGATATTATGGTAGACAATAATATTAATATCGAAGATTTAGTTGACTAATGCGAGGAACGAACTAAAATAAACAATTATGAATTTAAGAATATTAATATATTTAAACCCAAGCAACATAAATAAAGTAACTCATAAATTTAATTTAAACGCTGATAGTGGTTTTATTATGGTTACAAAAGGCATTGATGCTTTAAATAAAATAAGCAATAATCATTACTACATACTTGTACCAACAAACGATTTTGAATGGAAAGTACCTAAAAATGTAACTACTATTAAATATCCTTATATGAATGATGCTTTGAATAATCGTTATCATTTTGATAGTTTATTTTTAAGTAATATTTTTAATACTTATAGACATGATATTGATTTATGTTGGACAATGCTTCCAGAAAATGTTGCAAACTTAAAAGCATTTTTCTCTAAAAGGCGAGAAGAAATACCTGTTTTTTGTTATTCAAATTGGTTACAAAACTCTAATTCCAACTATGAACCAAGTTATAAATGGAGAACAGTTGAAGGTGCAATAGATTGTGATGCTTTTGGTTATCAAAGCAATCATATGTTATCGTATATGAAAGATAATACGTTTAAAGGCATTGATATTGATTATTCTAAATTTCACAGAATAACACCTAAAACTGATTTAATTGATATTTCTGATAGTGTTATTAATGAGAAAATTGTATTTAATCACAGAATCAGCTTGGATAGTTATTTTAACGATATGTTAGAAATAATAAAGGATGATTTAAAAATTCCTTTATGGGTTACAAACATTAATAATTCTGTTAAGATTAAACATGATTTGGTATATTATAATAACATTAAAAATAGAGATGATTATTTTAATGAACTTAAAAAAGTTAGATTTGGAGTTTCATATCATATAGGTTATAGTATGTGGAGCATGAGTGTTATTGATTTAATGATATGTGGTAAAGTCGTTTTAGTACCAAGATTAAACGCATTTGTAGAAATGTTTGGAGAAGATTATAAATACTTTTTTGATGATAAGAAAGATTTTTTAGAAAAGTTTAACTCTTTGCAAAATGTTAATGAAGGCGAGCTTTTACTTTGGGGTGCTTACAATCGTGAAAGAGCAGAAAAATTATTTACTTGGAAAGTATTGGCTAAACAATTAAATAAAATATTCTTAAATATCATAACAAAAAAGACTACAAAAAAAACGATAAGTGTTTTAGATGTTATAAATAAAAGAGGTAAAATATCTAAGCAAGAGTTAATAAATTTAAACTTAACTGATTATGGTAGAATGTGCAGTAGAGCGTGGAATAAGACAAGAATTGAATTAATGAGAGATTATGGTGTGAAGGATGATACATCAAAAACTGAAACTATTTTTTATTCATCAAATACAGAAATAACAAAAGATACTCTTTTTTAAGTATGATTAAGCACGCATGAGTAAAGTTAAAATTCATAGAGTATGCATTGATTCACTTTTAGGAACAATCGGAATTGAAAGGTTTGAATTAGTAATTAAATTATAATAATATGAATAAACAAGTAGCAATACAATTAAAAGGTTTTACAGATGAAGTTTGTGAAAGGTATTCTAATAAAAATAGAGCCAACAATTTTAACAATGAAACTTTTAAAGTTCAAGAAATAATTCCTACAAGTGACCATACTGCAACAGTTATTTATGAAAAAAATACAGGTAAAAGAGCAGCTTTTTTCTTTTATTATATTCCTGCTTTTAAAAAATGGAATTATTATGTCCCAACAGATTCACATATAAATGGAATGAGCGCATTTGCAAACCAAAAGATTGAAGTTGAAAGACACAATTACAAGCACAATTTTTAAATAGTATATTTGCAAAAATACAAAAATGAAAATAAGGAAGTTATTATATCCGAGTGAAGCTGCAGAGTTGAATTTTGATGTAAAGCCAAATGAGCCATTTAGAAACCAAGCTAAGTATTACTTAACGCAAGAAGATTACGATGCTGTTCTTTCAAGAAGACAAACACCTAAAAAGAGAACCTTTGTAAATACGCAAAATAAGATTGATAAAAATGGCAATGTAATTTCATCCGTTGAAAAGCTGCAATCAGAACCAATAGACATTCCTGAAAACTTTGAAGTCATAAAAATATCTACTTCCAAGACCACAGGGCAACAATGGATTCAATACGCAGCAAAGCAGGAGAAAGAAGAAATAAAAGACTTTGATTTTGAAGGAATAGTTAAGAAGCACATTAAAAGATTGGATAGGTTAGCTGTTCCAATTATTGATAAAGCAGCAGACTTTGATAGGCTTATAATAACAGATGTACATATTGGAATGGAAACTAACAAGTACGACAATTCAATGTATGCAGTAAAATGGAACAAAGAAGAGGTTCTGAAGGATTGCGCAAGGATAGCAGAGGCAACCATAAAAGAAAGACAATCTAACTTCATAGTTGTTGACGATTATGGAGATTTGATGGATGGCTTTGATGGAAAGACTACAAGAGGCGGTCACGAATTACCTCAGAATATGACCAACGAAGAAGCATTTGATACTGCTGTTGAGTTTAAGATTAAACTTATTGAACCACTTTTAAACCATTATAGCAGGATTGAAGTTAACAACATCTGCAACGATAACCATTCAGGAGCGTTTGGCTATTTTGTAAACAAGACAATGAAGCAGATTCTTGAGCTAAAATATGACAACGTTAAGGTTACGAATCATAGGAAGTTCATCAATCACTATTTCATAGGCAATATTTGCTTTGTGATCAGTCATGGAAAGGATGACAAAAGTTTAAAGTTTGGATTCAAGCCGCAACTTAAACCTGATTCAATTGAGAAGATTGACCAATATTGCAAGAACAATAACATTTACAAAACTGCTGAACTTGTTATTTTCTGCAAAGGAGATAGTCATCAAGCTTTATTTGATATGTGTAGTTCAGATGATTTTTATTATTTTAATTACCCTGCACTATCTCCAAGTAGCCAATGGGTGCAGAACAACTTTAAAAAAGGCAGGAGAGGGTTCTTTTTGGAATCTTACAAAGACCTTGACATATATTTAAAACCTAAATTTATAAGATGAAAGACGATATTAAAACTTGGATTCAATACTTGGACAAGTTAAAAACAAGGAAAGAAATTTACTTTAAGTACTTTGAAAGTCCTGTAATAGTAGCAGTAAAAGACAAAGAAGATGGAGTTGATTACCTTGAAAAATTTTACCAAAAAGAAATGGAAAGGCTTAATAGCTTTAGAGCAGATTTAGATAGGTTTAAGAATGAAATGTAAGAATTGCAAAGAAGTATTTGAACCGAAATGGTTTAATTGGAAGTTTTGTGATAAAGACCTTTGCCATAATTTAGGTGTTAAGGAACTTGTAAAAAAGGAAAGGGAAAAGAAAGCCAAGCAGGAACGCAAGGAAACGAAGAAAGCGAAGGAAGCACTATTGACCCATAGGGATTACCTAAAGCTATTTCAGACAGTATTCAATACCTACATTCGTGAAAGAGATAAAGACCTTCCTTGTATATCCTGCGGAAAGAATAATGAGAAACAATTTCACGCAGGGCATTATCGGTCAGTTGGAAGTTGTCCTGAATTAAGATTTGAGGAATTAAATGTATGGAGGCAATGTGCAACTTGCAACACTTACCTGCACGGAAACCTGATTGAATACCGAAAAGAGTTGATTAATCGCATAGGGGTTGAGAAGGTAGAATGGCTTGAAGGATACCAACCAAGCAATAAAATGCTGATACCTGAAATAAAAGAAAAGATTAAAGAATATAAAGCAAAGATAAACAGTTTAAAATAGTATATTTGTACGATGGAAAAAGAAAAGAAAGCACAACCAAATGTTGTATTAACGATGCCTGAGGCTGAAAAGAAAATAGCAAGGCAACGAAGTATTGAAATCTATGACGATTATCGAAGTCTATCAAAGTACATTCGTGACTTGATAGCTTATGACGCTAAACACAAAATTCTGTAAATTTGCATAATGGTAGACCACGATGTTCTCTTTGATTTATATCTTGAAAACACTATCTACTTTTATAACGATAAAGACGAAGAAATAGGATGCTTAGTAATATTGCACATCAGCCAACAGAATTGACAGAAGAAGAATCAGAATATACATTTATCTATTGGAATTAATGTGGATTTTAAACGTCATAATAATTGCAGCAATAGTTTTTTTTGTTGCACTTGCAGGTTTTGTAATTACTCTGATGATTATTTACAACTCTTACGGAGGCAAACCTGATGACAAATTAACACAGGAGCAGATTGATGAAATTTTAAAAAGAACATAATGGAGAAGGTAAAAATATCAGTTATAAAATCAAACCCTAACAACCCTCGTTTGATTAAAAGCCAAAAGTTTGAAAAGTTAGTTAACTCAATAAAGCAGTTTCCTGAGATGCTTGAACTAAGACCAATCGTAGTAAATAACGATATGGTTGTGCTTGGTGGTAATATGAGATTGAAGGCTTGTAAGGAAGCAGGACTTAAAGAAGTGCCAATAATCAAAGCAAGTGAATTAACTCCTGAGCAGGAAAAGGAATTTATTGTTAAGGATAATGTCGGATTTGGGGAATGGGATTGGGATATATTAGCCAATGAATGGGATTCTGAATTACTAAATGAATGGGCGATGGATGTACCTTATACGGATGACGATGTTGAGGAAATGAATAATCCAATGAATGAGCAAAGTGAAAAACCTTTTGCCACAGAATTAGATACTCAAAGTAATTATATTATATTAAAATTTGATACAGATATAGATTGGATTCAAGCTAAAACTATATTTGGATTAAAAACAGAAACTGCAAGAAGATCAAATGGTAAAGCTTGGAGTCAAGGAATAGGAAGAGTAATAAATGGAACAAAAGCAATAAAAAATATACAAAATGAAGGTTAAATTTTTTGCACCATCTTATAAAAGATCACAGAAGAGCATAACACAGATAAATTATCCTAACGTTAAGATAGTAGTTAGAGAAAGCGAAGCAGAGGAATATATAAAAAATGGAAATGACATAGTTGTTTGTCCTGATTCTGCTCAGGGAAATCTATGTAGAGTTAGGAATTGGATATTAGATAATTTATGTGATGATGCTGATTGCATTGTTATTGTAGACGATGATTGTTCATATATTGGACGATGGGAAGAGCAATCACAAATCAAATTTAATATGAATGATTTGGAGGAATTTTGTGAAAACATAGCCAATATAACAAAGGAAATTGGATTTCACTTTTGGGGATTAAATTGCGTAACAGATAAGGGAGCATACAGAGAGTACACACCATTTGGTACTTTACAATACATAGGAGGACCTTTTCAAGCACATTTAAAAAGTAGCAAAGTTAGATATGATGAAGAATTACCATTAAAGGAGGATTACGATATTACATTACAACATATACATAAATATGGGGGATGTTTAAGAGTAAACTTTGCTCACTACAATGTAAAACAAGCCGAACAAGAAGGAGGTTGCGCAACATATAGGAATTTAGATAAAGAGAAACAACAGTTCTTTGCGTTACAAAAAAAATGGGGAAAGGATGTAATAAAAAGAGATAAACAAAGTAAAAGAAGTTTTGATTTTAATCCGATTATGAAAACACCAATTAAAGGAGTATAAATGGACAAAAATGGACACATAAAAAAGAATGCAGTAATTCAAGCACTTGAAAAGAGTTTAGGAGTTGTAACAACTGCTTGCAAACAAGTTGGATTAGGAAGATCTACATTTTATGAATGGTTAGAAAAAGATCCTGAATTTGCTAAAAAAGTAACAGACTTACAGAATGTGGTATTAGATTTTGCAGAAAGTCAACTACATAAACAAATATCTGATGGAAATACTTCAGCTACTATTTTCTATTTAAAGACCAAAGGCAAGAAAAGAGGATATATTGAAAGAATAGAAACTGAAAACACTAACAAGAATCTTGATTTGTCCAACTTAACTGACGAAGAACTTGAAGAGCGATTAAAGCAGGCTAAAAGGGTAACGAATGGCTAACCTTGAAGAAGTAATAATTGAGGAAGAGATAGCAAGAAGAAAAGCGAGAACCAACTTAAAAGATTACACAAGCTATACTACAACGAATTTTGATTGGCAACCTTACCACAAAGTTTACTATGAAATTTTAGACAGGTTCGCAAAGGGTAAGATTAAGAAGTTGATGGTATCAATGCCGCCACAACACGGAAAATCGGAAGGTAGCACAAGGCGGTTACCTTCTTTTATGTTTGGTTTGAATCCTAATTTAAGACTTGCAGTAACATCTTACAACGCAACAATAGCAAGAAAATTTAACAGGGATAACCAAAGAATAATTGACACACCTGAATATGCTGCCTTATTTCCTGAAACCAAATTAAATTCAAGTAATGTCGTAACTGTGGCAAGTTCATTTTTAAGGAACTCAGAAGAATTTGAGATAGTTGGACACAAGGGAATGTTGAAAGCAGTTGGAAGAGGTGGAGCATTAACTTCTATAACTTTGGATTGCGTCATAATGGATGACCTTTACAAAGATTATCAAGAAGGTTCTTCTCCTGTAATTCGTGAATCTGCTTGGGATTGGTATACGTCAGTAGTTAAGACAAGGCTGCACAATGATAGTCAACAGTTAATTGTATTTACAAGGTGGCATGAAGAAGATGTAATTGGAAGAATTGAGGAAAACGAAAAGGTAAACGTAATTACTTCCTTAGATGACTTGGATTCATTCAACCCTAATGAATGGATGAAACTAAACTTTGAAGCCATTAAAACAAGCGAAAAGACTTCTATTGACCAAAGAGCAGTTGGAGAATCACTTTGGGAAAACAGACATTCAATTGAAAAGCTAACAGAAGAAAGAAGGATAGACCCTAACAAATTTGAATGTTTGCATCAGGGTAACCCAACTTCAAAGGAAGGATTGCTTTATTCAGGAGAATGGCGAACCTATGACCACATTCCTGAGAACGTAACCAAGAAAGGAAACTACACCGACACTGCTGATGCAGGTAACGATTACCTTTGTTCTATTTGCTACGATAGGGTTGGCGATGACATTTACATAACCGACATCCTTTACACAATGGATTCAATGGAAGCAACTGAGGTAATGTTGCCAAAAATGCTGAATGATAATGGAACAAAACAAGCAGACTTTGAAAGTAACAACGGTGGAAGATACTTTGCGATTAACGTACAAAAGAACACCAAAGCTGCAATCAATAGCTTTCATCAGTCAATGAACAAAGAAGCAAGGATTGTATCCAACTCAGCACAAGTCCAAAGGCATATTCTATTTCCAAAGGATTGGCATAACCGTTGGGGGATGTTTTGGAAGCACCTGACAGGCTTTAAAAAGAACTTCAGGGCAAATGCTCACGATGATGCAGCAGATGTGCTTACAGGCATAATTGAAAAGAATATAGTATTTAAAAATCCAACACAACCTAAATATGAAAATACACATACCAAGTTCCTCAAGGGAGATTCCACAGGCTTTAATGCAGCAACTTGGAACGCAGAGCGAAACGGAGCAGGTAGCGACTTTTTTTAAGCACCTACAAATAACGAAGGAACGATTTACTGAAGAAGATGCTTTGGCAGTATTGCTGACATTTTATGCTTATATCGGGAACGAGGACATAGGCGAAGCACCTGCAAAGATAACTTACAACGGAACTGATTACTTTGCTCCTGATGATTTACTTGACATTCCATTAAAATTCTTGATTGAGTTGGTTAACATAGATGTGAACTATGATACCAATGAATTTCTTTATGCAATTACTGCTTTAATTTACAGAAGGGATTGGACAAAACAGTTTAGCAAAAAAGAATATTTAGAAATGCAACCTGTTTTTTACGACGCACCTTTCATATTTTCGTTATGGAGTACGAAACTCTTTAATCAAATTATTGTAACTTTGCAAGAAAATTATCCAATACTTTACAAAGGAGAGCAAGGAGCAGAAGAAAGTGATGGAAGAAAGTTGTATGGATTGCTAAAAATATTAGCCAATGATGATGCAACCAAGATGGAGAAAGCTGAGCAAATGCCAATATGGAGAGCATTTACTTGGATTGAGCAAAGTAAAATAAACGAAATAAATCAAAAGAATGCAAACGTCAATCAAGCAAATTATAGAAAACATTAAGGCAGTTGTTGAAACCAACTTTACTGAAATAAACTACGTAGACTTTGAGAAATACGCAGATAAAGGTTTGGATAAAACAGGGGTTCGTTTGATTTATTCTTTGGCAGATACGATGACCTTAAACCTTCAGATTGATACCTTCGCTTTAAAGTTTGAAATGCTTGACTTAATCAACACAATTGACAACGAAGATGAACGAAGAAAGGAAGTAATATCTGACTGCTTTGGTATTGCTTCAATGTTTGTTGACTATCTTAAAAAGAACGGTTACTACTTTCCTGATAGCATTTCAGTCAACACAGTTCACAAGAGATACAAAGATGGATTAGGTGGAGTAGAATTTACCATCAATTTTGACCTTCAAAAAACCTGCTTGATTTGATGGATTATAAAAACCTTACAGAAGCCATTAAAGAATTTGGCGATGAATCAATAAAGTTTGCACAGATAAAGCTGCGAACAAAGGGTTTTGCAGGAAAGAAATACAAGACCAACAACACAGGAAACTTATCAAAGGGTTTAGAATACCAAGTAAAAGAAACTGAGAAAGGTTTAGTTTTAGAGTTCTTGTCAAAAGAAGCCTATGGTATTTTTATTGAGGAAGGTGTTAATGGAACTGAATTAAAACGAGGTTCTAAGTATAGCTTTAAGGGAAAGTTTGTCAACATTGAGGCAATTGAAAAGTACGTTAAAAGCGGAAAGTTTAGATTGAAGAAAGTTTACACAAACAAAGAAGGTAACAAGGTAAACACATTTGTAGCAAAAACTCCTGAGAATGTAAAATCAGCAGCGTTTGCAATTGCAAGGTATTTAGCTTTAAACGGAATTAAGGGCATTGGATATATGTCCAAAGGAATGGAACAGGCTTGGGAGAATATGGAACCTGAAGCAAACAAAGCATTAGCAAAAGACCTTTCAGACTTTATGTACTTAGATTTTAAAAACAAAGGTTTCAACGTAACACAAAAATCAACCTAATGGCAACAGTAGCAACATATACTAATACCAATCCTGAAATTGGAATTTATGGACTTTATAATCCTTTTGCGGTAATAATTAGCGAAGCAACCACAGTTTATAATCTCACATTTAGAATTAGAATATCAATAAAAGACATAGCAGGAACTGAAGTTGTCAGAGATGTAAATCCAATAGGTCAAACGGCAGTTGTAGAACCTTTCAAACTTTTGCAAGATACCTTCTTCAAATCAAACTTTGACTTCCTTTCACTATCACCTAATTCTTTTAACATTATTAAAATTGAGGTTGGTCAATCAAGTTCAACAAACGCTGCTAATCCTCCAACCTTTCAGGGTTATGTATTGGCACAAGAAAAAGAGTTCTACGTTTACAACGGCTACGAGAATCAACCTGTGGCAATCAATTACAGGGATTTCTATTGGTACAACTTTGAGCCAATCAAACTACCAAAGATAAAGCAGGAAATTTCATTGCTAACATCCGATAACGAGAACTTATCTTATCCTAACAAGTTCAGAGGGTTTTTTGATAGCACAGATGCGATAGTAATAGCAACAAATGTCATAACTACATTCCACAGAGCAAACGGATCAGAGATAACAGGAACTGAAATTAATGAAGAACTTGAAGAACCTTCAGAAATAGGTTATGCAAGAAAGGAACTTAATTTGCTTGATATTTCCATTCCTGTTGCAGCAGCTTATTGGAAAACGAAAATAAGATATACTTCACAAGGGGAAGAACCTTTAACTTATGATAGTGAAGAGATAACTGTCAGAAGGCAACCTTGTAATCCTAAGCAAAGCAATCACAGATTGTATTGGGTTAACAGATACGGAGGCGATGAATACCAAAACTTCACAATGCTATCTGAGCAAAGTATCAATATCAAGAAAGGTAAGCGGATTCAATCTGATGGTATAAACTACAAAGCCACAACATTTACAGAAATTCAAAACATCAACAATCCTAACATTCAGGAGTTCGGTAATTCAGCAACAAGAAACATAGTTTTACGAAGTGATTACCTTTCTCAGATAGAGGTTGATGCTTTGGCAGAATTATACAAGTCAGCTATTGTCGTAATGTTTGATGAAGAAGGAACGCACCCAATGATAGTAACAACTTCAAGCTATAAAATTGTCAGCATTCAGCAGGAACTTTACAAGGTTGAGGTAAACCTTCAATATGCTAATAACGAACTAATGCAGATTCAGTAAATGATAGTAACTATAATATTAGACATTGATGGAGTTTCTCACATTTGTAGAACCTTTGAAAACGAAAGTATTCAAATTAACAAGGTAGTCGCTTCAATTGACAACTTAGGAAGTCAGGGAACGGTTACAAGGCAGTCGTTTAGGCTTCCGCTTGTTGGTGGGTTGTTGGATGCAATAGGAGATGTTACAGACCCTGCACAATCAGCAAAGGTTAATCTAAACAAATCAATAAAAGGTAGAATTTTAGTAGATGGATTTGAAAGATTTGTTGGAAGTTTCTTCATTGTAAACACAACAAAAGGGGATAGCAAAGAAGTAGAAATGATATTTCAAGGTAGTGAAACTGACTTAAAAGCTGCGTTGAGTGATATTACAATGGCTGAGCTTTGCGAAGGTGAGTTCGTTCTATATAACTACACAGAGATAAAGCAGTATTTTGATGACCCTAATGGTTATAGAGATACCAACGGATATATATTCCCTTTAGTAGATTATGGGCAAGGTTTTGATTTTACAAGACTTTACAATGGTCTGTATGAAACAGATTTTAAAGCGGCTATAACAATTAGCAAATTGGTGGAATTAATGCCATTTAATATCAGTATAGATAGCAGTTTGATAGATTTAAAGGAACAAGCTATATTACTGCATAACGATAAAAACTCTTATCCTAAAGTTGATACTTCCCCATTAAACAACACGGGAATAATAAATACAAACGCATCGAGAACTATAACTCTTCAAAATCCACCAACACCGCATATTATTGTAATGGATAGTGAATTTGCATATTTTAACAGTATTAAGTCAGGGGATGGCTATCAAGCTAATATAAATGGTCTGCATACCTTTAGCTTTGCTTCTTCTTTAAGACTATTTACGGTTAACCCACGACAAGCGATTACCCAATTCTTTTTTGCACATTTTAGGGCAGGGGCATTGATACAACAAGTGGGTGCATCGTGGCAAAGTAGGATAGCAACACCAACAGGGCAATTTTATAGTAGTGATACGGGAACTGCAAGTTTTAACCTTCAAGTGGGGGATATTGTTGTCCTGATGCTTGATTCACGCGCTGACTCAACAGCAATAACTTCGGCATCGTTAACGTGTACTTCTGCTCCTGCATTTAGCGGTGGTTCAAGAATTGATGTTGCTGCAAACTGTCCTGAGTTGACTGCTTGGGATATTTTAAGGACTGTTGTAATTCAGTCAAATGCTCAGATTATTTCCAATCCTGACGGAACTTATAGGGTAACTCCATTTAACGATTGGATTGAGGACAATGATGAAGTGATTATTTTAGACGATATAATTGAAGATGGTGTTGACGTTCAAATAAAACCTTTCAGCGTTCAAGGTGCAAAGTCTATTCGTTTATCGTATACAGAGAATGATGACTTTTATTCTAAAGCATATAAAGACGAAATAGGGCAATCTTTTGGGGAAAAGTTCATTGAGAATACAGGTACAGAATTAGCAAAGAATGAATTGAAAATAGAGTTACCTATGTCTACAATTCCACATATCAATATTAATGCTAATACTCCAATACCTAAATTAGTAGACAAAGACAATAAAACTGTTATTGGAAAACCTTTGCTTCTTAATACGAGTCATGGGGCAAGTCCGACAACGATGTATCTGAAATCTATATTTGACAATACGGTAAGTACATACTATTCTGCTTTACCATTTACGGGAAATTGGGGGGCAAGAGTAGGCGGATATAATGAAACAGATAGTAATTTTGGGCAGTCATTGCAATTCTACACGAATGTTGGATACCCAAAGAATACACTCTACGAAAGATATTGGAAAACGTATTTGGAAGAAACCTATTCGGAAGAAAGTAGAGAGATAACAATGAACATAAAATTAGACAGAAACCAAATTGATGGATTGAAGTTTAATGAAAAGTTTTATTACAAAAATACCTTGCTTAGATTAACTAAATTGGAAGGGATAAGCCTAACGAGTAACCAACCTGCAAAGGCTACTTTTATGAAGAGGTTTAAGATATATCCAAGCGATATAGCAACTTACTATCCTTACGATGTGATTGATTCAATAGTGCAATGGAAACGTAGTTCGGACAATGTAGACGTAGGGGATGGTAGCGGAGAAACACCAAGCGTTGAAGCAAGTGCAAATGCTTACGGATTCTTTTACGATTCCAACAGAGATATAGCAACACAATCAGGTCAAATTTTAATCACATAAGATGTCAGAAATATTAGAAGTTAAAACAGTA
>Ga0208437_1000248_pt1 | contig 16607 bp, 10 predicted proteins | sample ColrivemetaGS705_FD_187602 | JGI IMG/M metagenome (GOLD analysis project Ga0208437, IMG submission 187602) | Estuarine microbial communities from the Columbia River estuary - Flood tide ETM metaG S.705 (SPAdes) (version 2) | ecosystem: Environmental > Aquatic > Marine > Intertidal zone > Estuary... | reverse complement strand
ACCTCGCCGACCCCTGCGGTTCTATCGACATTTTGCGCACATTGGAACCTGGGGCCTATGGCCTAGACCCAGAAGCACTCTATATCTGATGAGCCCTACAGACAGCCGCTACACCACCGACCGACAGCCGCTGCTCGCAGCGCTTACTCAGCGCCTAGCGGTCAGCCGTGACCAACTCACCGTCCTCGCCTTAGTTGTTCTGAGTAAGTTTTCACAGATCAACCAGCGCTACGGATACGCCACCGGCGACCAAATATTGGCCGAGCTGCATCGCGATCTAGCAAAGATCCCGAAAAATCCAATTTGCTGCGCGCGCATTGAGGGCGATAAATTTGCCTTTATTATCTCGCCCCTGCTGAATATTCAGCTAATTCCTCTGGTCGCCAAGAAAATTGATGATCGTCTGCGAACAAGCATTAAAATCGACGGCAAACTCGTCAGCCTCGAGGGCTGCGTCGGATTTTCTACCTCCGCCAATCCGTGCAGTGCAGAAACACTCTTACTTGAGGCCGAGGCCGCCGCAAAAACAGCGCAGACACTCGGCGTGCGCTACCACGTCAGTGAAGCCTCAAGCACACACAGCGCTAAACAGCAGATCGTGCTGCGACAACAGGTTTCTGATGCTCTCACCGAGAAAACCTTTGAGTTATTTTATCAGCCGCAGATCTATCTCCCAGACCTAACGCCGCGAGGCGCAGAGAGCCTTATTCGCTGGCCAGCAAACAATGACATTGATCCCGAGCAACTTATTGCCACTATCGAACAATTTGGTCGCATGGATGAACTATTCTCCTGGGTAATTAACACTGCTCTGAGAGAATCTGCACGCTGGACCCACGCGCAACAGTCCATTACGACCGCCGTTAATTTATCGGCATCCTGCCTCCGGCTGCCAGAGCTATTTAACACCATCGAGTCCAGCCTCAATCTTTGGGGCGCAGATCCATCACGCCTCTGCATTGAAGTGACCGAATCGACCATCCAGCAGGACCTCGATCAAGGCTTCAAAACCCTGAGTCGCATTAAAGAGTTAGGCGTAAAAATATCTATTGATGACTTTGGCACCGGGTATTCGTCACTGGAGTACTTCAAATATATTCCCGCTGACGAGCTGAAGATTGATAAATCGTTCATTCTTAATATGCGCGATAGCAAGGTTGATATGGACATCGTCAAACTAATTTTAGACTGGGGACGGCGCTTCAATTTGGCTATTGTCGCTGAGGGTGTTGAAGACCAAGAATCTCTTGCAATTCTCCAGCACCTCGGCTGCGACTACGCACAGGGCTATGGTATTAGTAAGGCGCTGCCATCAGAGGAGTTCAATAGATGGTTAGCAAATTATTCTGTGCCGGCGGTGGGCGAGAACACAGATCTCCCAATTCGCGAAGCTGATCACTAGGTCGCGTCATTGGGCAGAAATTTTCTGCTATCCTTTTGTAGGTAGTTTGCATCAGGCGGCCTCGTAATGCGCTGCAACCATGATGAGTGACGCTCCCGAAAGGGATGCTCTGGACACAACGGGGTCATTACGACGCCAGTGCAATGATTTTTAACTTAACTGGGATGTTAGCAAAACAATGAATCAGGGAATGCAAGAGCCCCCCGCGGCAGAAAAACTAAAAATCAGCAGTATTCCGCTCCATCAAGAGCTACTTCATCGCGATAACCACGAATACCAAATTACCACAGACATCTCGTCAGAGCTGCGCGTTGCCACCCTTGCCTATCTCAGTATTCAGCAAGAATTTAACCGCATAGGAAAAGCCGTTAAGGCTGACCTTCCGCCCGACATAGAGCGCTTAACCCCGTTTATTGATGCGCTGGTCGACAGTATTGTTCGAAATCCAGCCGCGGCTGTGTGGCTGGCACGGCTTAAAAGTAAAAGCAGCTATGCCCATCGGCACTGCATTTCCTGCGCAATTCTCTGCGGGGCCATGGCGCGCCAGCTCGGCTTAAGTCGCGAAGAGCTATTTAACCTCACTCTCTCAGGCCTTCTGATCGACATAGGTAAGCTGAGACTACTGCGAAAAGCGACTGAATTAACCGCGGCAGAAAGTCATCTGGCACGCCGCCATATTCAAGACGGGATTGGGATATTGAAGAACACCTCGTTGCCTATAGAAATTATTAATGCCGTTCGCCACCACCACGAGCGCTTTAACGGCTGTGGTTATCCAAGCCAGTTGGCGGGCACAGACATTCCTCTCTACGCGAGAATTGCAGGGATTGTCGATTGCTACGACGCCCTAACCTCTCCGCGTTATTATGCGACCCCCATTCCCCACTCTGAGGCGATTTTAAAACTCGCCGGCTGGCGCGCCCGTCTCTTTCAAAAAGAATTAGTCGACACCTTTATTCAAGCGATTGGTTTGTATCCACCGGGGTCATTGGTTGAACTCACCAATGGCGAGGTTGCCGTGGTCAGCGACTACAGGACGGGCATGGGCCGAAAACCGAAGCTAACTATTATTTTAGACGTTAACAAACAGCGCCTCGAGCACAAGAAAGTACTCCAATTGTCCGGCAAGGAAGGCACTATCGATATTGCCAAAACCCTGCCACCAGACGCTTACAACTTGGACCCCGAAGCGCTGTTTTAAACAGCGCTTCGAAGCCCATTTTGGGTTTACATCATTCTATTTGAGTTGTTTGTTACGCGATCCCACCAGCGCAGCAGCAAGCGATCGATACTCTCTTCGGCGGCAAACCCAAGGCGCTCATGAAACTTCTTTTTCAACACATAAGCGACTTCGTAAACATCTGCGGTTTCGGCACGTGTCACCAAGTACTCGTCGCTCGTTTGCAACTCATCAACTAAGGCCACATCGACCGCGCGCAGACCATACCAAACCTCGCCCGTTGCAATTTTTTCGATATCAACCTGCGGCCGATGTTGGCTGACAAACTCTTTGAACAAATCATGGGTATCTTGCAGCTCTTCGAGAAACTTCTCGCGACCGCTGTCGGTATTTTCGCCAAACATGGTCAACGTTCGCTTGTACTCGCCCGCCGTCAATAATTCATAGTCAACATCATGCTTTTTCAGCACTTTATGAAAGTTTGGAAGCTGCGCTACAACCCCGATCGAACCCAAAATAGCGAAAGGAGCGGCCAATATTTTGTCAGCAACACAAGCCATCATATAACCACCACTCGCCGCGACTTTATCGACACAGACCGTGAGTGGAATATTGCGCTTGCGAATACGATCGAGCTGGCTGGATGCCAGCCCGTAGCTGTGCACCAGACCACCGCCACTTTCCAAGCGCACAACAATTTCGTCTTTTTCGGTGGCCAACGACAGCATTGCCGTGATTTCCTCGCGCAGGTGCGTGACGGCAGAGGCGGTTATATTGCCATTAAAATTGACCACAAAAACCCTCGGCTTAGGTGCCTCAACGGATTCTTCTAAGCCATTTTTAGCCGCTTTTTTACTGGCTTTTTTTAACTCTTTGGCTTTCTTTTGTTTGTCTTTTTGCTGTTGCTTAAATTCTGCTTTATAGACGGCTTCATCCATCACCGCTGATTTCATCGCGTCGCGCATGTCCTCGAACAATTCATTGAGCTGCGTTACCTCTAAATGACCGCGCTCGCCAGCGTTTTTGTTTTTCTGACTCATGGCGAAAACGATGCTGAGCAGGACAACGGTTGCCACCACAAAAGTCGCAATCTTGGCTAGAAACAGGCCGTATTCAATAAGAAAATCCAAAGCAAACTCCAATTCAAGGTTCAATAAAACGGTAAGTATAGTCTGATTCAAAACACCTGCCAGCAAAGCCTCAAGACGCGGAAACTTCCTCCAAGAAGCGCGCAATTAGACGTCCAGACATGGTGGTCAGGGGCGGCAATCTTTCCGGCATCGCCTGATAGTGCCACCAGTGAGCCTCCTCAATTTCAGCGCCGTCAACTGTAATTTCTGTTGTCACGGCATCGGCCAAGAAACCCAACATTAACTGCCCGGGAAATGGCCAGGCTTGACTGCCAACATAGCGAATATTTTTAATCTCCACGCCAACTTCTTCAAATACCTCACGGTGCAACGCTTGCTCGGCGCTCTCGCCCGCTTCAAGAAATCCAGCGAGCGCGCTGAATTGACCCACGGGCCAATTCACTTGGCGCCCTAACAAACAGCGCTCGCCGTCAACCACCACGACGATTACGCAGGGAGAAATACGGGGATAGAGATTACTATTGCAGGGCAAACACTGCAGAGCGTGATCTGCCAGCGCCTGTGTTGTCCGCTGACCACAGGTACCACAAAATTGGTGGTTTACCTGCCACTCGAGCATCTGCACGGCTCTGCTGGCGAGGGCAAATTCTTCGTCGCCCACAAGCATCAGGACAGAGCGCAACTCCTTGACCGAGTAGCCTTCCATCGCCAGCGCGTCGGACGACAGCAACCACACTTCGCAGTCAACACCCATCCACTGTCCAATCACCAGCCGGCGCTCGCAGTAGAAGCGAATGATATCCGCCTCAGCACTTTCCACCACCAGTGAGGGACTGCCCAGCGCCATCAAAATATCCCGGCCTACCACTGGAACTATATACAACTTATCTGTCCCAGCAGCCTTATTACCGGGGAAGAAACCATTAAGCGAGGATGGAATCATGTTATCGTGTACGCCATTGTTAGGATTAAAAGCCTAGAGGGCTTGCATATTTAGAGGTCTACGGCTAATGTTCAGGCCGGTATTTCGACCAGTGTATCACGGAAAAAATCATACAATTACAACAAGAGGCGCCAACTATGCAACCTACTCTGCCACAGGCATTGAAAAAGAATTTTTTAGGGAATTCTCCCGACTGGTATCAGAAAGCCATCATTGCATTTTTGATTTTAAATCCTCTTGCACTTTGGGCATTCGGCCCGTTCGTCACCGGTTGGCTAATCATCGGCGAATTTATTTTTACACTGGCAATGGCCTTGAAATGCTATCCGTTACAACCCGGTGGACTGCTAGCAATTGAAGCTGTGCTTATGGGTCTGGCATCGCCGGATGCGGTCTATAATGAAGCCGTCAGCAATTTTCAGGTGATCCTGCTGCTTATGTTTATGGTCGCTGGCATCTACTTCATGCGCGACATGCTGCTATTTGTCTTTACCAAAATACTCTTGAGTGTGAAGTCTAAAATTGTCCTATCGTTTTTGTTTTGTTTCGCTGGCGCCTTTTTATCCGCTTTCCTCGATGCACTGACAGTTACAGCTGTACTTATCACGATTTCTGTTGGGTTTTACTCGGTCTACCATAAGGTTGCATCGGGCAAAAAGATCGTCGATGAAGGGCATGATCACAGCGATGACCAGCACTTGGGCAACAGCCATCGCGACAATCTTGAGCAGTTCCGCGCCTTCCTCCGCAGCCTTATTATGCATGGTGCGGTTGGCACCGCGCTGGGCGGCGTTACCACTCTCGTTGGAGAGCCGCAAAATCTGTTGATTGCAGAAAAAGCGGGGTGGAATTTTATTGAGTTCTTCTTGCATATGGCCCCAGTCACAATGCCTGTATTGGTCTTCGGTCTGCTGACCTGTGTCTTATTAGAGAAGTTTAAGGTGTTTGGCTATGGCGGGGCGCTGCCCGAGGATGTCCGAGTTATTCTTCAAGAGTCGAGTGATCACGACGCGGCGCGACGCACACAATCCGATAAGGCAGCCTTAATTGTGCAGTCAGTTGTCGCGCTTATTCTGGTGATGGGCTTGGCGTTTCACTGGGCTGCTGTTGGTTTGATTGGCCTGATGGTTATTGTTCTGCTAACTGCGTTTAACGGCATTACAGAGGAACACCGCATCGGTCATGCGTTTGAAGAGGCACTGCCCTTCACCGCGCTGCTCGTGGTGTTTTTTGCGATTGTTGCGGTCATTCATGAACAGCATCTGTTTTCACCGGTGATTAATACCGTTCTTGCCATGCCCGAGTCAGCCCAGCCTGGCATGTTTTTCCTCGCCAACGGCGTATTGTCGATGATCAGTGATAACGTGTTTGTTGCGACGGTCTACATCAACGAAGTAACCGCGGTATTGAATGCTGGCGATATTTCTCGAGCGCACTACGACAAGCTGGTGATTGCGATTAACACAGGCACGAACCTGCCTAGCGTGGCGACACCGAATGGTCAGGCTGCCTTCTTGTTCTTGCTGACCTCTGCACTGGCACCGCTAATTCGACTGTCCTACATGCGCATGGTGATTATGGCGCTGCCATACACGATCGTCTTGACCATCGTGGGACTTTATGGGGTTGTTTACCTGCTGTAATTTCTAATTGCCAAGCAAGTGTGCTGTACAAAAAAAGCCGGAGCTCATTGAGATCCGGCTTTTTTTAACCAACTTTTTAACGCGCTCTTGTAACGGACTCTTGTAACGGACTCTTGTAACGGGCTCTTGTAATGGAAAGATTAAAAGCGCTCTGTTACCCCTTTGATTCAACCTGCTGCTTTAAAGCTGCCGATCTCATCAAAGGAGCCAATCACCCATCTCAGCGGGATCGCGTAGCATCCACTGATGACTGAACCAGATCCAACAGTTCGCGCAGTGCCACCGAAACCATCGCAAAGTCAGGTGTCACCCCTCGGCGCAATTCAACAACCATTGACTTCCAACGCGCGATCAAGAGCGCTTGTTGGATTTGCCAAGCGGCAACCAGCGATTCGATATCGTCCTGCTCGTGCCCTTCCAACAAACAGGCGGTGAGCTGTCGTCGCTGACTTTCAAGATCATCAACATAGGATTCGCGGGCCAAATCCTGCCAGCGATTTTGCGGTTGCAGGCCGACAATTTGTGCCATAAACCAATCCAGCGAGAGGTGCTCACCCAATTTAAAGGAGAGCCGAGCAACGAGATCTGCGGGACGCTGCAGGCGCAGTGCCAAATCAACCGTACCAACGCACAGAAACATGCTGTCTGCCGACGCGAGCACCGCTGCCATCTCGTCGTCAACGCCTTGGGCAATTAACTGGGCCTTTTCGTCATTCCAAAGCGCAATCCAATCCGCTTCGTGAAGCGCCGGTAACTGGCGCAATACATGCTGCATAGGATCATGCATTGATTGAACTAACTCTGTGCAATTCAGGTTTAAGCGTCGATTACGCAGGAACCAGCGCGTCGAGCGGCGAACCAATCGCATCAAAATATGCAGCAGTTCTAATTGCAGTGCGGCGGATAGACGGGCGTTGCTATCTTCAATCATCTTCCATAAATCATTGACGCCAAGAATATTCACGCTAATGGTAAAGGCGCGAACAATATCCGCGGCGCTAGCGCCGGTTGATTCCATCTGTCGGAAGAAAAAGGTGAATCCAAACCGGTCGACCATATCATTGGCCAATTGCGTTGCAGCAATTTCGCGACGCAGCTGATGCTCAGACACCTCATCGGCAAACAGCTCAACCAGCCGCGGCGGAAATGCCTGATTGACCGAGCGCGACAAAATGGGGTCTTCCAGTAAATCAGCACCCTGCAGCACGTCTTTCAGCATCACTTTAGAGTAACAGACTAACACCGCCAATTCCGGGCGAGTCCAGACCGATTGTCCGCGATTTAAACGGTCGTTGAGCTGATCATCCGAGGGCAAAAATTCGAGCTCTCGGTCAAGCTTGCCCGAGCTCTCTAACCACGCCATAAAGCGCTGGTACTCTGCGTACTGCTGCTCACTCCGGTGCATGGCTAAACTAATCGCTTGGGTTTGACGACGATTATGGTGCAACACCAACTCGGCCACACTGTCGGTCATTTCGAGCAATAAATTGTTACGATCAAGCGTACTCATATCGCCCAGACGGACTTTTTCGTTGAGCAAAATTTTGATATTTACTTCATGGTCAGAACAGTCGACGCCGGCTGCGTTATCAATAAAGTCGGTATTACACAGACCACCATGCAGACAGTACTCAATGCGGCCGCGCTGGGTCATCCCGAGATTGCCACCCTCGCCAAAGACCTTGCAGCGCAAGTCTTTACCATTTATGCGCAAGCCGTCATTGGCTCGATCACCCACATCCGCGTTATTTTCCGACGACGCCTTCACGTAGGTGCCAATGCCGCCGTTCCAGATTAAATCGACCTTGGCCCCGAGAATCGCCTTCATCAACTCTGTCGGTGTCACGTGATCTCGATCAATATTAAACCGCGCTTTAATCTGCGGATTGAGTGTCACGGACTTTGCCGCTCGCGAAAACACCATGCCGCCCTCAGAGAGCAATGTTTTATCGAAATCGTCCCACGTACTGCGCGGTGTATTGAAAAGGCGCTGGCGCTCAACAAAGGTTTTGGCTGAATCGGGGTTGGGGTCGACAAAAATATGCAGATGGTTAAAGGCTGCTACTAACTGGATATGCTCTGACAACAGCATACCGTTACCGAACACGTCCCCTGCCATATCACCGACCCCAACAACGGTGAAATCTTCAGACTGAATATCCATACCAATTTCACGGAAATGCCGTTGCACGGCTATCCAAGCACCGCGCGCGGTAATGCCCATTCCTTTGTGGTCGTAACCATGACCGCCGCCAGAGGCAAAGGCATCGCCCAACCAAAAGTTATTGGACTCAGAAATACCGTTGGCGATATCGGAGAATGTCGCAGTGCCCTTATCCGCAGCCACAACAAGATAGGGATCGTCGCCGTCTCGACGAACGACATTAACTGGCGGCACAACTGCGCCGTCAATCAAATTGTCGCTAATATCCAGCAGCGCCTGCACGTAGAGCATGTAACTGGCAACACCTTCTTGCAGCCATGCCTCTCGCCCAGCGGCCATACTGGCCTGTTTGGCAACGAAACCGCCTTTCGCGCCTGTTGGCACAATGACCGCATTTTTAACTTGCTGGGCTTTGACTAACCCCAGCACTTCCGTTCGATAATCTTCGAGCCGGTCAGACCAGCGCAAGCCCCCGCGGGCGACTTTGCCACCGCGCAGATGGACGCCCTCAACCCGAGGTGAATAGACAAATATTTCGTACTCGGGCCGCGGCTTTGGTGCCAGCGATATCTTTGCCGACGCCAATTTAACGGAGATGTAGGACTTCGCGGTGCCATCGTCAAATGTCTGGAAGAAATTGGTCCGCAGTGTTGCCTCTACCACTTCCAGATAACCGCGCAAAACAAGATCTTCACTGACGTTGTCGACAGCGTCCAAGCTCTGCCGAATTTTTTGCGAGAGACCATCGGAGCGCTCGCTGCGATCTTTGTCAGCGGCATAGCGCGGATCAAAATAGCTCTTGAATAGGGCTACCAAGTTACGGGTGATATCCAAATGGCGAGCCAATGTGTCGGCGATAAACTCTTGACTGTAGGCAATTCCCAGCTGTTTAAGATAGCGCGCATAGAGCCGCAACATCGCCACGGAACGCCAATCGAGCCGCGCGCCAATAACAAGGCGATTGAAACTGTCGTTTTCTGCCTGCCCTTGCCAAACAACACGCAAGGCATCTTTAAAACTGCCCTGTACCGCTGACACGTCGACATTAACGTCGAGAGAAAATGACAGGGTGAAATCCTGCAGCCACACCGCAGGGCCGACATCTGGCTTGATCAGATAGGGATGCTCGACCATCACGCGAAAACCGAGATTTTCCAGCATGGGAATCATGTCAGAGAGTTCGAGGGGAGTATCACAGTGGAACAGCTTGAGTTGCAGCGAGTTAGCCTGTTCACCGTCGACATGGGTAAAGGCAATGGCAAGCTGACTGGCGTCCTCCAGCTCCTCGATCAGAGCAACATCGGCAAGAGCTTGTGACGGCGCGTAGGCTTCGCGGTAGGCCGCAGGAAAGGCTCGCTGAAACTGCCGCGCAATCGGGTGGCCGTCGCGCTCGCTCCACTGAGCAATTGCCTCATCAGCAAAGGCGCCGCTCCAGTCACGGGTAATTTGCGTGACAATTGCTTCTAGCGTTGCGGGCTCTATTTGCAGATACTTTTTGCTGCGTACTTGATAGACCAGATATATTCTTACCAGCACGGATTCGGGCAAAAACTGCGTGGTGAATTCGCACTCAGGTGCATCAAGCTCTTCGCCGATAGCCTGCTGGATCTTAATCCGCGCCTCTGTATTGAAGGATTCTCGGGGCAAATAAACCACACAGCTAACAAATTTATCGAACGGGTCGGCATGAAGAAACACTTTAATCACGCGACGCTCTTGAATCTGCCAAATCCCAATGGCCGTCTCAGCAAGGGCTTCGCGGGTCAAATGAAAAAGCTCATCACGTGGATGGAAATCAAGAATCGACAGCAGTGTTTTGCCGTCGTGGCTGTTTTTATCAAAGCCTGAATTATCGACAACCCAATTTACTTTGTCGCGCAAGATAGGAATGCGCCGCGGACTGTAAGAGTAAAACTGCGAGGTGTACAGCCCGAGAAAACGCACCTCACCAATTGGCTCGCCACTGTTATTAAAGCGCTTAACCACCAAATAATCGGAGTAGACATCGCGGTGCACACGTGACCGACGCGAAGACTTGGTAAAGGTGAGAATATCTTCGCTTTCATACAGTGCCATCACACCCGGATTTAGCCGTTTAAGAGACTCCTCGCGGGTGTCACCACCGTACTTGTCCATCAAGCCCAATCGACTCTGAGTAATTTCGCGCAGATAGAGCTCGCCATCATCGCGCACTAAATCAAACTCGGCACTGCCAAGAAATGTAAAATAACCGTTGTGAATCCAGCGTAAAAATTCTAGCGACTCTTTGCAGTTTATGACGCTGGCTGCCGTCTCTGACAGCTCGGTAATTAACTTATCCACGCGCTGGCGCATTGGATCAAAGTCATCGACTACAATTTGCACATCTTCAAGCACCGCCAGCAAATCCCGTTCGAGATCCGGCAGTTCGGTGTCGCGGTGAAGATCAATCTCAATGGCAATAAATGCTTCGCGATGAGCACCTTCAAAAAAAACACGATTGCTGTGCAGCAAACCGCCATCAGCACTTCGCGACACCCACACAGGATTACTCTGCAAGGTAAAGATATTTAATCCGCGTCGATTGAGCGCCATACGCAACGAGTCGACCAAAAATGGCATATCTCGTTGGTTCACATAGATACTGGTGTGAGCGCTTAGCCAACCATCGACTTCAGGCTGCGGATTAAAGACTTTTACCCGCGCACTGCTTGGAGACTGACTGCCACTGCCCTCTACCGCGAAGACAAATAGACCGAATAAACTGTGGAAAATATGGGTTGCAGGACGGGCAAGATAAGAAGCGTCAGGATAAAAATTCATCGCGTTGGCAACAAACTCTATAAACTGGTCAGCGCGCTCGGCGCGTAAATGATGCGCAGCCGTGGTTTTCAGAATATTTAGCAGAGCATCTCTGCCAGTGGTTTTTTGCGCATCCATGATAAAAATTTGCAACCTTTTGCGAAAAATTTAGTCTGTAACAACCAGCAATAGGCTGGCGTCGATTGGGCCTAACTATAGCGCAGAAAATCCGGTTTGTGTGTTAATAATCTAACCACTATCATGACCCGCTCATCTGTCTAAACCGCATGTTATAGGGGAATGTTTTGCAACAGAAAATACATCTACTCAAAGATTGGCTCAACCAACAAATTGTGGGCCAAGAGCATTTGGTCGAACGACTGATTATCGCCCTTTTGGCCGACGGGCACCTGCTGGTCGAAGGTGCTCCTGGACTGGCCAAAACTAAGGCCATTAAAACGCTGGCTGAGGTTATTGAAGGTGACTTTCAGCGCGTGCAATTCACCCCAGACCTTCTGCCCGCGGATATTACCGGCAGCGAGATATTTCGGCCTCAGCAAGGCACCTTCGACTTTCAGGCAGGACCTCTCTTTCACAACTTGGTTTTGGCGGACGAAATTAACCGCGCGCCAGCGAAAGTCCAGTCAGCCCTGCTCGAAGCCATGGCCGAGCGTCAAGTGTCAGTAGGTGGCACCACCTACCCTCTGCCCGAGCTATTTTTAGTGATGGCTACACAAAATCCAATTGAGCAAGAAGGTACCTATCCGTTGCCTGAAGCGCAGATGGATCGCTTTTTGATGCATGTGATGGTTGACTACCCAGCCCCCAAAAGCGAGCGATTAATTCTGCAACTGTCGCGGCGGGAAGCCCTCAAAGAACCAGTGGCCGCAGTTGAAACACTTACGCAAGAAACCCTTTTTGCTGCGCGCAAACAGGCGATCAGCGTACATATGGCCGAGCCTGTCGAGGAGTATCTCGTGCAACTTATACTCGCCACCCGCGATGCCAAACTTTATGGCGGCGAACTGGCCCAGTGGCTTGACTACGGCGCCAGCCCTCGGGCAACCATCGCCCTCGACCGCTGCAGCCGCGCCCATGCCTGGCTGCACAATCGTGATTTTGTTACCCCCGATGATATTCGCGCCGTGGCCCATGACGTGTTGCGGCACCGACTGATTCTGAGCTTTGACGCTGAAGCCAATGGTATCAGCGCAAACAAAGTGATCGACAAGCTACTGGAAACTGTCGCCTCAGCCTGATGAGCTACTCAGACGACATGAACAACCACCCTGCGATTGCCAACCTCAGCGATATGGTCAAGCTGCGTTACGGCGCGCGCGAGCTAACCAGCTTTCCAAAAGTGCAGGCTCGGCAGATGATGGCCGGTGGCCACCGCTCGCGCTTTCGCGGTCGCGGCATGGACTTTGATGAAGTGCGCATCTACCAGCCGGGGGACGATGTTCGCACCATCGACTGGCGTGTCACAGCAAAAACGGAAATACCCCACACTAAGATTTTTCGCGAAGAGCGCGAGCGTCCGGTGCTGGTTGTCTGCGACCTGCGCCAAGCCATGTTTTTCGGCAGCCAGCGATTAAAATCTGTGGTTGCCTGCGAGGTCGCTGCCGCGTTGGGTTGGGCTGGCCTGAATGCCAACGATCGCGTCGGTGGACTGGTGTTTGGCGCGCAGACGCAGGCCGAGGTGAAATCGCGTCGCAGCCATCACGCCGTCTTACAATTTATCCACCAACTGCGCGACTACAGCCAGCAACTACTGCAACCCAACAGCGATCGCTTCACCTTGGCGCATATTCTCGAAGAAGCTCGGCGCTACGCTCTGCCTGGCACCACACTATTTGTAGTCAGCGATTTTCATGATTTGGATGAATCCTGCGAACGCCAATTGTTCGAACTGGCGCGGCACGGCAATCTCAACTTCTGCCATATTTACGACAGCCTTGAAGTCGAGCTGCCGTCCCCTGCGCTGTATGCCGTCACCGACGGTAAGCAGCAGACACTGCTCGACACTGGCAACAAAAAACGTCGCGAGCACTATGCCGCTGCTTTCGCCCTGCGCACTCAGACACTGCGCAAGCTCAGCCAACAGCTGTCAGCGGGCCTGCTGCCCTTTACCACAGCCGATTCTGTGATGGCTTTACTGGCCCAAGCCTATGGCAAACGCAGCAAAGGACGGCGCGCTTAATGGACAATCAGGTGATGGAAAGCCAGGCCGCAAATCCCCTCGACCAACTGCGCGATATTCATCTGCCGGAGGCTATTGGCTGGTGGCCCCTTGCGCCCGGCTGGTGGCTTTTAATTATTCTTGTTTGTCTGGGACTGATTACCCTTGCGCGGCTTTTCCTGCGCCGCCGTCAGGCGTCTGCTTATCGCCGCCAAGCATTGCAAGAACTGGCGATAATCAGCGCCAATGAGCACCCACAGCGGCGACTGCGCGCGCTATTTGAACTATTAAAAAGAACGGCCAATTGCGCCTACCCAGAGCGCCACCCCGGCAGCCTTGGAACACATAAATTTATCGCCTTTCTGCGCTACAGCAGCAATGACAGGCTGTTCAACGCAATCAGTCCTGAACTTGATGAGTTGCTCTATGGCAACCTGAACGCCGCTGATAGCGATGACACTTCACCCATCGGCGCCTCACACATCGACAGCCTATTTGTCGACGCCGAAGCTTGGCTTGAGCAGCATGTGAGTGACAACAAATTGGAGTACGGCGACCCATGTTAGAGCTTCTCTGGCCATGGGTGCTGGTCTTAGCACCGCTGCCACTAATCTATCGGGCCCTGCGCAAACCTGCCGCAAGCACCACCCGCGCCTTGCGCGCACCCTTGCTGGTGAGTGCCGCCGGGGTCGGCGCCTCATCCAGCGCAGGCTCTTGGCGAAAATCCTTCCTGCTGGTCGCCCTAGGTGTCGTCTGGCTGAGCGCACTGCTGGCATTGGCGCGTCCTATTTACATAGGCGAACCTGTCGCATTGCCGACCAACGGCCGCGATATTTTATTAGCCGTAGATATTTCAGGCAGCATGGAGCGAGAAGATATGCAGTTGGCGGGTACCTCCGTCAATCGGCTTGTCGCGGTGAAAGCCGTTGTCGGCAATTTTGTCACCGAGCGCACCGGCGATCGTCTCGGACTTATTCTCTTTGGCGAAAAAGCCTATCTACAAACGCCACTAACCTTCGACCGAAACACCTTGCAGACACTGCTTAATGAGGCCCAGCTCGGTTTCGCGGGCAATGGCACGGCAATCGGCGACGCTATCGGTTTGTCGGTAAAACGCCTGCAAGACAGGCCCGAAAACCATCGCGTCCTTATTCTACTCACCGACGGCGCCAACAATGCCGGTGAGCTTGACCCTCTGCAGGCAGCGGCGCTGGCTGAGCGCGCCTCGGTAAAAATTTATACCATTGGCATTGGTGCGGAAACTCAGGAGAGCTGGGGATTGTTTGGCAAGCGCGTCACCAACCCCTCTGCCGACCTCGACGAAACCACTCTCACCGGTATTGCCGAAGCCACGGGTGGACGCTATTTTCGCGCGCGCAATCCTGAAGAACTGCGCGCGATCTACGAAGAATTAAACAGACTTGAACCCATCGAACAAGATGCCGAAACCATTCGTCCCGTTGCCGCGCTGTATTACTGGCCTCTCGCGGTCGCCTTTATCTTTAGTCTTTTGATCGCACTGCTCAGCGGGCCAAGGAGATCACGTGACTGAGCTACTTGGCATAGATTTCAGCCAGTTTCATTTTCTCCGCCCCGCGGCGTTGTGGGCAATGGTTCCCACAGCCGTTTTGATCGGCCTTTTACAGTGGCGTAAAAACAGTGCAGGCAACTGGCAACAGGTGATCAACCCCGCCCTGCTGCCCTATTTACTGCAGGGCAAAAACCCGTCACGGCTCGGTCTTATCTGGTTGTTTCTGGCGTGGATCACCGTATGCATTGCCCTCGCCGGACCCACCTGGCAACAACTGCCGCAGCCCGTGCACAAACAGGACAGTGCGTTGATTCTGATCATGGACCTCTCGCCCTCCATGCTCGCCGAAGATATCAAACCCTCTCGCTTGGCGCGGGCGCGCTTCAAACTCATCGACATCCTCAAAAAGCGCCGCGAGGGCTACAGCGCGCTGGTGGTCTATGGCGGCGATGCCTTCGCACTATCGCCCCTCACCGAGGACAGCAACACCATTATCAGCCTTGTGCCGGTTTTACAGCCCGCGCTGCTGCCCGAGTACGGCAGCAATATTGAAGCGGCCATCGAAATGGCCCTAGAGCTGGCGGTGAACGGCGGCTACCAACAGGGGGATCTACTTCTTATTACAGACGAAGTCGCTCGCCCAGCATTTGCGCAAATTCAATCGCTGCTGGGGAAGCGCAGCGGATTTAGACTGTCCGTACTGGGCGTCGGCACGGCGCAAGGCGCGCCGATTCCAACCGGCGCGGGAGGCTTTGCCAAAGACTACAATGGCGCGATTTTGATCCCCAAGCTCAATGCCGAAGAATTACAAATGCTCGCCCAGAGCGCGGGCGGCAGCTATGCCACCCTGAGCCCCGACGACAGCGATATCGATACTCTACTGGCCACCACAGAACAGCGCTTCCCCGACCCAGGCCGTGAACTTGAGCGCAGTTTCGATCTCTGGGACGACCAAGGCTTCTGGCTTATTTTGCTACTGCTGCCGATTATCCTCGCAACCTTTCGCAAAGGCACCCTCGCGGTAATCGTGCTCGCACCGCTGTTACTTCCCCAGCCAGCGGATGCTTTCGAGTGGCAAGACCTCTGGCGCACACCCGATCAACAGGCCAGCGCCGCTCTCGCCGGCGGTGACAACGCCAAGGCCCAGAGCCTCTTCGACGAACCCCAATGGCGCGGCAGCGCAGCCTATAAAGCAGGCGATTACACCGCCGCTCTCGATGATTTTATTCAGTCAGACAGCGCTGATAGCCACTACAATCGCGGCAATGCCCTAGCCAAATCCGGTGACTTACAGGGTGCTCTCGACGCCTATGATGAAGCTTTGAAACGACAGCCCGATATGGACGATGCACAGGCCAATCGCGACCTTGTTGAGCAACTCAAACAGCAGCAAGATCAGCAGCAAAAATCAGATCAGAACCAAGAGTCAGAGCAAAATCAGGACTCTCAGAACCAGTCGCAAAATCAGCAACAGTCGAGCGACGGGTCAGATTCTCAGAGCCAGAGCCAGCCCGCTGACAACTCGCCCGGGCAAGAGCAGCCCAGTGAGCATGCAAAGTCCGAACAAGATCAGACAGAGCAGGACCAAGTAGAAAAAGGCCAAGCAGGAAAAGATCCAGCAGCCCAAGAGGAAAAGCAACAGAGCGACACCTCTGACAACGCCGAACTACCCACCGAAGGTGAGGCCACCTCG
>Ga0208437_1000228_pt1 | contig 17624 bp, 24 predicted proteins | sample ColrivemetaGS705_FD_187602 | JGI IMG/M metagenome (GOLD analysis project Ga0208437, IMG submission 187602) | Estuarine microbial communities from the Columbia River estuary - Flood tide ETM metaG S.705 (SPAdes) (version 2) | ecosystem: Environmental > Aquatic > Marine > Intertidal zone > Estuary... | reverse complement strand
GGATACCGATAGAGGTGCAGGTTATATTAATGTTGTGCCTATTGACAAAGGTAAAAGCGAAGTATCATGAAAGTACGCATAGGTCCATATCGTAAGAACAGAGCCGAACATGTTGAAATAGAACCGCACGATACTTGGAGTATGGATCATACACTGGCTATGATTATTCATCCTATGCTTGTACAACTAAAAGAAACAACACATGGATACCCTGCTTCTCTTACTGAACAAGAGTGGAACGAAATACTAGATGAAATGATTTGGGCCTTTGAGCAAAAGTGCAAAGATGATTGGCAAGATAATTATTATGGGCCATACAAAGAAAATCTAGACATACCCCTCGGTGGACACTTTGAATGGGTTGATCACGACGGTATGAGAAAACACCAAGAACGTATGACAGCCGGATTTAAATTGTTTGGAGAATATTACGAGAGTTTGTGGGATTAGACTTTATGATTACAACACAAGAGGAATATAAAGAAGCGGCGAGCGCAACTCGTGCTCAAAGTCTTGCGATGGAATTGTCAAAAGAACGTAAGCGTTTAAAACAAGAGCTTGCCGAACTCCAAACTGAAGTTGACGACTTAACTCCTACTACTCCAACAGGCACACCAGACTGGTATGTTAAATGGTTTAGTATGATAGGTGCTGTAATTGGTGTGTTCGCTCTAAGTGCAGGCTTTACAATGTTTGGGCAAATAGCATATGTACTCAGCAGTTGTGGATGGATATATGTAGGTATGGCATGGAGTGACAGAGCAATTATGATAGGTAGTGCAATAAGCGGAACAGCAGTAATGATGAATATAGTAACGAGCATAACAACATGAGCACAATAGCAGATGACAAGTATGCTATTATGGGATTAATAACGGTTGACTAATCGTATATAATCGTATATAATCGTATATATAAACAACAATAGGCAAACTAATGGCAACTTATATTCTAGTAGATACTGCTAACACGTTCTTCCGTGCAAGGCATGTAGTACGTGGCGACATAGATACTAAAGTAGGCATGGCTCTACACATTACGCTTAACAGTGTTAAGAAAGCGTGGCGTGACTTTGAAGGTTCGCATGTTGTATTTTGTTTAGAAGGACGTAGCTGGCGTAAAGACTTCTATGAGCCTTACAAGCGTAACAGACAAGTTACTCGAGACAAGATGACTGTTGCAGAGACAGAAGAAGATACAGTGTTTTGGGAAATCTTCGACGAATTTAAGAACTTTGTATCAGAGAAGACTAACTGCACTGTTATGCGGCATCCGCAACTAGAAGCAGATGACTTAATTGCTGGTTGGGTACAGTCACATCCTAATGATAAACATGTTATTATTAGTACTGACGGTGACTTTGCGCAACTTATTGCTCCTAATGTACAACAGTACAACGGTGTAAGCAATACAACTATTACATACAAAGGCTACTTTGACGATAAAGGTCATGCAGTAGTTGATAAGAAGACAGGTGAAGCTAAGGCTGCTCCCGATCCTGAATTCATGTTGTTTGAAAAGTGTATGCGTGGCGACACTAGTGACAACGTGTTTAGTGCATATCCAGGTGTACGTAAGAAAGGCACTAAAAACAAAGTAGGCCTACAAGAAGCATTTGCTGACAAGAACGACAAAGGCTTTAACTGGAATAACATGATGTTACAGCGTTGGGTAGATCATGAAGGTGTAGAACATCGTGTACTAGATGACTATACACGCAATGTTACACTTTGTGACTTAACTGCACAACCCGCAGACATTAGAGCAATCATTAACGAAGAAATTAACAATGTAGAAAGTAAAAATATTACACAAGTAGGTATGAGACTCATGAAGTTTTGTGCAAAGTGGGATATGCAACGTGTAGCTGATCAAGCAGCATCATTTGCCGAACCTCTACAAGCAAGGTATATTAAATAATGAAACTAAAAACACTACTAGAAGACAAATTTTGGATTGTTGAAGATCAAGGTGAAAATATTGGTACTTTAGCATTTGACGAAGAAAAGTTTGTGTTCTCAGGTAAAAAAGGTACACAGTTTTTTACTAATAAAAAACAAATTAAAACAGACTTAGGTATTGATCTTAGAAACTCTATTACTGTTTCTGATGGTACAGAAGAAGTGTTAGAAGTACACGGATATCCGTGTAGTGTGCGTCCTTATAATACAATGTTTAATGTTAAGCAAAGCTTACCGTTATTTACAAAGAGTGATAAATCTAAAAGCCTGTATTGCGCAGGTTATTATGTAATTAAATTTGAAAAAGGCTGGGTAAAGTCTTTTTGTCCTAAATTAGTAACAATTGAACGTTACGAATCTAAAGGACCTTTTAAAACAGAATCACAAATGAAAGAAGCACTTTGGAATGCAAAGTGATCCTATAAACACCATACCTATTCAGCAGTTTATACAGCAAGTAAAGGCTGCTGACAATACTAATCAGCGTGAGGTAAGGATACCTATTGCACAAGCTAAAAATCTTGCCTTTACGCTGGGTATTATATCATCCAGATTAACTGCGGACCTAGAAAAGCTTTTAGTAAATACTTCTACACAAACAGACGAAGTAATAGAGGTACGATTAGATGGTGGCACAGGCTTTAACAATTGAATTAAGTGAAGAACTGCTAAATAGTATTGACGCCGAGAAGGATGATACTATGAGTAGACCTAAGCCTACAATTATTTTGGAACACACTGACAATGTTACATACAAGTGTGAACAAATTCTTGAGGCTGAAGCTATTTGGGCTGTCTTTTATAGAGGCAAACCATTCAATCTTAAAAGTTCAAACATACTTACTAATTACCCAGGTCCTAAATATAAGAAAACAAGCTTTTCTAACCCAGGACATGCACATAACCTAGCAAAAAGACTAAACGACATGTTTAAGTCGGATGATTTTGCTGTACATGTGTTAACTGAAGGTAATGTAGTAGTTGAAGAATGAACTGGAAAGAAACTTACACTAAAATTTTTCTAAAACAACTTGATAAATCAAGTGATGATACTACTGTGAAGCAGTACATGCCTCTATGGTGGCAAAATACTAGAGAAAAAGACAACGGTGGGCTTAGATTAACTGAAGCAGGATATGACATAGTTAAACAGATCGAATTGGCTACATACGATATACCTTATCCTCCTGAAATGCCACTAACTACACAAGTTATTATCTTTTTAGATCAGTTTATTGACTGTCCATATTACCTTACCAATCGTAGTATTACAGTAACGAACGAAAAGAAAGCAGTCGAACTAACTCTTTTCTCTGGTGATATAAGAAAATATGGTTTAATTAAGGCAATGAACAGAGAAAAAGGTTGACAAACTCTGTATAGATGTTATATTACTTGTATGCACTGAAACATATGAGAGGAATACAACATGTCAGAGATGTTAAGAACAGTAGGACCTAACAAAGCTAAAAGCGCTATCCTACGTGCTATGAAGAAAAAACGTCCAATCTTCCTTTGGGGACCTCCAGGTATTGGTAAGTCGGACATCGTAGCTCAAGTTACAGATACTCTACCTAATTCACATTTAATTGATATCCGGTTAAGTCTTTGGGACCCAACTGATATCAAAGGTATCCCACATTTTAATCCTAAAACAGAAAAAATGACATGGGGTGCGCCAGAAGAGTTACCAGACGAAGAATTTGCTGCACAATATGATAATATTGTAGTATTCTTTGATGAGATGAACTCAGCAGCGCCTGCTGTACAGGCAGCAGCATATCAATTAATTCTAAATCGTCGTGTCGGACAATACAAATTACCAGATAACGTAATTATTATTGCAGCTGGTAACCGAGAAGCGGACAAAGGTGTTACATATCGTATGCCTGCTCCGTTGTCAAATCGCTTTGTTCACTTAGAACTTGCAGTAGTATTTGAAGATTGGTTTGGCTGGGCAGTTGATAATAATCAACACTCAGACGTTGTAGGTTACTTGCAATTTGCAAAGCAAGACCTTTATAACTTTGATCCGCGTTCTCCTAGCAGAGCATTTGCAACACCACGTAGTTGGTCGTTTGTGTCTGAGCTACTGGAAGACGAAGACGAAGAATCTACTACAACTGATTTAGTATCAGGTTCAGTAGGAGAAGGATTGGCAGTAAAATTTATGGCTCACCGTAAAGTTGCTGCTAATATGCCTAACCCAACAGACATTCTGGAAGGTAAGGTAAAAGAGCTCAAGGCTACGGAAATCAGTGCAATGTATTCCTTAACCGTATCATTATGTTATGAGCTCAAAGAAGCAAGTGATGCAAACAATAAGAAGTTCGACAATATGGTCAATAATTTCTTACGTTTCTCAATGGATAACTTTGACACCGAAATGGTTGTTATGGGTATCAAACTTGCTCTTACTCAATATAGCTTGCCAATTGATCCGGATGCTGTCGAATGTTTCGACGAATTCCACGATCGTTACGGAAAGTATATTAAAGCTGCTCAAGGTAGCTAATAATAAGGGAAGTGGGCCATATTTTGGTCCACTTTCTCTTGACATTTGCACAAGATGTGTTATATTAGTATTATAACAAACGGAGATGGTACATGCTAGACTTTACTGATATTGTTACAATTAAGATGTCTGCTAAAAAAACGCAAACTAAACTTAAAAACTGGTCACCTGATCCAGACCTTACCGCAGATGAGCTAAAAGAAATGAACGCTATTGTAGTAGATCGTATTATTACTGCAAGAGTTGGTTTATTATTGCGTCATCCGTTCTTTGGTAATCTAGCTACACGTTTAAAAATCCAAGCATGTGATGACTGGTGTATGACTGCTGCAACAGATGGTCGTAACTTGTATTATAATACACAATTCTTTAATGCTATGGATAATAAAGAAATTGAATTTGTTATTGCACACGAAATCCTACACTGCGTATTTGATCACTTAACACGCCGTGAAGACCGTAATCCGATGCTGTACAATATCGCTGCGGATTATATTGTAAACAATATGCTAGTAGATCAGCGTATTGGTACTATTCCTAAACTAGTTGACTGTTTCCAAGACTTTAAATACCGTGACTGGATGTCAGAAGAGGTATATGATGATTTGTTTAACGAAGCTAAAAAGAACGGTGAAGAGTTCTTAGATCAACTAGGAGAAATGCTAGACGAACACTATGACTGGAGCGAAGGCGACGATGGTGACGGCGACGACGAAGGCAAAGACGGTGGTAAGAGCGGCGGACGTCCTAGCTATTCTAAAGAAGAATTAGATCAAATCCGTGATGAAATGAAAGAAGCAATGATTAATGCTGCGCAAACTGCTGGCGCTGGTAATGTTCCTGCAGGCGTTGCACGTATGATCAAAGAGCTTACAGAGCCTAAAATGAACTGGCGTGAACTAATCCGTCAGCAAATACAATCTACAATTAAAAATGACTTTACATTTGCTCGTCCTAATCGTAAGAGTATGCATACTGGTGCTATTCTTCCAGGACAAGACTTTTTAGATACATGCGAACTGTGCATTAGTATTGATATGAGCGGTTCGATTGGAAACGAGCAAGCTGCTGACTTCTTAAGTGAAGTAAAAGGCATTATGGACGAATTTAAAGATTATAAAATTAAAATATGGTGCTTTGATACTAAAGTATATAATGAAGACGACTTTAGTGCCGATGACGGACGTGAAATTACTGAGTACGAAGTTGTAGGCGGTGGTGGCACTGATTTTATGGCTAACTGGCATTATATGAAAGAAGAAGATATTGTTCCTAAGAAATTCATTATGTTTACAGATGGATATGCTTGGGATAGCTGGGGAGATCCAGACTACTGTGATACAATCTTTTTAGTTCATAGTAATCATGATAAGAATCTACAAGGACCGTTTGGTATGACAGTTCACTATGACGAGGCTGCATGAAGAACCTAACACCGAACCCTTATAATGTTTTCGGAGAACGCAGGTTAACCTACCCCCCTGCGCACTTTGAATATGCTACAATACCTGGTATTAGATATAATCTAGGTGAAGCATTAAGTAAATGGGTAGAAATAAATCTTAAGAGTCGATACTACTTAGGAAAAGAACTAGTTATAAATCATAACAAGGAATTGCAACATGCTATGAAAATAGGATTTGAAGACTCAAAAGAGATGTCTTATTTTATGTTAGCTTGTCCACATTTGAAATATAACTAGAAACAGTCAGATAATTATTATTAGCAAAAGGAGAATAGCAATGACTGAGCAAGCTCAAGAAGAAACTACTTTCGAAGAAACAACAGTTGGAGAAGGAACCACTATGGAAGACCAAATGAATCAAGAAGCGGCAGAAGCAGTAGATACAGCAGCAACCGCAGCAGAAGCGCCAGCAGCAGCAGGCGGAGCACCAGCAGACTTAACAGTACAAGATCTGCAAGCACTAAAAGTAATCATCGACGTTGCAAGTCAGCGTGGCGCATTCCGTCCAAACGAAATGCAAACAGTAGGTGCAACATATACAAAACTAGAGCAGTTTCTAGGCGCAATTGCAGCATCACAGCAAGCACAACAAGCAGCTGAAGCAGCAGCACCAGCAGCAGAAGGGTAAGTAACCAATGATCAAACATGTCGGAAGACTCGTAAAAAGTAAACGGCGTGTGGTAGTTGCTTATAGAGTTGTACCAGGCGACGCGGATAGTTGCCTGGTCATTGCAACCGAAACTCTATCTGCTGACGAACATGACAGTCTTATGAAGGTCGTAGAGTCAGCAGTTGGACAAGAAGCAGATGATCTAGCACTTGTTTTAGATAGATCACCTTTGCCGGATGGACGCCTAATGCTAAGAGCTTTTCATGCAACTGGAAAGCTACAAAAAATGCCTACTAATGAAGTGGAATTAGTTCCGAATCAAAAGACTTCAATTAGGCTCGATGAGCTGAATAATCTTATCGCACAACAACAGGGTATAAGTGTTGAAGATCTTGCCTTAACAGATCCCAGCCAAAAGACACCCACAGACACATCAGAAGCAGTAGTTGCAGAAGCACCTATAGCAAACACTAATACCCACGACGTTCTTTCAGATGAAGAACTAGCAGCATCTTATAGGTCACAGGCTGACGCTATGTTTAAAGAAGCTAAGAAGCTTCGTGAACAAGCTGAAGATCTTTTTCCTACTAAGAAAAAGAAAAAAGCGGAAGTTAGTGAGTAATAATAGTAAGTTACCTCCGGAGATTGTTAATCATTGGCCAGAGGTATTTAATGATGTAGAAATTAAATCTGTACCCATCGAGTACATCAATAGTATTAATATCTTTTTTAATAACGGAAAGATATATACTATTGATGTAGCGAAGGAAAAGAAAAAATATACAGATTCAGAATCTTTAGAATCATCATTAGAAACATTTTTTTCAGATTACGATAACGTTATTAAAAGTATTGACTTCAGTATTGACACGCCAAAAGTCAAACACGATGTACAAAAACGTACACGCACCTTCCTTAAAAAAGGCAGATAAGGCATAAATACTGTAACACGAATTTTACGGAGATGATGCATGCCATTACAAATTAGACGCGGTACTGACGCTGAAAGACTAGGATCTTTTACACCTGTTGAAGGTGAATTAATTTATACAACCGATACAAAAAAACTATATGTAGGCGATGGAGCAACAGTAGGCGGTGTTGCAATTGATACAGTCAGTAGCGGAGGCGGTGGTGGTGCATCGGTATTAAATGATCTATCAGATGTAATTATTGAGACATTAAATGATGGCGATGTACTGACATATGATGGAGTAAATTGGTCTGCTGATAGTATTGGAAATATAATTTCTCTAGATGATCTATCAGGTGTAGTCATTGAGACGGTAAATGCCGGCGATGTACTGACATATGATGGAGTAAACTGGACTGCTGATAGTGTCGAAGGTGTAAGTTCTCTAGATGATCTATCAGATGTAGTCATTGAAAATGCTGTATCTGGTAGTATTTTAAAGTATGACGGAGTAAACTGGACTGTTGGAGTTGACGATAGCGGTGTAACTTCGATAAACGATCTATCAGACGTATTTATCGAAAATGCTGCATCTGGTAGTATGTTAACATATGACGGAGTAAACTGGACTGCTAACAACAGTGATATTAATATTACTGGTGATGTTATTACTTCTGGAGATGTAACTGCTAATGTTGTGTATGCAGATTTTCACGGACCGTCATTTGGTGATGTTTTTGCAGACGATAGTACAACTAAACTAGTTGATGCAACTACACAGATATTCAATGGTGCCGTAACGGGTGATGTTACAGGTAACGTGACTGGTGATGTTACAGGTAACGTGACTGGTAATGTAGTTGGTAACGCAACTGGTAATCACACTGGTACATTTAATGGTGACGTAAATGGTAATATAACTGGAAATATATACACTAATCTTATTACACCTACTACACAACAAATAATTGTAAAAAACGATACGCCAAATGATAATATGAGCGTAAAAATTAATTCAAATGACGACAGAAGTATTTTAAAACTTACTAGACAATCAACTTCAGATCTTACAGGTGTCGACAGTCAATACGGTGCTATTCTCTTTGAAAGAACTGACGTAAATGGATCATTAGTAACTTCAGGTATTTTTGGGCAAGAAGACTTCTTATTATTTGGTAATTCTGCTGACGGCGATATGACAACTGATGACAAACTTTTTGTTTGGAGAGATAATAAATTTGGTATAGGGACTGCTTTTCCTACTGAGGAGCTAGAAGTAGTTGGTGACACAAAAATTAGTGGATTTGTACAATTTGGTTCATTAACAACATTAGAACGCGATGCTCTTACCGCAGCTAACGGAATGGTTATTTACAATTCAACAGATAACAAATTCCAAGGCTACGAAAACGGTGCATGGGTTAATCTTGTTTGATTCATATTTTTATAGATACTTCAAACTAAAATATTGCCATTTTTATACATACTTTTAATTAATTCAAAATTATCATATTCTTCTGTAAAACCTACTGTAAGTAAGACTCGATCAACAGCCGATTTTACTGTAATACTATGAGGTGCATGTGTGTTTAAAAAATATGGTTGGTCTAAATAGAAACTTTCTAATATTGGTGTTTTATATATTTTAACTTTTTCATCACCATCTATGTTTAAATGATCAGGTTGATCATTATTAGTTTCTTCTGTTTTATGAATATGTGTTAATTGTCCTTGTTCTACTATAACTGGGATCAGTATACCTACGTTTCGTGTATCGGTATGACATTCTGCGCCGCCGCCTGCAATCATCTTTACAAACTTTACCTCATTAGATATTAATCCTGGCGTGAACTGCGAGATAATTTCATCTACTTTTACTAGGTGAGTAGAAATAGCATTATATGGGTTAGGACCATACTGTTTCCATAACGGCGAATCCTGTATACTGTTATACAAATTTAGTAATTTTTCTTTGTTATATTTTAATTCTGGAAATGGTATAAATGCTGATGTCATTTTAAATCCTTTAATTTTGTATTTATTTTTTGTTTAACTTCTTCAAAAGTATAATCAAATATTGATATCTTAAACAAAATTCGGTTCTCATCATTCATAAAAACACCGTGTGGTTCTTTAACATTAAGCACACAATTTTTATACATATAATTCTTGCCTCCAATGAAAACAGGCGCAGGATTATCACTAACAAGAACATTTATGCTACACTGAGGCAAAGTATCAACATGTAAATCAAAATCACAATCTTTTTTCACTGTATAGTATTTTGCTTCTCCAGTTATTTCAAAAAAGTCCATTAACTCCTGTGCATAGTTAAACTCAAAATCTTCTTGTAACTGCAATTTTGGAACACTTACCGGCAATCCGTTATCGTTAAAGTTCTTGCTATTCTGTAAATTTTTCTTGTACTGCTGAAGTAGTTTTTGTTTATCAAAATCAAAATCAAATCCAAAAATATAATCATTGTCTAATGTAGTAGGAGCTGCTATAACAGGTGCCGATAAAGCAGGATTTTCTATTTTTATAGTATTGTTTTTTTCAACATAATTATTTAGGTTTGAAAGTCTAAAACATATTCTATGTAAAATTCTATTACTTATAATTTCAGGATCGTTTTGTCCACGTCGATGTAATGTTGTTAGTTGATCCATGAGCAATATATCACCCTCTTCCCACCAATGTTCATACATAAATTCTTCTTGAAGTAAATAATCTTCAAACTTTGTTCTAATATTGTGATCTATTCCGTTTTTTGTACGCATTAAGCATTTATTATTTGGAAAAAAGTAAAAACCTTTGTGGCCGCCAGCATTTGTTTGTTCTAACCACATTTTGTAATATTTTCTCGTGCCAGACGGACTGTCTAACATAATCTGTCGTTGATGCTCTGGAATACCATTAGCCCATTTGTCCGGATTAAATGTATATTCACAATAGGCTTCTTTTATGTCATTTGCTATGTCTTCTGGTAATTCTCTATGTGCTTTGTTAGTACTTAATATTAAAGTCGAAGTATTTTTGCAACCAGTGTAACCTTGAAGTGCAGTGCCGTCGCCTATATCGTAGCGATTCATATCGCTATGCCAGTCTAGTGTACCTGTAGCAAATATGCCTGTAAATTTATCATTAATTTTTTGACCAGTAACCCGCTGAACGGGATATTGATCTTTTGGTTTAAACGTTGCCGGGTTAGGTAAACTTGTTAATTTTCCTGCCCACTCTCCGTATTGGTTCCATACTAACTCGTCGAATTCGTGTATTGGTCCTATATCATTTACAAATCTAGTGTATTCAGCAGGACATGATGTTTGCTTTCTTAAAAGAACTATTCCGTATTCAAATAGTAATGCTTTTATTGTTTGTTTCTGCTCTGAATTAAGATCCTCTATTTTTACATTTACAATTTCTAGAGCACATCCGTCTTTAATTAATTTTGTTTGCATGATCTTTCCTTAAAAAGAAATGTCTGATGATAAATGCAGGTAAATCTATTTCCCACCATTTTAGACTATTATTCCATTCTTTAGGTTTAGCATGATGTGTATGATGTAATCCGCTGCCTAAAGTTAATAAATTGACCCAAAAGTTGTTTTTACTATGATCTCCTGTGTCGAAATAAGTGTACCCATATTTGTGGCATATAGTGTTTACTAAACCTGCACTGTGAAAGGTTATCACAGCTGGTATACTAATTAAGAATATAGGAATACGCCAGTCAATTAATAAAAGTACAATGTATGATATTAATAATATTTTTAAATAATGTTTATGTATAAATTTAATCCAATTATCTCTTAGTAAATCTACAACATATCGTTTTTCAATAACAAATGGTTTCCAAAACGTAAGCCATATTCTCCAAAATGGTTGATTTCCATGTGGGTCATTTTCAGTATCGGAATGATGGTGATGTTTTCGATGAATGCCGCACCAAACAATAGGAGAACCAAAGCAGTTAAAAATGCTAAGGATTAAAAGTAATCTCTCTTTCCAGTATACTGTTTCAAAACTTCTATGAGTAAAGTATCTATGCAACGCAATTTCGCCGCCTATTTTACCAAAAAGAATCCATCCTGTTAAAGACAACCATAACCATGTAGGATCAGCAAAGAGTAATCCTACTGTAAAAAGTATATGATTTAATACTAATATTAACTTTAACTTAATTTCTAAATTCATTTAAATTTGTGTTCCATATACCATTGGTAATCACCTTCATCTTGATAATCATGTGTTTGGATTCTACCTTTCATAGCTAGGAAGTCAGTAACACCATTAGTTTTTATATTAAAGTTCTTAGCCATCATTTTTACAAAATTAGGATGCCTGTGTTGTTCAATAGTTAAAATTGCTTTATCATAATTTTTATCTTTTAAAAAATTAAATTGTTTAATTAAAAATGGAGTTACTGGGGTAATGACACTGTCCTTTGTTGAATATCTGTAATCATGTCTTATTTTAGGATCATAATACATACGTGTACAAACTCTTACAGAGTTATTTAAGTATTTAAATTCTTGCATTCCTGCAAACGCTATTATCTGATTATCTTCATATAGTAATGTCCATCCTAAGTAGTTTTTATAACGGTATATTAAGGAATACGGTAAATTTATATCAAACCAATCCTTTCGTAAACACTTATCATGAAAATACTGAGATTTCATGTATTCTACAAATTCCTTTTCGTTCTCGTTTGTTACAAATCTAACATCGTTAAAGTTTTGAAGTTTCATAATATTTTTTCAATTTTTCGTCTAATAATCTTTTTTGCTCTTTATGTTTTGGAAAAATGTTGTATCCTAGAGATAATGATAAATTATTAGCTTCGTCCCAGCGTCTGTATCTCTCAGCAAAATCTAATTCGCCGTCTTCATTTTTATATTTCCAATGTTCTATACTATCATACCAATGATATTTTTCTAATGGAGTATTAGGTAATATCATAGCAGGATTAATTCTAATTTCTATTAGATTTTTATAATTATGCGACCATTTTATTAACTGCAATGTCTGTTCATAATCTTCCAATGTTTCAGTTGGGTAGCCTACAAGTAATAAAAATACCATTTTAATATTTCTTTTACCGAGATTTTCTATACTATCATAAAGTGCATGATTATTAAACTTTTTAACCATGTCCGATCTAACTTTTTCAGAACCTGATTCTATGCCCACCCAAACTCTTTTACATCCTGATGCTTTTAAATTGTCCCAATCTTTATCTGTAGTGTTATTTCTAAAAATAAATTGACCTTCCCAGCTTACAGGAATATTTTTTGCAGCTAACAAAGAACAAAATTCTCTAAATTCTTTCATATTTCCATTAACAAGACTATCTGAAAATGCAAAATTAGTCACTCCGTATTTTTTATAATGATAATCTATTTCTTCAGCAATGTTATGTCCTGGTCTATATCTGTACTTAGGCCAAAAATACGCTACATCACAAAAGCTGCACTTTCTAACACAACCTCTAGAACCTGTAACAAAAACAGTTTTATTCTTATAATCGTTAAAATTTATATCGTCAAAATTGCTGAATGCCATTTCTGCAATATTGTCTAACTGATTGAAGTTATAAGGTAACCCTTTCAATAAATTTGGTAAAGAAACGTCACCCTCGTTTTTAATTACATAATCGACTAAATTTCTTTCTAATAATTCTTTATCAAAAAATTGTATATTACCGTTAAAATCTTCTCCTTGTTGATTTTCAACGCCTGAACCACCGATTATTATTTTTGCATTTGTTAACGGTCGGATTAGTTCTAAAAATCTTCTCGTAAAGTTTTGAGAATTAAAAGTGAATACACTTAAACATAGATAATCAAATTTCTTTAATTTGTTAAAGTAATCTAAAATAAAGTAATCAAACTCTTGTTTAAACCCTTTGCCTGTTTCGCACCAATATAATGCATCTTCTTTAAACTTTGTCATAAACGCATAATTTAAATCAAAACATGTTGACTTAATATTTTCTTTTTCTAAAACTCCTTTTAGAAAAAATATTGACGGAGATGGAAAAGAATATTCTTGACTTGGTATTGATATAATGGCAATTTTAGACATATAAATCTTTCTTTAAATGTTTATGGCTTCTTAAATATTCGCCTGTCGATGTTAAGTGTAAAAATGAAATGTCATCAATGCATTTGTTCACTAACATTGGGTTACATGTCTGTAATTTTTCCCAGCCGTCGTATTTAGGAAAATTAAATTTTATACCAAAGTTACTTTCATAGAGCCTGTACTTATACTTCCTCCATTCTGCTGTTTCATATGTAGAACAAGATAGTAAATCTGTGATATTTTTATCTGTAATAAAACTATAAAATATTTCCGGTGTATATCTATAAAATTCACTTATTGCTCTAATGTTATTTTTGCTAAAATAATTATGCATACAATTTAAAATTTGATGGTCAAAATAATACCATTTAACTTTATCAAATAAGTTAGTAGGTAAAAACATAGGATCGCCATTTCCTAGAACAACATCACTATCTAGCATTTCAACAGCCTTAACTAACGGCGCAATTTGATGTGTCCATGATGCAATTTTTTTTGAAAGGTTAGTATGTTCTCCTGACTCTATAAATTCTACGATGTCAAGATGTATTAATTCATATTTTATATTGTATGTTTTGCAAAAATCTATTGCATTTGATATGTCATGATCGTTAAGTCCGTTCCAAGACATGATAGCAGCCTTAAAATTTACACCAATATCATAAAAAGATTTAGTCATGTATATGCTATCTCTGCCGCCGCTAAGGAAACAATATAGATCTCCTTTAGATTTTTCATAAATTATTTTAGCTGTATGTAAACACTCTGAATAAAAATCGTTAGGTTTTCGTGAACAGGGATTAAATGTAAGGTTCCATGTATTACCCTGCCCGGATGTTTTTAGATATCCATTTTCATAATATTCAAACATTTTTAAATTTCTGTATATCTGCTTGTCCATCTAAACTAAAAATTAATGCTATCCTTGGCTCGTTGCTTTCATTAACTACAGCATGTTCTATTCCAGTATTAAGAAAATATGCTTTGCCGTGTTCTAGAAAATAATTTTCTTCCTTGCCGTTCCATCTAAATAAATTTTTAACATGTTTATTAGTATAAATCGGAACTACAACCCTTACTGCATAGCTCGGATCATAATCAACATGGAATAATAAATCTTTTTTTGGAGGCAGCTTGGTTAACCTTACTCGTGTAACTGGTGCGATAAATTGATCAGTAATTTTTTTAAAATATGAGTTTTCAAAATCTTTTGTCGGTTGGTTCCAAAACATTTCTTCACGTCTTAAGATTCTTTCACGTACATTTTTAGTAAGTTCAAATTGTTTCGTAGAAGTAGTCAATGGAACCTCTTCAAAATATTTGTAAATTTCTGCAATTTTAGAATGATTCATACACAGATCTTTGTTTGCAGACTGTACATCTACAAACTTACTTGCAAATTTATCACACTCATTTTGTAATTTTTCTAAATTAATATCTACATCAAATTGTGCTATTCTAGGAAGCTGTCGTCTTTTTAACACCATGTTATTAAATCTTTCTGGTCAATCTGATACAAAGCTGTTGACTTCTCTGCTGCTATTATGTTTTTATAGTTATCAATTTCTTCATCAAAAGCGACAACGACCATTATCCTAGGTGTTGACGAGTCGAGCGTATCAACAGCATGTGGATAATAACCATTCAAGATAAACGGTCTTGATGTATTTATTTTGCACAGTGGATTAGCAGTTTCAACTTCTACGTAATCATTTCTAATGTCACCATTAGACGGATCTTTATTGTCTTTGTCATATATTACTGTGTATGTGTTGTTAACAGACAACGGAATGAACAACGTAGTGTTTCTGTGATCAGTATGAGTCCGTACAAAACTACGTTCGTTTGTTGTAACAAATTTTATTGCATTTTCTTTATTTAAAAATTTAGGTTCAAACATATTTCTAATCTTTTGAATTAAAGGATTAGCAAATGTTTCTGGATGTTCTTCCAGATAGCCAATATTTAAACTGCCATGTGATATATATTCGATTTGATTTAATGTTTTTTTATATAATTCTAATAAACTAGAAATAGTATCACTATCAATTTTTAAATTTTCACATAATACATAAAAATCATTTATATTAGTCATTTACTTTCCTTTCAAATTCAGTTTTATCATCTACAACATACCTATTTTTGAATAAAGACTTTTTCAATTAACCATCCAACCAAATCATATTTGTGTAATCTTGCTTTATTCGGGTTATCATGATGTACGTCATGGAATGCATCACCAAATGTTATTAACCCCAACCAAAAAACTGTTCTCGGTTTATAATCTTTGTGAGCCCAACTCAAGACAAGTGTTCCAAAGAAAAGCGTTAGGGCGGCAGGAAACAAATAAACATAAACTAGTGACATAGGATTGACTACTAGTAACACAATAGCTAATGTATATACAATTTTCATATAATGTTTATGCTGCCATTTGTAAAATTTATTACGTATTAAATCTGTTGCGTAACGACCTTCAACATCTACAAATGCGGTAAAGAATTGTACTCTCCAAAACCCTAAATGATCCGGACTATGTGGATCTTTTTCAGTATCAGCAAACTTGTGATGTTTACGATGAATTGCTATCCACGTGATAGCACTTCCTGTTAAACTAAACGTAGTTATAAATGCAAGTGTATATTCTAGCCATCTAGGACAAGGATAACTTCTATGAGTAAGCAATCTATGATAGGTCATTATCATACCAAGACCGTTTAATACAAAATACATTAATAATGTAATAATCCATTGCCACCAAGTTGCATATAGTATCATAGGAATAATGCTTAGATACGCTATTATTTGCATTATAAAGATTTGTATTCTCATATTTTATTTTTGTCTCATATTGTTGGTTACGAAATTTACAGTGTGTTGCGTTAGTTCTGTATTTAGTACTATCATATACGATGACTCAAAACTACTATTAAATACATAATGCATTTTAGCTGTATCAGCAAAATATATAGAACCGTTGTTCCAATATTGTATTTGATTATCTATTATAAACGTAAGGCTAGGTGGATTCATATTTTTTAATGGAATTAGTAATCTAAAACTATCAATATTCATTCCTCTAAAATCTCGGTGTGGAGGAAAAAATCCGCCTGGATCAAGTCTTATAATATGACTTCGGAAAATATGATCTTTGATCGGATCGATACATTCAGCTAATTCAGGATAATCATATACAGGTGTATATGTTTTAAAATCGTGTTCTCCGTATGCAGTTTTGTTTTCTTTGTTATATTCAAAAAGACTATCTAGATCAGGTACGCCGTTGACTCTTCCGTCTAAACTAGTAATACTAAGTCCGTAACGATTAACATCCTTTCTTGGATTATATTTTACATACTCAAAATTATCTTCAGTCCACTGAACAAACTTTTTAGGATTATTTAGTTTGTGAGTTGTTTCATATGATGTGCCATATACCGTTAAATAATTATACAATAGCATTATATCTTCCTTTTAGGAATCTTAGAATCGGCGCTGCTTACACAACTTGTAGTAATACACGTTTGTGGCTCTTTAAACAAGGTAAAGCCTGTCTCGATGTTACCCAGTGGTGCATCGTGACATGAATAACTCCTTTTGACACTACCGTCAGGCTCCCGTATTATTATTCCGCTGTAACCAGCATTGCAGCGCCATCCTTCAAAATTGTTGAAATTAAAGGCATTAAAGCGTTCTGCTTGATCCATATAGTACTTTTTATCGTTAGAGTCTTTTAACTCTACTTGCATGTGCCATGGAACACTTTTGTCGTTTGACCCATGTGTCTCTGGCGGCAGTTCGAAACTTGGCCGTGGACGATCGTTCCATTGTCGCTTCGACTCAGTATATGCCATTTGCGGCATTCCGTTATACAATCGTTGTAACATTTCATCCGTGTAACCATCCACGACTCGTGAAGCCGTTGGGTCGCTTTGTGGCTTGAGTGTAACGTTGATGCCCTGTTCGTGGAAGAACAGTGCGTTGTTCCAGTCTTTTTCAAACCATTCCGGAACCATGACCATATTGATTGTAACTTGTACATCGTGTTCTTGACACAGGATTAGTTTATC
>Ga0208437_1000185_pt1 | contig 19408 bp, 17 predicted proteins | sample ColrivemetaGS705_FD_187602 | JGI IMG/M metagenome (GOLD analysis project Ga0208437, IMG submission 187602) | Estuarine microbial communities from the Columbia River estuary - Flood tide ETM metaG S.705 (SPAdes) (version 2) | ecosystem: Environmental > Aquatic > Marine > Intertidal zone > Estuary... | reverse complement strand
AACGCAAGGAGTTCAAGGAGTCCAGGGGCTACAAGGAACCCAAGGAACGACTGGTACACAGGGAACGACTGGTACACAGGGCACAACTGGTACACAGGGCACGACAGGAGCTCAAGGAACCCAAGGAACACAGGGAGTACAAGGAGTACAGGGAGTTCAAGGACTTCAGGGAACGCAAGGAGTTCAAGGGGTCCAGGGATTACAAGGTATCCAAGGTATTCAAGGTATACTTGGAACACAAGGAACATCTGGTCCGTCAACAACGATCAATGCAACCGACGACACCACCACAACTCCGCTATACCCAGTTATGGTCGGCGCCGCTGGTAGCAACCAAACAGCAAAAGTAACAACAACTAAACTAACATTCAATGCCTCAACTGGTAATTTGAGCGCAACACTACACGGTGGTATTACAGAAGCAAACTTAGTTGATAAAACAGCGACAGAATCAATTAGCGGTGCATGGACATATACAACTGGTGTTACAGTTACTGATACAACGAATGCTCTTACACTAACAGCAGGTGACACATCGGCGGTATTTGCAGCAGATCAATTAGCATTTGCATATTCAGGCGGCACAAGTTACAAACACGGTATTGGTACTCGTCATAACAGTGGTGGTGATGCTGATAACGCTATTGATTTCTATCTTTGGGACTTTGGTGTAGACGCTGCTGGTTCATTAGGTACGTATAGAGCACTAACACTAGACCAAACTGGCTCAACAGTATTCACTGATTTAACAATCTCTGGCGGCACAGCGTCCACAACCCCAACAACTGGCGCATTGATCGTTACAGGTGGTGTTGGCGTTACTGGTGACGTTTATATTAGCGCATCATTAAATGCTATAACAAAATCTTTCTTAATTGACCACCCAACAAAGGAAGGTAAGAAGCTACGCTACGGATCTTTAGAAGGACCAGAGCATGGTGTGTATGTGCGTGGTCGTTTGACTGGAAGCACAATAATAACACTTCCTGATTATTGGTGTGAGTTAGTAGATGTAGATACAATTACTGTAAATCTAACTCCAATTGGCACTTACCAAGCACTGTACGTTAAGGAAGTATTTGACGATATGATAGTTGTTATGAGCGATTCCTTAGAAGACATAGATTGTTATTATACAGTACATGCTGAACGTAAGGATGTTGATAAACTGAAGGTAGAAGAGTAATGGGTGTTGGATACAATCCAAAGATTGTTACTGATGGATTAATACTATGTCTTGATGCTGCTAATCCTAGGTGCTTTGGTGCCGCCCAAACATCAGCTGTAAATTTAATTAGTGGCGGCACAGTATCAGGCGCGTCTGGCACTCCAGGCACAGGCGCAAATACTCCAAACGTAGATTACTTCCCAGAATATAACAGCATATATGGTGGGATTTTTGATTTTGCTGGCGGCCGAGGGATGAACTGTGATGAAGATTTGGGCGCCCATACTGAACTAACCATTGATATGTGGTACTATAAGGCAGGGACAGGTTCACATTATATAACTGATGCTAGAAATAATGGCGGCCAGTGGTTTTTAAGTAATTACACATCATACAATATTAATTACACTGGCGCTGCTACATATAATTTTGATACCGCATATGATGCTGCTAATGCCGATTTTATTAATAGATGGCAACACCTGATAATAACAAGTGACGCAACTAGTTCAAAACTTTATATAGACGGCACATCTAGAACATTAGTAGCGAATACAAGTCTAAATGAAAATTTAGGTGTTAATTTCCGCATAGGTACAAGGTACACAACATCTGGTCCTTGGACTGGGTACATGGGTCCTATCAAAATTTATAATAAAGCGTTAACTAGCGCCGAAGCATATAATAATTTTTTATCACATAGGACAAGGTTCGGAATATAATGGGACTTTCACACTCACCAAGAATTGTTACTGATGGATTAGTGTTGTGCCTTGATGCTGCGAATCCAAAAAGTTATCCCGGTACAGGAACTACATGGACTGATCTGAGTAGTAATGCATATTCAATCACCGCTGTAAACGGTGTTGGTTACAGTTCATCTAACGGTGGATATTTAACGTTTGATGGGCTTGATGACCACTGTCATACAAACGTAACTCCAAATAATTTTGCATGGACTCCAAACGGATCTATTGGAATGCAATCTATGTCAATTGAGATGTGGGTTCAGTCTAGTGATACAACGGGTCGATTTTATACAAAGCCGTGGAACGGATCCGGACAATACAACGTGTGGATCGCCCCCGGATATTTTTACCTACTTACTGACACAGCATCAAAACAAATAAATTTTGGTAGGACCTTATCTAACGGGACATGGACTCACCTTGTTGTGTGGGCAGACAATGTTAATATGGGATATTATATAAACGGCGACGAATATAGTAGTAGTCAAGCCCACACATTGATAGGAGATATCCCAAGTTCCGGTAACAATGAAACAAAAATGGGTCTAATGACACTATACCCTTATGGAACAGGATGGGGAGGAAATACAACACACGCTATTGAAGGAAATTTAGCAGTTGCGAAGATATACAATACTGTTCTTTCAAGTGAACGTGTTATACAGAACTTTAATGCATTGCGCGGGAGGTTCGGAATATAATGGGCGCATTTGCTGGAGCAAAAACAACAACCGATGGTATATTGTTTACGTATGACATGGACTCAGATAAATCGCATGTAGGTGCACCAACCACCAACTATGCATATCTTTATAATCCCCGTATAGATGATTCTTATGCTGCATATGACTATACTGCTGATACAACATGGTTAGCAAATCATAGTGATGCCATTCGTGTGTATAATGACGCAGGAACTCAAATTTCGGGGTATGTAAACACTGGTGTAGATTCAGGTGTGTGGCAACCAACACAACATGCAATATGGACTTATGATGAAGAATTAAGACGACCAGTTGTAACAATGCGTGATTGGGATGGCAAATGGAAGGCAAAGAGCTTTAGCACAGGCCAATCAATGACTAGTATGGGGATAGCATCTACTGACCAATATACGATATCGTGGTTACAATGGACAGATGATATTGCCAAATCTACTAATGTGGGACTATATGGACAGAATCAATCAGCCACAAACGGATTTCATGATGGATTAAGTAATAGTGTCGCACCAACTACATCGTTTAATACCAAATCTCATACTTGGCAGAGAGTATATGCAACATATACAGCAGTATCCACATGGAATTTTTCAGCCACATTGAGTTGTTATATGTATGGACATTATATTAAACGAGGAACACTTAAAGTAGCAGATGTACAAATTGAATCAACACCATATCCTACAGGGTTTAGTAAGGCACAAACAAGATCTAATACAGAAGCATTGCTAGATGTAATTGGTGGAAATACTATTACAGAGAATAGCTTGACTTATGCTGCAGGCAATACCTTCAGTTTCAACGGAACTTCGGACTACCTAACTACAAGTACAATTCCTGAATTTACAAGCCCAGATGTGTTTTCAATTTCTACTCTTATAAAACCAACAAGCCTTGCCGCAGCATCATTTTATTTAACACCGGCTGGACTAGGTGTAGACAGATTTTTAAGACTGAACACAAACGGATCCTTCTCTATTCAGTTAACAGAAATCGCTGATAGCGGAGGCCGCTCATTTACATCGGCCACTGGAGCAGTGGTTGTAGACCAATATGTTTACCTAACATATGTAGTAAACGGAACATCTATCAAATTATACAAAAATGGTGTACTAGAAAGCTCACAAACAGATGTAAGTGGAGTTCCTTGTGGGCAATGGGGTGGATATGTATGGACTATTGGTCAACGAAGCAATAGCACGTTTTGGTTTACTGGAGAGATTCCAATAGTACAAGCATACGACAAAGCACTAACCGCAGACGAAGTGCATCAAAATTTCAGTGCAATCCGCGGAAGATTCGGTATTTAACACCGCATTAACTTTGATAAATACAGTGTAACAAGGAATATTAATGGCAAACACAGATAAAAATATTTTAATAACACCAAATATTGGCTCATCCACCGATGACCCCAATATTGTGTTTTCGGGTGCTGACGCTTCGACCGCAGCACAGAATATATCTTTGTTTGCGTATCCAGATAGTAATGGTACGTTATCGTTTGAAGGTTCGTCTGGACAATTATTTTCCATCACCAATGATCTAACAGGAACAATATTTTCTGTAAATGATATCTCTGGTATTCCATCCATTGAGGTCAATGCCGACGGCACAATAAATCTTGCTGAGTTTGGAGGGAACATAGGTATTGGAGTTGCAACTCCAACTGTTAAGTTACATCTTGCTGGAGACTTTAGAGTTACTGGTGCGGTGTATGATGGAACAAACGCCGTTGGAACGTCAGGCCAAGTATTAAGTTCTACTGTTACAGGAACAGCGTGGGTCGCTCCGGATACAGGTCCTCAAGGAACACAAGGTATCCAAGGCATTCAAGGCATTCAAGGAAACCAAGGAACTCAGGGCGTTCAAGGAACACAGGGCGTTCAAGGAACACAGGGCATACAAGGAGTACAAGGAACACAAGGCACAACTGGTACACAAGGAACGACTGGTACACAAGGAACGACTGGTACACAAGGAACGACTGGTACACAAGGAACAACTGGTAGCCAAGGTACACAAGGAGTACAAGGCGTACAGGGAATTCAAGGGCTACAAGGTACGCAAGGTGTTCAGGGTTTACAGGGACGACAAGGCACAACTGGTTCACAGGGAACGACTGGTACTCAAGGCACAACTGGTACCCAAGGAACAACTGGCACACAGGGAACAACTGGTTCGCAAGGAACTCAAGGAGTACAGGGAGTTCAGGGACTACAAGGTACGCAAGGAGTACAGGGAGTTCAAGGCATCCAAGGAGTTCAAGGAGTCCAAGGGCTACAAGGAACCCAAGGAACGACTGGTACACAGGGAACAACTGGTACACAGGGAACAACTGGTACACAGGGCACAACTGGTACACAGGGAACAACTGGTTCGCAAGGTACACAAGGAGTGCAGGGAGTTCAGGGACTACAAGGTACGCAAGGAGTACAGGGAGTTCAAGGCATCCAAGGAGTACAAGGAACACAAGGTATAACTGGTACCGCCGGTCCTTCAACTACAATTAATGCAACCAACACCGTTGCTGACGCATCTCTATTCCCAGTTATGGTTACCGCAGCAGGAAGTGATCAAACAGCAAATGTCACAACAACTAAATTAGGATTTGATTCTACTACTGGTGCACTATCCATAGGTGGTCCTGTTTATATGGGTGGTGACGCAATAGGTCATTTTGAAACCGTAACAGGAAATTTCGGTTCTGTGCAAGTAGACGGTAATGAAGGTTCAAGTGGTACTTGGAGTGGATACAGCATCGGTGGCCGTGGTACATTTATGGACAATGCGGGCGCCACAACAGCCCTTCGTTTCGGTCTATACGACGATCAAAACACTGGTTGGGTTTTACAATACAATTCATCAGCAGCAAATCGTGAACTAAGTTTGTATTATGCAAACGGTGTAAAATTAGAAACTACTAACACAGGAATATCTGTTACTGGTGATGTAAGTGCAACCTCAATTGGTGGTATTACAGAAGCAAATCTTGTTGATAAGTCTGCGACCGAATCCATAGCTGGAGTTTGGGACTTTACTTCACAACCAGATATGCAATATGGTATCGGTGGTGACTATTTAAATGCTGGCGGTTCAAATACCTATGGTGCTACGATTTGGTCATTAGATGCGACGTGGCAAGGTGGCATAGCCGGTGCAAACTCTGTTAATACCTCTGTATATGGGTTACGTTGGATACGGTCCGCCCACACCAACGCCCACGCAAATATTGGTGAAGGGCTATATGTTTTGCAAAACGCCAGTTTGAAGGGCGGTATAGGATCCGCCGGCGGCTATATTAACGGAACGATGACCGCCACAACATTCTCAGGATCTGGTGCATCGTTAACAAATTTAGTTGCAGCAAATATAGATTCTGGCGATCTTGCAAGTGGCGTTAAATCATATTTTGGTTCTACTGGTGTATCGGGTTCTTATAGAGTTCCGTTCACAGATGCTGGGGTTAATACCGCTGGCAACTATAATATGAATATAGATAGTTCTGGGCATCTTTATTACAACCCATCTACTAACGTATTATCGGCTGGCACTTTTAGTGGAACTTTTTCAGGGAGCGGTGCGTCAATTACCTCCCTTAACGCTGATAACATCTCAGCTGGTACTTTGAGTGTTTCTAGGATGACACCAACTATGATTTTCTCAGCGGCCACTAACGTAACAGTGGGTAATGCAAGTGAATGGTTGTCTTGTGATGCTACTAATACATTAATGCGATTCTACGTTAATGGATCTGAACGTATGCGTCTTGAGAATGGAGCCGCGGCAGGTATAGGTCTGGAAGTAGATGGTGATGTTATTGCGTTCTCCACCACAATATCTGATGAGCGCCTAAAAGATAACATTATGGTGATATCTAATGCACTAGACAAAGTTGATAGATTAAGAGGTGTAGAGTTTAATTGGAAACGAGATGGACAACGTGGAGCAGGACTAATTGCGCAAGATGTTGAAAAAGTATTACCACAGGCGGTAAGAAACAACCGTGCTGGTATTGCAGTTGACCAACCATATATGGCTATTGAATACTCACAAATCTCGTCTTTGCTTGTTGAATCTATTAAAGAATTACGTAAAGAATTGAAGATAGCTCAAGAAGAAATTAGAAAACTAAAGGAGCTAAAATAAATGACATTACAATCATCAGGACCAATATCAGCAACTAACATTGCAGCTGAATTTGATGACACATCACCAACTCAAATTAGTGAATTTTATGGACTAGGAACTCCAACCCTTCCTGCCTCTGACGAAATAAGGTACAGTGATTTTTATGGTGTATCGGCAGTGACTGCCGAATGGACCGGAACGTGGCTTGCTTATGCATCCTGGCCCAATTGGGGAGCAGCTGGCTGGGGCACTGGAATAAATCCCACAAGCGGACAATCCCTTTCTGTAGTTTCAGATTTCTGCCGCGTAAGACTCAGAGATAACGGATCAGGAACAGTAACCGTAACCCTCGATGAAAATACAGCAAATAGCACCCATACTATATCATATACTGGATACACATCAACCAGAGTGGTGTTAGCTGAGTCTGGAACGTGGTCCACCGTTGGCACCGGACAAGCCTATCCTACAGCAGGAACTACAACACTAACAACGTCAGATCTTAGTTTGCTTTGGACCTGCACCGACAGCAATCCAGGGCTAATAGCTTCTCGTTTATATGGTAACAGCATTCTGCTTACACTACAAGGATACGCCGGAGGAGCCTGGGATACTGCTGGAGGTATTGCTTGTAATAGCGGAACATATATTCCTATAAGCAGGTGGGCTAAATATCAGAACACAACTACAAAATCATGTCCTGATCCAAATACACTTATCAATATTACTCCAACAACGTATGCTAGAGCTGGTGCTCTTAATGTTGGTGATAGAATCTATACAATGCATGAGCATAGCGGAGAATTTGGTTATTACAACATCACACATGCAGAAACGATACCTAATATAGATAAGTTAAATTATATTTTTGACGATGCAACAAATCTCATAGCATCAGATTCACACAAGTTTTATCTAGGTGGAAATAATTGGAGATATGGTAATGAGTTATCGGTTGGTGATAAAGTAGTTGGCATTAACACCATAAAGACGGTGGTTGATATTGAAAGAGTGAATTCTGGAGAAATTGTACAAATAGAAGTTGACGGAGCACATACTTACATTGCAGCAAATATTATTTCCCACAACATTAAGATGTAAAAGGTATTATGATAGAATTTAATTTATATACAGTCGCACATACAGGAACAACGTTCGCATTTACCATGTTTTATTTCTTTGGATTTAAGATGGGTGCCCTTGTTGGAAAAACGCCAGAATATCCTGACGATGATTTAGTAGGGATAGACAATGTTACGTTTTATCATTTTCATTCAAATGAAACAATACACACAGGATACATTGACAAATATCTAGATGGCAAAAATGGTAAAATAAAAACCGTTATTACTTTACAAGATCCTAATAGATGGTTGTGCTCTATAGCAGATAGACCCGTTTATCCAATTACCCATTATAATAATTGGATGATAATGATGGATCAAACAACTAATACTGACAATGTTTATATCGATATATTGTGTCCACCAGAAAAAAGAGTAACACACATTACTAGTGTATTAAAACAACTAGGAATATATAAATCAGAATATGATCCCTTAATAATTAATTGGTGTAGTAATCATTGGAAGAAGTATAATAGTGTGGGCGGACATAATCACCAAAACTACGAAGAAACGGGGACACTCCCCCGAGGACTATTGTCTCCGTATAACGATCAAAATCCAGGAAACCAAGAACAAATGATGAATATTTTAAGGGACTGGTATAAAGAAAAAAGAGACCCATTAATAAATGCAAATTATGAGGTAATATAATGAGTACAGTAGATTGCCTCCAGTGTACTGGACTGTGTTGTAAACAGGCAGGATTCGGGATGCAATGGACAGGACAAGAATCTTATGATCTGATCTACAAACTATTACATAATACAAAAATTAATATTTTGTTTAATTATAGCATTGTATTGGACGCTCCTATTGATATGGTGTTTGTGATAAACCACACCGACAGTCCCTGTTCAAAATTGGTTAATAATTTATGCGCTTTACACGGCACTCCCGATAAACCGCAAATGTGTCAAGACTATGCTGTGAACGGAACCTGTATATTTTTCCGTAATAACGTACCGAGAAGTAATATTGAACAACAAGATGAGTTTATCCATTATAACAAAAAAGCTACCATTCAAGATGTAGATGAACTTAAATCGTTTTTTGAAATGAGGGGCGCAAAGAAGGCATTCGTAGATGACTTTGGTGTTATGCTAACCACACCCACCATTGATGCATCCACCCCTACTATGGTTAGTATCTCGAAGAAAATAGAAGATTCTAGACCCGGGTGGGGCGATTGGCTTGCTTATCACGATAAAACTTATAATTTGCGTGATACCGGAGCATGGTATGAAATTGAGATAAAAGGAGAAAACACTTTTTCATATCAGCACATTAATATAGATAAATAGTAAAACATAACAAGGACTTAATTATCATGGCAAAATATTTCTCAATTCACGCAGCACCAACTATATATGCAACAGTTTCAGACGCTGATAAACGCCTGCTTCCGTTTAGAGGTGATGTAGTGAGCATCATACATTCATCAACTCCACCTACTCCAACAAACAGGCTGGTGTATGCAGAGATTACAGACTTTGACAATTTTCATGTAACTGCGGTCGCGGTCCAAGGATCTGGTGATTATGCAGAAAATGATGTTCTTACTCTTGTCGGCGGCACTGGAACAGCAGCTACACTAGAAGTTACAGCCATTGGAGGTACTCAGGCAACGATTGCAATTGTAGCAGTTGGAGGCACTGGTGCATTGGACACTGTAGAAATTATTAACCCTGGCTACGGATATTGGACAGACGGTACCGCAGTAGCGCAAGCTGGCGGCGACGGTACTATTGATTACACTGTATCAAACGGCGCAATTGTGTCAGTTAGTATAAACAACGCCGGAACGGCAAACGTTGATGGTGTCTATGATATTGCACCGGCACCAAACGCAATCACAGCAGTGTCCATACTCGATGGCGGTAATTACTCTGTGCTGCCAACTGACATAATATCAACAACTGGAGGCACTGGTACAGGCGCCACCTTTACAATTTTGACCTCAGCGACATTTTATGATACTCATGATCCATCCATATATCAAGATTGGCGACGTGGTGTTAGTACAGCATTATCATACTCTGATGCTGCAAACGATGCGTGGGGAATAACAACAACAGTATCAAATGTCCCCGCAGCAGGTGACCCGTATATAACAGCGAATAGTGTTCAGGCATTTGCAGAAAGTTGGCACGGAACAATAAGTGATATAACTGCAACCACTGTTACGATTAGTGGAAGTACATTTGACTTTGTAACTTCCCCAGCCTTCTGGACTAATACTGGCGCTGGATTTGACGATATTAAATGGACACAAGACAGTTACACCCCAAGCCCTGTTGTTCAAACAATCGTTGCAAATTATGGTGATTTTAGCACCGGAACGAGTCCAAACGAAACTGCTGTGCGGTTTGAACGCATGGCTCAGGATCTAACTGGAGATGTTAGCACAAATAGTAATTTACAGCTTAAAGTTTCATTTGCTGGTGAAGATATATTAGATCGTTTTGTTCTACAAACACACAAGTATTTTGACGGCACATTAGCAGCATATAGGTATTATATATCTTCTGCTACTGTAGACACAATAATTGCTGCTGGTGGAATAGTGAGCGTAACATACGCAACATTCCTGAGTTACTTGTTGGACAAAGCAACAACCGGTCAGATAATTAGTTAAGGAAATAACTAGAACAAAGCTTGGTGCATTCTCGGTCATCGGTCATCTGTTTCAAAATTATAGGATCAACCAAATCAGGATGCGCCCACCAATCCTCATAACTGTCCTTATCGTTTAGACCAACGTTACTAACGACCAGCACATACCCTTTCTCTTTGAGGTATGCTCGTGCCTCTTCTCGTGTTGACTCTTTTTCGTACACATCGCGGTACGCATCATGTTCGTATGTAATAACAGCAAACCTATGTGTATCAAAAGGAATCTTCTTTAGTGCCTCAAGCGTAAGCGTAGGGGGATCAATGTCCATTTGCAAATAATCTATGTCATGACCTAAAGCCGACATACTGAGGAGCATACCATAGTCAGCTTGCGTAGCATCTAAGCAAAAGACCATGTTATTACGCTCTTTAAAAAACTTGTTTACCAGTTCCCTGTCATTGTCAACGGAAATACCCTTCCATTCAAAATGTTTTTCCAACAATATAGTATTGTTATTAAAAAATGGATCACCTGACCCAACCTCTAAATACGTGCCGTTCTTCTTACCACCTAACAACGCAAGCACAAACATGTCTTGGTATGACTGAGAATAGTTTTTAGAGATTTCGGCTAGGTCTGGGAACGGGAACTTGAATTTACTAGCAAGGTCAGCGTAATAGCTCGTGGAACTAATAGGGTGTCCAATAGTTACTAAGTTTTGTCTTACAACCCGTGTGTGAAGCTCATCCATCTCATAGTTATTATTGAGGTCTTCTAAAATCTCTCTCGCTTGCTGGCACAACCCAACCCACCATGCGGGCACCGCAAGTTGAAATAGCATAGCATATTTTCCAGGATATCCAACGTCAGTGCGTAGCGGCGCATGTTCATTGTCAACAATACTGGTGCCAATTGACGCCATCATGTACGCTTCTTGCCACTCACCATTACGTTCGTGAAATCTGCTCATCAAATAACAGGCTTCTGGTCGCCCAGGAATTAGACTAACGGCATGCTGTAGCAAACCGCGTGTTGTATAATTCCGCGAACCTTGTGTGTCAAAACAATTGGAGCATCTTATTAAAGCCTCATAGCGCAACAATACATCATCACTCTTTTCAGCCGCCCGCAAATAAAATCCCACTGCCGCCGCTGTCTGCCCTATGTTATCATAAGCCAAACCGAGGATAAAATTCAACATTGGGTCATGCGGCTCATCCGCATATTGTACGAGTAGCTTGCTAATATCGCTACGTGCTGCTAACGCCATTAATGTTTCTTCTGAGAAGCTCATTCACTACTTCCTGTTGTGTTGTATTCTTCTATAATTAGTTCAGCAAATTTTTCTAAGTGGTATTCAGTAATCAAAAATATTTTATATTTTGCATTTGCCATTTCACCCATCGTTGCACCTTTCGCTAGTTCAGGATGTTCTTCGGATACTAACGTGTTAGCTTGGGCAGCAAGTTCTCTTATACGTGCGTTCATTCTCCCTCCATTTTTATAAATTCGTTGACCAACCTTGTTGAGATCCTCAACAAAAATGCAGCGTTATCCTGAAAGCCAAATGAGATGACCAGATCCTTCCCTACAATTGCAGCGCCAGCGCAGAATTCAATCTCACCAGTGAGGAAAGAAAACTTAGGTGAAAAATTTACAAGGTTCCAATTTTTGTCCCACAAAATAAATCTATGTCTATAAGCACCGTCTTTACGACCTAGCTCACTGTTGAATAAATTAACTTCATGCGTAAGCGTGAGGTAATGATCTTTACCCCAGTTTATTACTTGTGCACCGCCCCGCAAATCCGCCCCAAAATATGTCTTATTGTTTTCATTTAGTACAGCAGTCTCACAAGTACCAGCCTCCACATCTACCTTTACCACTTGTGTTGGATTAGTCCACTTCACAAAATGATACGGCATGTCTATTACTGGCATCCAGTTTTTCTCACAATAGGTCTCATCGGGCGGCGGCGCAGGCATCCTGAAACGCGACACTTCTTTTATTGTGTTACCAACTTTAATTTCTGAAAGCTCCATTCGACCAACACCGTTGGTTGTAGTATCACGTCTTACACCGCACAGATAAAGCTTTTCACCCCAGCGGAACAGTCTCGCATCTTCCAACCCTGTAAATTCCCATTTAGGCTCTACGTCAAGCAAAGATGTATCAACACGATGAATTTTATCAATGTCTAAATCTTTAGTTAGTGTACAGACATAGTTTACTGTACGCAGCGCACGATCATCCTCAGGATGTAGGTATTGTAACGGTCCAAACTGGTGTTGAAAGTTTTTACCTTCACTGTGATATAGTGTGTAATTTACATGGCGTATGTTGACCAATAATTGGTCACCATCCAAATAAACTGACGGATTCATCAGTCCAGTTCCGCTTGTAAGATCAGCGGGTAGTATTAGCGGGTGTATGCTTCCACCGTTGTGTAAAGCATGATTAGCTAATCCAGTTTCTTGTATGTTTCGTAGGATTTTATTCATAATTATGTATATACTTTATTTATCCAGCTCTGTGTATTCAATGCTGTATTCTGGTTACTCTATATTATACTATAAAAACTCCCCAATGTCAAATCTAGATCATAAAAGTAGATAAATAAATACGTAACATAACAAACAAAGGAGTTTATCATGTTTGAAGAAGTAGTAGGCCTAGTATTATTCGTAGCCATTGCATATGGTATTTTCAAGTTCGCAAAGAGCCGTAAGAGTCCTCCAGGCACAGGTCCAGGACCGGGTCCAGGTACACCCCCAGGCGGAACAGAACAGAAATAAAGGGTAAAGATCAATGAAGATTACACAGATCATCACAGAGAATTTCGTCTGGGATTCAGGTCACGATGAAGATATGTCGAGGTCACTGAACTCTCTTATAAAATCGAATGGTGGTCTGTGGAAATCTCCAAAGCAAGCGAGTTTTATATTGAAGAAGCTTGCGACACCCGTGGACGTAGATAAAGTTGAACTAAAGAAGAAGTACATGGGCGTTGATATACAAAGTGGTTCACACTATATTGAAATTAGTGGTATGTCTATTTGGGCTAATTACGGCTCACGTAGTCAGATTCCTAAATGGTGGATTTTTACACTAGATGATTTTGGTGTAGTACAAAAGTTTAGCATTGGTGCGAGGGGCAACATGCGCGATGGCGCAGGTCCGAACACCGAAAAAGTTAAGCTAGAGTGGGAGCGTGACGATTCACTTATTACGCCTGAGATGGAAAAAGAAGTAAACGATCAACATAAGAAAGAATTTTATGTGAACTTGGGCGGCGTAGTTGGCGGAGCGCACATTGGCGAAGTCGGCAAGCGTATGCACATTGGTAAGGTGAAACTAATTGCTGAGAAAGAAGTAGGAGCAACCTACGCAGGTTATTATGCTGCTACAAGATATTGGCATTTGCTGGAAGATGAAAACGGCAATAAGTTTTATTACACTGGAGCACACGCCCCTCTGAAAAAAGGTGAATCCAAAGACTTGACAGCTGGCATAAAGCAACACATGGTCAGCAACAAAGGCGAAAAAGTGACGGTCATTTGGCGACCAAAATGGCGGGATATTTAATCCCAACAAAAACAAGCACTTACAAAAAGTGCAATAAGATCAAGAAGTTACAAGGCAAGAAAAGTGTTGACAATAGCGTTTTATGGTGCTATTATACACATATATTGAGTAACTAGATAAATAAATTTACAGAAATATTGATTTAGGGGTTGACAAGTAGGTAAATAGAGTATATAATACGTACTTACTTAGATAACTAAACAGATTTTTAACTAACAAGGAACAGGCTTAGAAAATGATTACGACATTGACAATTTGTAGTATAGCAATATTATTGCTGGCACTCAAATCATGGCATAGTCAAGCCTCGATGTTGAATACCGTCCCCGCATCCTTTACACGCGGATATGATATTGAACAGACGACAAAGGCTTCCTTGTTTAAGGACTTTTAAGCGGAAACGCAAAAAGAATTTTTACACAAGGAAGCCGCTAAAAAGCGGCTTTTTTGTTGATGTAAAGAATAAGGGTTATAGTTAGATTGCACGTGGACTTCGGTCCCCCAACTACTATAACGTAACTCGCTAAAGAGGTGGTAATCTTTAGCGCCAGACACAAGGGTAATTGAACCGTAAAGTCGGTCCCCGTAAAGAAAAACCAAATTTTAGCTTTTATAAGCAAACCGCAGTATGCCGTCGGGATTCAAATAACGGCATACATTTATATGTGCATTGGTAACAGTGTATATATAAATGACAATGGGGGTATAATTCAGTGGTAGAATAACTGGCTCTTAACCAGCTTACTGGAGTTCGATTCTCCGTACCCCTACCAATTTGCCTTTGAAACATTTAAGGATGATGCCCGGCCTTGTAAGTCGGAGAACGCGGTTCGATTCCGTGCTGAGGCTCCAAATTCATCTACGAGGCTACGCTCGTCTTATCCCCAACGGATAAGTGTTATGGGACACCCTAACAAGAAAACATGCGTAGAACAAATTATTGTCTCTGAGGCGCCAAGGTGGCAACCGCTTCGCTGTTAACGAAGAATAGACAGGTTCGATTCCTGTAGAGACAGCCAAACATTGGGGGATGGGCAGGGCACCCAGAGAATCCTTGCAAGATTCTAGCTTGATCGGTTCGAGTCCGATATTCTCCACCAAATGACGAGGTGAACTGCATTAGCCAGCAGGTGTACTCGTACAATGTAGGGAAGCGTAAGCGACTATGGCCTTCTAGTCCCTACCACAAAAGTACGCAGAGCAGTAAGTGGCACTTACTGTGAGTATGATTGTGAGGGAGGCCACGATTTATGAACTGGTATGCAAACTGGCGAAGCAGACAGACTTTCAATCTGTTACCCGAAAGGGCCCTGCGGGTTCGAACCCCGTCCAGTTCTCCAAATAAATGCTCCCATCGAATAGTGGTTAGTTCGTGAGGTTCTCAACCTCAAAACAGGGGTTCGATCCCCCTTGGGAGTACCAAGCAGTGTGGCGTAGGCCACGTCACATACACCGAGAGGGGTGCCTGCATAGGCCATGTAGGATCGGTTGAAAAAAGTCTCCACCAAACAATTGCAGAGTGGGGGAGTGGTCGTCCCCGGTTGGCTCATAACCATCAGATCGTAGGTTCGAATCCTACCTCCGCTACCAAATTTGTAAATAGTTAGACGCAGTTGATGAGTAGACGCAATCGGGCTTCTCCCGGTGTGGGGAAGAATCGCGCAGTAGGGGTCAACGAAGAATGGCATTGAGAAAGATGAGACTCACGCTAGGTAATGCTAAGTAGATCGAATCAATCCACGTTAGTCCATGCTAACTATTTACAAACCAAACAATGGGCGGCTGATGGGAATTGGCATACCTGACGGGCTTAGAACTCGTCGCTTCTCGGTTCGAGTCCGAGGTCGCCTACCAATCAATGGGGTGGATCTAGATAAGAGCGTTCTGCAGAACGTGATGCTATTTCCGAGATGCGATGCATACGCGCGGAATGGTCAAGGGTTCAAGTCCCTTGCCGCCCCTGCCACTTTTATCGTTGATTTCACCCTGAAGGTGAAAATAATCGAAGTAGCCCTACAAAGGTGAAAAGGTACTGGAGCACCAGCAACGACGATTTTATGCTCCGGCTCTTGAAGAGGCGCGGCTTTTACAAGGCTGCTGAAGACAGTTTGATTCTGTCACGGAGTACCAAATATGTCCCGGACTGTTGTAGCAAGTCGGATTTGAGGCCGAATGTGGGCGAGTTAGATTCTCGTTAGGGGCACCAATCAATGCCACTGTAGGCCTCTGGGTAGGTCAACTCGTTGTCTGCGAGAACAAGGAGGGTTCGATTCCCTTCAGTGGCGCCAATTTCTAGAAACGTGAGAGGGTGGCTTACTGGTAGCTAACTCACGCAAATCAACACTCACAAGCATGATCATACACTTGTATACAAATGCAGATTGGATGTTAGTATCGCCCCGTGGGGGTATTGAGCGAGCGGGAATCATCCGAAAAAACATTCCTAGCCAATGGGGGTATAATTCAGTGGTAGAATAGCTGGCTTTTAACCAGTCCACCGGAGTTCGATTCTCCGTGCCCCTACCAATTTCAATGGCATCTCCCCCGGGGAGCAAACCTGGATGCAATGATCCGTGGGGAGATGTGACCAAATTTCTCATGTTAGGTACCTAGTTGGATTGAACTTCCGGCGGGTTGATAATAGTAAAGCCGAGCTAGATTTTAATGCTCCATGCCCTTGGGGGAACGCAAGTCTCCAAAATTTGCAGGCGCGGTTCGAATCCGTGATGGAGTGCCAATTTTTGACCAAACGGCAATGCGGTCAAAGAAAAGAAGGGGAGTCTCAGAACAGAGGTGTTGCCGCACCACTAAGTATGAGGCAGATCATTCGTCTAGTCAGGCTCAGGACAACCGCGTTGAGCGGTGAACATAGGTTCAAATCCTATATGGTCGTTCCCCAGATTTTCTTTTATAGTTTTATGCGTCTAAGCTCGAGGTGAGTCGCCAGCCTTCCAAGCTGTTGCAGAGTGGATTTCGATTATCCCTAGACGCTCCAAATTCTTGCTGTTAATGTAATGGTAGCATAGCAACCTCCCCAGGTTGAGTCCTTACTGGGCTCTTTATGGCAAATGCATGAGTGGTTCGATTCCACAGGCAAGTCCAATTTTATGTCTAGGTGGTCAGGGACTCCGTCGGTCTGCAAAACCGCACGGTACGGGTTCGACTCCCGTCCTAGACTCCAATTTTCAATGGTGTAGGTATCATAACTGGATAATGATACTCCCTGTGAAGGAGTCCTATGCGGGTTCGAATCCCGTTCTACACCCCAAACAATGGGCGGCTGATGGGAATTGGCATACCTAGTGGACTCAAAATTCACTGTCTCTCGGTTCGAGTCCGAGGTCGCCTACCAATTTATGGTTCATTATACCGTTAAGGACACGGGGAAGTCTGTAAAACTTTCGCTTCGGCAGTCTAGGATCGTTACCTAGGTGAACCACCAAATAAGCCTCTTTAGTTCAATGGGAGAACAGTGAGCTGATAACTCACAAACGGTGGATCGTAACCATCAAGAGGCACCATTTTTGTACACAGCCTTTACTAGCTAGAAGGTAGTGGACTATAAGGTGTTCACCTAAAAACGGTTCAACCCCGTCGGGGAGTACCAAACAATGGCGCAGATGCTGTCCAATCGTAAAAGACAGGTTGAAGATGCATGGATCCGGAACACGCTAGTAACTTCAATGCTTTTATGCTAAGTGGGTTAAACTCCCATCCTGTGACCACCAATTTTGAGAGTCCTTACAGGGACGTACTGTCGGTGAACGATTCCGACTTTGACGGTAGAAACGGAGATAGGGGTGGTTCCCGTGTATCTGTTCTATAACGTGACATTAATACATCATTGACCAGATGTTGGCGGTGCAAACCCGTTGCGTCCCTGTAAGGACTTTTAGATTTTCGATATAGCCAACTGAAAGAATGTGGCTTGCCAGCGACCGCCCCAACACTGGAGTAACAACTAGGGGCCCAAACAATGCTGCTCTGGCAGAGATGGTTCTATTGCGCTAGTCTGAAGAACTAGACATCGGGGTTCGATTCCCTGGGGCAGCACCAATTTACGGCCTATGGGACTGCTTGGTGTGGTCACTTGCCTGTCACGCAAGATATCAGAGGGGTTCGATTCCCCTATAGGTCGCCAAACAATGGTAGGTTGCCAGAGTGGTAATGGAGCAGTTTGCTAAACTGTCGCTGAGAAATCGGCACATAGGTTCGAATCCTATACCTACCGCCAAACATGCCCCTATAACTCAGTGGACAGAGTGTCACGCTTCGAACGTGATGGCCGGAGGTTCGAATCCTTCTAGGGGCGCCAAATAATTCTCCCTTCGTCTAGCGGAAGGATAGCAGACTCTGAATCTGTTGACCGAGGTTCGAATCCTTGAGGGAGAGCCAATTTTATCTCTGATTAGCTGAGGCTGGTTTAGCATCGCGTTTGGGGCGCGGGGACGTAGGTTCGAGTCCTACATCGGAGACCAATTTTATACCCAGGCCAATGGATGGAGGTAACGCTACGAACGTTGTCCGCGTGGAGGTTCGAATCCTCTCCTGGGTGCCAAACAGTGTTTCGATGCGGCTGGCGTTTGAGTCAGTTGCATAGGACACCTAGTTGTAGAATGACTCAGCATTACTAATTAGTAAGCTTGAAAGGACCCTTTCACATTCTACAACGGATCTAATTAATGCCCTCATAGTGTAAAGGTAGCACCCGAGTTTTATACACTCGTTTCCGGCAGATTACCGGGTAGTGTAGGTTCGAATCCTGCTGAGGGTACCAGTTTTGACCAAAGAGAGCGAATGGAACGCCTGTGGCTATTAGCCGCGAACGCCGGTTCCCCTTTTCGAAGAGGGTGCGGTCAAATTTAACAATGGTACGTAATGCAAACTGGCAGAGCAGCTTGTCTCATAAATAAGTGATTCTCGGTTCAAGTCCGAGGCGTACTACCAAATAATCCCGCAGTGAAACTGTGTATGCGCACACAGTGATACTGAACAATGTAGGTTCAATTCCTACCTGCGGGGCCAAACAATTCACGGATCTTCTAATGGCAGGAAACCTGGCTTTGAACTAGGATAACGTAGGTTCGACCCCTACTCCGTGATCCAATTTCTTTCTGTGCGTAGCTCAGTCTGGTAGAGCTCCTGGCCTGGAACCAGGAGGCCGCAGGTTCAAATCCTGCCGCGCAGACCAAACATGCCCATGTAGCAGAGTTGGTTCATGCATCTCCTTGGTAAGGAGAAGCACGTCGGTTCGAATCCGTCCATGGGCTCCAAAATGGAAGATGTCCGGCTGGTCGAGGACGCAGTCTTGA
>Ga0208437_1000161_pt1 | contig 20781 bp, 40 predicted proteins | sample ColrivemetaGS705_FD_187602 | JGI IMG/M metagenome (GOLD analysis project Ga0208437, IMG submission 187602) | Estuarine microbial communities from the Columbia River estuary - Flood tide ETM metaG S.705 (SPAdes) (version 2) | ecosystem: Environmental > Aquatic > Marine > Intertidal zone > Estuary... | reverse complement strand
ATGTGGAAAGTATGTTACCTTGGGAGAGGGAGATTTATTTGACTATGTTGATTGATGATATAAAAGAAAAGACCGAGAGGTCTAGACAAAAAGGATATTAACAGCAATGTCAATAAAAAACCTAACTGATGCCGTCCGCAACGGTAACGAAACTCTCGTTAATATAAAAACCGATATTCGCACAATCTCGGAATCTCTCAACGCCCGAAAAATACTGGATGAACAAAGTAAACTAGACGATCTCGAAGCTAAGAAAGAATCGCAAACCGCAGCTGCGGCATCTGGCAAGTCCGCCCCGTCGGCCGGGCCCGCCAGGGCCGACAAAGCCGACAAAAAGCCCGGCATGATGGGAGCTGCTCTTGCTGGAGGTCTTGGTATTGCTGCCAAGGGCGCCGGTATGGCGGCGGGACTCGGTGCGTTAGGTTTTGGTATCGGAGCATTCTTTACTGGTCTATCATTAGGTGATACGGCGCAAGCAATGATTGGTGCCGATATGCAGTCCACTAAGAAGAACATGATCACTCTTGGTGAAGCATTTGCAGAAACCCCCACCGATGGACTCATAAAGATGGGTGTAGCCGCTGCAATTGGAGCGAAGTTTGGCAGTCTAGCGGGTGCCGCGAGGATGACATTCTTCGGTGCTGGTTTGGGTGGATTTTTTGCGGGTCTTGCATTGGGCGATAAAGGCGCTGAGCTTTTGAAAATAAGTGGTACCGGACTCACCACCATGATGGTATCCTTCGCGACGGGACTAAATGCATTTGACGACAAATCGATGATTGCTCTCGGTGCTATTGTTGCACTAGCTGCTTCCCCTCTTGCTGTCGTTGCGGCCGCAGGTCTTCCCGTATTGGGTGTTGGTCTGGCGGGATTCTTTGGCGCAATTGCTGGTATAGGCGATATTTTAGCTAAAGCGGGTGTGACAGGCGAAGGCATGTCCACAATGATGATCAACCTTGCAGCAGGGTTAAACCCATTATCTTCACTAGACGGTTCGAATATGTTAGTGGTCGGTGATGGAATGAAATCTATTGCTGGAGGAATGCTGGCATTATTTGGGTCGAGCGGATTAAGTTCTATCATGGATATGATAGGTTCATTATTCAGTCGTGGTGATGAAGATGTCTTCAGTAAAACGGCACGTTCTTTGAAGAAGTTAGAAGGTATTGATGCGAGTAAATTTTCGGGTATCGAAGAAGTTTCCACAACAATAAGCAACTTAACGTCTTCGATTGAGGGTCTTAACGACATCGAAGTTGATCAGGATAATATCAATGAACAGATGGAGAACTTTGCCAAGTCTATTGCGGGAAGTATAAATCTCTTTGACGCCATGTGGAAAGGCGGAAAGTTTGGAGAAGGTTGGTTCGACGGTATTAGTGAGATGGATTTTGGGGTTGGTCTGAAAGGACTTCCTATGGAAGAGATTGGTAATAAGATTTCGGCCATATCTTCTGCACCAAAGGTTTCTGCGACTGATATATCAGAAGCGACAGGCGGCCAAAAGTCTCAAGACATACAGAAATCAACACCCAACAACAGTAGTCAAACACTCAATGAGACACAAAAAGAACAAAGTAAGACCGCTATGGCTATGACAGCAATGGCAGTAGACAGTTCGACCAAGGTCAATAATATTAACAACAGTTCGAACATTCATAATAGCGGAGGTTCTCTCCTAGTCGCGGATATGTTCGACCCTATGATGGGAACCAGAACATAAAAAAAGGGACTCCGAAGAGTCCCTAAACGCCATACCTAGGAGGATGGAAGGACGGTTTATTGTTCTGCAGCCATCTGAGCAAAGTACGATAGAGTATCATCAGATGCATCAGCAACAGGTGCTGAAGGTGCGGGGGCAGATACGATGGTCGGTTCAGACCGTTCACGTGCAGGAGCAGCTTCCGCTGATTGACTGAGGGCTTCATTCTTTAGAGTCGCACCGTTTCCAGTAGCAACACCCAATACTGTATCCAACTTAGCTTTCAGGTCATCATAAGACTTGAACCAATTAGGGTCAAATGCATTTGGGAAATTCGGTTGAGTGAATTCATTTAGATCATACATTGAATTATACACCGACTCCAACTTAGTATCATCGCCACCCAAAAGAGGTGATGGTGATTTGAAGTCAGACTTGTCGTAGTTTCGATATCCAGCAACATTACGAATCTTCAGTTCGAAGTCCGCACCTTCCCAGAAATTGAATACGTTGACCGGTGTCTCGCCAGGAAATTCTGGTTGCATCATGTCCATGATCTTATCAAAGATTTTCTTACCGAACTCGTAAATCATTACCTTGCCATTGTTGGCAGGATTTGCAGGATCATTAACCACGAGAATGTTAGTGACGTAGTGCAGGCGACGTTTCTGACGACGTGCGGTCTCTTTATCTTCTTCGATACCAGAGTTCCACAGACGTGAGTTTAGTTCGCCTAACGGGTCGTTCTGACCCAGTGTAGTCAATGAACGTTCGATGTACCACTGACCGGTTGGGCCTTTAAAGGCATGATCCCAATAACGAACGAATGGGATGTCGCTGCCTTGCACTTCAGGCAGGAAACGAATCACGGCATAACCGTTGCCAGAGTCGTCGACAGTGGGTTTCCACTTACGATCGTCTTGGTATTTGTTCGCGTTGGTGTTTCCGCCGCCAGATGCTTCTTGAGCAGCAGATACGAGTTTGGAGATGTCCATTGATTTGGACTTTAAATTTGCAAATGACATAGTATTTTCCTATTATTAACTTAAATATAAACAATTGTATTGATTGCCTCAATGGGCATAGTATGTGATTGCCTCTAGGGCACTACTATTTATACGTCCAATGTATTGAGTTTTGGGAGAAAATTTAAAGAACGAGCTTCAGATTCAAGGTTATCAAGTATCGAAACAGTAAGATACTTTTTTATATCCTCGATCTCTAATCCCTTTACTTCACACAAGTGTACAATGGTATCCATGTACGACATCTTGTGTTTATAGACAAATTCCTCTATCTCGAAAGAGAAGACTTTTCTGTCTAAGAAGTTCGCAGCGTTCTCTGCTTTTTTACTCACCAATTACCCCAACCGACAGAACATTCTCTACTTTGAAAGAACGCCATGCTTGCTTGTCGATTGCGTATGCGCGAATTACAGACTTATTGACGGTCACAGAGGAATCGACTTTAGTCTCTAACACTTTAGGTTGTTCGCTAACAGGTAACAAATTAGCGACCAAGGTACAAGGCATAACTCGTGTTTCGCCATTAACCTTAGTGAAAGTCACTTCTAGAATGTTACTCTTGAGCGTTTCCATGAGTGCATCATATTCGAACGTTTTAGAATCGGTCATATTCACCTTCCTCTTCAGCATCCGCATCACTTCCCTCAGCGTGGATAAACTTCAAAAAGTCTTCGTTGCCATCGAGCATGACAATGACATTTTCGATATGGGAAAGAGCAGTTTCCATATTCTTGACCATCTTACCATCATCAGACTCATCTTTCGATCGTTTCTGCACTTCTTCTGCATAATCTTGAAGAGACTCGATATATACGATACGCAAGAACTCTCGCGCAATCAGTTCTACTTCATTCTTTGGATATCGACCCAAGTCGATCAGATTTGTTAATTCAGCCATCAGTTCCATTCCTCATCTTTGTTGTTAGCTTGGTATACATCATTAAAATGATAGTTGACGAATTTGTCAGTATCATGCCAACTAATGTTGGACTTGTAGTCTTCGCGGTCAATAGCTTCGACTTCTTTCGCAAGTAACAAATTAGATTTGATTACTTTCGATTTGTGTTGTGCTTTCTGCACATTCATTGCTGCGCGACGAATCATCGCGTATCTCATTGCTTTAGAGGTACTCATTATACATCATTCCTTATCTCGTGTCAAGAAATATTTGCCAGTTTTTTTAGATTCCTTCTTACGGTCAACATGAACCGCCGCAACATTATACTTCCGAGCATACTTCGCAACTGGATTCTTAGGTTTATCACGCATCTTCATAATCTCCCACCACTACATTAGACCAGATTTTAAGTTTCTCTCGTTTTTCGTCCGAGTACTTTACAATTTCTTCGAAAGACACGAGGTCATATTCTTGGCAGAGGTCAATCATACACTGAAGGTCACCGAGTTCTTTAACGAACCGTTCAAGAGTATCAGGGTCTTGACCAAATCGTTTTAGTTTAGACGCCATCTGAATAACTTCAGCACACTCTTCTTGAAGGATCGTAAGGAGTTCAGTAGTACTGTCATTATGGGTCAACATATTAAAGTCCTTTCAGGTTGTTATCACGGAAGTACAGTCCCTCGGGAAGAGATAACTTGCCCACCATGACCCAGTCTTCGCCTTTCAGAGCAGGGACATATTGTCCATTCTTGTCTTCGAACTTTTTTCCTAACTTGTTGTAGTCATTCAGAAACTCTACCGCAGCCATCGCGGCAAGTTTTGGGTTCTCGTTAACGAATTCTTGTTCATCGAAACGGTTAGTCAGTTTTGGTTTAGCAACAAATTTAAACATAATATATTCTCTCTCTCAATTAATTAGTAGTACCAGCTGTTGTAGTGTTCTGCTTCCGCAGTAGTAGGACGGGCGCAAGAGTAAGAAGAAGTCTTGAAACCGCCGTAGTTGTCCAGACGTTTCTTCATCTCTTCACCGACGAAGGCATTAGGAACAGCGCGAACATTGCGACAGTCATAACCTTCTGAACCTTTGACAGTCTCACACGCAATCTCACGAACGATCACAGTCTTCGCAGTAGGTTTCGCGACGACTTGGTAGAGATCAACTTGAGTCTGTTCGTAACCCCAAGAGTCAACGAAGATGTCACCGACTTTAACAGCAGCAGCAAGTTGTACCGCTTTGATTTTCTGAGCAACCTTCTGATCTTCACGATACTTTTTAACGGCAATGCGATTGTCGATGAACTCAGCGCAGGCTTCGAACATACGTTCAACAGTACGGTAACGGACATGGAACTCATTCTTGACACCAAGACGGGCGCGTGGAGCAGGACGTTGACAAAGAGCGATCATAGTCTCTTCGTTCATAGTAAGGGTAAGACCCTGTTCTTCGTAACGAGCAATCAAATCATTCATAACATATTCTCTCAGTAGTCAATCAAATCAGGTACTATTATAACACAATTTCAAATATAGTCAACACTATTCGCCATTTATTTTATGAATAGTGACTATTCACCAGAGTTATCCCAACGTCCCAAACGACCAAGAACAATATCTACCGCACACTTCATGGTACCACCAATGTGCCATCGGTGGGGTTCTCCACTTCGGCAGTCAATGCCATTATCCAAGTTCTTCCAGTCATACACAGTAATGGAGATCTCTTCTCCGGCCCAGTCGTATCCCTTGAAACACCACTCGGTCGTAACCTTGTCCTCCACATCCTCGGCACTAATCATATAATCAGGTTCACCCAATGCTTGTACTAACTCATCATAGGTGGCCGTAACGTGACCTTGCAAACTTATAAACTTGTGCATACATACCTCATAATAAAAAAACAGATGGGGAGTGAAACATAGCAGTCAGTAGCAGTTTTCGAACTCACCACCCCATCACCAAATCACAGTCCCCATTATACATGTTATGGAACCAATAGTCAAGCATTTATTTAACTTTTTTAACGATTGTTTTCTTCTTGATAGTCGGTTTCTTCTTCTTCGGCGGCGCAGCTCCGATCGTCTTTCGTTTGACCGTAGTAGGTTTCGTTACCGGAGCCTTTTTAGGCGGTACAGGTTTCTTCTTAGGAACCTCTTCCTCGACAGTTATCTGCGGCTTCTTTTTAGGTTTCGTTACACTTTTCTGCGCTTGGGGATATTCCTTCGAGATAAACTCATCGACAGATAGACCACAACTCCGTAACTCTTTCATAAACAACCTATGGACGGCCATATCCCATCCATGCGGGGGATTCAAGAACTGACCATAGTGTTCCATCACAATTTCACATAGTCGTTCACATTCCAACGTATCCTTGTCGAAGATGTATCTAACTTTACGGTCATAGTTCAATTTAACAATCTTTTCCATTATTGAAAAACCTCGCTGAAAAATACACCGTGTTGCGAACCATGAGAATTGCGATACCCCACGTGATGAATTAAGTGTACATTAATTTCTTCGCGTTCACCATCATCCCAACGAATGAGAACAATGTTGGTTCCTTTATGACCATATATAACGCCAGAAACCTCGGGTCGATTAGTACCATAGTAACTATGTACTTGTTGACCAATCAAATTCATAATGAACCTTCCTTATAGATTATTTTACACTCATTGAGTCTGCGGATGCTGGACAACACACCATAGAGATCATCATCATTGTCCACACTAAACGCTAACCAAAAGACCAGCATCAATCTAAGAACATATAAACCAAGTTGGCGTTTCACGTTTAGTCCATTTTGCAAAGTATTGTTTCTCTGTACGGTAGTAGTTACGGTAACCTTCGACGACATTATCTTTCTTACATTCGTCCGGCATACATTGTGGCATCACTGACTCATATGCGGTCAGTTTGATATTCTTAGGTGCGAACCACAACATGGAACCTAAATCTGTATAGGTCTTATGAACACGTCCATAACGATATTCATACTCTTTCGCACAGGCCTTAAAGTGTTTGTACAACCAACGATAGTTCTTGTCATTCTCACGACACCAGATGTTTGATGGGTGATTCACGTGAGATGCCTTGTACAAGAGACGTTCTTGTGCGTCACCTGCAAGTCTCCAACGTTTAATCTTACTGCCATTCTTAGTGCGATCCAGATACTGTTCACCATCAAGTATACGGTGCGCAGTAGACAATAGTTGGCCATACTCGGTAACCATTTTGACCACGTGTTTATCACACATCATCTCAGCTGATACTGTAGGGTCATCATGCAATCTAAAAATATTCATTATATATTCTCTATCAACTCAATTAGGTATCTATTATACCACACGTTTCAATTACTTGTCAATACAGTTATCACTTACATGTTAAATAAATTTCGCGTTCAGTGCCGTACGCCTCGTGTTCCCAAGGATGGTCTTTATAGGCGACACTGACATACTCAACACCATCAAAGGTCTGCTTCGTAGTCAAACAAGTATCGCCCTCATCGTTTGTTCTCAAAACGAATCCATTATTGATAAGACGACCAGACGCCATTTGTTTTGCGTGAACCATCTCGTGAGCAATATTCACCATCAGGTCTTCCATAGGTATTCTACCTTCGGAGTCACTTCGCGCAAGTTCAACAAAAACCTGTCCATCGTCAGCATTACAGTAACCGCCGGCATCGCCATCACAACGAGGTTTGAAATCTACATCAAACAAACACTCTTCGAACTCGTCCAATCCTAGGTGACTATATACTCGTCCAACATAGTCCAACAACTTTTGACTGGTAGTACCTCGAATATCTAAATTATACATTATCAGGTCTCGCGCAACCCAGCAAGCTTGTGGTGATTCTTTGGTACTCACTGTTGTAGTACGTCTCATTGTAACACTCTTTGGCCTCGATCAACATAACGAGGTCATTCATTAGGTTACCGATCTCCGCCCTTTTGATCTCTTCGAACCCCATGTCTTCGAGGATCGCACGAACACGTTCACGGTCAACAGAGTCACCGCCACCCCAATGATCAGCAATGTCCATACACCTCACAGCGTACTGGATGATGGCTTCTTCGATATCAGGGATACCACAACCGAGGTCATAGATACCATCTCTACCATAGAAACTATGAACATAGTCACGGAAGTCATTTAACGCAGTAGGAAAATTCATAATCATCTCTCTCTCTCAATCAATTAGGTAACCATTATAACATAATTGTCGACAAAGTCAACAGACTACTTAGAACATTTTTGCATATCAATATGCGCTTTTATTTCCTTTCGGTTTAACTTGCGGAACTTGCGTCGCGACACTGACCAAGACTTCTTGGGCGTATTGAACATCGTAATAATGCCCGTACCGCGAGCCACGAATCCAACAAGGTCGGTACCCTTACTAATATATGTGTGGTTCGGGACGTAGTCATACTCACCCCAATTCGTGAGTTCTTCGCGCCACAGAAAGTGACACGCTTCTTCGAGACTAAGCGTACTCATATTTTTCTCCGTAGATTTCACCGAACACTACATCAACTTCTTGGGCAGTCAGAGTATCGTCAACAACAATACAATCGACATCACCGTTAAGCAATAGAAACTCCATCTTGTTAACAAACACATCCTTCGTGCGGTTGTAGTAGTAGGTCATGGTGTTCTCAGTCTTATTCTTATAAACGGTCATAGGCATATCCATTACACAGTTACCTCAGTATTGAAGATTTCACGCTCTTGGTACATACCAGCTACCTCGGTACTTTCTTTACGGACAACAACATAGGTATTTTCATACCCATAACTTTCGAGTTGCTGTTGGTAAACGAACGCAGTTTGGCGATCATAACATGGGGTGAAGAAACCAGCAAGTGGTTTATCGGTTTCGGCACATCGAACAACATAAGTAACTTCAGACATAATCAACCCTCATCTCAATTTGTACAACCATTATCTCACACTTCTCTTGAAAACACAAGGCATAAACGTGACCCAAACAAAGAAAATAGTCACGCAGAGAGATTCACCACATTCATCTGTGACATCGTGTCACTATCAAGAAAATGTCTATCCATAGGGTTAGGGCCTGTTTGAAGACCGTAGTAGTCAACACCATCGCCCGCAATGTCTTCATGAACAAACACTATCTGACCTGAAAGGACACCACGAGGAGTGTCCCATTGAATTGTCTCGCCAACTGAACCGTACATTATGCTCTCCTCTTACGTGGTTTGAAACCAAGAGTTTCCATCGCTGCCAGCGGAGAGGATTCTTCACTCAATCTGATATACTCTTCAACAGTAGTGGTCTTAACTAAATAGTTGACCCACGACTTCCAAGGTTTAGAACCGTACTTGAATCGCGCTATGAAAGTTGGTTGTGGCTTACCGTGCCATGATGCGTGACAGTCAGGTCTTGCTACTTCCATGTTGACGCTCTGAGTGTGAGCACCACGATACATTAAGTACATACCGTCCCAAGTGAATTCTTCTTTGTTGAATCTAGTCATAATCAATTACTCTCTCATCTCAATTTGTACAACCATTATACAATACTTCTTTTGAAAACACCAGCGGTAAACGTGACCAACCGAGAAGTGTTGGTCATCAGATATTTACGCGACCATTTCCGCGAAACAAATTCCCGTAGATAGGTTCTCTACCTCCAGATGTTCCATCGCGTTACTGTTTAGTGACACAGTAGTTTTCTCAGTTTGGATAATATAGAAGTCAGCGTTAACTTTTTCAGAAGCAGTCGGAAGGTCACGGTGAATAAATGATACAGTACCCTCTTGGGTCTGCAATCCAGTTCTCCAACGAATAGTTTCGCCGACTCTAGCAAACTTCGAATGATAGACAATGGTGTCCATCTTAGCATGAGCGACACATAACGAATTCGGATTCGGGAAAGTATCTTGCGCTTCATACGCTTGCAACTTAGTTACGTAAGGGCCAGCCTTGCGGAGATTGGTACTGATCGTCATAACATAAAACATAATATCACCTCTATCTAATAAGACCCTATTATACTCGCGTTTAAAGCAATAGTCAATACTATTCGCCATTTATTTCATGAATAGTCACTATCCATTCAATTGATATTCGTAGACCAGACCTTTCAAATTATAAATATCAGATACACTAATAATAAAAAAAACTAGGTGTAATATGATCGACCCTATAACAGCTGTAGCTATGGCAACATCTGCGTTCAAGACTGTTCAAAAAATGGTTGCTATGGGACGTGACGTGGAAGATACCTTTGGCCAGATGGGCAAGTGGTACTCAGCCGTGTCCGATTTCAACGAAGCTAAACGCAGAGCATTAAATCCTCCACTATTTCGAAAATTGGTAGATAGGACATCAGTAGAAGAAGAAGCTCTCAACACACTCATCCAAGAGAAAAAGATTCAGCAACAAGAAGCTGAACTAAGAAGTCTGTTAACTTACGCATATGGCCCATCTGGTTATCAAGAACTTATCGAGATGCGTAGAAAGATTCGCGAACAACGAGAAAAGACGATCTATGCTCAGGAACGTAAACGAAAGAATCTTATTAGTAACACGATAAACATTTCAATGATAGGTGCTCTTGGGTACTTCCTATATCTTTTAATTTCTTTCATGTACAGTATCTGGCCACAATGATACACGCATTCGTTCTGACAGTGATGTTAAAGGGAGTCATCGTATCTAATGATATGTACTTCGCTAGCATTAATGTGTGTCAAGAATATGCTCATGCTATAGTACACGGAAAACATACGAACGTCCATCATAACAATATGGTGGGCGCTTACTGTATACCGACCAAAGTCGATCCATCGACAATTACTCTCTACGTCAAGTAATTAATCCATCATTTCAAAAGGGAAACAATCGAGGAAGAGTTCACGTTCTAGACGATACGCTTCTTTCTCCCATGGCTGGTTGGTGTAAGCATAGTTGTCAGCGTTACGACCTTTCCATTTCCAGACACCGACAGCAGTCAACTCACCGCGAAGGAACTGGCGAGCGTGAACCATCTCATGAGCGAGTGCCTGCATTTGTTTTAGGAATGACTGGTCACGTCTAGCGATCTGGATTTCAGCATAGTCCACGTCACCTTCACATAGACCTTGCGCAGAGTTATCAAGTTGAGTCTTGAACTTGATAGTGACCATTCGCGAAGTGAATCGGTGAATCTTCAACGCACCCATAAGACGGGCGACGTACTCTTCAACGATCTCTGGTTTGGCGTGACGACCTTGAATACTATACATTATGCTTCTGACTCCATCCAATCAACAGTGGCGATGACTTCTTCCATCACTTCTGGATATTTTCTAGCTAGTGTTCTCATCATACCCGTTAGGTAACCTACAGTGTAGGAAGGACTCTCACCTTTGGCCTCTATCAGGGCAACCATCTTATCAACTTCATTCATAATATATACTCTCTCAATCAATTAGGTAACTATTATATCACTGGTAACTACAATAAGCAACACTTAATTCATGCTTTTTAAGAACATTATGTTATATGGTATAGTGTTGTTATACATTATCGACGCATATTCGCATGATCAATGGCTTCTTGAGAATCAATGATCGGTACCGCATTGGACTTGTGCATAGTCGATATGCCCTTGACCAGAGTTCCGGTATAGTTTGTTCTTTCCTTCCTATGGGTACTTAGAGTACCGTTATCGACAGACTTATAAACTATGGTATCCCTTCGGTAGGGTTCTACTTTCACTTCCAATGGCTCGAACTTAGGAGGAGTCTTCTTCTTGGTCGACCAAGCGTCATATGATTTCTTGCGTCCTGAAGCATATGTTCTCATATTACCGTGCATCATATCAAAAACCTCAAGTATTATAATGTCTAAATAGATTTATTTTAATAGACTACCAAATTTTGGGTATATATCCCCCCCTATTTGGATAATAGATTATATCAAAGAACCCCTGCTGTGTCAACCTTTTTTTTATATAAATACTAATCATATGGACAATACTATATTCGACTTTGGATTTACGCTTGTAGATGAGGACGAACTCGAAGCAGTTCAACACATCAAAGCTGAAGCTGAGGCAATTAACGAGTCTTCATTTGACCTACAGGATCGTCTAGACAACCTGTACAATGCCATACAACCATTGCTTAATAATCTTAAAAGCAAACCTGAGAAGGAATATATCTTATGGCCCAACCGTCTTGAGAAGATTGAAGAATTTGAAACCCACATACAAAATATTTACAAGGGAAACTAACCAATGTTTTTTAATCTAGAACGAGAACTAATTTTACGTCATAAACATGACGGTCAATCGCTCTATCAATTTATACTCGGTAGTGAGAAAGATCACATTGTTCGCAAATTGAGCGGACAGATCAATACAGAGACTCGTGACGCCGGCATGTACTTGAAGTACGCCGATGATCATATCAATGTCGTAGAAGAGGCCGTGAACCGAGTACCCATGTTACTCAACCTCTTAAAGCACCGAGAGTATCAAAATATCCTATTTGTCGGCCACTTCAACAGTGGACAATCAAGTTGGGTGTTGGATAAATTCGCTGGTCGAGTAATTGATATTATGCCCGAAGAGCGTGATCAACTCCACTCTGTAGCCGACCAGAACATTATAGTCCAATTCCTTCCATTACTTCATAAGGCGATGGGATATAAGGGAACCTTTTCAGTATGTCGTCCTCCCGAGACACACCACCGTGGTCTCATGCACTCTATGTACAGGGCCGCTGGATTGAAAACGTTGGCTACCACAACTCAGTACAAGCATGGCATGACTTCAGATAATTTTGCAATCTCTGCCGAAAATGTCGAGAAGTTCGACGCAGTAGTTTTCCTAGGATGTCCGAAGGTTGACGGAAATGTATCATTCTCGGTAGACCGTGTACGTCAGTTGTTTGCGCCCTTATGTACAGAGGGGTTTGAACTGGTAGACCTATACTATGGTGCGCCGATGCCTTCTAAGTGGAAGAATGGCGTTGAGAAGAGTGTGGCTGTCGACCTAGACGTTGTATGGTCTAACCGTTCACTATGGGATTCTGAGATTAAAAAGAATGGCGCTAGTCCAGAGGAATTGGACGTTTTGAAAAGAACCGTCAAAGTATTCTAACGAATATCCCCGACAAGGATAGGGCACTTCGGTGCCCTTTTTTTACATCCAGAAAAGTAATATGCCTGCCATAGCGCACCAGCACAAAACGTTCGGGTATAGTTCCCAAACTTTCTTGAAATCGTACGCGGTATATACTGCAAATTCTTTAATTTCGGGCCAAATATTTGACCACACTTCTTTTAATCGATCTATCATTTAATTTATCCTAACACAACTGTAACATTGGACGGTTTTACAAACTTTAAATTTTCGTGACTGTGATGTATGAAAAATTCGGTCTGTTCGAATTCTCGGAAAAACTTACCCCAGATAGGTCTCCAATTACTTGCCATGCGATGAGTGTTTAATGCGCTCCTATCGCTCTTCAGGAAGTTATCGGTGAAACTCTCTAGATTCATATCGAACATCGAGTCGAACCCATACAAGTGCACTTCTTTCGCTTTCATGACTCGACAAGCATAGTCTACTGCCATGTGTCCGCAACTATAGTTCGTCGCCGCCTGCGCGAGAGTGTGGCCAGGCAATTGAGCGTAGACTGGAATGTGTGTATGAAACCCTTTGATGTTCTGTGAGTACTTCATATAGAAAGCGCCGTGAGTCTCCATCCATTTGCGAGGACGCGTACCTAGAATCCAATCATACATATCTAATTGTACAGACCCTTCGGTCAAAGACTGCATCATCTTGAAGTCGACCATACAAGAACCGTAGACTTCATCCTTGTCTAGTTCCATAGGAGGCATATTACATACCAACAACAATCCATCTGTACCACGTTCGAACATATTCGCGTGGCTGCCATTACCTAAAACGTTTACTCTCATATAACTTAATCCTTATGGAACGACCCATAGATGCAATGTACCAATTCATGTCCCCAAGTGGTGAAGGTACTGTTGTCCCTAGAACTTTTTGGTTTCACGACATATATATCACATCTCTTAACTACCTTTGATTCCGTAGTGATGAGCCATCTAGCTAGACCTTGCACCTGACGAGTTTCTAAGTTGTTCTCTTCAATATATTTGTTTAATGCCGACTCGGATTCGAATGTCATAACATTGACAATGAAGTCTTGGTTTTCGGCATTATGGGTCTGTGGTATAGTAGACTTGTTATCGGAACAACTGACGAGGATGATCGCCGTCAAGAAAATTATGATCCCTAGCTTCATTCCTCGTACTTCCTAGCTATACCTTCGGATACCATCAACAAGTTCAAGTTGATAGTTTCGTCGATTATTATAAGTCCTAGAATACGACCATACTTTCCTTTAGAATCTAACTGTGTCTGTAAGGTAACTATTTTTCCTTCGGGTGCGTATTTTTCGGCAAAGGCCTTTGCTTTCTTACCAAGTGTCTTTTCTTCGAGATCTTTGGTACGAGATTCAGGAGCATCGATGCCGTATAAACGAACGCGTTGATTAGAATAAATGATACCGAACCCAAGATCAATATCAACGTCAACAGTGTCACCGTCAACCCATCTAAGAATTTTAGCTTTGTAGACATAATGTTGGCTCCTCTTAGCGATCACTTGACAAGACCTCTTGATTTTTCGATTGCACGTGAACCGAACCAGAATGATATGATTGCAGAAAAGATTGCCTTAGTGTCTTCATCCCATAAAATTTGGATAGCTGCCTTGAAGTCAGTCCCTTGTTCTAACGCATTCATCAGAAGTGTAATTTCGATGACGGCAAAAAGTAAGAAGAATGCGTACGTTATTACGGGTCTTACCGACTTTTGCAAAGCTGACATAAATCCAGTACCCGCCGAGATAGCGGTATCGTGGGCAAGCAGTGCCTTCTGTTCTTCATGAAGTCCCATCTCTTGGAACTTTTTGATCTCATGGTCATAACCCGCAGCTGCGAGTTCTGCCATTCTTTCCATCTTTTTTAATTCAAATTCTTGATTTTGTTTTGATTTGAAATGGTCGGTTATCGCGGGGACGATTGCACCACCAAATCCAATTAAGGAACCTAAAACACCACTCAACATCACATCTCTCCTATTGTCGCCAGTAGTTTTTAACCCATTCCTGTGCTTCGTATGTGCGCACGGGGGTGGTAATAGACTCTGACATAGATTGTATTATACTCGGTCTCCCGTGGAAACATATTATCGAAACGTTTCCGATATTGTCGGGATATACATCGTATTTATATGACTTCAATTGGTTTGGGTATATGCGTTGTAGAAAATTGCGATTGGATATGACCGAATTGAGATATTCGCCATCTCCTCGGAACTCTCGAACAGCGGTGTCCTTCTTAAACACGAACTCTTTATAGACCCAATCCATAGAGTCGGAGTTCCATGCCATGACACCACTTTGCAGTCTATCGCGCAATAAAGGTTGTCGCGCAGCACCAAGATCCTCTATGCCCATGAATCCACCGTTGTAGTTCAACAACCAGTCTATGTTGTTTACTATCAATGTATCTAGATCTAGGTAGACGATCCTACCGTAGATGTCGCCATCAAATAATTGCAACTTGTTCCACCAACCAGTAAGGCCGGGTTTCAGAAACTTAGTGTCCACTCCATCTATATGTCTATCAGTTAGACACACGAACTTGTGACGTACCGTAGTGTTTCTTTCAACCCCAGCCTTCAGATTGCGGACATAGTCTTCAGAGAACTTATCTCCCCAAAGAACGCAACATACTGTTACCATCAGTCGACAATCAACTTAATGTCGTCATAATCAATCACGGCGCATTGTAAGCCATCCAATTCTACTGCCATGGCTTTACTCCAATCGAAGTATACCGTGCTACCCGCTGAGATAGTCATCAATTGAGCAACTTCAAGACTCATACTAATCACCTTGGCTGGTTTATGCCCCGTGGGTTTAACTCCACTGATAATTAAACCGCTTGCGGTAGTAGTGTCTTGGTCTTTTTGTTGTGTAACTAAAACGTTATTATGTAAAACTTTCATCATTTTTCCTGAGTAATATAATTTGTTAGTTAACTAACATTTATTTATTTGTTAGTTAACTAACACTTTTCCTGAGTAATATAATTTGTTAGTTAACTAACACTTTTCCTGAGTAATATAATTTGTTAGTTAACTAACATCTTCTATGTCATAGTTCGAGTCATAGTTGTGTTTAGCGAGACACCCCGTGACATTTTGAATTGTGGTGAATGTGTCCTGTGCTTCTGCCGACCAAGGATAATATTCTTCCAACCAGTCGAATCGTGATAGTGATAGGTAGATATCGGTAGTCATTGCATTGAATGGTGCTGCATCGATCAGGAGTTTAGCACCTTGGGGAGTTACGATATACGCGTGTGCGCCAGGGAAGTAGGGTTTGGATGTCAACTTTCCCCACCCATTAGAAGGCGTAACAAACTTTCCGTAAGAAGGTTTTCCTATGTTTCCAACATATTTTGGTAATGTTGTGGGGATAGGATTGTTCACTACCGCATCGTGTTCAAATATAATGAACGGTTCGTTTTGTTGAAAACACTTTTTCCATAAGGAGTAGTGGGATAGGAAAGCTGATACGGAGTTTTCTAGACGGGAGTATTGGCCAACGAATCTATTCATTGGGATAACTTCTCGTGCGCAAATGGACGTTATGTCATCGGCAGGAGTTATCGCATCAAATTTAACAACATTTAACCCGAAGTCTTTTGCGGTCTGTATACATCTATCAGCGACCTGTTCGGATTTTTCGTGACCTTTAATGGTAATGACGAAAGCTTTCATAGTACCTCATAATAAAAAAAAGCGGACATTGCGTCCGCCTTTATTCATGACCAACTAATTATAATGATGCTACAAATGCATCTACGTGCTCTGCTTGTTCTGGAGTGATCCATTCAGCATAGACGCCAACTTTTTCTAAGTACATCGAATCTGGATTTTGACGAAGTTCTCGGATCTTCGAACCTTCAATGACCTTTTCGATAGTTCTGAGATTCACGGTAGTTTGTTTAATAACATTTGTGCCGTTAACCCAACGTGGTGACATTTTATCAACTAGTGCAGTCAAGACTTTCTGTGGGTCGTTTACCAAGTTTTCGTATTTAATGACGCCATTGTAGGTTAGTACTCTCTGACTGGTTTCGAAAGCTTGTACCAATGAGTATCCCATAGAGGATTTGATGAAATCATCCCAAGTCATTTCAGGAGAATGTTCTCTCCAACAATGAACCAATACATCTTTATAGTCTCTTTTCACACGGATAATATCGTTTGTAGAAACAGTTCCTTGCACAGTACCGCCGACTAGAGATCCAACTGTGTGGCGGTCATCTAGAATTGAAAACCCCAGATGTGTAGAATGTAGTCGATTCCAACCCAAATCTGTTCCATTAACAGCTGTATTGATATTACTTTGGATACGTTCAAATTCCATAGACAAGTACATGCCATACATATTCTGTAACATGTCTGTACCGGATTTGAAGCTTCCTACTAAGAATTTGTCGCCTAATACTTCTACGTATAGATCTGACATTTGTTATTTCCTCGTTATTCTTGAACGTTCGTCTGCCTCGGAGGCAGTGTATTGTCCTTATACCGCACGTGCGATTTCTCTGGCCAGAGATAAAACGGTTATAAGTTGACTATATTTATAACTATTAATTAGTCACGATAATCATTGAGTGTGAAGTTTGTGCCATGCATCTTCATCAAATCTCGTGCGTGATTCGTATATACCAGAACTTCGGGGTCTTCGATCAAGAAGTCGCAACTCTTACAGAAATCTGGATAATCTCCGGTTCGGTGTTGTTCCCGTAGAGTCTCGTACTCTTCACCAAAAAAGATGTCTGCGATATTATCTTCGGAACAGTGACCAAGAACTGCCTCTTCATCTCGACCAAGAACCTGACAACATGGATGTACAGCACCGGTCTTCTTATCAAGACCACCGGCACGGATTACTACATCCGGAGAGAATGGTCGGCCACAAGTCTTGATCTTACCTTTACGTGCGTTATCACCAATATCCCAAGCGCCAGACCAGTTATGCATCTTCCATATCTCGGTCTTGACGCCTAGTTCATCAACAATCTTTTTGTACTTCTCGAGCTCTTCTTCTATCTTATCATTATCCGTGATAAGATGATATGTCGACACCACGCAATCAGACCCTGATTCTTTTACGTAAGCAACCATCTCTTCGATGTTACGACGGATTTGTGCATAGTGACCACCAATTGCATTATACATCCATTTGCTATAATCCTTTTCATCTGCACCGATGAAAGAGAATCGATAGAAGTCCAGACCAGCGTCGACGCAGTCGCGCATGTACTGACCTTCCATCTTAAATCCGTTAGAGAAGATGAATGCCTTAGCGCCGTACTTCTTCACTACCTTAATATATTCGGGAAGGTTCTTCGCCATCGTGGCTTCACCGGAACCGTCTAGGTTGACCACGTTCAGTCCATACTGTGCGCAGTCTGCGACATACTTCTCGAACTCATCGAGTTTCATGATGCGGCGGAACCCTTTATGTCGTCCACCTTCACGTAAATCTTGTGGACACATTGAGCATGAATAGTTACAACCGCCGGCTACTTCAATTACTGCCCTATCAATCCTGAATGTTTCTCTAGTCATTTCCATAATATTCTTCAAATCCCCTTTCATATTTAACTGCTTTTTGTTTGGTGTGTCCCAGAAGAATTTCGACATTCTCCAACCACCACCAAACATTTTTATCTTTGTATTCGTGTTGAGAATGTAATCGTAGTGCATTAGGAGTATGGTATCTAGTGACTCCCTCCGAACTAACTACAGCGAGAGGTCTTGCGAAGTTCTTCGCCAAATAATGCCAAATACCATCGTAACACAATACCAATCTAGACGTAGATATTAGATAGACCGCTTCGGATACGGGCGTTCTATAGGATATCTCGTGACAGTCGAATCCTCGATCCTTCAACAATTGAATAGCTATATCCCAATCAGATTGCGTGAAGAGACGTTTCCAAGTACGCGGTTGTTCCGCATTCCAAGTCGGTCTCCAAAACACTAAACGATTTGGTACGATTTCCCGCATTGCATCCTTGCGCATGATCCAATCACTATTGGGAACTGTGCCACCGCTCTCATCAGTATACGCCCCAGACTGGAACCAAAATCTCGCTTTGTCTCTTTGGATTGCAGCGATTCTACGTTCTCCATTCTTTTCCAAAATAACATCATCGTCAAACTTCCAGTCTCGGTATCGACCTTGAGCATTGAACACGTGATGAACTTCTACACGTTCCTTTTGATGATAGAAACTGTGAATATAGTTCAGTCTCTCGATAATTGTTTCGGGGTCTTCGAAATGATGTAAGTAGTCTTCATCATGTTCCCAATGAAACTCTAAGTTTATCTTTCTTATGTTATAGTCGGCTGCATATCTGTGACACGAATTCAGTGCCCACATAAAGTCACCGACGCCAGGCGTTCCTCGCCAAGTTACCAATTCAGAAGGTTTCATTTACTGTCCAGTAGATGATTTTTTACTGCTACGTCCAGACCCAGTAGAAGTGTATAGACCGAACCATGCCGCGCCTGCACCCACAACCACCGATATCAATCCAGCCTGAGATGCGTTTGGGTCGGGTATAGTCATAAACCAATCCACGGTCTGTATCAATAGATACATGTACACGCTAATAAAGGCCCGAGGAAATAGACGATATGCATCTAAGACCTCGGCGAGATCTAACCATCGTTGAAACTGGTTTGCCACCACCGGTTTCTCGGTGGTATCGAATTCAACTTCTAGTTCAATCTTCTTCTTTATCAGTTGTACATTTTCGGTCATTAGAATACTCTAACGTTATATTTCTGTTCCCATAACTCTGCGTCATGTTCATCGTTGACCATAGGACGGCCACGAATGTTCAATGATGTATTTAGTAACATTGGTACTCCAGTTCTTTCATAATATTCTTCAATAACTTTACGGAATACCGACTCACAATCTTTTTTGACAATTTGGACACGAGCGGTGCCATCTACGTGAGTGACAGGCGCATAGTCGTGTTTCGCAATTGACGTAAACTGCATATACTCGTTCATAGGCCCTTCGAAGTATTCATCTGCGAACTCTTCTAGGATAGCTGGTGCGAATGGACGATATTTCTGTCGACGTTTAATCGTGTTGACAGTGTCCTGTATATCGAATCGTACGTCCGCGATTAAAGAGCGATTACCAAGTGCACGAGGGCCAAACTCAGCACGGCCATTAGCGATTCCGCAGTACTTGTGACTAAGAAGATGGTCGACAACTTCAGTCGGGTTAATAGGTCGTTGTATATCATATCCACTATATGGACTCCATATTAGTTTATCTTTACCGGTTGCTTTTGCCCAAGACATCGCAGCAGTACCCAGACCAGAACCAGCATCTGTTGGCGAACATGCAATGTGGACTTCATCGAACAATTCAAATAGACGTGAGTTGATTACAACATTCTGCGCACAACCCCCAGAGTAACATAATTTCTTACCATACTTAGCAGCTTCGGTCATAATCTGCATAATCGCATAATCTGCGAAGTCTTGTACCGCACGTGCGGCAACTTTGTCTTCTACTGCTTTCACCTTCGCACGTAACTCTTCACGGAATTGACGCCGGTCTTTTTCTCGTTGGGAATTCTCCGCATCACCGACTGCGATACCATAGTGCAATTCCGGTGCTAAGTCTGATAAGTCCTCCCACCATGCAATCAACCAGTCGGTAATTGCTTTCGACTCGGCCGAGGTGTTGTGATAGGCCGACAGGCCCATGACCACGTACTCATCTTCGAGTGGACGTAGTCCAAGGAACTTGGTAACTGTCGTGTAGACGAGACCAACGGACTTAGGGTATTGCCATTCTTTGATGAGATTAAAGTTGCTATCCATGATGGTAGCACACTGTAACTCACCGACACCGTCGATTGACACAAGGACTGTATCATGTTTGTCGTCCCACGGACGCGTGTAGAATGCGGCCGCACAATGTGACTCGTGGTGCATATGGTTGACATCGTACGTCAGACTATCGGGAATAAGCAT
>Ga0208437_1000151_pt1 | contig 21710 bp, 17 predicted proteins | sample ColrivemetaGS705_FD_187602 | JGI IMG/M metagenome (GOLD analysis project Ga0208437, IMG submission 187602) | Estuarine microbial communities from the Columbia River estuary - Flood tide ETM metaG S.705 (SPAdes) (version 2) | ecosystem: Environmental > Aquatic > Marine > Intertidal zone > Estuary... | reverse complement strand
CCATAGTCCTTTCCTGTGGCAGGCATAAACTGCCATAGACCTGCAGCACCAACTCTGGAAGTTGCTTTTGGATTTAAAGCAGATTCTACCACTGAAAGATATTTGATATCAGAGGGCATCTTTTGTTCCAAAAGATACTTTTCAAAAATAGGAAAATACATTACTATTTTTCCTAACATTTTCTCCGTTCTGTCTCTTTTTCGAATAGAATAAGTCTGAATGTAACTTTTTACAATATTATCCAACTGAGGAGTGACAGCAAGTGAAGAAAGATTTTTGATTCTGACTTCTAACTCTGCATCACTAAAAACTGGATAAGGAGAATTAGATGGAGTGGAGCTTTGACTTAAGGTTTGAGTAACAAAACTCATGGCCAAAAAAAAGAGTGCAAATAGCCTATTTATGTTCATTTCTGACAAAAAATTTAAAGCTTAGGAAATAAGTTCTATATCTTTAATTCTGTTAATTTATTAAATTTTTAAAAGCATACATGATCTCATAATTTACGCTGAGTAACCTTATAATTTGCAAATAATAAACGTAACCTAAACAAGCAAATGTTTGTCTAAATTGTATTTTTTTAAATATTAAGGATTAGATAAATTGACAGACAGATATGAGGTTGGGGAAAGAATAAGATAACTTATTTTGAATGTTTCATTTTTAGAAAAAAGAACTTCCCAAAATAAAATACCACCAATTCATTACCCTTTCGAAAGATCTTCTCCAAATATAGGAATAATTATGAAATTACCTTCCGCACTTGGCGGAATTATTCCTTTTCGGTAGGAAGGATTTAATTTTTGGATAATATCAATATTCATCCCTGTTTGTTTCGCAATTTTTTTTAACGAAGTTCTTTTGTATAATTTTACGACTTTTACAAATTGTAAAGTATATATTGGATAAATTGGTCGAAGATCATGAAAGAAATAGTTATCCATAACGTATGATGTTGCAATAAATTTTGCAATATATTCTTGAGTTTCTTTTGGCAAATATTTTTTTATATCGTTAAAACTAGATTTACCCGCTTTTCTAATTGCTCTATCTACTCTTCCTGGTCCACAATTATAAGATGCAATCGCTAATTTCCAATCACCATATTTAGAGTATAAATCTTTGAGATAAGATAAGCCTGCAATCGTAGACTTTACCGGATCACATCTTTCATCAACGTAATCATTAATCGTCAAATCATACATTCGACCTGTGCTTGGCATAAACTGCCACAAACCTTTAGCTCCAACTTGAGATTCTGCATTTGGATTTAAAGCAGACTCAATTATTGGTAGATTTTTCAATTCTCTAGGCAACTGAAATTTATTAATATATTTCTCAAAAATTGGTAAAAAGGTCGTTTGTCTTCCGAGTAATAATTCGGTACCTATCCGATCTTTAGCAATGTATTTTTTGACAAATTTCTTGACATTTTTGTCGTACTCTATTTCCATCAAAAAAGATCTTTTTTCAAGTAGTTCGACAAAAGCTTTTTTAGAAACTTTGGTTTTGCTAATTTGATGAAATGAAGTAGTTGGAAAAGATATGTTTGTTTTGACGCTATTCGCATTTATTGACAATGAAATCAATATCAATAAAAAAGGCATAGCACCTTTTAGTAAGTTCATGGACGTTGAGTTTTGTTATAACATTTGAAAAGTTATTTTTCTTTTTTATAAATGTTTTCAAATATTCAATAGGCCTCTGAAAATTAGATTCTGCCAGCTTTCCTATTTTATAAAGTCTTTTTTCAGTTAATTGTATTTGGGAAGAAACAAAGGGGGATGAACCAGATGCTGTTCATTTGCTTCGCAAAATTATGGGGTTTTTAAACCTGATACAAGCATTAGTGACTTTATTTAACATTTACTACGTCATAAAATACAATTTAATGACATAGTAAATATTCAAATAAATAAAAAGACAATATACGGGACAAACACCTCTACCAATTGATAAAGAATTCATTACACATAAAACAATAAACCATTTGTAATATTTTTTTAGAAAAATAGCTCCATAAGGTTCTTAGAAAAGGCTAACATATTTCTTTCTTCAAATTTGTTTGCTAAGAGTTGAATCCCCATTGGAAGACCATTTTTATGCTTTCCGAAGGGTAATGAAATAGCTGGAATACCAACCATATTCGCCTGAACTGTAAAAATATCAGCTAAATATGCTTCGACTGGATCATCCATTTTATCACCTATATTCCAGGGCGGAGTAGGTGAAGCTGGCATTAAGATGAAGTCATAATCTTCGAAAATCTGAAAGGTATTTTCTGAGATTAGTCGACGAATTTTCTGGGCTTTTGTATAATATGCATCGTAATAACCCGAGCTTAAAACAAACGCTCCTAACATAATTCGACGCTTTACTTCTGTTCCAAATCCTTCCGTTCGAGATTTTTTATAAATTCCAATTAAATCTTCCGCTTTATCACTTCGATGTCCAAATCTAACACCGTCAAAACGAGAAAGATTCGACGAAGCTTCTGCTGTGGTCAGAACATAATAGGCAGGAATTATATAATCTAAATATTCAAAATCAACTGGTTCGACTTCATGACCTTCTGCTTTTAATTTTTCGATGAGATTAAAAGTTTGTTCGCGAATCTCTTTGTCGATACTTTCATGTTGTAGAGCATTTTGAAAGTAGGCGATTTTCTTTTTCCCCTCAACTTTTAAATCTTTGGTATAATCATCCACAGGACGACTGCTCGAAGTACTATCATTTTCATCATAACCAGACATAACATTTAACAATATACTTACATCTTCTACCGAATGTGCTAAAACACCAACTTGATCAAAAGAAGAAGCGTAAGCTAATAATCCAAATCTCGAAATTCGTCCATAAGTTGGTTTCATTCCAATAACTCCACAAAATGCTGCTGGTTGTCGAACAGATCCTCCAGTGTCAGTTCCTAAAGAAACCAAACAAGTTTCAGCCTGAACAGCAACTGCTGATCCTCCCGATGAGCCCCCTGGGACTTTCGAGGTGTCAACTGCATTTCGAACAGGCCCATAAGCTGAATTTTCATTTGCGGATCCCATTGCAAATTCATCACAATTGACTCTTCCAATTATAATTGCATCCTCATCCAAGATCCTTTGAATTGCTGTGGCTGAAAACAAAGATTCGAATCCTTTTAAAATTTTCGATCCTGCTGTAACTCCATGATCTTTGTAACATAATACATCTTTAATCGAAATAACTAGCCCAAAAAGTTGCCCAACTGAATCTGGATTTTCTGTATACTTTTTATCTAATAGAAGAGCTTTTTCGCGAGCTTCATTTTCAAAGACCTCTACATAAATATTGAGATCTTTCGAATTCTCAATATTAGACAAATAATGATCTACCAATTTTTGACAATTGATCTCACCATCAGAAATACTTTGTTGGATGGAGACAAGAGAGGAATAACTCATGGAGAGAAATTTTGAGCTTTGAATAAAAAAATGATGAATTTTGAATAGTTCGCGTAGGACATATTCAAAATTCATTTGTTCAAAATTTATTATTAGATAGCTGAGGTAAACTGTTTTAAAAATCGGACATCATTTTCGAAAAGCAAGCGAATGTCCCCAATATCATATTTTTGCATTGCAGACCTTTCGATTCCAATTCCAAAAGCAAATCCTGTATATTTTTTCGAATCAATTCCACAATTATCCAAGACATTTGGATCTACCATTCCACAACCAAGTACTTCTAACCAACCTGTTCCTTTAGTTAATTTTCTTGCTTTTTCAGTTTCAACTCCCAACCAAACGTCCATTTCCGCACTTGGCTCAGTAAATGGGAAATAACTTGGACGTAATCGAATCTTTGTATCTGCACCATAAACTTCTTGAGCAAAATATAATAATGTTTGCTTCATATCCGCGAAGGAAACATTTTCGTCCACATATAAACCTTCTACTTGATGAAACTGACAATGAGACCGTGCTGAAATAGTTTCATTTCGATACACTCGTCCTGGTGCAATAATCCGAATGGGGGGGGTTTGGCGAGTCATCACTCTCGATTGTACCGAAGAAGTGTGCGTTCGCAACAACATTTGAATACTATTTTTCAAGTAAAAGGTATCTTGCATATCTCGTGCAGGATGGTCTTCAGGCGTATTCATCGCTGTGAAATTATGCCAATCATCTTCAATCTCCCGATCTTCAGCGACCACAAATCCGATTCTAGCAAATACATCAATAATTTGATTCATTGTAATTGAGACAGGATGATGTGCTCCCAAACTCATTGGTTCAGGCGGCGCACTTAAGTCCATATCTTGGCTACTTGCTTCTTCTACTGCAGATTCCACTGCATCTTTTAATAGCTGAAATTTTGCTTCAGCTGCACCTTTAACTGCATTGACCAATTGACCATATTCTTTTTTTCGCTCGTTTTCTACATTTCGAATTTCTCCAAAAAGAGGTTTCAAAACATTCTTAGATCCCACAAATCGAATACGAAACTGTTCTACTTCATCCTTAGTGGAGGGTGAGGCATTTTCTATTTCTAATTTAAATTGATTGACTACTGCAAAAATCTCTGCTGACATGATTTCTTTTTTTATAAAAAATAAAGGGACAAAGATATGGTTTTGATTGGGAAAATGTAAATGGGTAGGATGGGATTTTTTTTAGCATAAAAAAATGAATACATTTTGAATAAATTAAGCCATTGGAAATCAAAAGAATCCGATAACTACTAATACTTATATTTACTAGTCAACATATTCTATCTTATGCAAAAATCTAAATCCAAGAGATACTTCAAAAACTAAATTTCTAATTTTTCGCTCAGCAAAACTTCGTGCTACAGGAACTCCATTTTGATATATTGTCCCATTAAATGCACCTTGCCGATATTGATCTGAAAAGTCAGGACTAATGGTTACCTCTACTATTCCACTCACGAACTCTGTAAATGGAAATTGTAGTCCACCTCCTAGAGTTGCACCGTAATTAAATTTTCTTACCGCCTCATTAAAAGGATAAATTGGAGCGCCGAAAAATGTATTTTGTTCTTCATATTCATCTAAATTTGTCCCTACAGTGTAATCTCCTCTAACTCCAAAAAGATAATACAATCTATAAGAATCTGACTCTTTAAAATTATTTTTAAATCCTAATACTAATCCTACATTTTCATACTTGAATTTCCGCGTGACAATAGAAACATTATTACTTCCAAAATTCGAAAATTGAACATTCCGCCAAGCACTTCCTTTTACGTGGTAACCAAGTTGGACGAAAAGTCCAAATGGATTATCATCCGTAACAGATTCCATTGAAAGCGCTCCATGGTAGGAAAATAATGCATCCTGTTCAAAGTTTCCTTCTTTCTGAGTACCTATTGTTAGGCCTCCTTTTACGCTATACGCGCGACTTTGCGCCATCAAGCTTCCACCCAAGAGTATCATTGCCATTAAAAGTATTACATTTTTTTTCATTTCTACTTTTGTCTTTTTTAAAACCTAAACCCTTCTAACTTATTGAGCTAAAAGGATTTAAATTCAAATTTTAATATAATATTATTTCACTCTTAATCTCTGACTTACACTAATTGTATCAAAGGTTATCTCATTTAATTTTTTCAAGTAATCCACTGTAATATTGTAGCGTAATGCTATCCTATATAAGGTATCTCCTTTTTTAACTAAATGATAAATCTCCAATCGATCCTCTTCAAACAAAAACTCCTCTTCTACTACTGTATTTGGAGTAATTACATCCTCAATAATTTCATTACCATTTTCATCGACTTCAACCTTCCTTAATTCAGGTGATTTCCCACTTTTTATTTTCCAACCTCTAATCTTAACTTTTGCTCCTATGGCTGGTTGAGTACCTTCAGTCATTCTATTTTTTTGATACAACTTACTCAAGCGAATTCCGTATTTCTGAGCCAACTGGTACATTGTTTCCCTTTCTTGAACGAAATGATATTTCTCTCTTCCCCTCCAACTTCTTCGCTTTTTTTGCAAATATACTTTTTCGCCTTGTCTTAATAGTTTTCCACCTGTACCTAACCTTTCATTATACTTTAAAATACATTTCAAGTTCACATCATATTTATTTGCGATTTGACTTGGAGTTTGGTTTTCAGTTGCGAACACCAACCGCAAATCATTATTTCGAGCGATAGTTCCCGATGATGCAACATCCAAGATGGAATTATCAAATCCTGCTGCAATCCCCTCAATTGCCATTTTATCAAATTTGAATAACTCATATCGCTGAATGATGGCAATTAAAATAGATGCATACTTTGGATTAGTAGCATATCCTGCTGTCTTTAATCCATGCGCCCATGATTCATAATCTCGTGGATTTAAATCTATGAATAAAAAACGATATCTAGCTTTTTTTAAAAATTCAGAGTGACCAAAAAAAGAACGTTTAGCACTATCATATTTACGAAAACAAGACTTAATTAAATTTCCGAATTCATCATAATCATCATCTTCATAAGCATGAGTTTCCCCTGTCCAATTACCTCCACATTTAATACCAAAATGATTATTTGATTTCCGAGCCAATTCGCTTCGCCCTGCATTACTTTCTAAAATTGCTTGTCCCAACTTTATACTCGCTGGTACTCCAACGCGAATCATTTCTTCCATTGCCAAATCTTGGTAACGTTCGATGTACCTCAGCACAACCCAATCTTTATCTACTGTTTCACTCTGGCCACAAACAAATTGTGAAAGCATTGTTATAGAAACTATAAAAAAAATCGTCCTCTTCATATCGAATTTCTTTTTTTAGATATATATGAAATGTATATCAGTTTTGGGATTTAAGTTATTAATTTTGTAGAAACTCGAATATAAGCCAATACTGTAATTAATCATTGACTCCTAGAACGTTAAAAAAAACTCGAATACTTATGAAAAAAATATTATTTATTGTTTTTTTAACTTTCGTAGGTTTTATTTTTTCTTGTAAAAATACAAACTCCTCCGAAAGCACCCAAAAAACGGAATCTAATTCTTGGGAAAACGAATCTACCGAAAATATAACAAATCCTACAACCCAGGAAAAAACGTCCACTATTTTATATGCTTGGGTCGACAAATTACGTATTCGTGAACAACCGACGACTAAAAGTGAAATCGTTATCGAAGTGAAGGAAGGAACTTCATTCACTTACTTATATGAAAAAACTGATTACAAAGAAAGAATCAATTTGCGTGGAACACTTTTCAATGAGCCTTGGCTAAAAATCAAAACTGAGGATGGAAAAGAAGGTTGGGTGTATGGTGGTGCGGTGAAATTTTACGAGCCTGTCGTGAATGCAAATCCGAGTCCTTATGATGCCTGTTTTGAATTAAAGAAAAATGGGAAATGGGAAAAATTTAATACTTGTTTTGAAAAAGTTAGAGCCAAACAATTAAAAAAAGATGCTCAATATACTTCAACAAAAAAAGGAAGTTATTCTATTACTTTATTAACTGGAAAAATAATCGAATTAAATACTGATACTATTGATGTTCCAGAAACTGCTCATGAAAGAAGTTATGTTAAATATCTCCCCAAAGTTGGGTTTTTTGTTTTAAAAAATAAATATCATGAAAGAAACGATTATCAAAGGTTTTCCAAAGGTATCTCCAAATTCCAAAAACATTTTATCGTTCAGTTCAGATTTAGTAGATGGAGTAAATTTTAATGGCATTCAAATTTTCGGTTTTCCTAATGGACGTTTTGAAAAATTATTGGAAAAGAGTTTTGAAGACATGGAACCTCATACTCCAATTTGGATTGATAACAAGACAATTGAAATTACGATGATGCCTCCAAGTTTTGATCAAGAAACTAAGCCTAAGAAGATTAAAGTTATTGTAAATAAAAATGGAGATTGGGAGATCAAAGAATAACTAGAACTAGCCACAGACAAACACAGACTTTACTGACTCTCCCTAACTTACTCCACTTTGGAGAAGTCAGTTAAATCTGTATTCGTCTGTGGTTGAATCAAAAACATTTCCCAAATTACCTTCCCCCAAATCAAAATACAAAACATCGCCTTCATCACATAAGGTATCACAAAACTCTCCCTCAAAAATCGTGGAAACAAATCCGTCGGCGATAACGAAGTAAATACAAATGCCAAAATCACCAACGCTAAATTCACTTTAGTTTTTTTACTAAAAAAATACCAAATTCCTACCCCACTCATCGCAATTACAAAAGTTGGCGACTCCGCTTTATGATTAAATATCACCACCCAAATCAAAATCGAAACCAACAACCTCCATCGAAATTCATAATTCAAATTACGCTTAAATTTCACTAAAGGCAGGCAAAACAACGCTACGCCTAACAATACGATTACATTTTTTGAAACCTCCAAACCAAACCAAATTTGCAACCATCCCATCACCGAATATCCATAAGATGCCGCATGATCTTCGCCTAACATTCTCCCCCAACTTTCATATAAAAAAATCAACTGATCAAACCCAACAAAAACCGCCGGCATCAATGCCAAAACAATCATCCATACTGCTGAAGACAAAATAAATTTCCCTTTTTGAGGATAAACCAAAAACAACGCAAACGCAACAATCCCAAATATTTTAATGTAAAAAGTCAATGTGATACAAAGTGTCCCCAACCATATTTTTTCTTTTTCTAAAAAAACAAAAGCTAAAATAATTAACCCTGCAAGTAATCCATTCGACTGCTCATTTTGCAACGAAGTCATTAACTCCAAACCAACAAAGAGTATGATAAACATTGAGATTTTCGAAAATTCTATTCCTTTAAAGCGAGCAGGCAATTGAAGTTTTTTTATCCCAAAAAACAACACTAAGGCATTCAATAAATTCCAAATAAACAATCCAACCACATCTGGCAATATCGCCAAAGGTGCCATCATCAATGAAAACGTCGGAGAATATTTATACAAATCCCAATGCTCTTTAGGATACAAAATAAAAAGATCTTTTCCTTCAATCAGATGAAAAAAAGATTGTTTAAAAATCAAGTAATTATTGTAAGCTGTATATTCTAAGTCATTAAAAATGGTAGGACTCCCATAATAAGATTGCAATGTTGCACTCAAGGCTAGCAACATGTACACGCCAAAAATAAATCGAGGATTCTCAAAGATTTTTTTCATCAAAAACCAAATTACCCATCAAAAGAAAACACTAAAAAATCGCATCCTCCTTCTCCCCTTTAGGGGAACTATGATTTTATGCATTTAGAAAAATAGACACCAAAAAAATCAAAACAGTCGCCACAAAGCCAACCATAAAAATATTATAAGAATGAGTTAAATAGGAATACTTTTTATCCAACACCTTCCCTAAAAAATACAAATCACGGGTCATATTTCCATACATCAATTCGCCATCTCGAAACATTGCATCCATCGCTTCTTCATACTCTTCTAGTTCCAAGTTTACAAAATTTCCAAAAAATACAATATTTTTTTTATAATCTTCCTTAGCTGTTTCACTTGTGTTTAATTGTGTCACTTTTGGTCGAACTGCTAGAACTGCAAAAACTAAACTAGTCATTCCAGTAATCAAAAATGTCACTACTGGAAGTAAAATCTGAGGGGATGTGGTCGTAATATCCTGATAAGTCAAAACTGAAATCAATAAAGAAATCACAATAGCATTTACGCTAATCATAATGTTTGCTTTATTGTCAGCAATCATACTCAAATGAATGTGACTTCTAAAGTTTGATCGAAAAAAAGTTTGGATACCACTCCGAGGAATTTTCTTTTCGAGATTTTGATATTTCCGTAATCTATTTTCCTCATCGTCATCAATATTTTGGAAAGCTTTAGCTCTTCCTTTTTCCGTTACTTGTTTCTGAGTCAAAATATTTTGTGCAACTATTGGTTCAAACATAACCTTAGCCTCCGCAGTAAAAAAGGTTGCTTCAAGTAATTGATTCATTTGGGTTTGCTCCCACTCAGCTGATCCTATGTTCTCTCCAGAGAGCATTTCCTGCTCTAACCTTTTTAACGGATTTTTCTCAAAAAAATCATTTGTGAAATCAAAGGCGGTTACAGCATCAGCAACAATTTCGTCAACCACCCCTATAGGTCTTCCTCCTCTCCGAGCATTTAAAATTGCATTGGCAACTGCGTCAATTTTGGTTTTAGGATAGTTTCTATTCTTTAAAAAATTACTCGCTTGATGAGTACTTTTAATTTCATGATTTCGAAAATCTTCCAAATAACCAATTCCTTGAAACCAAGCAGCTATTTTAGCCATCTCCAAAGTTTCAGTTGTTGCAACCGCACCTAATACTTCGACTAACTCAATAATTTGAGCTGTTCGTTGATAGTTATGATAAAGTAACTGATTGCTAGATTTTTCATTAAATGCTCGGAGGATGTGCCCCTGCGCAGCCTGCACTATATCATTTGAATTTGAAACATCGGAATTTGTTATTCTTGTAATATCAGTCAAAACTTATTTATTTTTTTCAAAAGTAACCATTTTAAGATTATACTTGAAGTAGGCAACTGATCTTTTTCAATAATCATCATTTTATAGCATTCATACATTCAACCACAACAGCGTCTAACACTTCCTCAATTGACAATCCCGCACCTAATATTTGTTGTGGGAAAAGACTTTGCTCAGAAAATCCAGGAATCGAATTGGCCTCCAAAAAGTAAAACGTTTTCCCCATTTTAATATAATCCATTCTCATCATTCCTTTGCTACTTAATGCGAGATAAATTTTTTTTGACAGTGCTTGGCAAGCCAAAGTATCTTTTTTGGATAAATCAGCAGGAGTCACTTCTTGACTTTCATTTTCATACTTTGCTTTGTAGTCAAAAAAATCATTCTTAGAAATAATTTCTGTGATCGGTAAAACAATAATTTTATCTCCTTTTCGAAATACGCCATTAGAGAACTCTCGACCTTTCAGAAACCCCTCGACAATAACCTCATCATCAAATTGCATTGCCTTTTCAACAGCTGACTTTATTTCCGATTTCTGATTCACTTTGGTAATTCCATAACTACTTCCATTTTTGTTTGGTTTAACAAATTGAGGGAACCCCATCTTCTCTATTCGTCTTACATTCACTTTTTCTCCCTTCCGTAGGAGTTGGGAATCTGCCATTGGAATATTATAGCTTTTCAAAAAAGTCTTACATGATTGTTTGTCAAAGGTCAAACTACTTACAAAAACATCACAACCAGTATAAGGAATCCCTATAATCTCCAGATACCCTTGGAGCTTTCCATCCTCGGCTGGACTTCCGTGTAGCATCAAAAATGCAAGATCAATTTTAACTTTATTTCCATCTTTAGTAAAGGAAAAATCAACTTTACTCAATTTTCTCTTGGAGGAAATCTCAATAAATTTATTGCCATCAAAATCAACTAAATAGGGTGTATATTTATTTCGATTGAGATTATCATAAATTGTTTTGGCACTTTTAAGAGAGACACCTCGCTCAGCGACAATTCCGCCTGTAATAATAGCTATATTTATTTTTCTCATCATTCTTATTTTGGTAAAATGAAGGTAGGAAAAATGTAAAATAGTTTGAGAATTATTGAAAGATATTTTCGGGTGCAGACTTAGACAAACTCTTAATTACCACTATTTCCAATTCGAATCATTATTAAATATCAACCTATTTTTTATTTTCAATTCGGTTCCATTTGATAATGAATAGTAGATTTTTCATCCATTACTATACCTCTAGTTTCGTATTTAATTATTGTGTAGTCATTCCAAAGAAATCAATTCAATAATTTATCACTGAAAATGACTTTGGAATAAATGTGTAGCATAAAACATTAAAAAAATGTATTACTTTGTTAATTGATATCAACCTTAAACACATATCGATAATTTCTAATTAATAGATGGTCTATAATTCTTGATATTTTATTTTCAAAAAGAGACAATCATAATTTTAAAGACTCTTATTTTATCACTTATTCCAATCAAAGGAATTAATAATTTAAAACTTACTATGGCAAACTTAATTGACTTACTTCAAGGACAACTCTCTGAAGGACTCGTGGAGCAATTCGCAAATCAACTCGGTGGTGCGGACAAAAAACAAACTGCTGATGCAACCTCTAGTATTATTTCTATGATTACTTCTGCTTTGGCAAAAAATGCAGCAACTCCTGAAGGTGCTAAAGCTTTAGCATCTGCATTGGATAGAGATCACGATGGAAGTATCCTTGACGACTTAATGGGATATGCAGCCGGTAACTTACAAGAAAAACCTAAGGTTAATACAAGTGCTATGGATGGTGCTGGTATTCTGAAACATATTCTTGGTGGAAAACAATCAAATGCAATTGACGTAATCAGTAAAATGAGTGGTCTACAATCTGATAAAACTGGAAACTTAATGAGTATGTTAGCTCCTATCGTCCTAGGTATGTTGGGGAAACAAAAGCGAGAAAGCAATCTTGACAATAGTGGTTTATCCGATATATTAAGTCGAACGATTCAAACTGAATCCTCCAAACGAAAAGAACTTGGAATGATTGGAAAGTTCCTTGATCAAGATGGAGATGGTAATGTAGTAGATGATTTAGCAAACATTGGTATGAAAATGTTTGGTAATTTCTTTAAAAAATAAGCTTTCAAATTGAACAAGGATTTTAGATATTAGAAATATTCCAGAAAGTTCACCTTTCACCTAAATTCATTAAACTTCTAAGGTTATAAATCCTTGTTCATAATATATTAATACCAAATTACTCCCCTCCAATTGCTACATAAACAACCACCCAAGCTTTAAAGTCCTTGGTGAATTTTTCAAACCAATTTTCCACACCTGCAGAGACAAAAAACACATTTCCAGTTTTAAACTTGGTAACTATTCCATCAGTTAAAAACCTACCACCCTCGCTGATTATGATATTTAGCTCGCCTTGTGCAAGAGATTTTTGTAAATCTTTTTAAATAGTTTAATTGATGCTGACAATCATTGATTCTCTTTCCTAAACTGCTACAAACCGAATAATATCTCTTAATAGTTTCATTACCTCCTCTGAACTTGCAAGTCGATCTGTTTTTTCATTTCAAAATCCAAAACTAATAATATTTGTTTATTATAATCTTCCAAATGAATGGCATAATCTTCTAGGATAAATCTCAATCGCTCAATTCTATCATCATGAGGAATCTCAGCTCACTTAGACAGTCCCGAATGAAATACTCAATCAAAAATATTTATTGATTCATTTTTTTAAGATATTCTATTTGAAAAAATTGTTCCTATGTTTGTCAAAAAGAAAATACCAAGATGTAGTATGGCAATTTTACCGTCAAAAACCTGACTTTTCCCCAAAATCAATAAATCAGAATCATGAACGTTTTTATAAAAAAGGTTAATTTTACAAAATGAATAAACAAATTTTGAATTTTATACTTTTATTGTCAATCTCATTGTTTTATAGCGCTTGTGGGAATGATAAACCAAGCACTAGTACCTCTGTTTATGATACTCCATCTACTCAACAGCTAGGTAAAACCGGAGTTCTATCAATTGATAATTTGACAGATCAAATAGCTCAAAACCCTGAAAACCCCAAATTATATGCGGCACGAGCTGAAGCATTTTATAATAATGAGGGATATGATTACGCTATTGTTGATATGGCGACAGCTATGAAAATTGATTCTACAAATGCAGATTATCATCATTTACTCTCAGAAATATATTTAGATTATTATAAATCACGATTGGCTTTACAGACTATGAAACGGTGTGTAGCTTTGTACCCAAAAAGAATTCCATCTTTGCTAAAATTAGCAGAAATTCAACAAATTCTAAAAATGTATGATGCCTCTATGATGTCCATCGCAAGAATTATGAAGGTTGAACCTGCCAATCCTGAAGGGTTTTTTATGATAGGATTAAACCATACTTTGATGGGAAATAAAGATGCCTCTATTAAATCTCTTCAAAAATGCGTGGAAATCGACCCTGATCATACAGATGGATGGGTTCTGCTAGGGAAAATATTTGCAGAAGATGCCAACCCATTAGCTGAACAATATTTTGAAAATGCTATTTTAACCGCTCCAAAAAATGCAGATGTCCTTTACAATAAGGCCTCATATTTGCATGATAATGATCAATTAGATCAATCCTCTTCCCTTTTGAAAAAAATAATAAAAATTGACCCTCAATATGCTGAAGCATTTGATCGTTTAGGAGTAATTTATTTAGAAAAAGATTCAACTGATCAGGCCATTATTAATTTTAACATTGCAGTAAATGTAAATCCAGAATTTGGAGTAGCCTATTACCATAGAGCATATGCTTTAGAAAGCAAGGGGGATTTTGAAGCTGCAAAAGCAGATTATGAACGAATCTTAAAATTCAACCCAAACTATGAAAATGCCAAAAAAGGGTTGGAAAGATTAGCTCAAACCACAAATAAATAAGTTTTAAAGCGTATTTTTTAAATAAAAATTCTATGAAAAATCTATTTTCCTTTTTTGTAATTGTATTATTTGCAACATTTTCTGGTTGCTCAGATAAAGAAAATTCAACTTCAACTCAATCTATTGATACAATTCCAAAAGTTGCGGAAGCTACTTTAACGCCCTCAGCCAATATACTTAGAGATACTAATCCTGCTCGTCGATCTAATATGATCGCCAGTACTGCTCGTCAAAAAAAAGATATTAATAATACTTTTCCTTTCGACATTTCTTTGACGAACGCTAAAAAAGAAATTTTGAATTCTGAAAAATCTTTAATGAAAAATGGAAAGCCAACTATTGTGCTTTTTTGGTTAACCACTTGTTATCCATGCCGAATGGAATTGAATGCAATAAAAAAGGTTTACCCCGACTGGAAAAAAGAAGCTGATTTTAACCTAATTGCTATTTCAACTGACTTCAAAAAAAATTATAATAATTTTATAAAAAGAGTAGAAAAAGAACAGTGGCCATGGGACACATTTCATGATACTAATCGTGAATTTAGACTGGTGATGCCTGGAGCTTTGAATGGTTTACCTCAAACTTTTATTTTTGATAAAAATGGTGAAATCGCTTACCACAAAAGAAAATATTCAACAGGTGATGAGATAAAATTGTTTGAAAAAGTAAAAGAATTAGCTGCGATGTAAAATAAAAGGAGATGAGTTTTAATATTCATCTCCTTTTATTTTTAGCCCCTCATCTTCGCTTGGGTCATTTCAGCATAAGTTAAATAATTAAGTTTTTTATCAGACGCAATGACAAAAAGTTTTCCTCCCCCTTCATTTTCAATTTTCACTTCATTAACATCTTGAATAATAACAAAAGAATCTTGACTTGCTTTTTCACCATTCAACTTTACTTCTCCTTCAATTACATAAATCGAATATATTTTTTGTAAATCTGCTGATTTTTCATAAGTACCTTTCTCAAAATCCCATTCTGAAATATTCATTCCTGGTGTATCCATTGTAATTGGAGCACCATCACCTGAATACATTTTGATAGAGATTCCATTTTCGATTTTAACTGGAAAATTTTCATGCCGGTAATCATCATAACTTGCAGGTTTTTGCATGGTTTTTTCTAAACTTGGATCTACCCAGATTTGAAACATTATTGCTCCTTTACCCATTTTTTCTGCATGACTAATTCCTTTACCTGCTCTTATAATTTGGGCATCTCCCTTGTTTAGGTGCTTCCAATCATTTAATTGAGTATCAAAATGTTCAATTTTACCATTCAAAACGAAAGACATAATTTCAAACCCTTGGTGTGGATGTAGACCAATTGTACTTTCTACCTTGGCCTCTGCATATGCCCAATAAAATAAATTTGAAAAAGGCTTTCCCTCTCCCCCATCTTGAGGAAATCCTATGGGTTTGTTTTCGATGATTTCACCACCATTAAATGTACCATAACCTTGATTTTCTTTAGGAATTACTTGAACTGACATATCTCAAATTTAATTTTTAAAAAAAAGAGTGTACATACTTTTATATACAATATAAATTAAAAATAGTTTTACTTAAAAGTTTCTTCAAGCTCCTCTCTTTGTTCTTTTGAATTTTAGTAAAAACCTTTATTTTTGCGCACTTCGATAAAACTTTTCCTGAATAAAAATCGTAAACAAATACAAATATTTAAAATTATAATAAAATGATTAAAATTACTCTTCCAGATGGTAGCGTTCGTGAATACAGTTCAGCCGTTACTGCAATGCAAGTTGCACAGTCTATTAGTGAAGGATTGGCCCGGAATGTTCTTTCCGCAAAAGTAAATGGTGAAGTATGGGATTCCATGCGTCCAATTGAGATAGATTCGACCGTGCAATTATTAACCTGGAATGATAAAGAAGGAAAAAAAACATTCTGGCACTCCTCCGCTCATTTGATGGCAGAAGCATTGGAAGCAGTTTATCCAGGGATCAAATTAGGAACTGGGCCTGCTATTGAAAATGGTTTTTACTATGACATAGATCCAGGTGATAACAAAATTTCTTCTGATGATTTTAAGAAAATAGAAGATAAAATGCTGGAGTTGGCGCGCCAAAAAAATGAATTTATTCGCCAAGATATTTCGAGAGCAGAAGCTTTAAAATTTTTCCAAGATAAAGGTGATGAGTACAAAGTTGAGTTGATTGAAAAAAGAGAAGAAGATGAAGCTTTGACACTTTATACTCAAGGAAGTTTCGTTGACTTATGCCGAGGGCCTCACATGCCTAATACTTCAAAAATAAAAGCAGTTAAATTGATGAAAGTCGCAGGTGCTTATTGGCAAGGCGATGATACCCGAAATCAAATGACTCGGATTTATGGAATCTCATTTCCAAAAAATAAAGAACTCACACAGTACTTACATATGCTGGAGGAGGCGAAAAAACGGGATCACAGAAAACTAGGTAAAGAAATGGAGTTGTTTATGTTTTCTGAAAAAGTAGGTGCCGGACTACCAATTTGGCTTCCAAAAGGTGCTGCTCTACGAACTCGTTTAGAGGACTTCCTGAAAAAAGAACAAATTAAAAGAGGCTATCAACCTGTGATTACCCCCCACATTGCGAAGAAAGATTTATACATAACTTCAGGTCATTATGAAAAATATGGAGAAGATAGTTTTCAACCAATTCACACTCCAAAAGATGGTGAAGAATTTTTATTAAAACCAATGAACTGTCCACACCATTGTGAGGTCTTTGGAGTACGTCCTAGATCTTATAAAGAATTGCCTTTACGAATTGCGGAGTTCGGAACGGTTTATCGATATGAACAAACTGGTGAATTACATGGATTGACTCGTGTAAGAGGATTTACTCAAGATGATGCACATATCTTTTGTACGCCAGATCAGTTGAAAACAGAATTTTTGGATGTATTAGATTTGACCTTACACGTCTTAAAAAAGTTTAGTTATGAAGATGTAACTGCTCAAATCTCATTGCGTGATCCAAATAATAAAGAAAAATATATTGGCTCTGATGAAAATTGGGACAAAGCAGAACGTGCAATTATTGAAGCCACTCAAGAAGTTGGCTTGGAAACAATTACTGAATTAGGTGAAGCTGCTTTCTATGGTCCAAAATTGGATTTCATGGTAAAAGATGCTTTGGGTCGAAGTTGGCAACTAGGAACAATTCAAGTGGATTATAACTTGCCTGAAAGATTCGAATTAGAGTACGTTGGAAAAGATAATGAGAAGCATCGACCTGTAATGATTCACCGTGCACCCTTCGGAAGTATGGAAAGGTTCATGGGAGTTTTAATTGAACATTGTGGTGGTAAATTTCCATTGTGGTTGGCACCTGAACAATTTGCAATTTTACCATTGAGTGATAAGTATAATGAATATGCGTATAAAGTGCAAGATGCCTTAGCTCTTCATGATATTCGAGGAGTCATTGATACTCGAACAGAATCAATTGGTAAAAAAATCCGTGACAATGAAGTGAAAAAAATTCCTTTTATGTTAATCGTTGGAGAGAAAGAAGAAGCGGCCGGAACGGTTGGTGTACGGAAGCAAGGAGAAGGAGATGTTGGAGCAATGCCAATAGATGATTTTGTAAAATATTTTACGGAACAGTTGTAATTATAAATTACATCACAGCAACTTAATTTAAAACAAAAGCATACTGAATTTCCATTCAGTATGCTTTTTTATTTTCATTCACACATTCTAGTATAAGTTGAAACATGTGTTATTAGACTATAAAATATTTAAAATCTCTTATTAAGCTAAATAATCTTTCTATATTTAAAAAGATAGGGATAATTAAATATATTTTCTCTACCAAATTTTTACAAAATGAATACTTACTTTAATATTTTAAAATCAATTTTTACAATTCTAATTTTATCAACTTTGCTTTATAGGTGTACTGGTGAAACAACAGAAAAACAGCACGAGATTGTTAAATCCAAGGATGCCAAAACACTTATGGCTGAATCTTTTGAAAGTTTTACTGGCTTTTGGAATTCGGGTGATGCTCTAGCTGTTGCAGGAGAGTTTACTGATGATGCCGTAAGAGTAATTTCCAATTCTACAGAGCCGATAGTAGGGGGTGAAGCAATAAAAAATTCATTTGTAGCGACATTTTCAGAAGATAGTGACTTAAAAAATAGCCATATCAATGTTACTGTTTCAGAAACGCGTTTACTATCCGATACGATATTAATTGGGGCAGGAACTTATAAAATTTTAGACGCTAATAATACAACTTTAGAAACAGGTAAATGGGGTAATGTGTGGCAGTATAAAAATGGTAAAGTGAAATGTTTACTAGAATCTGCTCACTCAGATTTTAAAGATACAGACACATCTACCAAAGAATTAGTAGCTCTTAATAAATCTATAGTTTCAGATGAACTTCATTTTGATAAAATAGAGGCCTCTGTAGCTGGGTATATTAAACATCTAAATGAAAAAAATGCTGATAGCTTGTCAAAGCTTTTCACAGAAAATGCACTTCAAAATGTAAGCTCAAAAGATGGAATAGTAGTGGGTCGTGAAAATATTAAAGCGACTGAAATCTTTTTAGATGGACAGATTTTAGATGCCAATATCTTAGGATATAGATACCTTGGTGATTCATTAGCAATTGGTTACGGTAACTGGACTCAGCTAGATAAAACAACTAATTCAATGGTGAGAGGTCAATGGGGTAATATTTTTAAAATTGATGGTAATACTGCTTACCTTGAAATGGAATCTGCAGGACTGTCAAAATAAAACACCCTTAATATTTAAAAAGATCTAGAATCATGAGCTTTTAAATTTGAACACTTATTTATGCTCACTCAATAAAATAGTTCTAGATTAGATACTAGATTTGTACTTTCTATGTTGGTTGATAAAAAAAGCTTACTGAATATTCTATTCAATAAGCTTTTTTTTAAAAGATTTGTCACAACATAAATAGAATGTGAAAAAATTAAAACATTTAAAATCGCTTATTAAAAAATTAATTACTATCTTAAATTTCATTATTATATTTAAGAAACCCAAAAGAAGAACTAAATACATTTCCTTCACTAAATTTTTACAAAATGACTACTTACTTAAATATTTTAAAATCAGTTTTTACAATTTTAATTTTTTCAACTTTGCTTTTCAGTTGCCCTGGTGAAACATCAGAAAAAGAACATAATGATTCTGAACAAACGGAAATGAATCAAGATCAGGAAGGAGAAGAAATTGATAAAGATGGAAAAGATGGAGAAGAAATTGATAAAGATGGAAAAGATGGGGAAGAAATTGATAAAGATGGAAAAGAAAATCATGATGGACATGATGGACATGATGCAAAGGTAAAACAAGATCAAAAAGAGGGTGAACAATAATCACCTTATTGAAGATCAAAAATAAAATAATTTTTTATTTTAAAATAACAATCCACTTACAGAATTACTTGTAAGTGGATTGTTATTTTGAGCAGAAAAAAACCTAACTACCACTTTTCGTTAAAATAACTAAAGTTATTCGTTTTTAATTTTCACACAATAAATACTTTTATTTAATTTTAATAAATTTAACCTTACTTTTAATGTATTCTACAGCCAACTCAATACTTTTCCAAAACCTAGAATATTTTTCAACCTAAACAATTAATTACCTATTTTAATTTAAGATGTGAAAGCAACTCCGTCTCTCTCTTAGCTGTTAATCTCATTATAAACGTACTTCATTAAACTATAAAGTATTAGTTGAATTCTTCCAATTTAAAACTCCTCCACCTCCAAAATCCTGTTGAATAAAATCAGTATTTACAGAGCTTTTTATAAAGGCATAGGGGTCTCTTTGAGTAAATGAAATATAGACTACAGACTAATACTCTTTAATACACTATTCTAATAAATCATCAATCCAAATGTTGCTTAATGCCACTTTAATCATATCATCATTTGAAAGATAATATTAAACATATAGCAGAAGTATAAAATTCAGTAATAGTAGAAAACGAGCTATCATTTCTGTACAAATCAATATAATGTATACCTAATGAAGAGAATTCTTTATTTTAAAAAGAAAGATTTTAAATCAAACAGCAATGATGATTATTAAAAGTAAAAGAAAAAAAATTTTGAAACAAAAAAATATACCTAAATTTTATGACCGAATAGCTTGCCCGATTTTTGAAACAATTGATTTCAGATTAGTCAGGAAATTCAAAATCTGATTTTAATAAACTTTGAGTAGCATTTTTATCTTCCCAAAAATGCCTCTAATCTAGTTTTCACATTTTCCCTCAAATTCATATAAAACAACGAGTAATCATAATTATGATAATTGCCACCCGGCAATAACATCATTCTAAATTGCCGATGTACCGGTTTTGAAATATACAAATACCCATCAGTTCCACATCTTGAAGAAACTTCATTTTCATAAATCGAAGATAATCTTGCCGCCTCAATTTCAGCTACTTCTTTGTCAAGCAAACTATTTAATTTAAAATTACTTTTTACATATTCATTACTAACCGCACCTAAATGTTGGGATGCATCAGCTATTTCATTATCTGATTTCCAAGATATTGGATTAGTTGAGAAGGTCGCTAAATTTGCTCGTTTTTTCCATCCCCATGTTCCATCTTTTTTAGAAAAAGGAAGTTGAGTTCTATCAAGAACCGTTATTGGTTTTGATCCATCTATATAAGTATCATAAGCAATAACACAATGTGTATCGCTAGCACTTTGGCTCGGTTTGATATTTTTCAAATCTTCTTCAAATTTTACTTTTGGGAATTCAAACCCAATTGTATACGCAGCAATCATTCTTTTTACCAACTCTGTTTTATCAATTCTATCTTCCAATAACTTGATCGCATGAACGGTACCTTGGCTATGACTCGCAATAAAAAATGGTCGTCCATCATTAAGGTTATTAATAAAGAAATCAAATGCTCGAGCTACATCTGAGTAAGCAACATCTAATGCCTTTCTACCATTCTTTCCTCCCTCTAAAAAAGAATAAAAAGTCGCTTGTCGATATCGCGGAGCAAAAATCCTACAACACGAATTAAAAACGGAAGCTTGTCCCGACATTATAATTTCGTCTACAATCGTATTTGCCACAGGGTGACTCAAAGATGCATTCCAGTTTTTATTCCCAAAAAAAGTAGTTGGATGTATAAAAAAAACATCTGCTTTCAAATCTTCGGGCTTTGCCTTTTCTACTCCGAGAGGAACAAAACTAGACTTGTTTTCCACCTCTGGATGAGCTGCCCAACTTTGCCGACTTGAATAGTTTGGAGGAGAC
>Ga0208437_1000075_pt1 | contig 32030 bp, 25 predicted proteins | sample ColrivemetaGS705_FD_187602 | JGI IMG/M metagenome (GOLD analysis project Ga0208437, IMG submission 187602) | Estuarine microbial communities from the Columbia River estuary - Flood tide ETM metaG S.705 (SPAdes) (version 2) | ecosystem: Environmental > Aquatic > Marine > Intertidal zone > Estuary... | reverse complement strand
GGCAAGCATTGAAGCGAGAGAACGTGCCTCTGCTTCTTTGCCATATTCCTTACTGAGCTCCACCAGTTTATTATCTCTGATGAAGCTCGCTATCTCTGCTTTGGAGACATCTATAGTGATGACCTTATAGTCGGTTAATAGGTTCTGCTCTATGGCGTCTTTAAACGACATATGCGTGAATATCTCCCCATAGACATCTACATCATCCATTGAGACGATATCGTCCTTAGAGCCGTGATAAAACCGCTCTGTGGCAGTCATAAAGATTCGTTTGGAGATGTTGATATTCTCTTCAAACAGGAGATAGGAAAAGAGCTTGCTTGTTGACCCAACAGTCTTGTGTGCCTCATCAAAGATGCCAAGGTCAAAGGATTGACCTAGAGCCTTTGAAATTTGCCCTATAAGCCTTCCAGATTGATAGGTAGTAAAGACTATCCTTTGAGAGCCATTGGTTCGCTCTAACCAGCCCTTAATGGCCTCCTCGTCAGTGGTGCAAGGCACCCCAACCTCAGCTATTTCAAACTTGACCTCAGCACTAGCTCCAATGTCACCTTCAGAGCAAATGCAAAGCCATTCTACTCGCTTTTTGTTTGCTACTATTTCACGCAGATACACCTCAAGCGTCTGCTTGACTAAAGACAAGCTCGGCACAGCCACAACTACCGATTTAGCCTTAAGCTCTTGAGTTAACCAAAAGCCTGTTAGGCTTTTACCTGAGCCACAAGGGAAGATTAGCTTTCCTCTAGGGTGATTACCCTTTATAAAGTGCTTCTTGGCATCTTTGATTGCCTTCTGCTGATGAGGTCTCGGTGAATAAGGCTTATATGACGCCTTCTTTCCTTCTCTGAATGCTCTGACCTGATTAAAGAACTCCTCATCAAGCTTTTGGAAGTCCGTTCCCATAACCCGTATTACGGGTTTGGTCTTAGCATCCTGATAGTGTCTGCTTACCCCATAGGCTGAGGTACAGATATAAGCTTCCTTGTAGGTGTCATTGGCATAATACCTTCCGAAGAAGGTAGATGCCTCATCCCAAGAGAGGTTCTTCTTGGGGTCACTATGGTATTTGCATTGAACCGGGATATAGTTTCCCGTCTTGTCTTGAAGGAGCAAATCAAACCCGGTATCCTCCCCTAAGCCTAGCTCTTTCTTCACAGCCACAGGGACCTCACTTAAGAGCCAAACCTTCTCCCTATTTATGTGTTCATTTTTGGGATGAAGGATAAAGTAGTATTTGCAGAGCAGCTCAAAGGCATCCCCTTTTTGCTTTGAATTGAGAGTCCTCAAGAGACTGTTGAAGTCTTTCCAGCAAGAAAGGGTTGAGAATTCCATTTCCAATTATACCCTAAAAGCCGCTTACGTTAATTCCAACTTTAGTTAATTCCCTGCTTAGGACATTATCAATGTCATCTAAATCTTTTTCGCTGAGCTGGATTAGATTGAGCTCGGGGTAGCGTCCATAAATAGATAGCTTTTCCTTTTTTCTGTCTAAATATTTCTCCGTATCCAAGCCCCAGTATTCTATGTAAACTGGTTTACTGGAGTTGGCTCCAAATGGAGGGATGTACCAGTCGCAAACAACATTTTCTTCAATTGGTAAATTCCTTTCATAGGCGTGCGGCAACCTGCATTCAAATAGCCAATTGTCTATGATTACTTCCGCCCTGGAACGCACAAAATGCCCATCTTTTGTTTTGTACCTGCCTTGGGGCTTCAGATTACCCCCTTTGTCTTCGGTTCTTTCATCTTCAGGTACGATATCGCTGTTATCCAGGGTTGAACGAATCTCCTTGAATTGCTTATTATCCAGAAGATTGTCAGGCCACATCACATATGATGCACCAGTAGTAGTGTAAACTTTTTGAATTCCTCCTAACTTCTTACCAAGAGGGGTGACTGCCCATCCTTTAGTAGCCTTCTCAATAAAACCCTTTTCGTTGAGCAGGCGATTAATCCTTTGGCCACTAACGCCCCACTTTGTTCCTAACTCCTTTACACCAAGGACCTCACGATTCAATGGATCAAAATCTGTAGGCCAAGCTATGTAGGATATGCCTTTGAAGTTTTTTGTTTCTCCTCCAGCCTCACGCCCAGTATTGGTAATTTGTCTTTGAGCATCGATATATCCACCGGCTATCAGAGCGTTCCACAAGGCATCTGCGGGCACACTTAAATATTCGTCTGCAAGTTTTGTGGTTGAGACTTTCTTCATACAAATGCTCGTTAGCGCTTCTCACGTGTCAACTGAACAAGGCTAGAAGATTGACTGTTCAATTCATCATGAATTACATCACAAGCTGTTGTAGATAGCTGGCTAAGCCGTTTAAGTCGTCTGTTATAAATTCCAAGTGATTTTTCATTGTAAACAATTACAATTTCATCATTGAGTTGGGAGGTTAAATATTCATCATTCCCAATCCTTTCAAAAACAAAATAGTCCAGAAAATTTCCGGTTACTGGAAATTTGTAATACGCATCTGCTTGGTCATTTTTGGAATCCTTGAATGAGAATTTTGAGATATCCAATCTTCCAGTAATCTTAAACATACTCCCTTTGGCATCCTGGACATGATCTGGGTTGTTAGGGTCAAACTCGCTCTTACTGCATGATATAAAACATGGAATTGCTGAAATATCATTAATAGGCACAATTGAACCCGCTTTGAAGTAATGAAATACAAGTTGATTCCAATCTTGGGGAGAATATTCTTGAAACTGTACAAGTGCCAAATCAATCCCATAATCGGTCAACCAGCCTTTGGAGACAAACATAATCAACACGCTTTTACCTGAAGGTCGTTCCACCAAAAATGGGACGATTGAGACATTTGACATGTCTGAAAGCTTAGAAGCATCTGTTGAAATTATTTTACAACTGAAATGAGAATCAGTAGTTTGATTTTCAAGTATATGCTGCGTTGCTTGTAATTCAAGCATTTCATTAATGTTATCTATTGTAACACCCAATGCAACAAGCCCAACAACTGCCGTAGCTGCAGCAGCGGCTACTCCAGCGTTTGATTTGCTTTGAGCAACCATTGAATTGTGCAGAGTAGTTAGCGTCAAGAAAATGATAATGAGTTTTTTCATTTGTTGAAGTTTAATTCACCAATATATCAATTGCAGGCATATCATTTTGATCTAATTGTCTTACTTCTAAACCTCTTAGGTAGGTTAGTGAGACCTGTAGGGAGCTGTGTCCCATTACCTGTTGAAGCTTGGTGAGCGAGCCCGTTTTCTCGTAGACTTGAATCGCCCCGGAATGGCGGAAGGAGTACAGAGTTTGCTCTTGTTCCAACAGATTTGATTGCTTTTTAAAACGCCCCCAGAGCGTTTTAAAGTAATCCCTGTTATAGGGCTCTTTTTTAGACGAAAACACATTGATGCTCATTGGTGGAGAAAGTGGCTTAAATCGTCTTAAAACCGCTTGTATGAATGGGCTCACGGGCACAATCCGATTGCGTTTGCCTTTGTTACGCTTCCCGCTCAATGAGACATAGGAAAGGTCCTCTGCAAAGTCATCCCAAGTTAGAAGTCGTATCTCCCTATGAGGACGCAATAGGCAACCAAAAGCGAGCAAACAACACAAATGGAGATTTGGGTCAAACTCCAGGATTTCCTCCAGGATGCCCGGCACGTCCTTAAAGGGTTTGTGCAATGACTGAGCTGGTTTCTTGAGCTTTAAATCCCTGAAGACAGAATCATTTCCACAGGCCTTCAAGCTGTCTAATAACAAAGATGACAGAACCGCTTTATTGTTGCGTTGCCCAGTAACTGAATTGGTGCACCATTTTATAAATCTCAGAACATCTTCTCTTCCTATCTCCTCCAAAGGCAGCACTCCGAGTTCCTTTCTGTCCGGATATCTGTTCCACTTATGTATTAGGCAGCGTATGTCCCTTAAATACTGGTATGAATAAGCCATCCCAAGGCGCTCTTGCGCCTTTTCTTCAAGCATTTCACCGAAGGTTCTTGCTACAACAATTGTCCTAACAGGACTCCAACCATTTTCAAGGGCGATATGCATTTTAGCTTTCAAGAGGCTTGCTTTTTGCCATCGCTCATCAGAGGTCAAACACTTATTAGGATAGACATTCTCCTGAATACACTCACCGTTAGAATATCGGAATCTTTGTCCTCCGATAAAGAGGTTTAGGAATAGCCTTCCATCAGTTCTTTGCCCAATGGATAATTGAAAAGAGTTGCGTGACATCTGGCACCAATTTGTGGCACCACTATCATTGAATCGTGATTAGAACGCTGATTACAAGGAACTTGTAATCTTGCGACCGTCTGCTTAGAAGGCAGATGCTCTATCCAGCTGAGCTACGGGACCGAGGGCGCAAAAATAGGGAGATTCCGCGGGAAGAAGCCCGATAGAATAGGACGAATGACAATCTTGGACAGAATAATGCGAATACAAGGTTTTTGCCCAGATGCGCAGGAGGCGTGGTACTTTTGTCATCAAATGGTGAATGCACTCAAATCTCTTTGGATCATTGCCTTGCTTGGCACCTCTTTGAATCTATGCGCCCAAGGAGGAAGCGATGCGCAGGCCAAAAAAGCCGCTTTCGCCTCTGCCATTCTGCCTGGTGCTGGACAGTTCGTCAACCACCAAGCCTGGAAAGCCCCAATCGCCTGGGGGATTTTGGCGGGCTCTGGATACTTCCTCTACACAAACCAGAGCACACTTAACCGATTGAATACGGCGATTGATATCCGATTTGACACCGACCCGACAACGACCGACGAATTCGTTGGCCGATTCACCGACAACCAACTGTTCACCCTCAAAAACGAAACACGCCGTTCTCGCGATTATGCCATCCTCGGCGTGGGGGCCGCCTACCTCTTTCAGGTCTTGGATGCCTATTCTTCGGGGTTTTTAGTCCATTTTGATGTGAGCCCCACATTGGTTGGCAGTGTGAGTCCATGCCCGCAACCGCTTGCTCCTCTTGGGGCCAAAATTCAATTGTCATGGCCTTGAACATCGCCTTAATCGGGTACGGCAAAATGGGCCGAGAAATTGAAGCGGTGGCAGTGCAGCGCGGGCACCACATCGCTGCGCGCGTAGGCCGCGAAGGAATGGGCGCGCACACGTTTTCGGGCGTAGATGTCGCCATTGAGTTTACCCAGCCGGATGCCGCCTTTGCCAATGTGCATGCCCTCTTGGCTCAAGGGATTCCGACCGTCTGCGGCACGACAGGTTGGTTTGGACGCGTGCCCGAACTCGATTGCACCCAAACGCCTTTGGTGTACGCCTCCAACTTCTCTTTGGGGGTCAACATAGCCTTTCAAGTCAATCGCTACTTGGCGAAACTGATCGCCCCTCATTCGGACTACCGGGCCGATATGGAAGAAATCCACCACACCGCGAAAAAAGATGCCCCCAGTGGGACCGCCATTACCTTGGCAGAAGGCATTTTGGCTGCCAATCCTTCGCTGAATGGCTGGGCGCTTCAGCCTGGCGCACCCGAAGATGCGTTGCCCATTGCCGCGATTCGGAAAGACCCTGTCCCAGGCACGCACACCGTGACCTACCGTTCCGCAGTTGATCAGCTTAGTCTTACACACGTGGCGCACTCCCGAGCTGGATTTGCCCTGGGCGCTGTGGTGGCGGCAGAACGTATCCAAGCCCTGCATGCCGGAAGTCATACCTTTGCCTCCCTCCTCTTCCCGGAGGCAGACTAATTTGGACCTGAGCGCATGATCTCCAAACTTCAAAAGTTTACCGAAAGCGTAACCCTTGATGTATTGGGGGTGGTCATTGTGGTCAGTGCCTCCATCGCGATGGGCTACCACCTCACGGTGATCGACGGCATTCCCATTGGCATTCTATCCACCGTGGGCGCGGCCTTCTCCATGATGGCCACGCGTTTGGTCACCAAGCGAAATAACTGGGGCAATCTGATTGGGGTTTTAACCACGGTCAATACGACCATCGTCGATTACTATTTGGGCAACCAAGCCGCCTTGCTGACCTATCCGGTGTCCTTCTTTGGCAACATCGCATCCTTTTGGTTTTGGCGCAAAAAAGGCAACCGAACGCCGCGCAAATTTGACAACTGGTATTTTGTCAATGCGGGCATCGCGACAGTCATGGCCATCATCCTCAATTACATTGGCTTTAGTGGGTATTTGGCCCATGAAATATGGCCCGAGGATTTGGCCAAATTTTGGGTGACTACCATCATTACAGCCCTCACCTTCTCGGGCACCCTAAACATGCCACGAATGTATGCGGACACGTGGGGTTTCTATGAGGTATACAACGGATTCAAGCTCTACCAAAATGTGCTCTTTGGCAACATCGCCTACGTGGCGAAGTACATCTTCTATTTGATCAATGCGCTGCTAGGCTGGCTCGTTTGGCATCAAGTGCGCCGCGCAGAAACCCCGACGAATGATTAGAGGAGTCCTTGCATGCATCCTCTTTCAGCTGGGACTTGTCCTGCATGCTCAACCCATGCTCGAATCGGGCCAAATCTTGCCCCCTGGTTTGAGCAGCTTTGAATGCTCCAATTTGAGTTTTCCCGTTGAGCGGATGCACTCCACCCAATTTTACTCCCAAATTCAATTTCAAGGGCACCATGCCTTGTCGGAAAAATGGGAAATGCGCCTTGCTTCCGCCACAGGCTGGGATCAGACGGTCAAACACGGCTCCCTACTCTTTGGATTGACCTATCAATGGATGCAAAATGGGGCTTGGTCTTCGGCGCTCTCTGGAACGGTGAGCAAATTGTACGGGGACCAGATCATCCCCCAACATAAATTTTGGCTCGGCGCCACGCATTCAGGACGGTATGAATTTCATGGTAACATTGGTTTTTGTCAAAATACCGATGCGGACCCATGGCACCCCCTCGTCGCATGTGGCTGGCACATCCCAACTTCCTATGGGAAATGGCTTATAGAATTCTACTACCAGCCCGATGACAATGAGCAGGCCCAAATCGGGTATGCCTGGGAGAGTCCTTGGGGAGAAACCATGATCATTGTGGGCGGAATGCCTGGGTCTATCCCCATGGTGACCGCGGTATTAACGATCTAATTCATGGTACCAATACCCTAGATGCCTAGGGAGTCGCCGTTGGTAGATATAGGCTCCAATACCGGCATGAAGCAGGGCCAATAAACTCAAATAGAACAGCGCGGGCTCCACCACGGTGACGACAGCTATGAATAGCAAGCCCACGACACTTTGACCCAACTGAAGGCGCCATTGCCAATCCCAGTAGGACTTTTGGGGCGATGCCCGCTGCAACCAAAAAGCCATCAATAGGCCGAGGATCACGGAAACTATAAACACCGGCACCATGGATATCCCTACTACGACAAGCACCATCAGCACAGCACCAGATAGCGCATCTTCTGGGAGTCCAAAGAGCATGATGGAAAGAATCGCCATCAATAGACTTGTGAGTGCTCCTATGTAAATACTGAGGACCAGAAAGAAGCAAAAACGAACTCCAAAGTTGGGCGCCTCGTTCTCTGTCATCTTCCGCAACGCTGGAGCAATGTTTCGTGTAACACATCCACTTGACCACGAAGGGAGGCTTCATCTTCATCATTCTGCACAATGAAATCACGATCTGTTAGGTAAGCCCGACGCTTGGCATCCGGCCATTGATGCTGCATCCGCTGCTCTACCTCTTCACGGGTCATTCCCGACCGTTCCATGACTCTTTGGATGCGGACTTCTTTAGATGCCTCTACCACGACGATGGCGTCACAGGTTTGGTAGGTCCCTGACTCAAAGAGAATAGCGGCTTCGCGAAGAATATAAGGAGCCACTTGGGCCGAATGCCAAGCCACAAAATCATCGTGCACGGCAGGATGCACAAGCGCATTGATTTGAGCGGTGGCCTCGGGCGTCCCAAACGCGCGTTGAGCCAAAATTTTGCGTTGCAACTGACCTTCCACATAGATCCCTGGTCCAAAGGCGTCTTCTATCGCGGCTTTCAGTCCTTCATCTTCCACCATGAGTCGTTTGGCCGCCTCGTCCGCCACATAGACAGGGATTCCTTTTGAAGCAAGTAGCGAGGCTACGGTAGATTTGCCCGCACCGATGGATCCGGTTAGGCCAATGTGTTTTGGAGGCATGCTGAAAGGTAGGGCGAATCGTGAATTCGTCGAAAATTCTACGAGGATTTTGCAGGAACGGCCATGGGTCGGCTTATTTCCAGTCAAAGGTCGCCGGGGTTCCCGCCGCACTGTGCGGCGCTACCCAAAAGCTAAATGTCCCTGGTTCAAATAGGCGCTCGCCTTCTGAAGTCATCACGCTCAACTCATCGGCTGTGACGCTAAAGTTCACCATACGTTCTTCCCCTGGCTTCAATGACAGGCGTTGGAATCCGATTAAACGGCGGACGGGCTGTACACCTACCCGGCTGTGGTGATCTCGCGTGTAGAGCTGAACGACTTCGTCCACTGCGACCTTGCCTTCGTTCTTTACGAGGGCTTGGACGGCGATGGAATCCCCCATCTGCTTAGCCTGTGTCGCGGTATAGGTTACCGTGGAATAGGTCAAACCATAGCCAAAGGGATAGGCCGGTGAATTGGGACCGTCGCCATAGTGGGACCAGAATACGGCATCGGACGGACCTGGACGACCCGTGTTGTAGGCACCATAGTACAGAGGGATTTGGCCCTCAGAGCGCGGGAAAGTGACTGGGAGGCGACCACTCGGAGAGCGCTTGCCCATCAGCAGATTAGCCATAGCCGGACCGCCCATGGTGCCGGGCTGCCAGGCCAAAAGGATGGCATCTACTTGTTCGGTAATGTCGTCGGGCAGAATCATCGGTCGGCCGGCATACAACACCAGGACGACATGCTCTTGAACCTTGAGTACCTCACGAATCATATGCTCTTGCAGACCAGGTAAGTGCAGCGACATGCGCGACCGGGCTTCTCCGGAGTGGAATCCATGCTCGCCCACTGCGAGAACGGCGATTTCCGCTTCTCTAGCGGCTTTAATCACCGCGTGTAGGCCGGATGTATCCGTGGTGTTGATTTCGGCTTCAAATGGGAAGCTAATGGGGCCCTTCAAGAAGACAGGACCACTGGCCAGCGTCATGCGCTTTTCGCCGCGCACCTGCACCAACCCTTCATAGAGCGACAAAGCGGTAAAGTCATCGCTCGAGACGCGCCAGTTGCCCAACGGACTATTCTTCTCTTGAGCCATGGGGCCTACGAGTGCGATGGCTTGCTTCTTGGCCAGAGGCAAGATGCCATTGTTCTTGAGGAGGACGGCTGATTTTTCGGCCAATTCTTGGGCATCCGCGGACCATGGGGAGGTGGTGGGTTCCCAACTTCCGGGACGTTGGCAGTACCGGTAGGGATCGTCCATGAGGCCCAAATGAAACTTGAGGGTTAGGATGCGGACCACGGCGTCGTTCACCACGTCTTCGGAAACCCTTCCCTCACGCACTAAAGCGGCTAAATACTGCACGTAGGCCAAGGACTCCATGTCGATATCACATCGCGCAAGGGCCGCTAACTCTGCTGCCGCCTTCAAATTCTCTGCATAGCCATGCGCTTGCATTTCTGTGATGGACCCCCAATCACTGACAAGAACCCCCTCAAATCCCCAATCCACTTTTAGCATTTCCACCAGGGCTTGATTGCCCGTGGCGGGAATGCCATTCATCGTGTTGAAGGAATTCATGAAGGTGGCCACGCCCGCTTTCTTGGCGGCCTGGAAGGGGGGATAAATGACATTCCGCAAGGTGTATTCGCTCACGTCCACCGTGTTGTAGTCCCGTCCGGCTTCGCTGAAGCCATAGCCCACGAAGTGCTTCGCACAGGCGGCCATGGTCGTCGGATCACCCAAGTTGTCGCCCTGGAATCCGTGGACCCGCGCTTCCGCGATGCGGCTACCCAAATAGGGATCCTCGCCCGCTCCCTCCATGATGCGGCCCCAGCGGGGATCGCGCGCAATGTCGACCATGGGTGCAAAGGTCCAGTTGAGGCCGTAGGCGGTGGCTTCCTCCGCCGCGTGTCGAGCACTTTGGGCAATGGCCTCCAAATCCCAGGAAGCTGCTTCGGCCAAGGGAATAGGCGACAAGGTCTTGTAGCCATGAATAACGTCACAGGCGAAAATCAAGGGAATCCCCAATCGAGTCTCCTCCACGGCCACCTTTTGCATAGCACGCACTTCCTCTACGCCCTGCACATTGAGAACGGAACCGACCCAACCATTTCGGAGGTGGGTGTACTTCGTGGCCGCATCACCGCCAGCGGGCGCCGGCCCGGTCGCATTCCAAAATCCATTGTATTGGTTCATTTGGCCGACTTTTTCCTCTAAAGTCATGAGCGCCAAAACGGAATCTACGCGTTCCGCCACTGGTTTTTTCTGTGCAAAAGCAGGCCCAGCGGCCAGCATCAAAACAAGTAATGCACGTGTTTTCATTCGTCGTAAAATTGGTCTTACTGTTTTTTGGGAACGATCAATTCTCCCCAGAGTCCGGGGTTCAAGTGAAAGCCTTCCGCCTCACCAGAATTCCAGCGTATTTGTTCGGTTCGGCCTTTGGCGTTTCCTTGGTCCCGTGCCACCTCCAAGAGGTAGCGGCCTTCTAATTGCCAGCCTTCACGCTTTAAGCTGGCCCAGGGGAGTTTCCAGCTAACCAGCGTAAACGCTCCTCCTTCATCCACGAGGATGTCGCGCTTGACCGGAATAAGGGCGCCCGTTCGGAAATTGACCACCTCGGGACGCTCCCCAAGGCTGAGGCCTAGGTGCACATCGGAAAAGAGAAAATTCGTTCTGGGTCGCTTACTCGTTACGGGCTGAGCGGAAAAGGCCACTTCTAAAGCATCGCCATTCCAAAGTTCCGTGCCCTGCTTGGTATTCACGAAGGGTTCGCGGTCCTCAAATCGTCCGGTGAGGATGAGGCTATCTGGGGTGCTAGCCCCCGTCACTATAGCGTCCCCCACACGAAGATTAAACAACAAGTCCCCATTGGGCGTCCATGATGCACTCACCTTCTTGCGCAAAGAACCCGCAAATGGAACAACCTCCATTTTTTGGAGCTCAAAGGTGCCATCGCCTTCAAACTGGGTGATAAATTGTTTGATATTGGAGGGGTCGCAGTCCATTTCGGTCCAGTTGAACAAGCCCATCGGCAAATCAATAACCGTCCACTGATCCGTAATAGGACCATCCACCACGTAATTGGAACTCATGCCCATCCAGGCTTGACGGCCCGAATAGTCTTCAAAACCAAAGGCCAGCGGAAGGGTTTTCAGCGATTGTGCTCCGCGCGGAAGGCGCACAACGAGACGCATAGCCGCCTCGTCCACGATGGCCGCCATATTCTTCCCACTCCATTGGTCCCAGCCAACGCCCATTCCTACCCAGTCACACCCACCACCGGGTTTGTCCCATTGAAAGGTGTAGGTTCCCTCCTCGCTGACGGCATAGGAAAAACACGAGCGCGCCTCTTTGGACACCCAGAATTCATCACCTGTCGGGCCATCTAACACCGATAAAGAAGCAAAGCCTTTGATGTTGGGATAATCATTCGCCCGATTAGGCATCTCATAAAGCCCCGTTGGAGCCAACGTACAAGAGGCCATCAAGCCGAAAATTGTCAAGGTCCAAAAATGCTTCATCAGAGCGCTAATGGGGCGTTTTCCGTAAAGGCGAGCATATCTGCGTCGCACTGGGCATAACCACTGCTTGGATTGGCCAAGAAAAGGATGGACAGGCGGTGCAATTTTTCGGGCTCATGGAGTCCATTTCCAATGGCGGCTGAGGCGGCGCCGTTCACCAAAGTGACCAGATCGCTGTATTTGAAAGACATTAATTCCCAAGCGCTTTCGGGCCGAATTTCTACCGCCCAAAGGTCTTCACTGCCTTCGCTGTAAGTTCCGTCCCCATTGTCGTCTTCGCGGAGCTGTAACAGAATGATGGCATTGTCTAAGCCTGCCATTTGACGGAAGACGCCATTAAAAAAGACCTTTTCTGCATCGTTGGAAAGCTGGAATCCGGCTCCCCCGTTCATGTTTGCTTTGGGCATCTCGTACATGCCAATGAGCCAGTCCCAAGCCACGGTCCCTCCCATTCGATAATAACTAGTGCCTTCCGCCAAAGGTGGGGCTGACTGTACGCTGAACTGCATGTTGGCACCAGTCTGGATGAACTTTGTCCAAGAAGGATTGAAACCTCCTTCAAAATCATCCAAAATAGTCGCTTCCACCACGCGTTTTCCCGTTACGGTCACCACCGCGGTTAACGTATCCGCATAGCCGGGGAAAGTGAGTTGTACATCGCATATCTCTGTTTGGAAGGTCGGGAATTGTGAAGTTTCTCCCTGCCACAGGGCATTTGTGGCATCCAGGGTGCGTGACTTACCGGTTATGCGCTTGACCGCTCCGGACGTTCGGCCCTTGATTTCCAGGATGAAGTCAGTGGAAATGGAGGTTTCTGCCGTGAAATAAACGCTTTGCCCGGAACTGAAATCCACTTGAGCAAGGGATGCCGCTAAGGCCGTTTTCACCTTGAAGGTGCCGTAGAGATCGGAAAGCGAGGGGCCGTCAGGCGTCAAATCACGCTCACAACCTGCGACGAGAAGTGCCAGCCCTAGGCTAGCTACTAAAAATTTAGAATGAAATCGCATAGAGCACGTAGAGGTTTTGGATGGAATACTGGTTGTCTAAGGTTTTCACAAAACTTCCCAACCAACCCATGGTTAAATCTGAATTTTCTGAAGCCGTATACTTCAAGGAAAGACTTGGAATTCGCTCCATATGAGAACGTTCTCCCCCTTGAATGTCGGTTACTTGGTTCTCTGCATTGCGCAGGATGTCAAAGGCAAATCCTGAATGAGCCAATTGAAGATACTCGGCATGCAACGTAAAACGCGCATCTTTTGTCAAGATAAACTCCGCGCCGAAAATCCACCATGGTAGGCTGTAACGGGTATCCGGCACATCATCCCCGACGTTGATTCTCCAAGCCCGTTGATCGCGATAACGCGCATGAAATTTTGCTCCATGTCCTATATCGACACGTTGATGCAAGGCTACGTCTATGCGCGAAAACTGGGTGAGCTTCGTCGTTCCTTGGCCACGGATTTCTTGAGCCCAAGCCGCCGAGGACACCAACCGTCCTCCCTTCCAAACATCCACCGTACTTTGGCCCTCCAAAGTCCGACGATTTTGCGTGGCTATCCCTCGAGGGTCCATAATGAGGTAGGTATTGTTATCCGAACCGAGCGAAGTGTTCCAACGGAATTTGTACAGGTTGCTCTCTCGAAAAAGATCCAGGTAGGTCCATTCCCGAATGGACTTTTCATTGCCAATTCGCGTGAATGCCGCCGGAGCCAAACCACTAATATTCGGCGTGGTTTGCGCCGCAGGACTGTAAAAGTCTGGACCTACTTCCGTGTAGGTTAGGGTATGAACACTGATGCCTTTATCCATGTGGCCTTTGAAATAACCCAGCTTCGCATGCAGCATGTAATCGGCATCCTGGTCCCCACTGAGCCATTGGGTTTGTGAACCGCCCGCCTCAAAAGAAAAGGATAGGTTTCGGTGGAGCGGAATTTGACCGCTGCCCGTAATGACCGTATTTCCATAGAGGTCCGTGGCGTTGCTACTTCCCGCAATGTCTCGGATGCTCACCACATTCACACCCGTGTAGATGGAACTGGCTGATCTATTCAGAAAGTTATTCCATTTCCAACGTGAACTTCCACCGAAGGCCCAGGATTCCGTGGCTTGGCCCCCAAAACCAGCGCGTTGTCTAAAGGCAAATAAAGACTGATCCGCGTGCTCAGGACCACGCTTAAAGCCAGTGCGAAATTCTACCGTGCCTCCTTGCTGTCGCCACGTGTTGTAACCCGTGGTAAAGGCATCATAGCCTGCAAGCGTTTGCTGCATGTGGGCCATGGCGCTGGGAAGAATTCCCGCCATCAACGGGCCGGGTCGATGAAAGGTAAAGGGAGTGAGCGCATAGTCCACATCGCCCAATGTGTAGCGAATACGATCTTGAATTAGCCCCTTGACTTGCAATTGGCGCAGGTCAAACGTCACTCCGGAGCCCCAAAAACCGCCATAATCATTGCGGACTCGAACCATGGCCAGCACTTCCGTTTGGGCGTTGGGCACCAAGCGCATTCCGAGGTCGGCCATCACATGACCACTATGGGCACGCGGCATGGTGGTGCTGTCATCCGGCATTTGGTATCGGTCAGCAAAGTATACCCCGCGGGCCTTGCCCACCAGGGAGAATTTGGGTTGATACTCTTGCGCCCATGTAGCGGTGGAGCTCAAAACCAGCAATGCGGAGAGCCAGCTACGAGAAACGAATTGAACGTTCATCATTAGAATAACAGTTTTAGTTCCAGGGTCGTTTCCGTTCCCTGGTATGTGTCTAAAAGGAAGCTTTGGTCGGTGAATCCAAACCATTTGTGCCGGAGGTAAAAGCTTACATCCTTCGTGGCCCATATGTCTGCCCCAAAACCATAGGCCCAGCCACGCTGATTCATGGGACGTCCATCTGAATTGACCATGGTTTGCAAATTCCCCAGGCTGGCGTCGGCGCTGGCCATGCCTACCAAAGTGATGTGCTGATTCCACGAAAGATAGGCCTCATTTTCGAGGGAATATTGGCGGAATAAGGCCCCAGCTGCGACATTCAGAATAGACCACTGATCATCGATGCTGTGTGCGCGCAGTAAGTGGTTGAAGATCCACACCTTGTTCCCCGTCTGAACACGGTACAAGCTCTGCGCCTCCCATTGCGCAAAATGCAAGGGCATCTCCTGAACCACCGCGAGATTGATTTTGTCGTAGGTGTTCCGGAAAATGACATTGGTCCGCGCATAGGGGCCTACTCCAGCGGGGAATTGCCAACGCCAAAAACGACTGCGGGTTAAAGCATTTACAGGATGGCCAAAGGCCAGGGTTTGGGTTCCTCCTTGCCATTCGCGCGAAGCACTGTAGCCCAAATTCAGATAAAGATTCTTGGGATGGTAGGACGCATTCAAATCCAAACCAAAACGGTTATTGGCCAGCTGGCCAAAGCCCAAAAGTGAAGCCCCTGTGGGTTGTAGCACCCCGGAGCTGCCCGCTTGTCCTGCAGGGATGCTATTGATCCCCGCCTCGGAAATGCTCGCATTGACAATCGCTCCCGCATTATTGATGGCCTTGGGGCTGATTGCATAACCGTGGGCTTGAAGCTCTAAAACAGGATTGAGCTGATAAAGGGCCCGCGTCTGGCCCGCAAAACCTTGCAGACGGCCCAAATCCACACTGCTGTACCCGCTCCAACCGGCTTCGGCATAGGTTTTCCACTTGTCGCCCTGATAATCCACCTTCCCGGTATGCATGAAGGATCCAAAAGGCTGCCGGAGCATGGAATCCTGATAAGCCTGTTGGTTCATCGTTTGCGCAGACAGCTGCCAATGTTCCCCGAGGGACTTAATGTACTGTCCGCCAAATGCGCCATTGGGGCGAAGGTCAAAACCTCCATTTTGCTCATTCTTTCCCAAGAGCAATTTCACCTGCTGTTCGCCCGGTAGGCCGAGAAGCTCAACTATCCCACCCTGGAAAGCGCGTTTTCCCCAACGCTGTTCTTGGCTAACCTGGCCCTGGGACACGTAGTTGTTGTACCGCTCAAAAGGACTTAAACCAATGGGATCCCAGGGATTTCGGTCAAAGAGCATGTAGCGGTTGTACCCAATGTACGCCCCCATAGTGAGCTCAGTCAGTTCATACCAGTGGATGCCGCCTAAACGCACCCCCATGCCTCCCCAAGGGGTCACGACCGTACTGTACAAGTTCATGCCCAAGAGCATGTTCATTTGCCCGCCAATTCTGGGCTGTTCCAAAGGCTTGTCGTAATGACCAAGAAGGGTGTCAGTCACGGGCAGGCTATACACCGGCCGAATGTTTCCTTCCAGAAATTGAAAGCCAAATAGGTCCATACCCCACGTCGCCCCCTTGCCTGCTTTGCCGCTGATATTGAGCATAAATTGAGGCAGTTGGCTATCGTCGCCGATGAAGATGTCTCGTTTGGGAAGCGGATAGCCCGTCACCGCTTCATACCCCGTTGGCAGGTAGCGGTAGTCCATGAAGTAGCGGTAGTATCCGCCTGCATTAAAGGATCGCAATCGCGCCGGCTCGACTTTGGGAAGCACGCCAAAATCCATTTCAGGAAAAGCGTGGGCTTGAAATATGTGGATCCCTTGGTAGGGAAGCGCATCCCACTGCCTCGTTTCGAGGAGCGGCAAACTATCTTGGGCATTTGCCACCAAGCCTTGCCCGGCCAAAACCGCTGCGAAGACCACTTTCAGGTAAAAAGCGTTCGGGCTCATGGTTGTTCGTTCAGGGGTATGGGCATAAACTCTAGGGCACGAGACGGACGTTCTTGAGGTCCGCGAGGCTCCACAAAGAAGGGCAAGTTTCCGTAGGCCACAAATCCCTCGGCTTCCAGGTATACAAAGATTCGATATGGACCTGGTTTTGAGGGCGTTCTGAATGCCAGGGGATTTCCGCGGTAGGTCCCCGGCTTCATGCGGCCCAGCGATTTATAGGATAAACTCGGAGGACGACTCTCCGCATCGCCTCCAGATTTAATATCCGTGCTCTCCGGAAGTATTTCATACCAAAGCTTTGCTCCTTTCACGCGATCCGCAATCATGAAGTCCACGGGGACGGCTACTTTTTCGCCTGCACGAAGTACGGGAGGAGCACCACCAATCGATACAATCGAAGCAGGAGCGGGAATTCGATCCGCTTGAGAGAAATGTCCCTGCCAGGATTGGCTAACACTCCAGAGCGTTTCGGTGGGTTTGCCTTTTTCTGTGTGCAAGCCATACCACGTAGAGGTTGTTTCTTGCTTTTGGCCCCACAAAAAAGCATAGCTCCCCAAACAAGTGCGTCGCTCTGCATAAATCTTTTCAGCATACCGCCGGCCATAACTCTCTGCTTTGCTCCCCGATGTCTGCTCAATCGGGGCACCCCAGTTCGCACGTGCTACTTCCCAATGTCCGTTGGGGCCCCATTCAGTAATCATGTAGGGACCAGTCCAGCCATAGCGTTCAATTTGACTCGGCAGTTTATCCAGGTCTCCGTAGGTATTGATCCCGTAAAAGTCCAGACTAGGGCAGCGTTCTTTGATGAGAAACACCTCGGTGGAGTCCAAGCCCGCGGTGATAGTCGTCACGGGATGGTTCGGATCCTTGCGCTGGATCATGGCGGCAATGTCCTCCACGGCATACCACACATTGGTGTTGCTGTAGTTCAGATCGACTTCATTTCCGACCGACCATGCCAGGAGGGCGGGATGGTCCTTGAGCTGATCAATGACTTGGGAAAACATTTCCAACTGGGACGCCACACGCTCCGCATTGTCATAATCAAACCCGTGGCGCTCGTGCTGCACCCACAAACCCATCATCACGGTGATGCCGTGGCGGTGTGCTTCATCCAAAATTTCTTTGGCATTGTCATGGCTCCAAGTCCGGATGCTGTTGCCCCCAAAACGAGCGACATCGGCGATGTATTCGATCCCTCCTGCGCCCCGCACATAGTAGGGTGAACCGTTGCGCATGAAGGTGTAACCGCCATCAATTGTTCGCTCTACACTTGTTGGAATAGGACCCTCTTGGCCGGCGGCATGATAGGCCGTGAACCAAAGGATTCCCATGGTGGTTAAAAGGAAACGGATGGATGCGCCGATCCAGGATGTGAGGGATTGAACCAAAGCCTTGAAAATTTTCACCAAGTTATGGTACAAAAAACAATTTCTATCCAAAATTGTCGTATTATTGTCCATAGTACTATTATTCAACAACCAAAAACCAACTCATGAAAAAAACGCTTACTCTAATGGCCATGGCTATTCTGGGAAGTGCTTTTGCACAAACCAACGTCACCTTCCAGGTTGACATGAACAACTACACGGGTAGCTTCACGACCCCCGAGGTCAACGGCACCTTTAACAACTGGTGTGGCAACTGTGCCGCGATGACCGACGCAGACGGCGATAACGTTTGGGAAGTCACAATCGCGTTGACTGCAGGCGACACTGTCGAGTACAAATTCTCCCATGATGCGTGGACTGGTCAAGAAATGAATGATCCCACCGCTCCATGCACCAACGGCAACGCTACCTACACCAACCGTGTTTTGGTTGTTCCAGCTGCCGCAACGACCCTTCCCGCAGTATGCTGGGCGTCATGCGATCCTTGTAGCTCCGCTCCTGCCACGGCAAACATCACCTTCCAAGTGGACATGCAGTTGTACACGGGAAGCTTCACCACCCCTGAGGTTAATGGAACCTTTAACGGCTGGTGTGGTAACTGTGCTGCCATGTCTGACGCCAACGGCGACAATGTTTGGGACGTGACCATCACGTTGAACGTAGGTGACACGGTTGAGTACAAGTACTCTCACGACAACTGGACCGGTCAGGAAATGAATGACCCCACGGCTCCATGTACCAACGGCAACGCGACCTACACAAACCGTGTATTGGTTGTATCGCAGTCGGACACATTGGACGTGGTTTGCTGGGCTTCTTGTAACGCCTGCTCTGGCATCGGCATGGAGGAGAACGCCGTTCTCATGACCTTGACCCCCAATCCTGCTAACAGCGTTTTGAGCATCGATTTCGTTGGAGCCCATGGCGCATACCAAATCATGAACCTCAACGGTCAGACTGTGGCTGCTGGTTCATTGGTTCGCGGCGAAAACCAAGTCATCACGGCTTCTTTGCCCAACGGCATGTACATGGTACGTGTAGCGGGTGAGCAAGGTGAAACCATTCAAAAGCTCGCTATTCGCCACTAAACGTGGTTTTGTGTTGAGAAGGAGAGCCCGTAGCGAAAGCGCGGGCTTTCCCATTCTCACCTTTTCCGTCAGCCTTCATCCCTCTTCTCCCATGCGTACATTCCTTCGATTTTCTTTCGTACTTCTGCTCACAACGAGCCTATCTGGAATCGCTTCGGCCCAAACGATCGCCCTCACTGGACAAGTGACGGATCGCTCGGATCGCAGCCCTGTACAGGCCATTGTATCCGTTTTACCGAACGGCACATCCAAGACCGGTACGGATTTTCAAGGTCGTTTTAGCCTTGAGGTTCGAATAGGTGATTCGCTTTTAGTCGAAGCTTTTGGATACGGCAGCAAACGCCTCAAGGTAACTTCTTCGCAACCCCTTGCCATTGCTTTGGCACCGAACCAAGTAGATTTGGGCGAGGTAGTCGTCACTGGCTACGGGAGTTCCACCAAAAAAGAAATGACGGGGGCGACCTCGGTGGTAAAAAGTGATGAAATCACCAAACTCAATATCCCCCGCATGGACCAAGCCCTTCAGGGTCAAGTCGCAGGGGTTGTCATCAACACCAATTCGGGATCCCCTGGTGGTTCCACCAGCATTCGCATCCGCGGATTGAGCACCTTTGGAGACAATGATCCACTGATCTTGGTGGACGGCGTTGTGTATGATTCAGAAGGATTGAACGCCTTGAATCCCAACGACATTGCTTCCATCAACGTCTTGAAGGATGGCACCGCCTCCATCTTTGGCGTTCGTGCAGCCAATGGCGTCATCCTAATTGAGACAAAAAAAGGCCAAAAAGGGGGCGCACCTGTGTTTGAATATGCTTCCTACCTCGGTGTGCAGCAAACCGCCAAGCGTTTGGGCCTACTTAATGCCCAAGAATACGCCGTCTTGAAAAACAACGCCTTCCTCAACGGCGGGCAAGACCAACCCTTTGCCAACACTGCCTTGGGTGTCGGAACCGATTGGCAGGATGCAGTCTTTCAATCCGCGATGACATCCAGTCATAGCTTGAGCGCTACCGGAAGCTCCAACCAAACCACCTACTCCATCGGAGGATCCTACTTCACCCAAGATGGTATCGTGGGTGGCGACAAGAGTAATTTTTCGCGCTACAACGGCCGTGTAAACCTCAGCACGGATATGACAAGCCGCTTGCGCCTGAATTCCGTCTTTTTATTCACCCACGAGGAGCGCAAAACCCTTCCCGAGAACGGCATTGGCTCGGTCCTTTTTAACACCATCAATGCCTACCCTACGGAACCTTTAGTGGAAGAAGATGGTCGATACAGCTATCTCGCGCTGGTGAGCGATATCATCAACCCGATCGCCCAAATGGCGAATACCTACAACCAAACGGGAGTGAATAAATTCGTTGGCAAGGAAGAGCTGGCCTGGACCGTGAACGAGTCGTTGACGTGGACAAATCGCTTCAATTACAACTATGCCTTGGTGGATGGCCGCGTGTTCTCTCCCTTGGTGTGGTACGGACCGGGCAAAGCACAGAACACGGCTGTCAATGCCGATCTGGACGCACCGATGGTCACCTTGGCCGAGGGCTTTAGCCTTGAGCGGGGGCCAAGTGTTTACCAGCACCGCGACACCTATGGAGACCTCACGTTTGAATCCTACCTCAACTACGACCGGACCTTCGGCGAAGACCACCATGTAAAAGCCACCGCAGGTACGAGCGTTTTTACCCGTCAGGGCAAAGGGCTCGGAGCGTGGGCCTTTAACATCCCCAACAATAGCTGGGACTACGCCGATATTTCCGCGAGCCAAGCGGCCGGCGGGTACTTGAATGGTGCCAGCAGCTTTTTCTTTGAAGAGCGTCTTCTGTCCGCTTTTGGCCGTGCAGAGTATGCATACAAGAGCCGCTACCTCGTCTCAGGCGTGCTGCGCCGTGACGGGAGTTCCAAATTTGGTCCCAATGCACGCTGGGGCATTTTCCCTGCCATCTCTGGTGCCTGGGTCATTTCTGACGAGCCCGCCTACCGTTGGGCTCAAACCATTGATTTTGCGAAACTGCGTGCCAGCTTTGGCGTCGCAGGCAACGACCAAATCCCCAACTTCGCCTACCGTGCTTTGCTGAATGGCGAAGGAGTCTATCCTTTTAATGATCTGCTCACTCCCGGTGTGGCCATTGGACGTGCCTCCAACCCGGACTTGAAATGGGAAACAACCCGTCAAGCCAATCTTGGCCTCGACTTGCGGATCCGTAACGCCCTGAACATCACGTTGAACGCATTTGAGAAGCGCACGAGCGACCTGCTGTTCCAACCCGAAGTTTCCGGGGTTTTAGGCACGTATAGTGCAGGCGGCTACCCTCCTTTCATCAATGCAGGCGATGTACGAAACCGCGGGGTAGAATTGGAGATGGCCTACGCCACCAAGCCCACCCGTACGGGTCAGTTTACTGCCAGCTTCAACGCCACGTACCTTCAGAACAAAGTTCTCCGCGTCCCGGATGGGGTGGACTTTATTCCCGGTGCCGGATTTGGCGTGGGCGGCAATGTGGCGACACGTTTTGAGGCGGGTTTCCCCATCGGGTACTTCCATGGGTTTGTAACGGATGGCATCTTCCAGTCTCAAGCCGAAATTGATAACAGCCCCGTTGTTCAAGCAGGAGCGCGCCCAGGCGACCTTCGCTTTGTGGATGTGAACGGGGATGGCGTCATCAACTTCAGCAATAATTCGGACAAGACCCAAATTGGATCCCCCATTCCTGACTTCACCCTAGGCTTAAACTTGAGCTACCGCTACAAAGCTTTTGATGTCAGCACCAACCTCTATGCCGCCATTGGCCAGGAGATTATCCGCAACTATGAGCGCCAGCAGCCCTATGCGAATATGTTGGACTACACCATTGGACGCTGGACTGGAAACGGCAGCAGCAATGACGTACCACGCTTAACAACTTCACTGACCCGGAACACCGTATTCTCTGATTTCTTTGTAGAAAAAGGGGATTTCTTGCGCGTCCGAAATCTCCAAATGGGTTACACCTTGTCTGAATCCTTGACAGAGCGCTTGGGTGCGCGCAAGGTTCGAATGTACCTGTCAGGGAACAACCTCTTTACCCTGACGGGCTATCAGGGCTTTGATCCAGATATAGGGAACTTCGGCGGGGTGCTCGCCGCTGGAGTCGACTACGGATTCTATCCCCAAGCTCGCACGCTCATGGTTGGTCTAACGCTTCAATTTTAAGCGATGAAAACACGTTTTATCTCTCTTTCCCTTTTGGCTCTCAGCGCTCTGGCGATGGGCAGTTGTGAAAAATTCTTGGACGTCCAACCCCGCTATGTGCAGGACGCGGAGAACTACTTTAACCAGCCTTCGGACTATGAAATGGCGCTCACGGCTGCCTACGACTTACTTCAAACGTCTTATCTCACCCAATGGATCGGTGAAATCGCATCGGACAATGCGATTGCCGGTGGGGAGAGTGTCACAGACACAGAAGGCTTGCACCAAATCGAAGCCATGACGCACAACGCAGTGAACAACGAGCTGCGCAGCATCTTCCGCTGGAACTACGCGGGCATTGCTCGGGTAAACTACATGATGGAATTCAAAGACAAAATTGACTTTGTCGGAAAGGATGCCATCCTAGGCCAAGCGCGCTTCCTACGGGCCTACTATTACTTTGAGCTGACGAAGTACTTTGGCGATGTGCCCTTAGTTATTGACGAGCGCTTGGGTGCGGATCAAGTCACCAAGTTAGACCGAAGCCCTGCAGCGGAGGTCTATGCGCAGATCGAGGCTGATTTACGCTATGCCTCGGCCACCCTGCCTTGGAGTAACCCCGAGAAAGGCCGCGTAGATAAGGGCGCATCGTTGGCCCTCCTCGGCAAGGTACAGCTCTACCAAGGCAAGCACGCCCAAGCGGCCATCACCTTGGACTCTGTGATCAACTTTGGTGGCTATGCCTTGGTCGAGAATTATGCGGACCTCTGGTTGGACGCGAATGAAAACAACAGTGAAACCGTCTTTGACATTGAGTATTCCGGTTTGGAAGGCGGCAGCTATGGCTGTTTTGTTTGCTTGGAAGGCAATGCGGCGGCAGGCTTTAATGGGATTCGCCAGTACGACGGCCCCTACTACAGCGACGGAAACAGCTACAACTTGCCCACCCAAGACCTCTACGATGCTTTTGACGTCAGTGACCTTCGACGCGATGTGACAGTCCTCGACCTCGATGCCTTTATTGCTGCGCAGCCCAATGCAAGCAGCATTAGCTATGCCATAGGCGGAGGTGGCCACACCGGGTACTACAACAACAAGTACATCAAGCGCCAAGCGGAATTGGGATTGCCCGACAACGACTTGACCTCCCCACTGAACTACAAAGTGATACGCTACGCAGATGTGCTACTGATGGCCGCTGAGGCGCATGCCCAAAATGGCAATGATGCGTCAGCATTGACCTATGTCAATGAAGTGCGCGCACGGGTGAACATGCCTGCGCTCTCCTCCGGGGGGTCTGCCTTGCTCGCAGATATTTTCCACGAACGCCGCTTGGAGCTTTCCGGCGAGGGTCTTCGCTTCTGGGACCTGGTGCGAAGTGGCCAAGCCGTGCAAGAAATTACTAATTTCCAAGCGGGAAAACATGAGCTCTTTCCCCTCCCTCAGGTTGAAATCGATCTCGCCGGTGGCAATTGGCCTCAAAATACCGGTTACTAAACGTTTTTTTAATCCATATCAACTCAAAACCAAAAACCATGAATGCACCCACTCGCATCTGGCGCCAAGGTTGGACACTCGTCGCCCTGGCCCTCCTCGTGTCTGTAGGCTGTAAAAAGGAGCCTTCCTTGGGCGACCCTCCTACCGCTGAAGACGCAGAATTTACTTTCATGCCTTCGGCTACAAATCCCAACGTAATCGAATTCACCGCCAACAATGCCACGTTGCAAGCCACTTGGGACTTCGGCAATGGCACCACTGGTGAAGGGTCCAATGCCACAAGCAGCTATCCCTTCGCTGGCACGTACACCGTCACCTTGACCGTACAGAACTCTGGCGGTAGTGCAAGCAGTTCACAAGACATTGTGATCGCTCAAGATGACCCCAGCTTAATCAATAACCCTATTTACCAATTGCTTACAGGTGGTTCTTCGAAGACCTGGGCGGTAGATTCGGTCCGTCCCGCACACATGGGTGTAGGACCCAACCCCTCGGGCGCTGCAGGCGACTACCCTGAATGGTGGGCAGCCGGTTCCAATGAAAAGGCCGGTTCTGGATTGTACAACGATCGCTACACGTTCCATTTGCAGGGCTTTGGCTTTGACCATGTAACCAATGGTGATATCTACGTCAACAGCGCCCATGCGGGCGATGCTCCTTTCACGGATACCACAGCGAGCCTCGTAGGTGATTTTACGGCTTTCACGCCCAATGTTTTGGGTGAGTCTTGGACCTTGACCGAAGGGACCGATACAACCATCACGCTCACGGGAAATGCCATGATCGGATATTGGACCGGTGTGCAGACGTACAAAATCGTTTCCATTGACACCAATGAGATTTTCCTTCGCTACACGGACAGCAAAAATGCCGATTTGGCTTGGTACATCCGTTTAGTTCCTGAAGGATTTGTCAGTGATCCTGGCCCCCAGCCCACAACGTATGCTTTGCCTATTGATTTTGAAACGGTGCAGCCCACCTTCACCACGTTTGGCAATAGTACTTACAGCATTGGTGCCAATCCGGATGCCTCGGGAGCTAACACAAGCGCTACCGTTCTGACGACCGTGCATGGCAATGAAACGTGGGCAGGCCTCTTTGTGGACCTCGATGCGCAGCTTGACTTCACTACAGCCAATCAAATCAAATTGATGGTGTGGGCCCCAGACACGGGTACCTTCCGCCTCAAGTTGGAGAACTCCGCGGCGACAAGCCAGTTTGTGGAGCAGGATCAACCTGTCACCGTCGCACAGGCTTGGACTGAGCTCACCTTTGATTTGACTGGGGCCGCGACGCTATATGACCGTGTCGTCCTATTCCCAGGATGGGGTGTTTCCAATGCGGGAACCTTCCACGTAGACAATATCAAGCAGGAATAACATTCCAAATTTTTCAATACACAGTGGGCGGGACATCCCGCCCACTTTATTTTTGACCCATGAGCAAGCTTCCCCATATCTTATTCCTTACCATGCTTCTTTCTTTGGGATGCGAAACCGAAGGCCCTTCGGCGAATGCACCCAAAAATTTGGCCTATACCATTGTGGCTTCTACTCAAACAGCTGGCTTAGTGGACATCACTGTCACCGCGGATGCGAGCAATTATTTCACACTTAAGCTGGGTCAAGACCCTGACGCGGTATTGCTCAATGAACCCAGTGGACAGTTCGCTCATCAGTTTACCCAGACGGGGGACTATCCAGTACGTATTCGTGCCCACAGCACATTTGATATTTACGTCGAAGTGTGGGATACCATCCACATCGAACTTGTGAACCAAACCCCACTGGTGCCCACCACAGGCTATAGTACACCCATGAGCTATCCAGGCTACACCTTGGTTTGGAACGATGAATTTGACTCGACGGCCTTGAGCGACGATTGGACCTTTGAAATCGGCAACGGAAATTGGGGCTGGGGGAACAATGAATTGGAATACTACCGAGCAGAAAATACCACTCTCCTCAACGGAAGTTTACTCATTACGGCCAAAGAAGAAACCTTTGGGGGCTTCCAATACACGTCGTCCCGAATGATTACGAAAGGGAAGCGCTCGTTTAAATATGGGCGCATTGACATTCGGGCGGCCTTGCCATCGGGGCAGGGTCTGTGGCCGGCACTCTGGATGCTCGGAGAAAATATCTCCACGGTAGGCTGGCCTTCTTGCGGGGAAATTGACATCATGGAAATGACAGGGGGCAGTACCCCGAACCAAGGCGATGAGCGCATCCACGGCACCGGACATTGGTCCAGCAATGGAAACCATGCCTACACCGGTGGGTCCATTGTCGTTCCCAACGGCAGTTCCTACCAGAACGAATTCCATGTCTACTCCATTATTTGGGATGCGAACTCCATCAAATGGTACCGCGATGACGTGCGTTATTACACCTTGGATATTACCGGCTCCGATAAGACGGAGTTTCACGAACCCTTCTACTTCATTTTCAATGTGGCTGTGGGGGGCATTTGGCCCGGTAGTCCCAATTCCCAAACCACTTTCCCGCAACGCATGGCGGTAGATTACATCCGCGTGTTCCAGCCTTAAGGGCGTGAGTGCATTCCTTCGCTCGCGTGTTCCAGACGGAGGCAGGATTGAAAACAAAAAACCCGCAGCGTTCGCTGCGGGTTTTTTTCTTTCGCGGTGAGGGCGGGATAACCCTCCTTCCTGGTCGGGTGATCCCGCGTGTGGAGAGGCTAAAAAGCCCATCCACAAGTTCCTATTACCCCCGGCTCTTTGCCGGTGGTTCTTTTTTATTGCCATAGGCTTACAAGAAAGTATTTCTGATGCGCCAAGGCAAAAAAAAGACCCGCCAGTTGGGCGGGTCTCCTTAGCTTGTTGACAAGCTTTCGCGGTGAGGGCGGGATTCGAACCCGCGGTACAGTTTCCCGTACGCCAGTTTAGCAAACTGGTGGTTTCAGCCTCTCACCCACCTCACCGGGTAAATACAGATAGACTGAATTAGGGCTGCGAAAATACATGAAAATTCGGCTTGGTCATAACGAATTCTGCCGCCCATGAATAAAATCAACGCTCCACCCAGAGGGCATCGACCTGTATCTTCGTGGAGTAAACACAACCCCCTTGATTCCCATGAAAGACGTCGTCATCGTTTCCGCCGTTCGTACCCCCATTGGCCGCTTCCAAGGCGCCCTGTCCTCCATCCCTGCCACCGAATTAGGCGGCAAAGCGATCCATGGCGCATTGGCTAAAATCAACCTGGACCCGAAGCTAGTTCAAGAGGTCTTCATGGGGAGTGTACTCCAAGCTAATTTGGGCCAGGCACCTGCCCGACAAGCAGCCCTCGCAGGAGGTTTGAGCCAGGACGTGCCTTGCACCACGGTGAATAAGGTCTGTGCGTCTGGCATGAAAGCCATTGCATTGGCCGCGAATGCCATTCGGGTCGGTGACGTCGACATCGCCGTAGCCGGCGGCATGGAGAACATGAGCCAAGTACCCCACTACCTGCCCAACAGCCGTGCTGGATTCAAATTTGGCGACACCCATCTGGTGGACGGCCTAACCAAAGATGGTCTGATCAATGTCTACGACCAGCAAGTGATGGGTGTATGCGCGGACCGCTGTGCCAAAGAACACGATTACAGCCGCGAAGAGCAAGATGCCTTTGCCCTGCAGTCCTACGACCGCAGCGCAGCAGCCTGGGAAGCCGGCAAATTCAGCGAAGAAGTGATTTCGATTGAAATCACGGACCGCCGCGGCACCACCACGGTGGTCGACCGCGACGAGGAATACACCAACATCCTGCGCGATAAGGTGCCTACACTCCGCCCCGCGTTTACCAAAGACGGTACGGTTACGGCGGCCAATGCCTCGACATTGAACGACGGTGCAGCGGCCCTCGTCCTCATGTCTGCCGAAAAAGCAGCGGAATTGGGACTGACACCCTTGGCCCGCATTGCCGGTACCGCAGATGCCGCCCACGAGCCTGAGTGGTTCACGACCGCCCCGGCCAAGGCCGTGCCCAAGGCCCTCGCCAAGGCAGGCTTGGAAGTTCGGGACATTGCTTATTGGGAATTGAACGAAGCCTTCTCCGTCGTCGGGTTAGTAAACATGGACCTCTTGGGCATTGATCCGGCTACCTGCAACGTGAATGGCGGCGCAGTTTCTCTAGGTCATCCCCTAGGATGCAGCGGTGCACGAATTATTGTTACTTTGCTGCACGTTCTCCAGCAAAACCAAGCGCAGTACGGCGGTGCCGGCATCTGCAACGGTGGAGGTGGGGCATCGGCCATGATTCTTGAACGATTGCATTGAGCACCCACGGCTTTTCCCTCTACAGCTTGGCACCCATGCGTGCCGAACCCAGCCACCGCGCAGAAATGGTGAACCAGGCGCTGTTTGGAGAAGCCTTTGAAATCGTGGATCGCAAGAATGAATGGACCCATATCCGCTTGGGCCACGACGGCTATATGGGTTGGGTATTGGACCGTCAAATTCAAGGCATCACCCACGAATCCTATCGACGTCTCGTGGATGAACCTCAAGCCTTGGTGAGCGATGCGGTGGATTTAATTGAGCATGATTCCCCAAGTCTCACCCGCACCGTGGTGGCCGGTTCCCCCTTGCCCTTTTACCAGCCCGCGGAACAAATACTGCAAGTCGGGTCAGAGGCCTTCTTGTTCCAGGGGCGGACGGCCCAGCGGTTGCGCACCAGGGAAGAATTGTTGCTCAATGCCTACCTCTACTCCAATGCGCCCTACCTCTGGGGTGGCCGAAGTGCTTTTGGTATTGACTGCAGTGGTTTGACGCAGATGGCCTACCGGCTGACCGGTTTCTCGCTCCTCCGTGATGCGAGCCAACAAGCCACGCAAGGCCGCACCCTTGATTTCTTAGACGAAGCCCAAGCCGGAGATTTGGTGTTCTTTGACAATGAAGCAGGCCAAATCGTGCACGTCGGCATCTATGTGCGCGAAAACCGCATTTTACATGCCAGCGGTTCAGTCCGAATGGATGGACTCGATAGCACCGGCATCTACAATGCGGAGCTCGGTAAGCACACCCACAAATTGCGCCTGATTAAGACGCATTTCTAATTATTTCTTGGGCTTTGACGCGGACGACTTGTAGTTGAGCAAGACCGTCGATACGCTGTCGCGGACAAACTCAGCGCGCTCCATTCGGCGCTTCGCGCGCAGGGCCTCTATGCGCCACACATCCCGCGAAACACTGACTTCTTTGTGACGCAGCTGCAAGCTATCGAGCTCGCGTGAAACGACCTGCAGGGTGGCCTCCGCGTTATCGAGTTGATTGGAAATCTCTTCATAGCTCTTCTGCAGCTCCTCGAGCTGTCCTTGGGTATTTCCCATGGTGCCTTGCGCCGTCAGCAAGCGTTGTTCAAAGGCCAAACTGTCCGATTGCAGGCGCACAACTTGGGTTTGGGCAAAGAGCAAATCTTTTTTCGGCACCAAACAGGCCGAAACCAAGAAAAAAACCGACAAAAGGGCCACGTAGCGCATGAGTCAAAGATAGGGGCATTCGTACCTTGTGGCCATGCCCCTTTTGGATGTTCGAAGCCCCAGTGAGTTCGCCCATGGCCATGCGCCAGGCGCTTTGTCCATGCCCCTCTTCAGCGACGACGAGCGGGCCCAAGTGGGCATTTGCTACAAGGAAAAGGGCCAAGGCGAAGCGATTCGGCTGGGACTCTCCCTAGTGGGGCCCAAGATGGCCGATCTCGTGACCCAGGCAGATCTCTACGCCGCAGAGGGTCCTCTGGAAGTCTACTGTTGGCGCGGCGGCATGCGTTCTCAATCGGTCGCGTGGCTTTTGCAGACCGCGGGCCATTCCGTAAAGCGCTGGGAGGGCGGCTATAAAGCCTACCGCGGCCGGGTATTGGAGACCTGGTGCGGCGACCACCCCTGGGTCGTGCTCAGCGGACTTACCGGCAGTGGCAAGACGGAAATCCTCCGGCATATGGCCTCGCAGGCCCAGGTGCTGGATCTGGAAGGTTTGGCCCACCATAAAGGGTCCGCTTTTGGCCACGTTGGGGAGGACGATCAGCCCACCAATGAGCAATTTGAAAACGACGGCGCCCAGTGCATTCAAGGACTCGACCCCCACCAAGCTTGGTGGATCGAGGATGAAAGCCGATCCATAGGACGCATCTGGCTTCAACACGGGTTCTTTGACCGAAAAAAGGAGGCACCGCTTATCATCGCCCAGCGCTCTCGCGAGAACCGATTGGACCACTTGGTGGCACTCTATGGACAAGCCAGCCGCGAAGACCTGGCGGCCGTTTTCCCCAAGATTGCCAAACGCCTAGGCCTCCAAAATGCCCAGTGGGCCATGGACGCTGTGTATGCAGGTGACTTGCGCAGCGCGGCGGACCTTGCGCTCCAATACTACGACCGAACCTATTCCGAAAGCATGGCCAAACGCCAGGACTACATCCTCGCCCAGGTCGATGCCACGGACTGTACTTTTGCGGAAGCCGCGGAGAAGATCCTTCGCGAGACCCAAACGACCCTACAAACATGGATTCAGCGACGCGCCCAGCCCTAACTAGCTTCAACCCAGGTTCGGGCTGTGGATGCAAGATTGCCCCCAACGCATTGCGGGAAGTCATCGGGGCGTCTGGGTTCAATCCGAATCAATCCTGGCCCACTCTGCTCTTTGGGCATGAAGCCAACGAAGATGCCGCGGTGATGGACCTCGGAAATGGAGACGTGTTGGTGCATACCACGGACTTCTTTACACCCATTGTGGACGATGCGTTTGAATTCGGGCAGATTGCCGCGGCGAATGCGATTAGTGACGTCTATGCCATGGGTGCCACCCCCGACATGGCCCTGGCCATCCTCTGCTGGCCCTTGGACAAACTTCCCGCTGCTATGGCGGGCCAGGTCCTCGCCGGCGCACGGGACACCTGCACCAAGGCAGGGATACCCCTTGCAGGCGGACACAGCATCGATGTACCGCAGCCCATTTTTGGTTTAGCGGTTACCGGCCGATGCCGTCGCGATGCCTTAAAGACCAACGGCGGCGCTCAGCCCGGCGACCTGCTCTACCTCACCAAACCCTTGGGCATTGGCATCGTAGCTACGGCCATGAAAAAAGGGCTCGCCACCGAAGCCGACCATGCTTGGGGTCTGAAGACCATGTGCGCCCTTAATGCCGTCGGCGCCAAACTTCCCGAGGGCGTCCACGCCATGACAGACGTGACCGGTTTTGGCCTAGCAGGGCATTTGCACGAGATTCTTTCGGCCTCTGGCACGAGTGCGGAGCTGGATTATGCATCGATCCCGACCTATGACAAAGTGCGCATGGCGGACCTCTATGCGTCGGGCTGCATGCCTCAAGGCACGACTAAAAACTACGTGACGTACTACAGCGATTGCGGCGCGGTAAGCGGGGAACAGCTGTTTGTGCTTTTTGACCCGCAAACGAGCGGAGGCCTATTATTGGCCGTAGCCCCCGAAGCGCAGGAAGGCGTTGAAACCCTACTGCGTCAGGAAGGCGTGCATGCCTCGCCAATTGGACGTGTTACGGAAGCTCAGGAGAAAAAAATCGTGTTCGCCTAAAAAAAGCGGTGCCCCTGAAGGCGTTATTTCACCGCGCGTACGCTCTCGCCCGATTCAAACCGGACTATATAGCTCCCCGGCATCCAGTGCATGGAGTCGACCAACGCATACCCACGACCAAAGGCCACCGCGCGGCCTTCGTATATGATTCGGCCCGTTGCGTCGTACACCCAGAGATCGGTCCTAGCATCTAGATTGCCTCCCAATCGCAAGCGTCCTTCGCTGTCGAACTGGGCCCAACGGCGCTCCAGAACTTCCGTGGGCAAACCCACACCCGAAGCATCCAACCACACTTCATAGAGTTTGGCATTGCTCGTGCTCAAGTTGTTACCATTGCTGAAAAAGATGTTTGGTGCTGTGCTCCGAATTCCACCAAGCATGTAACCAATCAAAACCGAGCTGTTGGGAGCCGATGGCAGGGCCGATTCATGCAATATGCCTTGTTGGAAGCCAGCATGGGCGGGCAAGAATTCAGCCCCCGCACCTAAGTAATCGGGAAGATCGCCAAGGTAGTATTCGGACGTGCCATTCACCGTTTCCACCATCGCGGAAACGTGCTTTGTAAACGGAACGTTTGGATCTTGAATGAGCGTTCCATCGCTCTGAACGAGGTATTCTCCAATACCGCCGAGGAAGACGGTCACCATTTCGGCGTTAGCGGAATCGTACAGGCCAAAGTGCGCGCTGTGGTACTGATTAAGCAGCTGAGAAGCCCCCGTACGCAGGGCCAAGCCATTGTCATCCACATCCACCATGTCATGCCAAGGCAAGTTGGCCGTTGGTTGAAATACCCCCGTAAAAGCCGTCAGGGTATGGTCCCCCGTTGCAGGGTTGATGCGGTGCGCCATATTGTAGTCTCGGCGGTGCATCAAGGCTGGGCTGGATACCGCAATGTAGTTGCTCACGGCGATGGAATCCCCGACCAAGCCCAGCTCAAAGTGGCTGTACCCGTCGTGGTACGTTTGGCTAAAGCCAGGGCCATGGTTGGGACCCATGGGATTGTAGCGGCCGTGAAAAT
>Ga0208437_1000074_pt1 | contig 33088 bp, 32 predicted proteins | sample ColrivemetaGS705_FD_187602 | JGI IMG/M metagenome (GOLD analysis project Ga0208437, IMG submission 187602) | Estuarine microbial communities from the Columbia River estuary - Flood tide ETM metaG S.705 (SPAdes) (version 2) | ecosystem: Environmental > Aquatic > Marine > Intertidal zone > Estuary... | reverse complement strand
AGAAACAGCAACTTCTGATTTACAAATTGCATTGGCAGAAATAAAGAACTTACCTATTTTAACAATGTTCTTTTCATTTATTTTTTACTTCTTAGGTGGTTATTTAATTTATAGTTCAATTTATGCGGCAATAGGAGCAGCTGTGGATAGCGAAACTGATACGCAACAATTTATGATGCCTGTTTTAATGCCTTTAATGATTGCTATTTATGTTGGTTTTTCTGTAATTGAAAATCCACACGGACCAATAGCTTTAGGTTTTTCATTATTTCCACTAACATCTCCAATAGTTATGTTAATGAGAATTCCATTTGGAGTGCCTTGGTGGCAAATAGCGGTTTCTATGGCATTATTATTGGTAACTTTTGTTGGTATTGTTTGGTTTGCAGCAAAAATTTATCGTGTAGGAATTTTAATGTACGGTAAAAAACCAAGCTATAAAGAACTGTACAAATGGTTAAAATATTAAAAACGATATGAAAAGTAAAATATTAATAATTGAAGATGAAGCTGCTATTCGTAGAGTTTTATCAAAAATAATTTCTGAAGAAAACGAAAACTATATTGTTGAAGAAGCCGAAGATGGCCTAATAGGTGTAGATATGATTATTAAATCGGATTACGATTTGGTTTTATGTGATATTAAAATGCCCAAAATGGATGGAGTAGAGGTTCTTGAAAGAATAAAAGTTTTGAAACCTGAAATTCCAATGGTAATGATATCAGGTCATGGTGATTTAGACACAGCTGTTAATACAATGCGTTTAGGAGCTTTTGATTATATATCAAAACCACCAGATTTAAATCGGTTATTAAATACAGTTAGAAATGCACTTGATAAAAAAGAGTTGACTGTAGAAAATAAACTTTTAAAGAAGAAAGTTAGTAAAAAATATGAAATGATAGGAGATAGTGAAGCTATATTTCATATAAAAAATATGATAGAAAAGGTTGCGCCAACTGATGCTCGTGTTTTAATAACTGGATCAAATGGAACAGGAAAAGAATTAGTTGCACATTGGTTGCACGAAAAAAGTGAACGAACTAAAGGACCAATGGTAGAAGTTAATTGTGCTGCAATTCCTTCGGAATTAATTGAAAGTGAGCTTTTTGGACATGTTAAAGGTTCTTTTACCGGTGCAAATAAAGATAGAGCCGGAAAGTTTGAAGCTGCAAATGGAGGTACAATATTCTTAGATGAAATTGGAGATATGAGTTTATCAGCTCAAGCTAAAGTCTTAAGAGCACTTCAAGAAAATAAAATATCAAGGGTTGGTAGTGATAGAGATATTAAAGTAGATGTTAGAGTAATTGCTGCTACTAATAAAGATTTACAGAAAGAAATTACAGAAGGAAAGTTTAGGGAAGATTTATACCACAGATTGGCTGTAATTTTAATCAATGTTCCAACCTTAAATGAAAGAAGAGATGATATTCCTCTTTTAATTGAATTTTTTGCTGAACAGATTGCTCAAGAACAAGGAACTGGGATAAAATCATTCTCAAAATCCGCTACTAAATTATTGCAAGATTATGACTGGACTGGAAATATTCGTGAACTGAGGAATGTTGTAGAACGTTTAATTATTTTGGGAGAAAAAGAAGTATCTGAAAATGATGTAAAACTTTTTGCAAGTAAATAATATACAATAGAAGTTTATTATGTGTAAATATTTACTATAAATAAATTTTATACTTCTATAAAAAAAGAGGATTGAATGTGTGCATTACACTTTTCAATCCTCTTTATATTTGCAGTAAATAAAAAATTAATAATTTTAAAAATATCAATAATATGGCAACATTAGTAGGTAAAAAATTTCCAGATTTGAATGTAGACGCAATGAATGAAATGGGTGACACATTCAAATTAAATATATTAGAAGAGGCATTAAATAACAAAAAGAAAGTATTGTTATTTTGGTACCCGAAAGATTTTACGTTTGTATGTCCAACGGAATTACATGCATTTCAAGAAGCATTAGGAGAGTTTGAAAAAAGAAATACTATTGTAATTGGAGCCTCTTGTGATACCGCTGAGGTTCATTTTGCTTGGTTAAATACAACTAAAGATAATGGAGGTATTGAAGGTGTTACATACCCAATTTTAGCTGATAGTAATCGTAATTTATCAAGCAGATTAGGAATTTTAGATATTTTTAATGAAACTTATGATGAAGCAACTGGAACTGTGCAAGTTGAAGGAGATAATGTTACTTACAGAGCAACTTATTTAATTGATGAAGAAGGGACAGTATTCCATGAAGGAATTAATCATATGCCGTTAGGAAGAAATGTAAAAGAGTTTATGCGTTTAATTGATGCTTATACACACGTTCAAGAAAAAGGAGAAGTTTGTCCTGCAAATTGGGAAGAAGGAAAAGATGCAATGCAAGCAAATAGAGCCGGAACTGCAGAATATTTAGCATCTCATTAAACAAAATAACTATGTTTCAAGAATTAACAGAAGATAATTTAGACCAAATAGTTGGAGAAAATAGAACAGTAATTGTTCAATATGCTGCATCTTGGTGTGGAAATTGTAGAATAATGAAGCCTAAATTTAAAAAATTGGCTTTAGAAAATGAAACTGCTATTTTTGTAATTGCAGATGCAGAAAAGTTTCCAGAATCTAGAAAATTGGCAACAGTAGATAATTTACCAACTTTTGCAACTTTTAAAGACGGAACTTTTGTAAATCAGGTACAAACAAATAAGTTTGAAATTTTAAAAGATTTAGTAGATGAAGTTACCAGTAATTAAGCATTTAACAAATTTTATTGAAGAAAATGATCAAGATTACCTTATAGAAACTATAGAAACTCTTGAAGCATTAACAGAAGTTTCTTCGTTAAAAGATGAAGAGTTAGATGTAATTGGTGAATTAATTTCTAATATGTATGGAGCTTTGGAAGTTGATAAAATGATAAAGGAAGGAATGCCACAAAAAGAAGCTTTAAATACTTTTATGAAAAGAGTTTTAGGATCAATAGATTCTTAAAAAAATATACTACTATTAAAATCAATACTAATTAAAATAAAAAATCCCGGCTTAAGTCGGGATTTTTTTTATATTCATTTTTATATATTTATCAAAAATAATAATATGAGTAGCTTTAAAGTAACAAATAAAATAAATTTAAAAGAAATACCAACATTAGTAAGCGATAAAAAAGCAACTAAAAAGCTAAAAAAGAACAAAAAAGTATTAAGTAAATTGCAAGATAAAATGTATGCTGAAGGTAAATATTCGGTATTAATTTGTTTGCAAGGTATGGATACTTCTGGTAAGGATAGTTTAATAAGAGAGGTTTTTAAGGATGTAAATGCTCAGGGAATTGAAGTTACAAGTTTTAAAGTACCATCACATAAAGAAAAACAACATGACTATTTGTGGCGTCATTATATTGCCTTACCTGAAAGAGGGAAAATAGGAATTTTTAATAGAACCCATTATGAAAATGTGTTAGTAACTCGTCTTCATCCAGAGTATATTGTTGCTGAAAATATTCCAGCAGCAACCAGCGTAGATGTTTTAGACAATGCTTTTTTTGATAATAGAATGGAAGAAATTAACAATTTTGAAAAACATATTGTAAATAATGGAACTATTGTTTTAAAATTCTTTTTGCACATATCTAATGTTGAACAAAAAAACAGGTTATTAAGACGACTTAGGTTAAAAGAAAAAAATTGGAAATTTGAACCAGGCGATTTAAAAGAACGTAAACTTTGGGATGAATATCAATGGTGTTATCAAGAATTATTAAATAAAACAAGCACAAACTTTGCTCCTTGGTATATAATTCCGGCCGATGACAAAAGTACTTCACGCTTATTAGTTGCTGAAGCTATTGTTGAAGAATTATCTAAGTACGGATTTAAAGTGCCTGAATTGCCACAAAAATACAAAGCTGAAATAAGTAATTATAAAAAACAATTAGGTAGTGAGTAAATTTTGTAAAGTTTAAAATGTAAGCCTTATAAATTAATAGTTGTTTTTAATTTTTTACAATATAATAAATTGTTAAAAACTTTAATAAAACTGCTAGTTGTATTTATAAATCCTAAATTTCAAATTGTATCTTTACTTTTTAAAAAAATTACTAAAAATACCATGAATTTAAATTTAACAAAGCCAATTGTTTTTTTCGATTTAGAAACAACAGGAATTAACATAGCAAATGATAGAATTGTTGAAATTTCCATTTTAAAAATATACCCAAATGGAACAGAGGAGAGTAAAACTTGGCTAGTAAATCCAGTTATTGAAATACCAAAAGAAGCTTCTGACATTCATGGTATTACAAATGAAAAAGTGTTGAATGAGCCTACTTTTAATGAGTTAGCATCTCAAATAAGCATCATGATTGAAGGATGTGATTTAGCAGGATTTAACTCTAATCGTTTTGATATTCCATTATTGGCTGAAGAAATGTTACGTGCAAAAGTTAATTTTGATATGAATGATAGAAATTCAATTGATGTTCAAGTTATTTTTCATAAAAAAGAAGAAAGAACTTTAAGTGCTGGATATAAATTTTATTGCGATAAAGATTTAAAAAATGCCCATTCTGCAGAAGCTGACACTCGTGCAACTTATGAAATTTTGAAAGCTCAACTGGATAAATATGATGATATTGAAAATGACGTTAAGTTTTTAGATAATTATTCAACCCATATTAAAAGAGCAGATTTTGCTGGTTTTATTTTATTTGATGAAGAAGGAGATGAAATGTTTTCATTTGGAAAGTATAAAGGAGAAAAAGCAGTTGAAGTATTAAAAAAGGATAAAGGTTATTTTTCATGGATTCAAAATGCAGACTTTCCATTGTACACTAAAAAAGTGTTAGGTGAAATTAAAGATAGGATGCATTCAAAATCACCTAAAAGTACCTTAGAAGATTTAAAAAATAAGTTTAATCAAAAATTATAAAATGTTAGTTAATTTTGAAAGTTTAGATGATTCTTCAAGAATTTGGGTTTTTCAATCCAATAGAGAATTTTTAGCGAATGAACTGGAAGTAATTAAGGTAAAACTTGAAAGTTTTATTGAAAATTGGATGCGTCATGGTGAGGATTTAAAGGCTTCATATTTAGTGAAATACAATCAATTTATTGTTTTAGCTGTTGATGAGAAATACAATGGAGTTTCAGGGTGTTCAATAGATGCTTCTGTAAACTTAATGAAGCAATTTGAAAGGGAATTTGGAGTGGATTTAACAAACAAATTAAACATATCGTTTAAAGATGGTAACGAGATAAACGTGGTTAGTTTAGCCGATTTTCAAAAATTTGCGAAAGAAGAAAAAATCACTTTCAAAACTATTGTTTTTAATAATATGGTAGCCACAAAAGCAGATTTTAAAGCTAAATGGGAAGTTGAAGCTAAAGACAGTTGGCATACTAAATTTTTAACTGTAAAAGAGGCTTAAATTTTTGGCTCTATTTTTGATTATTTTCCTTAATTATAATTTATAAACCCTTTCATTTTATTCTGAATGATAAAAAAAATAGTATTTGTTTTTTTAATTTTGAGTTTTTGGTCTTCAAAAGCTCAAGACTTGGATCCTTTAAAGGATTCCAATGAGTTTGCTCAAAAAAAATGGGTAGATTCAATGTTTAGTACTATGACTATTGATCAAAAAATTGGCCAATTGTTTATGGTTCAGGCATATTCTAATTTAGATGAAAAACATAGCATTGGAATAGATAGTTTAATAGAAAAGTATCATATTGGTGGGCTTATTTTTATGCAAGGAACACCCATTAAACAAGCTGAATTAACAAATAGATACCAGTCGAAAGCTAAAACACCTTTACTTATTGGTTTTGATGGAGAATGGGGATTAGATATGCGTTTAAAAAACACGTATCGTTTTCCTTGGAATATGACTTTAGGGGCTATAAGAAATAATAAATTAATAGAAGATTTTGGTATTCAATTAGGTAAACATTGTAAAAGGTTAGGAATTCAAATGAATTTTGCGCCAGTGGTTGATGTAAATACCAACCCTGAAAATCCTATAATTGGAAATAGATCTTTTGGAGAAAGCAGGGAAAACGTTACTGAAAAATCAATTTCTTTTATAAAAGGAATGCAAAGCCAAAAAATATTATCAAGTGCAAAGCATTTTCCAGGACATGGAGATACATCAACAGATTCTCATAAAACATTACCTGTATTGGAATATGAGTTTGAGAGATTAGACTCTATTGAATTATATCCGTATAAAGAATTGATTCAGAATAGTTTAACAAGTGTAATGGTTGCTCACTTAAGTGTAAAAGCTTTGGAGCCAAACAGCCAATTACCAACTTCATTATCTTATAATGTAATTTCAAATTTGTTAAAAAAAGAATTAAAATTTAATGGTTTAATTTTAACAGACGCCTTAAATATGAAAGGAGCTGCGGATTATGCAGAGCCTGGAGATATTGATTTAGCTGCATTGTTAGCTGGGAATGATATTTTATTAATTCCTGAAAATGTACCTTCATCTGTTTTAAAAATTAAAAGTGCATTAGAAAATAAAATTATTACTGAAGAAAGAATAAATTATTCAGTTGAAAAAATATTAAAAGCTAAATATTGGGCAGGTTTAAATAAGTCAAAATTAGTTGAAATTGAAAACTTACAAAATGATTTAAATGCAATTGAAGATGAATTATTACATAGATCTTTGGTTGAAAATTCTATATCATTACTAATAAATGAAAACAATATATTTCCAATTCAAAATTTAGAGAAAAAGAATATTGCATATGTAAAATTTGGAGATGATGATGGAAGTTCATTTGTGAATATGTTGAAAAATTATACAAATGTTGATGTTATTTCAAGCGAAAATTTAGATGATTTAATAACCCAATTAGCGCCATATAATTTGGTTATTATTGGTTACCATAAATCCAACTTAAATCCATGGAAAGATTATAAATTCTTAGATAAAGACCTTGTTTGGATTCAGGAAATAGCGAGGTTGAAAAAAGTTATTATTGATGTTTTTGCTAGCCCTTACAGTTTATTAGATATAAAAACTTTTCAAAATATTGAAGGGTTGGTTGTTTCATATCAAAATAGCATTTTAGCACAAGAAATATCAGGGCAAATGATATTTGGAGCTTTAGAAACTAAAGGCAAGTTGCCTGTATCAATAAAGAATAATTTTGCCGAAGGTCACGGATTAATTTCAACTTCATTAAAAAGACTAGCATACTCAATTCCAGAAGAAATGGGAATGAGTAGTTTGAAATTAAAAAAAATAGATTCTATGGCGTCAATTATTTTAAAGGAAAAAATGGCTCCAGGAATGCAAATTTTAGTTGCGAGAAAAGGAACTGTGATTTATAATAAAAGTTTTGGTAAACATTCAGATAATGAATCTGTTAAGGTTGAAAATAATCACCTATATGATGTAGCATCAATGACTAAAATATTAGCCACTTTACCATTAATTATGGAGTTGGAAGAAGAAGGAGAATTTAAAATAGAAAGTACTTTAGCAAGCTTATTGCCTAAATTAAAAAAAACCAATAAGGGTAAATTAACAGTAAAAGAGGTATTGTCCCATTATGGAAGATTACAAGCTTGGATTCCTTTTTATTTAAAAACGTTAGATAGTACTAAGCATCCATCTGAAGAGTACTATAGGACAGAAATTTCAAGGAAATTTAATTTAAAAGTTTCAAATAATTTATATTTAAGAAGTGATTATAAAGATTCAATTATTGATATAATTGCAAAAACTGATTTATTAGATAAACAACAATATAAATACAGTGATTTGTCTTATTTTTTGTTTAAAGATTATTTAGAAAAATACTACCGTAAGAATTTAAACGATTTAACTCAATCTCATTTTTACAAATCTATTGGAGCTAACAGAACAACGTATTTACCAATTGAAAAATTTGATTTGAATGAAATTGTTCCTACTGAAAAAGATGAATATTATAGGTATGAATTAGTACATGGATATGTTCATGATATGGGAGCGGCAATGCAAGGTGGAATTGGTGGTCATGCTGGTTTGTTTGCAAATGCTAACGATGTTGCTAAATTAATGCAAATGTATCTTCAAAAAGGTTATTACGGGGGAAAACGATATTTTCAACCATCAACTATTGACACTTTTAATCACCGCTATTTTGAAGATAAAAAAGTTAGAAAAGGTCTTGGTTTTGACAAACCCCAATTAGTGGAAGCAGAAAAAGCTACATGTAGCTGTGTTTCAGATAAAAGTTTTGGTCATAGTGGTTTTACAGGAACTTATACTTGGGCCGATCCTGAATCTGAAATTGTGTATGTATTTTTATCAAATAGAGTTTATCCAACTGCTGAAAATAGAGGTTTAGTAAATGAGAATATTAGAACTCAAATTCAGCAATATATTCAAGATGCAATTATTAACTAACTCTCATTGTTTTAGTTGAAATTATTCCTAATATAATACAAGTTGATACATATAATAAAGCATAATTTAAGTTGAAAAATACATAAATTATGAATGATTGTATTAAATAAAAAAGAGGAAAAATTGTTGTAATTAAAGCAAAACGGAAAGTGTTTGTAAAAATTTTATCTTTAATTTTTGGCTTTAAATAATACCAAATTAATAATGGAAAAACACTATTTAATTTTGCTAAAAAGTGTAAAGGCTGAAACCAATTTATAGAATCTTTACGAAAAGGTAAAGTTTGATTATTTATGGTTTCAACTATTTTATTTGCCTTTATAGGATTCAAATAATCTACTTTTACAGCCTCTAATTTTGATAAAATTTCATCGTAATTTTTAGTATCTTCAATATGTAATGTTAATTCTTCTAAAGAGTTTTTTACTTCTTTTATAATATCTTTAAAAGTATAATCAGGGTTCTCTATATTAAAAAAATCATTTGCTCTTATTGGTGCACCGTAGTAAATTGATGTGCTGCAAGGGTATTCTAAATGTTTATCATAGTTAATGCCAACTGGTACAATTTGAATTTCTAAATCTGGATATTTTTGAAGTGTACCTAATATAATTCTTGCAAATCCTTTCTTTAAAGGGATAATTCTTCTTAATAAATGGTGCTCACCTTCAGCAAAAATTTCAACAGCTTTTTCATTTTTTAAAAATTCAAAACATTGTTCAAAAACCTGAATGTTTTTTAGCATACTTTGTTTTCCATCTCTAAGTCTGTAAACAGGAATCATATTTAAAGATCGCAATAATTTATTCGCTAACTTGTTTTTAAATGCACTTGCACGTGTTAAAAAATGAATGTTTCTGTTGTTGGTAGTTGGAATTAAGATAGCATCAATTAGTGCATTTTGGTGATTTCCTACAAATAGGACAGCTCCTTTTTTTGGTATGTTTTCTTTTCCAAAAACCGTAATTTTTTTCAAAGTAAAAAAAAGTCCTATTTTCACATAAAACCTTATAATTTTATACCAGCTATTTTCCAAAGTTCTAATTTTTAGTTTTTTGTTTTGCCCAATAACTTGCTAAAATAAGACCTGAAAAAATATCCCAAATTGCCCAAAATGCAACTAGTAAAGCCATTCCTCCTAAACCGTGGAAAAAACTAAAAATTAATAATAACCCAAGTCCAGAATTTTGAATACCTGTTTCAATTGATAATGTTTTTTGATCTTTATAAGAGAGTCTCATTGCTTTTGCAAAGTAAAAACCTAATAATAAAGCTAATAAGTTATGAGCAATTACTAATATTAAAACATAGTGTATATAATTTATGAAAATATTGAAATTATCATAAAATGCTATTACAATAAAAAGCATAAATATAATTAGAGATATTGGCTTCAGTATTTTCGATAATTTAGCAGATAGTTCAGGTTTATATTTTCTAACCAGCATACCTAAAATTAAAGGAATCCCTAAAATTAAAGTTACTAGTTTTACCAATTCCATTGGGTCAAGTTCAATTGTTTGAAGAATTTCAGCAGTTGGTGCATACATATTCCCCCAAAAACTTAAGTTAAAAGGGGTCATAACTAAGGAAACTAAAGTGGCAAAAGCTGTTAAGCTAACAGACAAGGCTGCATTTCCTTTAGCCATTTGTGTCATAAAATTTGAAATATTTCCTCCTGGACAAGCAGCAACCATCAGCATGCCTAATGCAATACTAGGCATAGGATTTACTAATTTTATAAAAATAAAGGTAACAAGTGGTAATAAAATAAATTGAGAAATAATACCTGTAAATAATATTTTAGGATTTTGAAAAAGCCTTTTAAAGTCATCTATAGTAATTCCTAAAGCTACCCCAAACATTATTATTGCAAGAGTTATATTAAGAACCCAAAGTCCTTCAGTATCAAAGTTGATTTGGAGTGAGTCTAAATTTTCAACCATATTAATTTTTAAAAGCGTATTCAATAATATTTGCACCCATTTTCAAAGCTTTTAGTCGAATTTCATAAGGATCATTATGTATTTCTTCATCTTCCCAGCCATCGCTTAAATCTGTCTCATAATCGTAAAAACAAATTAATCTACCTTCATAAAACAAACCAAATCCTTGTGCTGCTTTATTATCGTGTTCATGAATTTTTGGTGCACCTTTTTCAAAATTATATGTTTGATGAAAAATGGGATGGTTATATGGTAATTCTTGAAATTCTAATGTAGGGAATATTTTTTTAATTTCTCTTCTAATAAATTTATCTAGTCCATAATTATCAGAAATATGTAAAAAACCTCCTGAAGTAAGATAGTTTTTTATGTTTTCAGCATCATCTTCAGAAAAATAAACATTTCCATGGCCAGTCATAAAAACTATTGGGTAATTGAAAAGGTCACTGCTATTTATGGCAACAGATTCGGGATTTTCTTTGATGGATGTGTTTATTGTGCTATTGCAAAATTTAATTAAATTAGGTAAAGCAGTAGGATTTGCATACCAATCACCACCACCATTATATTTTAGAACAGCTATTTGTTGAGCTGAAATTGAGCTAAATGTTAACATACAAATTGCTCCAAAAAATATTTTTTTTAAAAACTTCATTTGTTTACTCATTTACAAAAGCTACACTGTGAGCAGCTACTATTCCAGCAGTTTCAGTTCTTAATCTGCTATTTCCCAAAGATACAGGAATAAACGAATGTTCCAAACTTTGCTTAATTTCTTTGGATGAAAAGTCTCCTTCAGGTCCAATAAGAATAGTAATTTTGGTAAAAGGTTTTAATTCAGTTTTTAATGACTTTTTTGAAGTTTCTTCACAATGTGCAATGAATAATTCTCCTTCAAAAGGGTTTTTAATAAACTCATTAAAATGAATTGGTTCATTTAATTTTGGATAATGAAATTTTAGAGATTGTTTTGCTGCTGAATGAATTATTTTTTCCATTCTGTCGGTTTTTAAAATTTTTCTTTCAGAATGTTCGCAAATAATTGGTGTAATTTCATCAATACCAATTTCAGTTGCTTTTTCTAAAAACCATTCAAATCTGTCGTTTAATTTAGTTGGAGCAATTGCAATATGAAGGTAGTATTCCCATGGTTTTTGCTTTGTTTCTGTTGAAATTATTTTAATCAAACACCTTTTCTCATTTGCAACTAATATTTCAGAAGTGAATAAATCACCTAAACCATTCGTAATTAAAATTATACCACCTTCTTTTTTTCGAAGAACTTTCACAATATGTCTGCTTTCTGTTTTATCGAAAGTGTATTGTTGTGTGGATTTTGAAATTTCAGGAGTATAAAATAATTGCATTTATAGATCTTTTTTAAAAGTACAACGTTTTTTGTGTGTTATTGGATTGAAGTTTTTCCAAACGGCAGCAATTGCTTTATTACTTGCTAATTCAGGAGTTCTTATACAATTTATGATGCCTCTTTTTTCAAAAGATTTTTGATATTCTAAAAATATAAGTGCGTGAATTCCTTTGTTTTGATAATCTGGATGAACACCAATTAAATAGAAAATAGCATCTTTACTTTGTTTTTTTGCTTTTAGTAAATGAAAAATTCCGAAAGGAAATAATTTCCCTTTTGCTTTTTGTAATGCTTCAGAAAATGAAGGCATTGTAATTGCGAAAGCAATCATATTATCATTTTTATCAACTACAAACTTTATATATTCAGGGTTTATAAATGAAATGTATTTTTTCTTAAAATAGGCTATTTCAATATCAGAAATTGGAACAAAGGAAGGTAATGAGGCATAACTTTTATTAAACAAATCAAACATTTTGTCTACATAAGGCATAATGTTTTTTGTTTTTGTAAAATTAAGAGGTGTTAATTCATAACGATTTTGCAAAATAGCTCCAATTCTTTCAATAGGTTCTCTAATTACATTTTTAAAAGGAAACTTATTTTCTAAATATTCTTTTTCAATTTCAAATCCAAATTTTAAAAAATGATCTTTATAATAAGGAAAATTGTACCAAGTAATCATAGTTCCAATATGATCAAAACCTTCAGTTAAAACTCCTACTTTGTCTAAATTAGAAAACCCAACAGGACCTTCCATAAAGTCTAAATTGTGTTGTTTTCCAATTTCTTCAACTTTATTTAAAAGTGCTTTTGAAACTTCAAAATCCTCAATAAAATCGAACCAACCAAAACGCATTTTTTTTAGTTTTTGTTCGTTTAGTTCGGTATAATTAATTATTGCAGCAACTCTGCCAACAATTTCATTGTTTTTTATAGCAACAAAAAAACGCGCTTCTGCGTGTTTAAAAACTGGATTTATATCTTTATTGAAAGATTCTAATTCATCATTAATAATTGGTGGAACCCAGTATTTATTATTTTTATATAATTTAAAAGGAAATTTAACAAATTGTTTCATTTCCTTTTTTGAAATCATTTCTTGTATGGTAATCATAAAAATTAATTCTTTTTAAATAATCTAGAAAAGATGTTGCCTCTTTTTTTCTTTTTTTTGTAAAGTTGATTTAATGGTGAATTTTTGTTTAACAATTCATCAGAGTGTCTATCCAATCTCCATGCTATTCCAATTGATGAATATAGAAAGGAATAATCTTCAAAAAAGTTTGTTCTTACAGAAGCATCAATTTGTAAATTATTAGAAAATAGATAAGCGGCTCCAGTTCCAAAATGGAATTCATTGTCATTTTTTTTAAAAATTCCTTGATTTTCAATAAAATATGACCATTTTTCATTCAATGCATAAGTCATAGTAATTATATATGAATAATTATGATCATCGGAAGTAATTTTATCTGCAATTAGATTTGTTAAGACAACTAATCTGTCAGAAAAATCATTTTGTAATAAAACAGCTCCTTTAAAACTAATACCATCACCTTTATAATCTTTGCCTAAAAAATTGGTATGAACCCCAGCAAAAACTCCAACTGAAGGAATCAATCTATTTTTATCAAAAGCCATTCTTCGTTTCCAACTTCTTATTTCTTTAGATTTATCAGTAAATTCTTGTTGGTACACTAAATATTTTGCGCCTAGTGTAAGTTCACTTATTCCATAAATATGATAGTTTGTACCGAAAGGGTTTTTAATTTCATCGTTTTGGTAAGCAATTTTAGCATCAAATTCTAATTTTTCTAAAAACTTACCATATCTAAAAAATAATTCACCGCCAACAGTTGTTGGTTTTGCTAATATTGATTCATTATTGCTATTCCTATAAAACAAACCAGTTTCAAACTGAAACACATCAGTTCCTATACTATATGGACTTTCAGAAAAACCAGGACGTTTAGAATTAATAATTTCAGTATATTGAGCACTAACTATTTGGAAGTTAGAGATTACAATAAATAATAAAATAAATCTTTTCATAATCGTTTGCTATTTGTGTGTAAATATAAGATTTTATATAATTAAACGTTTTCATAACTCTCAAATTGTTATTTTTGGAAATTATTAATATTTTATGAAATGGGATTGTTAAGAACTATAGCAATTATACTAATTGTGTACTATGTGTTTAAATTTATTAGCAAATATATTTTGCCATTATTTGTGCAGAAAATTGTAAAAGATGTTCAAAAAAAATATAATGAACAACAACAAAATCAACATGAAAATACAACTGGTAAAGTAGGTGAAACTGTAATTGCCAAAAAACCAGTAGAGCCTAAAAGCAATAAGGATGTGGGTGATTATGTTGATTATGAAGAGGTAAAAGATTAATTATGAAGAATAATTTTAAGAAATTCACTCCATATTTCATTGCATTATTAACCTTTGTTTTAATTTCTGTAGCCTATTTTTCACCTGTATTAGAAGGTAAAAAGATTTTCCAAAATGATATCAAACATTTTATTGGAATGGCCAAAGAGGTTAATGATTTTAGAGCCGAAAATAATGCTGAACCCTATTGGACAAATGCCGCATTTAGTGGTATGCCAACTTATAATTTAAGTACAAAATATTCAAATAATTTTGTTAAAATTTTAGATGATGCGTTACGGTTTTTGCCAAGGCCTGCAGATTATTTGTTTTTGTATTTATTAAGTTTTTTTATTCTATTAACTGTTTTAAAAGTAGAATGGAAACTAGCTATTTTAGGAGCTTTAGCCTTTGGATTTTCAACATATTACATTATAATTTTAGGAGTTGGCCATAATACAAAAGCACATGCTATTGCTTATATGCCAATGGTTTTAGCTGGGGTTTTGTTAGCCCTTCAACGAAATTTCCTTTGGGGTTTTGTGTTAACAGCAATTGCAATGGCTTTAGAAGTAAATGCAGGACATCCTCAAATGACTTATTATTTATTGTTTACAGTACTTATTTTGGGTATTGTTTATAGTATTGATGCATTAAAAGAAAAACAATTACCTGCTTTTTTCAAAAGTATTGCAGTACTAATTGTAGCAGTTATATTGGCAGTTGGTGTAAATGCACCAAGTTTGTTAGCTACAAAAGAGTATGTAAATTATAGTACACGTGGTAAAAGTGAATTAACAATTAAGCCAGATGGGACTGAAAAAGAATTGGTAAAAGGACTTTCTAAAGATTATATAACTGAATATAGTTATGGAATTTCAGAAACGTTTAATTTGTTTATTCCGCGTTTTATGGGTGGTGGAAACTATGAAAACGTTGGGTTAGATTCTAATATTTATCAATTTTTAAAAGACAAGACAGATCCACGTCAAGCAAAAGAATTTGCGCAATATGCGCCTTTGTACTGGGGGAAACAACCAATTGTTGAAGCGCCTGCTTATATTGGGGCTATCTTAATCTTTTTGTTTGTAATAGCTCTCTTTTTAGTGAAAGGAAAATTGAAAAACTGGTTAGTTGGAGCTGTTATTTTTTCAATTTTATTAAGCTGGGGTAAAAACTTTGAAATTGTTACAAATCTATTTATAGATTATGTGCCTATGTACAACAAATTCCGAGCAGTTTCATCTATTCAAGTAATAGCTGAATTAGCAATTCCGTTATTAGCAATTTTAGGTTTAAAAGAATGGTTTTCTAAGAAAATCTCTTCTGAAGTGAAATTTGATGCATTAAAAAAATCCATTTACATTGTTGGAGGATTGGCATTAATTTTTACATTATTTGGAACAAGTTTATTTGCTTTTGAAGGATTGCGAGATGAAAGTTATGATAATTTACTGGCAGGTTTATTAGATGCTATTATTGCTGATAGAAAAGCAGTTTTCTTTTCAGATAGTTTAAGAACATTGATTTTTGTTGTTTTATCTGGTGGAGTATTATGGTTAGTACTTAAAGAAAAAATAAAACAAAATGTTGCAATTATTGCTTTAGCAGTTTTAATATTGGTTGATTTAATTTCAGTTGATAAGAGATATGTAAATAACGAAGATTTTTTAAATGCACGTGAAATTGACAAACCTTTTGTTGCTTCTGAAATTGATAAAGAGATATTAAAAGATACTTCTCATTATAGAGTTGCAAATTTTGCTGTAGATCCTATGAATGATGGAAGTACTTCTTATTTTCATAACTCTATTGGTGGTTATCATGCAGCAAAATTAGGAAGATATCAAGAATTGTTTGATTTTCAAATTTCAAAAAATAATATTGAAGTGTTAAATATGTTAAACACAAAGTATTTTATTTTTGAAGATGGTAATCAGCGACTAACAGCTCAACAAAATCAAAGTAATAATGGAAATGCTTGGTTTGTAAATTCAATTAAAATTGCAAAAAATGCAAATGAAGAAATTACAAGTTTAGATAGTTTAAAAACTAAAAATGAAGCTGTAATTGATGCTAAATTAATTTCAGATAATTTTGTAACTGAGTATGCAAATGATTCTACAGCAACCATAGAATTAATAAAGTATAAGGATAATGAATTAACGTATGAAGTTAATTCATCATCAAATAGGTTTACAGTATTTTCTGAAATTTACTACAAAGATGGATGGAATGCATATATAGATGGAAATTTAACACCTCATTTAAGGGTTAATTATGTGTTAAGAGGAATGGAAATTCCAAAGGGAAAACATACAGTTGAATTTAAATTTGAGCCTACAATCATTAAAAAGGGAAATACAATTGCATTACTGTCCTATGCATTTTTACTAATTATTCCAATTGGATGGTTTTTTATAGAAAAAAAGAAGAAAAATGTATAAAAAAATACCATCTAAACGTTATAAGCATACACTTGAGTTTTTGCAAGAAGTATTACCTGCACCAGCAACAGTTTTAGATTTAGGAGTGAGAAATCCTTTTTCTGAAGTTATGGAACAAAACGGATATACAGTGATTAATACAACAGGTGAAGATTTAGATGAGTTTTATGAAATTGTAAAAAATGATACAATAGACGCTGTTACTGCATTTGAAATTTTTGAGCATTTATTGTCGCCTTATGAAGTTTTAAAAGCAATTAATTCTAAAAAATTAATAGCTACAATTCCATTAAATTTATGGTTTGCTAAAGCTTATAGAAGTAAAACTGATATGAGAGACAGGCATTATCATGAATTTGAAGATTGGCAATTTGATTGGCTAATTGAAAAAGCTGGTTGGACCATTAAAAGAAATCAAAAATGGACAAGCCCTATTAATAAAATAGGAATTAGACCAATTTTAAGAAAATTTACACCTCGTTATTACGCAATTTACGCTGAAAAATAAATAGTATGCGCATTGGAATGATTTTAGACAAAACATTTCCACCTGATCCAAGAGTGGCAAATGAAGCTGTTTCATTGATAGAAAAAGGGCATGAAGTATTTCTATTTTGTTTAAAATATAATGATGAGCTAGAAACTGAAACTATAAAAGGGATTCAGGTGAGACGTTATAAATCCAATAAATTTATTTATAAATCATCGGCGTTAGCTTACACAATTCCTGTTTATTCTAAATTATTGGTTCAAAAAATTGAACATTTTTTAGTTGAAAATAATATAGAAGTTATTCATATTCATGATATTCAAATTGCTGAAACTGCATTTAAGTCAAACAAAAAATTACAATTAAAAACAGTATTAGACTTGCATGAAAATAGACCTGAAATAATGAAATTTTATCCGCATTTGCAGAAGTTTCCTGGGAAGTTCATGATTTCTTCAACCAAGTGGAAATCCAAAGAAGAGGAATTTATAAAAAAAACAGATGCTGTTGTAGTTGTTACTGAAGAGTCTAAAAATGAAATTGTTAGTAGAGTAGGGAAATTAGAAAAAAATATTTTTGTTGTACCAAATACTGTTCATAAATCATATTATAATAAGGCGAAAATTCAACAAAAAATTATTGAAAAATATAAAAACAACTTTGTTTTTTTATATGTTGGAGATACCGGAATTAGACGTGGCTTACAAACTGCAATTGAAGCTATTTCAGTTTTAAAAGATAAAATTCCAACGGTTAAATTGGTTATTGTTGGTAGTAATTCATCTGATATTTTTCTAAAACAGCAAGTTGAAGATTTAAATATTCAAAAGTATGTTGATTTTGAAGGTTGGCAAAATGAAAATTTATTCCCTTCTTATATTATGGCTAGTTCAATTTGTATTTCACCATTGCACAGAAATTTGCACCATGATACTACATATGCAAACAAAATATTTCAATATATGAGTTTTGCAAAACCATTATTAGTAAGTGATGCAACTTCTCAAAAAAATATTGTTGAAAAAGCTCAGGCTGGTTTAGTGCATAAAGCTGAGAATGTTGAAGATTTTATTGAAAAAGCTTTAGAATTATATCATGTACAAGTTGCAAGTGTTAAATTTGGTGAGAATGGAAAAGCTTTTATTGAGAATGATTTTTATTGGGAAAAAACATCAGGAAAATTAATTGAACTTTATGCAAACTTAAATCTATGAAAAAAGCACTAATAATAACTTATTATTGGCCGCCAGCAGGTGGCTCAGGAGTGCAGCGTTGGTTGAAATTTGTAAAATATTTTCGAGATTTTAATATAGAACCAGTTGTATATACTGTTGATAATCCAGACTATCCTATTGTAGATATCTCTCTCAAAAATGATATTCCGAAGGATATTGAAATACTAAAACAACCAATTTGGGAGCCTAATAATTTGCTTTCTTTTTTCGGGAAAAAGAAAAATGAAAGTGCTGGGTTTTTAAATCCGAATCCAAATTTTATTGGGAAAATAGCACAATATATTCGTGCAAATTATTTTATTCCTGATGCTCGAAAATTTTGGGTAAAACCTTCCGTTAATTATTTGAAAAAGTATTTGTTAAAGAATAATATAGATGTAATTATTACAACTGGTCCACCACACAGTATACATTTAATTGGATTGCAATTAAAACAGCAATTAGGTATAAAGTGGATTTCTGATTTTAGAGATCCTTGGGCTGAAATTGATTATTTTCATCAGTTGCCTTTATCTAAAAAATCTATTCAAAAACATTATGATTTAGAGCAGCAAGTGTTAAAATTTTCAGATGCTGTTATTGTTGTTGGGAAAACTATGAAAGATAATTATGAAAAGTTTCAAAAAAATATTTTTGTAGTAACCAATGGTTTTGATGGAGAAGTTACACAAGAAGTAAAATTAGATTCGAAATTTACAATTACACATATTGGATTGATGAATGCAGATAGAAATCCAAAAATTTTGTGGGAAGTACTTTCAGAAATAAAAGAAGAAAACAGTGAATTTTCGTCAGATTTCCAATTAAAATTAATTGGAAAAGTTGATACTTCTGTGAAAAATGATATTCTAAATTATGGGCTTTCTAATAATATTCAATTAATAGATTATGTGCCACATAAAGAGGTTGTTGAATATCAAAAAAAATCACAGATTTTATTGTTAATTGTAAATAATGTACCAAGTGCAAAAGGGATAATAACAGGAAAAATATTTGAATATTTAATGGCTAAGCGGCCAATTTTAGCGATTGCACCAAAAAATGGCGATTTGGCAGAAATTTTAAATAATTCAAAAGCTGGTACTGTTGTTGAATTTAATGATAAAAATGCCTTTAAAAAAAGTATATTACAGTTGTATTCACATTTTAAAGATGGAGAATTAATGGTAAATTCTAACAATCTAAATCAGTACCACAGAAAAGAATTAACAAAAAAAGTTTCTGAAATAATAGTTGAAATAACGGCATGAAAAAAATTGTAACCATTTTAGGCGCTCGTCCGCAATTTGTAAAAGCAGCAGTTTTAAGTAGAGTAATTTTAAAACATCAAGAAATTGAAGAAATTATTGTGCATACTGGGCAACATTATGATGCCAATATGAGTGATATTTTTTTCACTGAAATGGAAATTCCAAAACCAAAATATAACTTAGCTATTAATGGCTTAAGTCACGGAGCTATGACTGGGCAAATGTTGCTAAAAATTGAGGGAGTTTTAGTTGTAGAAAAACCTGATTTAGTTGTTGTTTTTGGTGATACAAATTCTACTTTGGCAGGAGCTTTAGCAGCCAAAAAACTGCATATAAAAGTGGTTCATATTGAAGCAGGTTTACGTTCGTTTAATATAAAAATGCCTGAGGAAATTAATAGAATTTTAACCGACAGAATTTCAGATTTATTATTATGTCCAACTGATATTGCTATTGATAATTTAGTAAATGAAGGTTTTGAAAATATGCCTCCAAAAATTGTTAAAAGTGGAGATATAATGAAAGATGCTGTTGAATATTATAGCAAATTTTCAGAAGAAAAATCTACAATAATTCCCAAGTTAAAATTAGAAAAGGATAAATTTGTTTTAGCAACAATTCATCGTCAGGAAAACACAGATGATTTAGCTAATTTAAAATCTATTTTTGCGGGTTTAGAGACTATTAGTAAAGATAAAATTGTTATTTTGCCTTTGCATCCAAGAACAGAAGCTATTTTAAAAAAACATAATTTAAACTTCAATATAAAAATAATTAATCCGGTTGGTTATTTTGATATGTTAGAGTTGTTAAAGAATTGTAACTTGGTTGTTACAGATAGTGGTGGATTGCAAAAAGAAGCATTTTTTAATAAAAAACATTGCATTATTACAAGAGATGAAACGGAATGGTTAGAGTTAGTTTCTAATGGATTTGCTAAAATTGTAGGAGCAAATACAATAAAAATGATAGAAGCTTATACTAATTTTCAAAAATCGACTCGTAACTTTGATATCAATTTATATGGCAATAATGTTGGTGAACATATATACAACGAAATTATGAAAATAGTATAATGGGAATTGTTTTAAAACAATCGTTTATAAATACAATCATTCTTTTTCTAGGTTTTGGAATAGGAGGTGTAAATGTATTATTTTTGTATACACATTTTTTACATGAAGACTATTTTGGTTTAATCACTTTTTTACTTTCTGCTGCAAATATTCTTTTACCGTTGTTGGTTTTTGGAATGCAAAATACAATTATAAAGTATTATTCATCCTATAAAACAAAAGTTGAAAGGGATAATTTTTTAACCACAACGCTGCTATTACCCCTTGTAATTATTATTCCATTTGCACTTTTGGGCACTTTAATTTACGAAAATATTGCTAATTGGATTTCAGAAGAAAACCCAATTATTAAAAATTACACCTATTTAATTTTTATTGTAGCCGTATTTATGGGCTATTTTGAAGTTTTTTATTCATGGACAAAAGTTCATTTAAAATCAGTTTTTGGAAATTTCATCAAAGAATTATTGCCAAGGATTTGCACATCATTATTGTTAGTAGCAGTATTTCTTAAGTGGTTAACAAATGATCAATTCATTTATGGTGTTGTAGCTGTTTATGGATTAAGTACTTTAATTATGATGTTGTACGCCTTTTATATTTACAAACCTACTTTAAAGTTCTCAGTACCTACAAATATTAAAGAACTGTTGTCATTTTCATTTTATATTATAGTTGCAGGATCAGCTGGAGGAATATTATTAGAGATTGATAAATTTATGATTCCACAAATGGAGCAAATTGCTCAGGTAGCCTATTATTCTGTAGGAATTTATATAGCAAGTGTTATTGCTATTCCAACCCGTGCAATGCAGCAAATTACAAGTCCTATTACTGCGAAAGATATGAATGATGATAATTATGTTGAAGTAGAAAAAATGTATCAACAAACATCTTTAAATTTATTAGTAGTTGGTGGTTTATTTTTTCTATTAATTAATTTAAATATTTATGATATGTATGAATTAATTAATAAACCTCAATTTACAAAAGGAATTTGGGTGGTTTTCATTATTTCTATTTCTAAATTAATTGAATTAGCTTTGGGAACAGGAAATGCTATTTTAGTAAATTCAATATATTATAAAATATTTTTCTACTTGTCTATTGCAATGGCTATAACTGTTGTTTTATTGAACAAATGGTTAATTTCGTTAATTGGAATTGATGGTGCTGCTTTAGCAACTCTTATTGTAATGTTTATGTATGTTGCAGTAAAAGTTTTTTATATAAAATTAAAATTTGAAATTCAACCGTTTAGTTTAAAAACCGTAAAAGTTTTGTTGGTTATAACAATTGTTTATATAGCTTTTTATTTTTTAAATTTTAATTTGTATCCTATTTTTAGTATTTTAATAAAAAGTGTTTTAATTATATTAATATATAGTATTTTAATAAAGATATTTGAAATATCAAAGGAGCTTAATGAGTTGTTTTCTAAGTACTTTAAAGCATAAAAAAACCATCAATATAGTATCAATGGTTTTTTATTTTAAAAATCAAGATTTAACTTAACTTTCAGCAGTATTATTTATTCTAAATTCATTTCAAAAGTACAATTATTTAAACTACTGAATTGTAATTAAAGTTACTGTTTGAACCTATTTTAGTGATATATTTAACTTTATATTTTTAAATTTTATAATGGAGTATATTTTACATTTATTTTATGGAGTTATTATGGCTTATTTTGGATTAATTTCTCCAGGAATGTTAAATATGACTGCTTTAAAGATTAGAATAAATAACGGGACTTCAGATAGTTTGAAGTTTGCATTTGGTGCGGCTTTGGTTGTTTTTATTCAAGTAGGAATTGCACTTTATTTTGCTAATTTTTTTAATAGAAATCCACATATTATAAATGTTTTAAAAGTTATTGGTGTAGTTGTCTTTTTTTTACTTTCAATATTTTTTTATAAACTTTCAAGAAAGGAATTAAAACCTAATTCAACCAACACTAAAGGAAATTATTTTTTAAGAGGAATTGGAATGTCTTCAATTAACATGTTGGCAATTCCTTTTTATCTAGGAATAAGTATTTTTTTAGCTGCTGAAAATAAAATAAAAATAGAACATCCATTTATTTTACTGTTTATTTTTGGAGCTGCTTTAGGTTCTTTTTTACTTTTTTGTTCTTACATAATTTTTGCAAAAGTTATAAGTAAAAAGGTTGCATTTATAGCTAAAAATATAAATCTTATTTTGAGTTTGTTATTTCTTGGGTTGGGAATCTTAACCTTGTTTAAGGTATTACATTAATTTTATTTTATATTTACAATTCATAAAACTTGTTGCCATAATATGATTGAAGCTATTGAAAAAAATCTATGTAGAGGGATTCAACTTTTACAGTACATTTCTGATGAAGAATACAGTAATACAACAATAGCTCCTTACTATTCAAGTATTGGAAGTCACATGAGGCATATATTGGATGTATTTGATTGTGTTTTTGAAGGCTTAGAATCTGGTAACATCAATTTAATTGAAAGAAAAAGAAATGAATTGGCTGAAAATTTCACTTCACATGGAATAAATTATTTCAACGAAACTATTGAAAAATTGAAACTGTTAGATACAGACAATTTTAATAGAATTGTAAATGTTACTGATGATTTAGGGTTGGGTATAATTTCTGCAAATTATACTTTAGCAGCTATTTTAATTCAGGCACATAGTCACGCAATTCATCATTTTGCAAGTGTTGGTCTTATAATTTCTCAATTGAGTATTGAATTACCAGATGATGATTTTGGTTTTAACCCAACTACACCAAAATTAAAAAAAGTTAATTAGAATTTAATTTGGCAATTTCTTTCAAATATTTTTTATAGCTAAAATAGGTATTGCAAAAGTATTTAAGATTTGTATAAGCACCTAAGCCTAACTTTTTATTAGTTGTTCCTATTTTATAAATTAGATACCAATGTTTTTTAATGCTTTTTAACGCATCAAAATAGGAGCCTTTAGTTGCATCGTAAATATGAGTTGGTTCAGCAATAATGCCATTAATTTCCAATATTTTGAAATTTTCACCATTTAATAACTCTTCAAAAGAATTGTATTTTATATCAATACGTCCGTAATACCAACCGTCAATTTTATAGTTTAATGAATTTAAAACACTTAATAATTTGTTGTTTATTAAATGATTACCATTTATGAATTGAGTTCCTTTGGAATGATTTCCAATTATATTAAGTATAATTTCTTCATCTTTAGGTACTATTAAATGTAATTTATCTTTATTAATTTCTAAAACTAATGATTCATAATTTTGAGCTCTGCTATCCTCTTTTATTAATTTTTCTAAAGTTGAAATTCCATCTCCTTTTACAGTTAAATACTTTTTCAATGTTAGAGAAGTAATTACTCCACTTTTTTCAGAAGGAAGTCTATAAAAAAAAATGCCACATTCATTTTTAAAACCTATATATTCTTGTATAATTAAATTTATTGAATTGTATTTATTTAAATAGGAATATAATTCTTTTTCATTTTGAATTCTCTTAACCAACAAGCCTCTAAAACCTATATCTGGTTTAATAATAAGCGGATAATTAATTTTTTCGGAACTCAATTGATTTTTGATAAAACCAAAATTTTGATTTTTGGAAATAAATAAACTTTTTGGTTTACAAAAATTTGGGAGTAATTCTATTGTTTTAAATTTAGATTCTAACCCGTTACCTGAACCTTCAATTCCTGGGTTTACCGCAGAAAAAAAACCAAAACTTCTGGATTTAAGTGCTAAATAAAAAGCATAAGGTAATAGCGGAATATAAAACATTGAAGCAGGCCAATATTCCCAGTTTTTTATCTTAAAAAAAATCATTTCTTTTTATCAAATAAGGCATCTAAAATAATGCGAATCCCTAAAAATCCTAATACTATTGCACCGATAGCCATCAATATTCCCAAAATTAACCATATATAATTGTGTTGTAGTTTAATGGCTTTATATCCAATAGTAATTATTATAGGTGAAAAAAGTAATAACGGAAGCGCTGCCAATTCATATTTTATTCCCTTAACAAGTTCTTTTTTATTGGTTCCCATTATTGTATTTTTGAATGGCAATTCTAACATTTTTATGCTCCATTAATAATTTATTTGCAATTTCTTCGGAAATATTTAATTCCTCCATTAACATTTTTGTTCCTCTGTCAACTAATTTATTATTTGACAGTTGCATATCAACCATTTTGTTTCCTTTCACTTTTCCAAGCTGAATCATAACACTTGTTGAAATCATATTTAGAACCAATTTTTGTGCAGTTCCAGCTTTCATTCTTGAGCTTCCTGTAACAAATTCTGGGCCAACAACAACTTCAATAGGATGTTTTGAAACTTTAGATAGTGGGCTATTTTCATTACAAGTAATGCATCCAGTTACTATATTATTTTCATTACATTTTTGCAAGCCACTAATAACATAAGGTGTTGTGCCTGATGCTGCAATTCCAATAACAGTATCAGTATTATTTATATTATAAGTTAATAAATCTTCCCAGCATTGAGTAGTTGAATCTTCAGCAAATTCAACTGCTTTCCTAATTGCAGTATCTCCTCCGGCAATAATTCCTATAACTAAGTTATGAGGAACGCCAAAAGTTGGTGGGCATTCAGAAGCATCTAAAATTCCTAATCTTCCACTTGTTCCTGCTCCAACATAAAATAGCCTCCCGCCATTTTTCATTCTTTCAACAATAGCACTTACAATTTTTTCTATGGAAGGAATTACCTTTTCAACAGCTAAGGGAATTGTTTTGTCTTCGGAATTAATGTTTTTCAAAAGTTCATTCACATTCATTTTTTCTAAATGATTGTATTTTGAAGCTTGTTCGGTTGTTTTTGTAAAACTCATAATTCAAAAATATAAAAAAGCTTCAACTTAATATGAGAAATTGAAGCTTTTAATTTTGTATTAAAAAACATCTATTTATATAGTGTCTATAATAGCATTTAATGTTTTACTTGGTCTCATTGCCTGAGTTGTTAAAGCATCATTTAGTGCATAATAACCACCTATGTTAACTGGCTTACCCTGAGCGTTGTTAAGCTCATTAATAATTGTAGCTTCATTTTCTTTTAAAACAGCAGCAATTTTTGTGAATTGGTTTTTTAGCTCAATATCTTTGTTTTGACTAGCCAAAGCCTCTGCCCAATATAAAGCTAAATAAAAATGACTTCCTCTATTGTCTAATTCACCAACTTTACGAGAAGGAGACTTTCTATTATCTAAAAAAGTATCAGTTGCTTCATCAAGTGTCTCTGCTAAAACTAGCGCTTTCGGATTGTTGTAATTTTCTCCTAAATGTTCTAAAGAAACTGCCAAAGCTAAAAATTCACCTAAAGAGTCCCAACGTAAATGACCTTCTTCAGTAAATTGATCTACGTGTTTTGGGGCTGAACCTCCGGCACCTGTTTCAAACATGCCACCGCCGTTCATTAAAGGAACAATTGAAAGCATTTTCGCACTGGTTCCTAATTCTAAAATAGGGAATAAATCTGTTAAAAAGTCTCTTAAAACATTTCCAGTAACTGAAATAGTGTCCAATCCTTTTTTAAGCCTATCTAATGTAAATAAAGTTGCATTATAAGGAGACATAATTTGAATATTCAAACCAGTTGTGTCATAATCTGGCAAATAAAGATTTATTTTTTTTATAATTTCAGCATCATGAGCTCTCTCTTTATTTAACCAAAATACAGTAGAAGTTTGGGTAGCTTTGGCTCTATTTACAGCCAATTTAATCCAATCTTGTATAGGTGCATCTTTTACCTGGCACATTCTCCAAATATCACCATCTTCAACAGCATGTTCAAATAAAATAGTTCCATCTTCATGAACAACTTGTACTTTCCCATTTCCTGAAATTTCGAATGTTTTATCATGAGAGCCATATTCCTCAGCTTTTTGAGCCATTAAACCTACATTTGGTACAGTTCCCATTGTTGTAGGATCAAAAGCACCATTTTCTTTACAAAAATCTATAGTTGCTTGATAAATTGATGCATAACTACTATCTGGTATTACTGCTTTTGTATCTTGAGGTTTTCCTTCGGAATTCCACATTTGACCAGATGTACGAATCATTGCAGGCATAGAAGCATCAATAATAACATCACTAGGCACGTGTAAATTTGTAATTCCCTTATCGGAATTTACCATTGCAACTGATGGACCATTTTTAAAACAAGCTTTGATATCAGCTTCGATTGCTGCTTTTTGATCTTTAGGAAGTAAATCAATTTTTGTAAGTAAATCTCCAAAACCATTTTTAACATCAACACCTACATTTTTTAAAGTTTCACTGTGCTTATCAAATACACTTTTAAAGAAAGTAACAACAGCATGACCAAAAATTATTGGATCTGAAACTTTCATCATTGTAGCTTTTAAATGCAAAGAAAATAATACATTTTTAGCTTTAGCATCTTTAATTTGTTTGTCTAGGAATGAAATCAAAGCTTTCTTACTCATCACTGAAGCATCAATGATTTCACCTTTTAATAACGGTGTTTTTTCTTTTAAAACTGTAATTTTATTATTTTCATTTACAAACTGAATTATTGTATTTCCTGCAGTATCAATTGTTAATGATTTTTCATTTGAATAAAAATCACCTGAACTCATTGTAGCCACATGTGTTTTAGAGTCTGAAGACCAAGCTCCCATTGAATGAGGATTCTTTTTAGCATAATTTTTTACCGCTCTAGGAGCTCTTCTGTCAGAGTTTCCTTCACGAAGTACCGGGTTTACAGCTGACCCCTTTACTTTATTGTATTTATTTTGAATTTCTTGTTCTTCAGCATTTTTAGGATTGCTAGGATATTTTGGAAGATTGTACCCAAGCGCTTGTAACTCCTCAATAGCTTCTTTTAATTGAGGAACAGATGCAGATATGTTAGGTAGTTTAATAATATTTGCTTCAGGTGTTTTAGCTAATTCACCTAATTCAGTTAAAGTATCGGTTACTTTTTGATTAGCCTCTAGGTTGTCTGAAAACACAGCTAAAATCCTGTGAGCTAAAGAAATGTCTTTAGAAACAATTTCAATATTTGAAGATTTAGTAAAAGATTCAACAATTGGTAAAAATGAATAAGTAGCTAAAGCAGGAGCTTCGTCAGTTTTTGTATAAATAATTTTAGGTGTTGTATTCATGATATTTTTTGTATGTTTTGAAGCTTTAATAATCAGTTATTACAGAAAACTAAGCATCATTTTTTAAGTTTATATTAAAGTTGCGCAAATGTACTATTTTTTCATAAAATAACTACTCCGAAATCGTTATAAATAAGGTTTAAGTAATTTTAATTACATAAAAATAAGGAAGTAAAATTGAAGGAATAATAATATTATAAAATAGCAAAAGCCATAATATTGATTTCTCAGTATTATGGCTTTTTGCTGGATTACTTTTTTTAATAAGTTTTCAGTAATTTAATTTTAATTGTATTTGTTATTCTTTTGCAAGTATAACACAATTACTAATTTGCTTCTTCTTGTTGTTTCTTACAAATCAACTTCTTATTAAACTAGTTTTTCCTTTTAAAATAACATCTAAAATTTTGTTGCAATAATTAAATTACTTATTTTAAAATATTATTTTAAAAATTGCTTTTAAAACCGTGTAACCATCTATTCATGCTAAATACTTGGCACATTACCTTTAAGTGAGGTTTTAAAAACGATGTTCAAGAACATTTAATTTAACGAATGTTATTTAAACTTTAAAAAGTTACATTCTAAAGTTGTAGCACAACATTGCATTGTTAAATCTTATGTAAAATAAATATCTAAATTGTAAATTTCCAAATTTATAATTGGTTAATTTTCAACAAGATGTGAACCGGAGTTATTAACAATTGTTAATAACAAAAAGCCCGTTTTGAGAATCAAAACGGGCTTTGTAAATTTTTGTAAAATAAAACTATCTTCTTCTTTCTTGAATTCTAGCTTTTTTACCTGTTAATTCTCTAAAGTAGAAGATACGCGCTCTACGAACTCTACCTTGTTTATTAACTTCAATTTTTTGAATTGCAGGTAAATTTATTGGAAAAATACGTTCAACACCAACAGTTCCGGACATTTTTCTAATTGTAAATGTTTCAGAAGCTCCAGTTCCTCTTCTTTGTATAACTGTACCTTTAAAAAACTGAGTACGCGTTTTTTCACCCTCTTTAATTTCATAGTATACAGTAATTGTATCTCCTGATTGAAATTGAGGCATTTCTTTTTTAGTTACAAATTCGTCCTGTACAAACTTTACTAAATTTTCCATTTCTATATTTTTATAAACGTTTTTCAATAACCAACATTCACGATTTTCGTCAGAGGTTAATTTTGAGTGTGCAAATTTAATAAAAAAGATTAGTCTTCCAACAAATCTGGTCTTATTTTTTTAGTTCTTTCAAAAGATTGTTCATTTCGCCAATCATCAATTTTAGGAAAGTTGCCTGATAATAGTATTTCAGGAACTTTAAGTCCTTGGTATTCAGATGGTCTCGTGTAAACAGGTGGTGATAATAAATTGTCTTGAAAACTATCAGTTAAGGCTGATGTTTCATCGCCTAAAACCCCTGGAATTAATCTAATAATAGTATCGCATAAAACTGCTGCACCCAATTCACCACCACTTAAAACATAATCGCCAATTGAAATTTCTTTTGTTATAAATAAATCTCTAACACGCTGATCTACACCTTTATAATGTCCGCAAAGAATAATAATGTTTTCTTTTAAAGAAAGTGTGTTTGCAGTTTGTTGATTTAAAGTTAGCGCATCTGGAGTCATATAAATGACTTCATCATAGTTTCTTTCTGCTTTCAGCTTTGAAATACATTTATCAATTGGCTCTATCATTAAAACCATTCCTGCGCCTCCACCAAATTGATAATCATCTATTTTTCCGTAATCATTTAATGCGTAGGTTCTTAAGTCATGAAAATGAACTTCAACTAAATTTTTGTCAATAGCACGTTTTATTATTGAAAATTCAAACGGGCTTTTAATTAATTCTGGTGAAACAGTAATGATATCAATTCGCATGCTGCAAATGTAAATCTTTTAATTTGAAAGTTGAAAATGAAAAGTTGAAAATGATAATTAAACCAAAGTTGCTTTTATCATTCTGTCAACATCATAAAAATCCTTCTTCAAAATACAGTTTTTAAAACCTTTTTGCTCTAATAAATGTGTTATTTTATCTCCTAAATATTGATTGATTTCAAAAAATAAACTGCCATTTTTTGTTAAATTGTTAATAGCTAAATCAGCAATTTTATTGTAAAATATTAAAGGATCATTATCTTTTACAAAAAGGGCTAAATGTGGCTCATTATCAACAACGTTTTTTTGCATTAATTCTTTTTCTAACTCTCTAATGTAAGGCGGATTACTTACTATTATATCATACTTTTCTTGTAGAATCTCAATATCTAATATATTTGCTTCTACAAAATTGATTGTTACGTTGTTTTTTATGGCATTTTCTTTTGCAACTTCTAGTGCTTCACTGGAGACATCAACTGCATAAATCTGTGCTTTTGGGAAAAATTTAGCTAATGAAATAGCTATACAACCACTGCCAGTTCCAAAATCTAAAATTTTTAATTCCGTTTCATTTTTATAATCATTTACAATCCAATTTACCAATTCTTCGGTTTCTGGGCGTGGAATTAAAACGCTGTTATTTACTTTAAATGTAATTCCATAAAACTCTGTTTCACCAATAATATATTGAATTGGAACCTGTTTTTTTAATTCTTCCAAAGCATTTTGAAGGAAATTTAAATCATTTTTATTTATTGTAAATTCTGTTTGAAGTGCTACTTCAATTCTAGTTAAATTCAACTTGAATTTTGTTAATAAATTAAAAAAAGATTGTATTTCAGTTTCTGGAAAGAGAGCTGAAAGTTCTGTAAAAAATTGTTTTTTAAAATGTTGAAGTTTCATTATAATTTTTTAAGCATCCATAAATTGCATGAATAATGACCAGTATCTCCCATTGGAGCATCTAAATCTTTAAATCCAGCTTTTCTATATAATTTTCTGGCATCTTGCATATATGGTAAGGTTTCTAAATAGCATTGTTCAAAACCAAATTCTCTTGCTTTTTGTAAACAAATATCCATCATTTTACTTCCTAAACCAATTCCTCTGGCTTCAGATAAAAAATACATTTTTTGTAATTCACAAACATTACCAGCATAGTTATCTAGTTGTTTGATTCCTGCTCCTCCAAAAATTTCTCCATTTTTTTCAACTACAAAATATATTGCTTTTTCAAAAGAATATGCTTCAAACAATGTGTCTAAAATTTTATCAGCATATGCAGTTCCAATTTTTGGCACTCCAAATTCAATTAAAACTGTTCTAATTGTTGTTGCTATTTTAGAATTATCTTTAGGTTTAATTTCTCTAATTAGAAAGTTGTTGAGAGTCATTTTAAAGTGCTATTTTTACGATGTGAATATACACGAAAAATATATAAATCGCTGCATTCAATTGGCAAAAAATGGTTTGGGAACTACGTACCCAAATCCAATGGTTGGTAGTGTAATTGTTGTAAATGATAAAATAATTGGGGAAGGTTGGCATAAAAAAGCAGGAGAACCACATGCTGAAGTAAATGCAATTAATTCAGTCTCAGATAAAAGTCTTTTAAAAAAAGCTACTATTTATGTTAGTTTGGAGCCTTGTTCTCATTTTGGAAAAACACCACCTTGTGCAAATTTAATTGCTGAAAGTGGCATTAAAAAAGTAGTAATTGGTATAATTGATAGTAATAGTAAAGTTAGTGGAAAAGGTGTGCAACATTTGATTGATAATGATTGTGATGTTATTGTTGGTGTTTTGGAAAATGAATGCTTCAATTTGAATAAACGTTTTTTTATTTTTCATACAAAGAAAAGACCTTTTATACTTTTGAAATGGGCAGAAGCTAGAGATGGTTTTATTGATAAAATAAGGACAGAAACTTCTGAAAAATCACCAACTTGGATTTCAAACATTTATTCTCAACAATTTGTTCATAAAATGAGAGCTGAAGAACAGGCTATTTTGGTGGGAACAACTACTGCTTTAAATGATAACCCAAGTTTAACAGTTAGAAATTGGAGTGGAGAAAATCCAATTCGGATAGTTTTAGATAGGAAAGCTAAATTATCAATAGATTATAATTTGATGGATGATTGCGTTAAAACTATTGTTTTTTCTGAGGTAAAAAACAGCAATGATTCTTCTCAAAATATAATTTTTGAAACAATAGATTTCAGTAAAAATGTTCCAGAACAAATTTGTAAGGTTTTATATAACTATGAAATTCAATCTGTAATTATAGAAGGAGGGAAGCAAACTTTACAAAGTTTTATTGACTCAAATTTATGGGATGAAGCTTTTGTTTTTGTTGGTGATATTGAATTTAGAGCAGGATTGAAATCTCCTGAATTGAAAAAAGTACCAGATGAAATTAAAAACATTTCAAATGATACTTTAAAAATTTATAGAAATAGTTAATTATTAGCTTTTTTCAAACATTTCAATTTTTTTTTCTCCGTTTGATTTTTTATAGCCTCTAAACATTCCAGTTGAATTAAAATCCCAATAAACATCACCATTTTTGTCTAATAAAATCATTCCGCCTTCACCTCCTAATGGGCCAATTTGATTGAAAAGAACTTCATTTAATGCTTCTGAAGGAGTAAAACCTTTATATTTAATTAAACTAGAAACTTCATGTGCAGCAACAGTTCTTATAAAATATTCACCTGTTCCTGTAGCTGAAATTCCACAAGTTAAATTATTGGCATACGTTCCAGCTCCAATAATTGGAACATCACCAATTCTACCATATTTTTTGTTGGTCATTCCGCCAGTTGAAGTTCCAGCAGCAATATTTCCATTTTTATCTATAGCAACAGCACCAACGGTTCCAAATTTGTGATCATCAATTAATTCATTATTAATTAAAAAAGCAGTATGATCTAATTTGGTTTTTTCTTTTCCCTGAAGTTCTTTTAGCTGATTCATTCTTTTTTCAGTAAAAAAGTACGAACTATCTACCATCTCAATACCATATTTAGCGGCTAAAATTTCAGCTCCTTTTCCAGATAGTAACACGTGAGAAGAGCTATCCATTACAATTCGGGCTGCTAAAATCGGATTTTTTATATGATTAATACCGGCAATTGCACCAGCATTTAATGTTTTTCCATCCATAATGGCGGCATCCATTTCTTGGTTTCCTTCGCTATTATAAACAGCACCTTTTCCAGCATTAAAAAGCGGTGAGTCTTCCATAACATTAATCGCTGCTTGAACGGCATCTAAAGAAATTCCTCCTTTTTCTAAAATATTGTAACCAGCCTTCAAAGCTTCTTCAAGTTTAAGTTTATAGGCTTCTTGTTGTTCTTCTGTAAAATATTCTTTTTTAATTCCTCCAGCTCCACCATGTATAACAATG
>Ga0208437_1000062_pt1 | contig 36103 bp, 59 predicted proteins | sample ColrivemetaGS705_FD_187602 | JGI IMG/M metagenome (GOLD analysis project Ga0208437, IMG submission 187602) | Estuarine microbial communities from the Columbia River estuary - Flood tide ETM metaG S.705 (SPAdes) (version 2) | ecosystem: Environmental > Aquatic > Marine > Intertidal zone > Estuary... | reverse complement strand
TTTGCAATGCTCTGCCATCTGTTGCACCAGCAATGAAATCACCAACAGTTATGTCAAATCCATCAAATCTAAATGGAGTACGTGTTAAATGTGAACCATGATTCACCTGTGTGACACCCATTGTTATTTGCCAACGATATGCCTTAGCGTTACTTGCACCTGACCACCAATTATCACCTAGGCCATCATCGTGTGGCCAAGATGCAATGTTACTAGCACTTATTACAGTACAAGATATAACTTTTGCTGGAACATTTAAATCTATCGCACTGGTCTTATAATTAATCATTTTAATTATTCCTTAAATAAGTTATTATATCATTGACACCACAATCCATGCATGTGTATCTGTTCCGAAACTTCTTCCAGCGCCAGTGTCAGCCTCTCTTAATACTAGGTTCATAGTAAGTGATCCCAGTGAACCAAATGCAATTGGTGACCCAGGAGATCCACCTGCATTGAGAGTACGAGTAGTCATATCTTTATTAAGTGGCATAATTATATACTGATTTGTTGTTCTAGAATATCCATAAACAAGCACGTTTGACGGTGGGAATGAATATCCACTAAATGTCACCGCAACTTCGCCTGAGTTTACATCAACAATATTTGCTGATACACCACTTGTTGAATTCGAAATACTAGACAATGAACCATTTGTCGCATAGTTAAGTTTGAAATATTCTGTAGTACTACCGCCGCCTCCGCCGCCGCCACTTGCTGGCGCTGCGGGTGCCCATTCGCTACTTGTAGCATCCCATGTAAGAACATCACCATTTGTTGGAACAGTTGCATCGACATTGCCTAAATCACCGAGCGATTCTGTTGATAAATCTACAGTTCCGCCACTCGCTGGGACGAATTTACTACCATCCCATTCTAAGAATTGACCTGTTTGAACACCTGTAATATCAACATTGTTTAATTCGCCAATAGATGAACTTGAGAGATTTGCTGCTGCTGGAGCAGTTGGTTGCCATTGTGTGCCAGACCATGCTAGTAATTGTCCTAATGCAGGAGCACTAGAAGAAACGTTGTTTAAATCACCCAAATTAGAGTCTATCGAAACAACCAAATTATCTACACTAATGCCTGTTCCTGCTGTATATACATTATGAGCAAGAAGACCGTTACTATCTCCTAGTTGAGAAACATCATTCGGAATTGTAGGCTTATCTGTTAAATCATTGTACGATGAAACTCCACCGCCGCCGCCTGATACAGTAGAGAATGAGAAGTTACCTGAACCATCGGTTGTTAGCACCTGTCCAGATGTTCCATCATTAATAGATAAGTCAGTTAATTCTAATCCGTTAATTGTATTACCAGTAAAATCAACTGTTCCACTAAATGTAGTTGTTTGTGAACCTGATGAATTTGTGAATGCGATGTGTGTTGCTTTGCTACCAGAACCGTTATCACTCTGAATTACCATTGGTTGTGAAGCATTATCTGCGCCTACCCAATAGTTTGTTTTGATCTTACCACCGCCAGCTGGTCCAATAATTAGTGCGCCTGCACCAGATGAGTCATATGTAAAGCCAGCCACACCGCCCAAACTGCCATTATCGTTATACTGAATTGAGCCATTATTGCCTTCTGGAGTAATTTCTGCACTTGCCATATCGGCTGGTGCATACGTAAATACACCATCGCTTGAATTGAATGTTAATGAACCACCACCTGATTTAGTTACTGTGTTTACACTTACAGATGCACGTGTCTCAGATGATATATCTGGTGGAATAAATGTAAATACGCCAGTCTGTGCACTATATTGTAAAGAACCGGACGCATTTCCAATTGCTTGGTTTGTTACGCTGAGGTCTGATAGTGCAATACCACCGCCTCCACCGCCACCACCTAGTAGTCCGTCAGCATCTGTCAATTGATTCACATCAGCAGGTACTACCGGTTTGTTTGAAAGATCATCATAGTCGCCTGAAAACGCAGGAGGGTTTAACTGTAACCAAGTAGCAAATCCTAGGCCAATATCATAGTTGATATAAAGTCCTAGATTACTGTCATCGAACCAAAGTTCGCCTGGAACTATATTTGTAGGTTCTACATCGCCTATAAAGACGCCAGGTATATCTTGATTTTCCCAATCACCACTTGTATTATTGTAGGTTAATACTTGTCCATCAGCAGTTGAAGTTATAGTAACGTCATCTAAATCATCTATTGTTGTTCTTGCTACTGCAGGTGTTAGTGTAAATGTACCAGTTATATTATTATATTCTAACTGTGCCGTATTACCATTTGCTGTTGCGTTTGATACACTTAGATCAGATAATGATATTCCAGAACCACCTGATGAAGTTGAATCAGATGCTGGTGCCCACGATGAACCATTCCATTTAAGTACTTGGCCAGTGCTTGCTGCTACAGAACTTACATTAGTCAAATCGCCTAATAGAGTTGCACCACCACCCAATAGTCCATCTGTATCAGTTAAATCACTGATATCTTCTGGCGCGTCTGTAATTCCATATCCTGCTAGAGTAGTTGGTGTACCTGTTATATCAGCCCATGCACCTGAGCCACCATCAGTAATTCCATATCCTGCTAGAGTAGTTGGCGTGCCGGTTATATCAGCCCATGCACCTGAGCCACCATCAGTAATTCCATATCCTGCTAGAGTAGTTGGTGTACCTGTTAAATCAGCCCACGCACCTGAACCACCATCAGTAATTCCATATCCTGCTAGAGTAGTTGGTGTACCTGTTAAATCAGCCCATGTGCTTGCACCTGATATGCCTGATAAATCTACAGAATTACCACCAGATATTTGTAGACTTGATCCAACGAGTGTTAAACTTTGACTATCTGTATTCGCTGCTTGAATTATACCAGTACTATCTGTTAGGTCTGATAGATCCTGTGGAATACTTGGCTTGTTTATTAATTCATCATAATTTTGTAAATCTTTGTCGTTGTAAAACAATGAAGTTCCAGTAGAACGTAGTGTATTTCCTGCATCGCCAATAAAAATTGAATTGCCACTAATGTAGAGGTGGCGCACTAATTTGTCTGGACTACCAATGTCAAATGCTGCTGTAGTTTTTGGAATTAAATTAAAGTCCCAGTCGCCTGCATTATATGCTTCGCTAAATGTTGTTGCAGAGCCTCCACCCAGACCAGATAAATCTATAGTATTGCCATTTGCAATACTTAATTGAGTACCATCTAATGTTAACTGTTGATAATCTGGCGCAGATGCCTGTGGATTCAACTCTATCCACATTGGAATGCCACCGATTTCGTAGTTGATGTTTAAACTTAGATTTAATGCATCTAACCACAATTCTCCAGGCTTAGGAGATGCTGGCGGATTATCTGTTATTGGTACTACTGATAGTTCGGTTAAATCAACTGCCTGTCCATCAGAAACATCTAATAATCTTGTTGCATGATCATATGTGAATGTTTGCGGTGCTGGAATATCTGATAGTTTGGCTAATTTATTACCATTCCATACTAAATCGCTATCACTGTCTGCTTCTAGTGTATTAGAACCTATATTAATAGTTGAATCATCCATGTAAATATCTGTCCAGCGTTTTGTTGCTGATCCCAGACTTTGCAATGCATCTGTCGCGGGAACAAAATTCCACCCTGCATCAAGTGTTAGTGTAGATGTACCACTATTTGATGTTAAGCCATCAATATTTCCACTAAGAGCAACTAAATCAACAGTATTTCCACTTGAAATTGTTAGTAGTGTTCCGTCTAGCGCAAGAGATTGTGGTACGCCATTGCCACCACCGCCACCGCTACCACCTGTTGGTGCTGATGCAACCCAAGCATTACCATTGTATGTTAGTACATCACCAATATCACCGTCTACTGTAATATTATCTGCAAGAACTGCGGTACCATGGAATCTTTCGCCATAGATATCATTAAATCTTAGTTCAGCACTACCGATATCCCATTCATTGTCAATTGATGGTGCACTATGACCATCCAATTTAATATAGTTATCAACATCAGTGAATACTGGGACTGTGATACTATTGCCACCTGAGATAGTAATTTCATTACCAATAATTGAAAGTGTCTGTGCAGAACCACCGCCCCCACCAAGACTTGATAAATCTATTGAGTTACCGTTTGATATTAATAATTTATCATCTACTATTGATAAGTTTTGATAATCAGCATCAAGTCTCGCTGCTAGTTTATCGTCTACCCATTGTTCAGTCGCATATCCAGTTAAATCAGTAGCTGCATCTACAAGTGATACGAGATCAACTGAGTTACCATTACCTGATCCACTTGAAATTGACAGAATAGTTCCGTTGAATGTAAGTTCTTGTCCATCACTATCGCCTAAAGAGTTAATAGTATTTGTAACAAAATCTTGTGTTGCATATTGTGTAAGATCAACGGTAGTAGATAGTGAAGCAAGATCAATTGTATTGCCGCCTGAGATAGTCAATTCAGTGCCGTCTAAGGTTATCTGTTGTGCATCAACATTTGCATATTCTGATAAATCTACAGAATTGCCATTTGAAATGCTAATAAGATTATTAGAAAAAGATAATACTTGTGATTCTGCAAGTAGATTTGTTGTATCTGTGAATTCACTTATATCTGTTGGTGATCCTGTCAAATCTGCATAAGCGCCGCTAAATGATTCTGATATTGTGGGTTTGTTTGTAAGGTCATTGTAATCACCACTAAACGCAGTGACATGATCCAGTAGATTTGTTGTATCTGTTAGGTCGCTCACATCTGTTGGAATAGTTGGTGCGCCTGTCAGATCATTATAATCGCCACTAAATGCAGTGACTTGATCAAGTAGATTTGTTGTATCTGTTAGGTCGCTCACATCTGTTGGAATAGTTGGTTTGTTTAGTAACGTATTCCAGTCACCATACGGATGATCTATATTATCAATTGCTGTAGTCAAATCAGTAGTTGTTACATAATTACCCAAGTTCAAACTTATACTGTTACCATCAGTAATGCTTAGGACATTCCCATCCCATTCTAATTGCTGCTGTAAAGGAGCACCTGATGTCCAAGTTGAGCCATTAAATGTTAGAACATCGCCTTGTGTGCCAGGTATACTTAAATTAGAAGCAAGAACTGCTGTACCATGGAATGTTTCTGCATAGATGTCATTAAATCTTAAATCTGCACTACCAATATCCCAATTTCTATCTAAACTTGGAACTGAGTGAGCATCTGTTCTTATAACGTTATCTGCTTGAACTGGTTCTGGAAGTGTAATTGAGTTCCCACCAGTTATAGATAGTGTTTGGCCATTTATTACAAGAGTTTGTGGTGTTGGATTTTCATTACTCTGTCCTGCCCCTTGCGGTGCAGCAACCCAAGTGTTACCATTCCAAGTAAGAACATCACCATTGTTTGATCCTGAGATTGTTAAGTTGTCAGCAAGAACTGCTGTACCATGGAATGTACTAGCATATATATCATTGTATCTAAAATCACTACTACCTAAACTGAATGTGTTATCTAACGTAGGAGTAGCATTTGCATTCAGTCTTGTATAGCGGGCATCGCCATCTGCTTGACTAATTGCACCAAGATTTGCTCTTGCAATTGCAACATCTGATAGGTCTGATAGATTATTTGATTTTGTTACAAATTGTGTTGTGTCAATATTTGATGACAGTGTTATTGTTTCACCATCATCCGCAATCGTAAGTCCTGCACCAGATGCTATACTTTTAAAAGCAAATGTACCTGATCCATCTATACTTGATAATATTGCACTTCCATTACCTATGTTTGTGCCAGATTGAAGTGTTTCAGACAAGTCGGCTGATATTACAAGACCGTTGCCACTATCTGTTATTGTGACATTTGTTCCTGCTGTTATTGTTTGTAATACAAGAGATGATCCTGTAACTGAACCTAATTGATTTCCTGAACCAGTATGAGATACCGAATCTATTCCGCTACCTGATCCACCTGAACCTGATCCTGCGGCATTAACGAATGCACCTTCCGAAGTGCTATATACAAGAACTTGGTCTTCTTGTAAATTACCAACTAATTTAAATGTTGGATTAAAAGGTGTTGCGTTTATACTCATTTCTATGCCCCTTAATAATTTAGATATATCTTATCGATATATCCAACTGTATTGATATCAGTTTGTCCCAGTGATGTTCTGTCTAATGTAGCTCTTATAAATACTAAATTTGCAGTAAAGGTATATCCTTCTACGCCTGTAAATTCATTATAGTCTTTAAATGGCATGCCGTCAATTAATATACTAAACCAATCATCTTCTGTTGGATTAGTCGCAAGTGTACCTTGAATACGAACCCTTCCAATTAGTCCTTGACCATAAACAGCCACAGTATGAAGTCCATCAGTGAAGCCATAATAACTATCACCGGGAACTGCATTACCTACAAGATCAAGATTTGTTCCTGAATTTTCTAGAAGAGTTATTGTTTTACGTGCCATTATTATTCCTTATTCTACTTGAGTCTCTACTTCAACTACTGCGGCGCCACCAATAAGTTCAGCCACAACCTGTTCAATAGTTAGTGAAACTTCTTCGTTAATAAGGTTTGATTTGTCTTCGCCGCTTTTAGAAATCTGTGATACTCTGATTACTAGAATTTCCTCTTTAATACTCGCCATGTTATATCCTTTTAGTTTATATTAATGATATTTATCTATAAACTATTTATCAGATTGGGTCGATTTCATGTCTAAGTATTGCTTTAGTAATTTTAGTAATATTCTCACTGGCGACAAATGCCATTAACTGCACATCAATATACTCTCTGCAGTATATAGTATATGAATTATATACGCTATGCCTAAATATATATCTATAATTTGTGCTATTTAATGGCATAATAACATCTTCTTTTACAAACCTACGCACATTAGTATTTAATAAGTAATTATCATTATTTAAATACGTATCAACGAGTAATGGGCCCAATGATACATGAAGATTATTATTATATTTTAAACTAATTTTATATCTAAATTTTTTATAATATAAATTATTTTTAATCTCAATATTATCTTCCTGTGCGTCTAATGTTTCTGATAAATTATCTATAAAGGGAATATGAATTTCTTGTTGTAAATTGCTGTATCGTGTTGTTGCAAGTTCAAACACATCTTTATCTTCGAAATAAACATGCGTCATTGAACTATTTGCAAATTTAGTACCCGTTTTGCTTCTAAGAAATCGTATACAATTTGATCTAGCAATAATATCTTCTGGTGTTACAGGATAGTCAAACCACCAACCATAACCAGTTCGATCCGTATACGAATCTACAATTTCTTTTGACGGAAATCCATATAGCCGTTTGTATGCTATTTTATAAGGATATTTTTTATAAAATAATTTTGTAGACTCAACGTGTTTAACCATATGAAAATTCTAACTCATCATTGGAAACTTTCACAGTAACTTTCCCACCATTCATTAGTTTACCAAATAAAACTTCTTTTGATAAAGGCTTCTTAATATAATCATTGATGACACGTTGTAACGGTCTTGCTCCCATATCTGGTATATAACCACGTTCACGCATCCATGCTTTGGCGCCCAATGTTAATTCAATTACTACACCTTTATCAGCCATCATTTCATTTAGTTCATTGATCGACTTATCAACAATCATATCAATGTGCTCACGCTGCAAAGCAACAAACTCAACCATAGCATCTAATCTATTTCTAAACTCAGGTGAAAAGAACTTTGTGACCGCTTGCATACTTGCATCATTATTATCATTGCTAAATCCAATTGCTAGTTTGGATTTTTGCGCAGCACCTAGATTACTAGTCATAATAAGAATAGCATTACTAAAGTCAGCAACCTTACCAGTTGAACTTGTTAATCTGCCGTCATCCATAACTTGCAATAGTAAATTCATAACACTTGGGTGTGCCTTCTCAACTTCGTCTAACAGAATAATACAGTTTGGAGTTTCTTCTACATCATTAATGAGTTTGCCACTCCCTGCACCGCCTTCAGCGTGTCCCACATAACCTGGAGGAGCACCGATCAATTTAGACACACTATGCTGTTCCATATATTCACTCATATCATATTTGCGAAGTGTTACATCTAAATTACTTGCAAGTTGGCGACATAGTTCAGTCTTACCTGTTCCTGTTGGTCCAACAAATAAGAAACTACCAATGGGTTTATTAGTAGGACGCATCCCAGACTTAGCAACAAGAATAGATTCTACTAAAGTGCCCACTGCTTTATTTTGGCCAAATAGTTTCTGCTTGATATTGTGTTCTAAGTTAGCGTAGTTTGTATTTTCTTTTGCATCTATCATATCCAGTGGAATGCGTGTAATCTTTGATACTGCTTGTTCAACAGCACTTCGGTCAATCTTACTAGTTGAATTATGCAACTTAGTTCTTGCGCCTGCAACGTCAATGATATCAATTGCACGGTCTGGGTTATACTTACCATGCATATAACGTTCAGCCAAATCTACTGCATAATCAAGAGCATCATCATCATATTCATTGCCATGGAACTCTTCATAATATTTTTTAATACCTTTGACAATTAACTTTGTATCTTCTTTACTTGGTTGCTCAATTACAACTTTTTGGAAACGGCGTTGTAATGCTCTGTCCTTTTCAAAATTCTCTCTATATTCTTCACTGGTAGTTGCTCCCATACAAAGTAGTTTGCCACCTGCTAATAGTGGTTTTAGCAAGTTAGCAATATCAATATTTGAACCACCTGCTGAGCCTGCTCCCATTATCATATGAATTTCATCAATGAATAAGATTACATCATCCTTTTCAGATAATTGTTCAAAAACTATTTTAGCACGTTCTTCAAATTCACCGCGATACTTTGTTCCCGCAACCATTGCTGTTACGTCCAATGAATAAACAATTTTATTTTTAAGCATATCAGGACATTCGTCATTAACAATGTTTCTTGCCAAACCTTCAGCAATAGCAGTTTTACCAACTCCCGGCTCACCTACAATTATAACATTATTCTTTTTTCGTCTTGCTAAGACTTCAGAGATTTCAAGAATTTCTTCTGTTCTGCCAATGACTGGATCAATCTTTCCTTCTGATGCACTTTTATTTAAGTTTTCACAGAAGTCTTCAAATTTTATTTGGCCTTGCCCCTCAGGACCACCAGCCATACCGCGTTGTTGCCCACGTTGTGCAGTATTTGCAAATGCATCGTAGAAATCTTTTTCAATAATCTTAACTACTTTATCTCTACTTGCACCATTCTTCTTTAAAATATACGAAGCATGTGATGATGTCTCACTTAATAATGATACAATAAGATCCTTACAGAACATTTGCTTTCGGCCAGTAAAAATAACCTGTGTTACTGCACGATTAAAAACACGATCAAGTGCCAGAGTTTGTCTGGGTCCCATACCATCTAATTTTTCTACTGCAATATCGTCACGTTGTGCAAGGTTTTCTTCAAGGTCTCTGATAATATTAGAATGACTACAATCCATTTTGGCTAATAAATCTAGTACATCTTTTTCATCCATTAATACGTATAACAAATGTTCAAGAGTTACATATTCATGCGAAAGTGCCGCAGCCTTAATTAAAGACTGGTCTAATACCCAATTGACTCGATTATTATAATTATCCATTGTGTTCCTTAAATTTAATTCTTAGTATAGTGTTTGGGAGTATATTATTAATAACGACTGTATCATTAAATTGTGTATTATTTGGAACAAATACATCAAATGTTATCGTATCATCATATATAAATGATGATGTTTCACCCTGACAATATTTTAATTCCAACGTATCTAATTCAACAGTCATATTTACAGTTAATGTTCTATTCTCTACATATTTGTTTTTTACCTTTATGTATGCAAGTCGTACAGCATCAAATTCTTCTATTGAACCGCCATGATCTGGGTGTGCAGTCAATAAACACTTTCTATATGCATTGCGGATTTCATCTTTACTAGAGTATTTATTAATCTCTAGAAGTTCATATGGCGTCATTGTGAATCAGGTAAAATATTGTCAATGTCAGTTTCATCACCATTTGAATAGTAGTCTTCATATGCTACTATGATTGCGTTTTGTTCGCTTAGTTTTTTAAGAATTTTTGCCATATCTAACGCAAGTGCTTCATACCCAGTATTGGTCAATGCATACACGACAACAGGTTTTCCACTTGCTTTGATTTTGTTAAATTCTTCTGCCGCATTGTCTGGCGTAATAATTATCCAATCAATTTTTGAAAGTTTTAGTGCTTCAGATTCAGGTAAGATTAACTCAGGTCTGTCAATAGGCTGTGGAGTATATTCTAGTTCTCTTGGTGTTCTACTACAGGCACTAAGGCTTATAGTTAGGGTTAGCAATATCAGAACACTCATTGTTGATTTGTGAAGGTTTTGTAGCATTGATTTCATCCTCTGTTAGTGGTGATCCACCTACTATTTCTAAACATCTTAACATATTATCACTAGCTTTGTCAATGATTTTTTGAACATCTTTTGGTCTACTTGCTGCTAGAAAATCTAATTCGTGTCTTGCCAATTTGTTTTCCAGATTGCGTACACGTGTATCTGCTGCTTTGAATTTTGAGTTTGCTTTATCAAATTCTATTCTAACACGCTTTAAATCTTCCTGTGTTTTATCTAATGCTGCTTGAGTTGCTTTTTGTGCCATTTCAGATTTTGCAGCATTCTCTGCGTATATGCGTATTTGATTTTGGGTATAAGTGTAGTATTGCCATAATGCAAAACCAGCAGCAGCAAGCACTGCGGCAATAATTAGATATTTTTTTATTGCGAACATTTAAATCACTCTTTGTTTGTTTTAATCCACGTTGAAATATCATCTGACGAAATATTAATTGTTTGGCCATTGTAAAAGTCAATATCCCAGTTTGTAATATCTACTAAGCGTGTTACATCTTCTAACATTAATAATACCTTTTGCATTAGGTCTTCGTTTTTAATTTCAACAAATACCAAATACATTCCATCTTCGTCTGCAACCGGTGAAACTTCGGTGTCGAGAATTTCAATCACTCCACGTTCTATAAAACGTGCAAGATCATCTGCGGGTTTTTCATCAGTAACATAAAATGCAACAACAGTCACATCATCAACTGTGCCAACTTTAGGTTCAAAATCTGCTACAGTAACCTTTGTTGTTACTAGAGATTTCAAATCATTATGTTTCACGCCTTCGTTTATTTGTGTAAATTTCATAATTAAATCTCCTGGCTATTGATATTTGTATTATCATCTAATCCAGAAGTGTATGCATCGTTTAAATCTGATACATCAATATCTTCTGAACCTACTTTAATTTTTTCATCTGTGAAATCATCAATGAATTTTCTAGGCATCCATATGTCTACTATCCAAATTGAATCACTATCTAGTTTTGGCATTCCTTCACTATCAAGATCATTTGGTGATTTAGGAACGATTGGAGTTTTCAATACGCCTTTATTGAATTTAATTTCGCAACCGATTTTTTCTAAGCGTAATCCTCCCTTGGGATCAGGCATACCTTTATATGGATACATTAATTTAATATGTAGCCAATAGCGTGAAAGATGTGGGCCTTCAACGATTTCACCTATATCCCAGTTTTTATAAGCATACATGCCTGTATCTTCTAGGATTTTTTCAAATTCCATAAGAATATCTAATAGTGTGTTATTTTTATTAACATCCCGTAGGTTATCTAATATATCATCTTGATTTAATTCAGACATTTGTAAAACTCCATTTGTTAATAGTATTTATCACATAAAAACTTTTTTGTCAATATATAATCGTAATACACTATTCGAAAAAATTAATGATAAGTAATATTGAGACAAGCAGTGTCTCACTCTGAAAACCCCTTCCTAAGGAGGCTATAATATGGCACGAAAAAAACGTGTTGACAACAAACAAACAAACAAATCTAACCGTGAACCTTATCATCCAGATGGCCAGCGTAGCGGTATTATTCCACTAAGAAAAAAAACAATTCCAACAATACTACCACGTAATATAGCACAAGAAGATTATCTATATCAACTGGCTGATCCAAAAAATAATATATGTTTTGCGATTGGACCAGCAGGTACAGGTAAAACACTGTTATGCACTCTTATGGGCGTTAAAGCTTTTATGGAAAGAGAGGTGAAAAAAATTGTTATTACTCGTCCTGCAGTCTCTGTGGACGAACAGCACGGGTTCTTACCAGGTGATCTAAATGAAAAAATGGCACCGTGGACACGACCTATATTTGATATATTCGAAAAGCATTTTTCGGTGGCTGAAATTGAATCGATGTTGGCAGAAAACATCATAGAAATCGCACCACTTGCATATATGCGTGGCCGAACGTTTGAGGACGCTTGGATCATTGCAGATGAAATGCAGAACGCTACAAAGTCACAAATGAAAATGCTATTGACCCGCATCGGCAACAACACTAAAATGATTGTTACTGGTGACTTAAAACAACATGACAGAGGTTTTTCAGAGAACGGCCTTTCAGATTTTATGGAACTTACTAGACGTTATGAACTTGCAAATATGAATCATATTGCTATCTCACGTTTTGATATGATGGATGTAGAAAGACATCCAGCAGTTGTAGAAGTTCTTAAAATTTACGGAGAAGACGAATAAAAAAAGGGGAGCGCAATGCTCCCCTTTAAGGGGAGCGCGTTGCTCCCCGTTACATTTGGGTTAGAACAAACGAAAAAAATCTAACCCAGAACAGTCTTTACGATTGCAGCCCAATCTTCGCACTTAATGATTTCTTTGTTATCACAATCTTCGTTGTGGGGGTGAGAAATCAACACACTTTTCAAACCAAACTGCAAACCACATTCAGCATTTTCAGTTTTATCTTCTAACCAATATTCAGCAGTTGGGTACTTTGCTGTAAATTCAGCAAGAGCATCATCTTTGTCTGCACCTGTATCAAGGCAAATAACTTCTTTACATACATCCATACCAAATACATTCTTCAAGTTGGAGATACGTAGTAACCGTGCCTTTTCATCTAGTGAAAGAGAAGTGATAACAACAAACTGATAACCTGCTTCAACTAGCAGAGCAACACCGCTCCGTGCATCACGAAATGCTGGAAGAAATCCCATCCATGCACTTTCATTGAATTCTTTTACTAACCGTTTGCCGTCAGCCTTATCAATGCCATATGTGATGCTCATGTCATACACATTTTCTACTTTTTTAGAATAACCTTTCTGTATCATCCAATCGGAGAACATACCCTCCCAGTTCAGCATAACACCATCACAGTCAGTAAAGATAATTTTTTCGTTTGACATATTCATACTTTCTTCTTATTACTCTTACTTTATACAGTGATTCGTTCGTATTGTCAAGAAAAAAGGGCGCTTCGGCGCCCTTTTATTTTAATCCATTGCAGTTTTATTTTGCGGATTAACTGCATTCAAACTATTACCGTACCGTATTTCATCATAGTACATAACTTGTGTACCAGTTGTGACACCCCATTGATCCATATAGCTTCGGTACATTCCATACTTGAAAATATAGGTGTCAGGGAAAAAGTTACTTGTAATATTTTTCAATTCTGCTTTCTTTTTGCCGTTGAAATAAAGTTCAAGTTTACTATTTCCATTACGATAGTCTCTTGTATCCCAACGCAACTGAATGTCATTCCATCCTTTTTGGATTTCTGCGATCTTACCAAAGGAGATGTTTTGAGTTTTTTCCCATCCGTTATATTTGTTATCTTTAAATCCAGTTCGCTTGATTGCTACACCAAATTTATCACCGCAAATTTGTCCATGCATTACTGCGTGACCGCCGATGTAGTGACCGCCGCTAAAATCACCGGACTTTGTTCCAGGTTTGTTACCCTGATATACATTGTCTTCCATCTGCTTGATTTGGAAAACGCTCGTACAATGATTCTTCTGAGTTTTTTTCCAATCATCGCCGACCATTACACTAAGTCCAATCCATTGGTCTCTGCCTGGTGTCCATATTTTGCCCCAAATTTCAGCACGTTCACGTTGATTATGACATCCCCAATCATTTGGATGACTATCGCCAGGAGGCTGATTAGTAGTGCAATCACCATTACGCAATTCAAAACGTTGGCTCAGTTCACCACTACGTGCAGGCACTATGTTGGTTAGATTGTATACCCAAGGACTTGTCGGCATATCTTGATTCCATTTATCATGACGTGCCTGTGTGCTTTTGGGTCTGACATCTTTCATAATTATTTGAGGAGTTTGATTAGGAGAAAGTTGATGTGTGTTTGATCCACCATCAACTGTTGTCTGACACGCGGTCAGTAATACAACGCTACCTAGGGTTCCAATTGTTTTCAGCATAATGTCTATCTTTTTTCTTTTCGATTACTCTTACTTTATATAGTAATTCGTTCAGAATGTCAAGTACTAATTTTGTTTTTTGTGCCTACGAACACGTTCACGCCATACAACATAACTACGTTTTTTAAGATTGTATTTCATTATTTTCATAACTTCATCTTCAGTTAAATCATACTGAGATTTAATATCAGCCCAAGTTGTTTTATCACACCAGGCACTCGCAATAAGTTCAGATAAATTATATTCAGTCATATGATTATTACCGTAAATTAGGTCGGATGCATCTCTATCCCATCAGCCCACCAACTAGTAACTTGTTGTAGTCCGGGAATCAACACTTACACACTCCGCTGTGCGACAATACTTTGCATCGACATTTTTTTGTATGAGAACAACCTCACTTCATTCATATGGGACCTTGTAACCCATACTAGCAAGTAGTAACTCTTGCATGGCTCTTGGCAGACAGGGTGGGATTCGAACCCACGGAACCTCTCGGTTCGGCGGATTAGTAATCCGCTGCTTTCGGCCACTCAGCCACCTGTCCACATCTTGGCATCCCGTAGGGGAATCGAACCCCTCTTTTCAGGTTGAAAACCTGACGTCCTAACCGATAGACGAACGGGACAAATTACATCAAGCAGTTTTTGGACCTGCTTAGGTCATCCTGGGCACCATTTGCTCAATTGTTTTACAAGGGGAACAAAACCCTTTAACTATGGCGCGGTTGACGGGACTCGAACCCGCGACCCTCGGCGTGACAGGCCGATACTCTAACCAACTGAGCTACAACCGCTTGTTATTATTCTCCAATATCAAGTGACAATTGACGTTCTGCATCTGCCTCTTCTTTGCGTTCTGCAATAATCATATCGGCAATTTCATCAAATGATTCATAAAATTGTTCATCGTCTTTCCAGAATGAGCGACACTCAGCATATGCATCAGCATCTACGAAATTCCAGTTGATTGAATAATCATCATTGAGATTTTCTGATTTTTCAACTGAATTACGGATTTCGATTTCAAGCATTGAATAGATCATTGTGATTCTCTCTTATCGTTTCTATACACACTTTATAGCATGATAGAAATAGATTGTCAAGTATTATTTTAAATTATTCGTCTAAACCTAAACATGGAATAAGAATTGACTGCTTACAATTATCTGGATATGCAATTGCTGAAACAATGATCGGCATACCCAGCATAAAAAAAGAAATGATAATAAAAGATAGTAATAGTTTCATAAGTTATAATCCTAATTTGGTGGGCGACCCTGGAATCGAACCAGGCGTGCGTCTCCGCGAGGGAGTTACAGTCCCCTGCCACACCTTGCGGCCTGTCGCCCACATATATTTGGTAGAAGTGGGTGGATTCGAACCACCTCAAAGGCGCTAATCTGGCGCAAAGAGCATATAAGACTCCTCTGACTAACCAAGTCTCACTTCCGATTTTTGGTGCTCCCGCAGGGACTTGAACCCCGAGTCGACCCGTTATGAGCGGGGCGCTTTAACCAATTAAGCTACAGGAGCGTTATTTCTGGAGCGGGTAAGGAGAATCGAACTCCTATCATCAGATTGGAAATCTGAGGTCTTACCATTACACAATACCCGCGGTTTATTTTATCTTTCTACTAAAGGAGTAGCAGCCTGTGAATCATGATAGTCGCCACTTGCATAGTAATCACGATACGCAACCTCTTTGACCATTATACCGTTCTTCATACGATATGTAACAATTTCTCTACGAATGACACCAGTAGTATCAGCATCAAATGCTGCTTTAAATGGTCCTTCTGCCATATTGTATTCTCCTTAATAATATTTGGTACTCGTACCCGGACTTGAACCGGGACGCCTATAAAGGCAACAGATTTTAAGTCTGGCGTGTCTACCGATTCCACCATACGAGCATATTTCAATTAGATGATATAATCATCGTGTTCATTTTCCCATTGACTGATGGCATTACGTAATCCCATTGCTAACCAATCGCCACCTGACATATCAAGCATTTCGCTCCATTGTTCAACAACTTCATCAATTTGCTCACGTTCCAATTCATCAGGTGAATCTACACCAAAGTGTTCCTGAATTAATCCAAATGCCCATTCAGTAACTTCACCTTCTAACCAATCAAGCATTTTGTGTGGTCGATGAATTTCAAATTTATCTTCACTCATGTTCGCCTCCATTTCCACGTCCGGTATACTTACGACCAGACTGCAATAGTTTATTTAATTTGGCGGTCCCTATAGGATTCGAACCTATGACCTACTGCTTAGAAGGCAGTTGCTCTATCCAGCTGAGCTAAGGAACCGTTATTCTTAATTAGTATACTAACTGGAATCCATCTACCTGACTTTGATTCCATCCACGTGCTTCTGCATATGCATCAATAATATCTTTAAGTGTGGTTCCCTTAGGCCAGGGTGTATTCGCTTTCCAAGCCAACATATCCATTTCAACCATAAGTGATTGTTGACCTTGAGCAGTTCCAGCATTAACCTTGTTTGATTCGTCCCAAACTATTTTTGCATCTGACATCGTGTGTTCCTTTTTATCTTATATACAAGTTATAGCATATTGATTATAGGTTGTCAACCTCTAATTTCCAAAATAGTTAATTAAATTCCACCACGTATACTGTGGGCCTTGTCCAAAGTCCATCCAGCCCAATGCAAATACACCGACCACAACATGGCAAATAATTTCATCAAGTTTTTCACGCTTACTCATTTGGAGCATACTCTGCTTCAAAGTCAGATACGATATCTTTCTTTGTAATCAACATTTGTTCAAGACTACACATTGCAGCAAACTTTTCGTCACTCGCACCTTCGGTAAATGCAATTATTGCATTTTCTAGAACTTGTATATCGTTTAGAACATCATTCATAATAGACCTCTTTTGTTATTACTATTATGTTATACATTGATTCGTTCTAAATGTCAAGATATATTTTGTTTAACCAATCAAAATCATTTATTTTTTGTAGTGCTTCTGGCGAATTACCATAGAATTCACCAAAGTCTTCGCCCATCGTTGCACCAACAGAAATTAATTCGCAATGTTCAATAGGCAATGGTGATTTCCAACGTTCAAGTCTTGATTGTATATCATCAGTTGCCACTCCACTTGCCAGTTTGGCGCATTCTCTGAACGCACCTTTCCATGCATTAAATGGGGTTGTTGCAAATCTAGTTTCATTTGACGGTGTATCTATACGATAATATGGATAGCCAAGTTTTGCTACACCAGTAGTTACATCAACTATTTTTGTGGAACTTTTAACAAAGAATGAATTACGATTAAATAATTTAACACCACCATATCCTGCAAGTTCACCCGTTGCTGGGTTTAATGCTCTCCAAACGTGTGTACATTGCGTCTGCGGTACCGCAGGATATACGTCTATACTATCTGATGGTATATATGAAAAATCAAAATCATCAATTATCCAAGCATCGCCATCTACAACATAAAAGTTTTCAGTTAGACTTTGTTCTGCGCAAGCACAGTGTGCAGCATATACTCCTTCTATATCAGCAGTATTAATAACTCGCTGATTCTTACCAACCTTAGATAATATTCTGTTTAAATTGTTATCTGAATAATCATCTAGGTAAGTAAGATAGAATACATCTATCACGCCACTTGGATCTCAGGTGGTTTGCCGTTATCACTTACGCCTAAAATACCTTCTGGATCACCTAACCAAAAGCGAATACTTGTATCATCAGCAAGTCTCAGGTCTTGTCCCTGTGACCATCTACCATGTTGCATTAGCACCCAATCGCCTACAGCAACATCAGTTTGCTCTGGTCCTACTGCATAAACTTCTGCCCATCGTGGCCTAATGCCTCTATCACCTGATTCTGCGGTACTATCATCTAAATGGATAATTCCATTTAATTTTTTAAATCCGGTGTCCATATTAGTAAGAATAATTTTATTTCCAATTGGAGATAACGTTTTCATTATTAATTCCTTATTTTGATTTTTTAGATTTATTTTTCTTTAATTCATCTGCTTTAATAAAATTACCGTCAGCATCTTCTACCCATTCTGGATCAGTATTTTTTTCTACCGGTTCAGAAAAAGGTTCTGGTACTGGTCCGGGACTAACCTCTTGAATTACTGGCTCTGCCCAATCATCTTCCATAGGTTTATCTGGTACTTTAGGCGCTGGGGTATCATCTAATTTGATACTTGCAGATTTGACTGCGTTTGGATTATTACGATTATAATGTTCTCTCGCTATTTCATCAGCACTTTTCATAACTCTGCCTGCACGACCAAGCTTATCGCCACGTGCATTAGAAGCGGTATTACCTACTGTTATATTTTTATCTTGTTGTGCTAACAATTTACCAATATCAATATTAATACCTCGCATACTTTTATAATTTTTCATACATTTGCCTTCTTTATCTAAGGAACTCTTTCCAATCTAGGTCATAGTGAATACTATTTATCTTATGTACCCCTATCAAGTATAGCACATAACTTGCTACACTACTTCCACGCCCGACACCCCATACTATTTTATTTTCTCGCATATAATCTACTAAATAAATCATATATCGTAATAGTATAATCATATCACGCTTTAAGAATTCTGTTAATTCTTCATTGACTCTTATTAGTTCCTGTTCAGTGTAACATAATTTTTTTACATAATCTGTTACATCAATTGTTTTATATTCATCTGGCATAAACCATTTTGATTGGTTATTTTTATCGAACTCTGCTAGTTCTGTAGTTATTATTTCAATGGGGTTTATCTTATTAATATTTAAATAATTACTTTGAATAGCAGTATTATATTTTTCAAAATCTTCATGCCATTCTACACATTCTATAGATTCAATATCTTCTTGGTTGTATAGCATTTCATATAAGTCGTGCCGATTATATACGACTCTACCATATTGATCTTTTAATGAATCAATCCGTGACGATTTTTGGTTGCCAATCATGTATTTTTATAACCTCACCTGGATCATCAACAATTTTTAATTCGCCGAGGATTACTTGTTGTATTTCATCTAATACATTATCATATTCCGGAGGGTTTGTCAAGTCTGTTTCTTCATTTACCTCATAATCAGTTGTTTCAGGTGATTGTCTAAACCACCATGGTGTATCATAATAATATTCTTTTTGGCCGATCCATGTTTCTAGACTCGGCAATGCTGGATAATCTTCATCAGCATATGTATAACTCATTGTGGGATTTTCAAACTTACTTGTAATCTTCACACTTATAATATCTATATGTCCATCTGCGATTGAATTAAGTTTAGCATGTAGTGTCATAGCAATGATGTCACTTGTAGGAACATATGGGAGCATAACTATCTTATTATTTATTTCACTTAATTTTATTGGTGCAGATTTATGCGTAAAAATGCTTTGATGTAATACTTCTTCTAAGAAGAATTTTACTTTTAGAAATGCTGCATTTCCCATAGCAATATCTCCGGTACACCAAACAAATTCTATTTCAGCATCAAAAATTTCTGAATATAACGATGCTTCTGCTTGTATTAATGTAGTACTGAACATCGTCTTGAATGTTGTAAAACTATTTGCTGTAACAACTGTATCGGTCATTTTTTATAACTCTCTTCTAGTTCTATTTTATTTGTATTAGCTATACCTTCATATAGCCAATATACATTTTCATCAATATCAGTATCATTAGCATCAGTATAAAAATCATACATGAAAAACACTTTAGGAAATAACTTACTTAATGGTTTAATAAAATCAATTAAATTAATGTGGTGACAGTTAGTTATAAATCTTAATACATCATGTCCGTTGTCCCAAGCCATATCTTCAAAATTAAGACAATCATTATTGGATTTGGTCCATGAATCTTTTATATATTCATAAAATTTAGTAGTTTCTATATCTGTTCCATCTACTGTTATACTATGATATGTTTTAATAATACTTTCATTCTTCGTCTGGGTCATCTTCATCTTCTCCTACAACTAGGGATTCTGGGGTACGACCGCTAATAATATCAAATCGCTGCCGTTCTAAACGCTCAGTTAATTCGAATTGCAGCATTTCTAATATACCCTGCAATTGTTCAACCGCATCGTCTAGACCCATTGAATGAGCCATGTTCATTTTCTTCAGAACATCAGTCATTTTTGTGTCTAGTTCCTCTTCGGAGAGACTCTTATACTCTTGAAACATTATTCTATTCCTTATGTCTCTTTCTTATAGTTATTTAGTATAAGAATTTATTTAATGAATTGTTTTAATTCTGGTGCTTTCCATCCTTCTGGCTTTAATACCTTACCATCTTCTCTTTTAATAACTTTGCCAGTTGTAGGATTAATTTTGGCAAAGTTAGTATTCATTACTTCATTCCATGCTGCTTCTGCATCCCAGCCAGCAGCACGAATAGCACCGATAGTAACAACCAAAATATCAACTAATGCATCAAGTTGTTCAACATGATCATTCGCTACCACTGCATCTATTAATTCACCATACTCTTCATCAATTAACCCCAGGTACATTTTGTAATTTTCTGGTGATGATGGTTGGTCACATGCTTCCGCAAATTTATTAATGTCTTCAAATACGTTTGTCATATTCTGCTACTTTCTTTTCTAATTCAATTATGTATTCAGCAGCCTTCCAAGCATAATGCTCAGTGCATCTTGTTTTCCACTCGTTACCTGCTTGATTTTTTAATGCTACTACCCATTTACTTTGTTTAATTCGTGGCTTGATATTAGGGTAATCTTTATCAATTACATCGTGTTCGTTTTCTTCTAATTCAAAACTCTGAGTATTCTGTTCTGATGAATCTACCATTTGTCCTCATAAATTTATTTGATTAATTATAATTATTATACATTATTTCAAATGATTATGCAACTACTATTTTAGTTTTTTAAAAATGATCTTGCTATTATTCCACTTTTTGTTAAGATAATAATTTTATCATTCTCATCCATAACTATATAATACAAAACTCTATGTCCTGCTTTCGTCCTATGTTCTTCTATTCTTGTAGTCATATTATCTTCACTCTCATTTTGATAATAATACAGTATTGCCTCCAATTGCAGTAGTATTAATACTCACATGCTTCTCCCAAACATATGATTTTAAATAATCTGGTCCACCTGCTTTGGGCCCAGTACCTGACAATCCAATACCACCAAATGGCTGTGTTTCTACTATTGCTCCAATTTGATCACGATTGATGTAAATATTACCAACATTAACATTATTAGTAATTTCATCATAAAAAGATGCTATTCTGGAATGAATACTCATGGTTAAACCAAATTTGGTTTCATTAATATCTGATATAATGCCATCTAGTTCATCAACATCATATTCATATACATGTAACAGAGGTCCGAATATTTCCTTATCAAAATATTTTTTATAATCTGATACTAGATAAGCACTTGGTGGAATTGTTAAAGCAGGTAATTCAACACCATTTCTTGATCTTGTCGCTATCAGTATTTCATTTTCTTCAAGTACTGCAATACGTTTTTGTATACTTGCAAAAGCGGCACCATCAATGACACGTGTAACATCAGTATTCAAATCATTACTGAACCCCATCTGTACAACTTTAATAGCATTTCCCAACATCTTTAAAATAGTATTAGCATTATCTTTTTGTACAAATAAAAATCTTGTTGCACTACAACGCTGTCCTGCACTATCAAATGCACCGTGTATTACATCTTTAACTAATTGTTCTGGTAAACACGTACTATCAGCAATCATACAATTAATGCCTCCAGTCTCTGCAATAAACGGTATAATAGGTCCGTCACGGTCTGCTAACACACGTTGAATACGCTTTGCAGTTTTATGTGAACCAGTAAATGTTATACCGTTAATTCTTTCATCTGATACTGCAAGTTCTGCATCCTTAGGATCAGTGGGACATAATCTAATAGCATAATCTGGTATACCGCATTCAAGCATACAACTAACTGCAGTCTCAGCAACCTTAATTGTTTGTGGCGCAGATTTTGCTAATACTGTATTACCTGTTAGCAATGCTGCTACAATTGGTCCTACAAAAATAGCAAGTGGAAAATTCCATGGTGCTATAACCATCCATACACCGTGCGCCTGATATGTGGTTGTATTAATTTCACCTGTATAACTTAACGTATCGCCTTGATTATATAATTTTTCTGCTTGTTCTGCATAGTATCTAACAAAATCTATTGCTTCACGAACTTCGCCAATAGCGTTAGGATATGTTTTATTTGCGTGTGTAACTAAATTATTTGTTGCTTGTTCCATATGTGTTTCCAAATGATCAGCATATTCAAGAACTACTTTCTTTCGTTCATTAAATGTAGTTTTACTCCATTCTTTACGACCTTCCTCTAGTACTGTAATACTATCATCAACTGATAATTGTTCGGGTACAATAAATTCATAACTCGGTCTTCCTACCACCCATTCAATCCACGCTGGATCAGTTAAATCATATCCACGACTATTCTTGCGGTTGGGATATAAATCTTCATATGTTGGTAATTTTTCTCGTTCTTTTTTTGCTTCTATAAATGGATCTACCAGTTGTTGATTAAAAACAAAACTGGTGTTTGCTCCATTTTCTAATAATCTACGGACAAGATATGCAAGTAAATCTTTGTATTCGCCTACAGGTGCATACACTCTAATACTTGTATTGTATGTTTTTTGTAGATATTCAAATAGTCCATCCCCCATACCATATAATTTTTGAAACTCAAATTCACCTCCTAGGGTTTCGTGGTAAAAATATATGGCTGCCACGGTGAATGGATTATGTGTGGCATATGCAGGCTTGATATACTCAGATAACATAATTTTTCTTGCGCATGCTAGATAACTTATGTCGGTATATTCTTTACGTGAGAATACAGGATAGTGCAAGCCTTCTTGTTGTGCTATCTTTATTTCTGTATCCCAATATGCCCCTTTAACTAAACGGACACATATCGATGTATTGGATTCTTCTGCAATATGTTCTAATGTATCTATTGCCCAAAACGCACGTTTTTGATATGCTTGGACTGCGAACCCAATTGTGTTCTCTTTAAATTTATGTGATAATAATAATTCTTCTAATACCATTATACTTAAATCTAAACGTGATGCCTCTTCAGCATCAATAAACATGGTGGTATTTTTATCTTCACAAAGTCTAGCAATTGCTGCTAATTTTGGAACTAAATGATGTATTACATCAGCATGATTTCTCAACTCATATCTTGGATGTATAGCACTTAGTTTAATACTAATGCTATCTTCAAACCATGCTGCAGCCTGTATATACTTTTCATAATATGCGTTGGCATCTGGCCAATTTGTTGCTGCTTCGCCCAACATATCAACTGAATATGTGTATGACTCATTTATTGCTTTTTTTGCCTCTTCAATAGTCTCGCCCATTACAAATATGTTGCCCATCCGTTTAACAGATTCTTTAACAATCTTACGAACAGTGGGCCATCCCAATCTACTAATTAAATTATTATATGCTGCAAAACTCTGGGCTTGAGTTAATACTTTACCACTTAAAGTTGCATAGAAACTATTTTGTGATAGAAGGTTCCAATCAGCATTTGTTAGTTTTTCTTTAATTAATTTATCTTGTGTTTTTTTATCCGGTGTTCTTAGTAAACATTCGCATAGTGTCATTAACGCAATTCCTTCATTGCCTGATAATTCATATGCAGTCATAAGTTGATGTATCATACTAGATTCATTAAATGCAGAATTAATTACATTCGATGTTTCTAATATTTCGGTTCGGTCTTCTTTTGTAAGTCTTGAAGCAAGCATTAATTTTGGAATTAATTCTAGTTCATCCATTCTATAATATATATTATGTTGATAAATTCTCATAGACGTTTACTCGCTTTACTTTTAAATATATTCTTTTCAATATATCTATTGTGGCGAAGTATGTCTAAATTTATATCAAATATCGCACGAATTTCACCCATTGTTTTATTTTTATAAGGGTCAAAATTCACCTGATGTATATTTTTAGTCCGACGAGTCTTACCATAAATAATACCCATATCAAACGCTATTAGTTCTCTTTCGCCAAAACGATATATTTTTGGAAATATATTCGATGCATAGTATTTATACAATGCTACTTGCCAGTTTTTTAATGACGATGCGTTACCCATTGTATAACCTATAACAAATGCTTCATCCTGATTTAATAATCCTCTGCCCAATAATGCATGAATGCAATCGTGTGATTCTAAACATATCGCACCTGGTAGACTAAATGGCGATTTGGGATTTTCTATTATCTTTACATACCAACTTATACTTATAGAGTCACTGCCAGGTAAAGTATTTAATACAGAAATGAGAGTGTCATTGCCGTTTTCTATTCCTGGATTCCAATCACTGTAGTGTAACATAATAATATTTAGTCAGAATAAAAAGAACCCGACTACCTAAGTAGCCGGGCCAAGATTGCGAAGAGGACTATAGGATGAATTATTCATCCCAAAGTACAGAGAAATCAATCTCTGCATTAGTATTTAAAATAAAATGATATAAAGATAACTATCTATAAAACTTTTTCTTGCAATAATGAATATACACACTCAATTACTTGTGTTGAGAACCCACCAATGTGCCAGTCATATTCGCCCATTGGGGTTGAAGGCCGTTTCCAATCATAAATTGTCGCAACAACAACTTCTTCTATAAAACTTCCAGGAGCATCTTGTAATTGAATTACAAATTCCAATGTCCATTCAACGTTGACTTTATCATTTGACGTATATGTTGGTTCGCCAAAAGCAGCAACAATATCAGCATATGTGGTATTAACATATCCTTGCAGCCCAGTACCATTGACGTTAACACTTTCATCATTTGTAATATTAATAATTTTCATTGCACATCTCCTACTGTGAGATTTACCCGTTTTACACCATTACGCTTTCCAATATAAAAGAAGAACTTCTTTGCACTTTCATATGTTTTGAATTCTTTTGTCTTTTTAGGATAGTTGTAGTAGCCATATTCAACAGTAAACATAATTATTCCCTCTCAACTTATACACTCTTTATATAGTGATTCGTTTAGAATGTCAAGTATTAATTATGTAATTATCATTAAAACGGTAATCGTGGGCATCAATACAAAAATTATAGATGCCATAATAACATGAATACAATGCCAAACTGTCTTTTCCATAGTATTATCCTCCCCTCTTGTTATTAGAAATAATTTGCAGTATATTTCATTAACTGTTTAATTTGTTTTGACTCAAGTGAAAAGTATTCCCTATAACGTTTATATACTGGGAGTTCCTCTGCGAACCTCTCAGGACCTCTCAGCGCCTCTAGTGGCATATCTGTATCTCGCATCTCTGCTGCTAAATCGTGTCCATATGCCATCAATTCATGTGGATCACGCAAGTAACTGCACATTAAATCACGTTCAGTGCCACCAGCAGCCTTTAACTCAACGCCCTTCATATAACCTGATTTGTATGTAACCAAAACTGTTGGATCAAATTTGTCATACTGTTTCCAATGAATAGTTTCATGAGCCAACATACGCATGATTATCTTTTTAAATGTTTTTGGTCCCCATACTTTTACTAAGTTAGTAGCGTGTAAAAATACTCTTACACTTTTACCTTCAATGGGATCCCAATCGGCTGCAGCACTAACCCATTCATCTGGGTCTTTACGAACTGAATGGTCAGTAATAAATTCAATAGGCAAATCATCGAAATTGTTAGCATTTAAAATCTCCTCAAGTTCATCAATATCATCAACATCATTATGATCAGAAAGATATTCAGAATATTCTGAACATCCTTCATCAATCATTATTTCTACTTGGTCAAGGAAATCTAAATCAGGTTGCATATTTTATCCTTAGCGTAAATAGTTAGGACCAGTCCATTGAACAGTATAATCATCTGAAAGAATATTGCCACGAGCCGCATTACGAGCAGGCGCATTGAAACCTGCTGCTTTCAGAATATCGCCACGCTTGAATTTTTTGTCATTATCAGTATTGACAATAAAACCCCAAACACCATTATTAATGATTTTAATGTATTTGCTACCAGTCTTAACAGTAAGACGATTGTTAAACTCATTAATCATATTCTGAACGTGTGTTTCAGCATCAGCAAAAGACTTACCACGAAGTAACCATTTGGCATAGTCTGCTTTGATTGTAGCGATAAGAGTGTCAATTTGATTTTGCATTGTGAGATCCTTTGTTTCAATCTATACTTACTTTATATAGTGATTCGTTTAGAATGTCAACCTTTTTTTATGCTGCCGATAACATTTCTGCAGGAACTTTCCAGTTCATATGTCCTACTTGTACGTGAATATAACGACGGTTTACTTTACTAATAACACCAGTTTCAACCATCTTACTACGACTAGTGAATTTAACACTATCACCGACAACGAATGACCGAACTTTTTGATTAGCCAAGAACGTGCGCTGTAGTTGAACACGCCTAGCGATTTCGTTCAATTGATCATAGTCTGCTTTGCCTACTAGTGCAAGAATTGTTTCCATTTCAGTTGTTGACAGTTTCATAATAAATCCTCTTTCTCTCTAACTTATACATACTTTATATAGTGATTCGTTTAGAATGTCAACCTTTTTTATTCACTTGCCGCTGTTATCATTTTAATATTATTACTTATTGCAGTATTAAATTCTTCGGTAGTTTGATGTGCATAAAGCCCTTCGGACAACGCTCTACTAAAACTAGCAGTTACGTTATCATTAAGACCTAGTTTATTACACGCTTCGTTTGTGCTGTATCCTCCACTTAGAAACACAACACGTTCTACATTATGAAACACAGTAAGATTGTGATATAAATTGGGTGTTTCTGGTGGAGTTAGTTTGAGAATAACTTTGAAGTCTTTACCATGTAGATAAACTTCCAAGAGACTCATTAATGTGTCTTCGATTAATTCTTTCTCAGGATGATCAATAGGTACTTCGGGCTCAATGATTGGTACCAGTCCATACTCACTAATTGTTTGTGCAATTGTAAACTGCTGTTTAAGAACTGCATCTACCATATCTACACTTTTAACAATACTACGCATCTTAGTGCCGTAGATTTTAGGACCAATGCCATTTGTAGCAAACTCTAACATCTGCTTTACCGGAAACTGTTTAAGCATACCGTTTTCTTCACATCCACTGTCAATCTTTAGGAATGTGTCAATACCTTTTTCATCCAAGATGTTAACCATGCCACGTGTAACTGTGTCTTGGTAAAGGATTGCTGCCCAGATGTTTTTGTCGTTGAAGTCAGGTGAGTTAACCATTCGCAAACGCATGGCATGTACTGTTTCCATTTTGTTGTGTTCGTTCCACGGCACCTGATAGCGTTCTAGTACGCCGCCTGTTGAACCACCACTGTGATCCATTGCTGCAATAAATCTGTGATCACTCATCGTCTGTCTCCCAATACCTACAATAGAAATGGTCACCGCAAGCATCAATCTCTGACTGTGGGTAACCTTCGGCTTTAAGCCAGGATATTACATCAAAATCACTGCCTAGCGTATGGTATTCTTCATGAACAGGTTTAGGAAATCCATACTTCCAACCATTGGGCGGATCACACATTGTTACTTTACTCATAACTTTCACCTGTTTCACGGAAGAAGTTTTCACTCCAAAATGCTTTGTCGTCAATCCACACATCGTAGTTTTCTTTTTCGCCTACGCTTAGTTCATGATGCTTTGCACCCCAAGTTACTAATTGGTTGTGTGTTAATTTATAATAGTCAACGCCGCTTACACAACCACGTGCTGTCATATATTTGATTGTGTGACCTGCATCATATAATGCGTTTACTTTTGCAATGCGTTCTGGCATTGGAATATGATTAGCATAGTCTTTCTTTCCACCACTATCTGGAATAATAACTTCCTTACAAATGGTACCATCAATATCAATTACATATTTCATTTAACCTATCCTTATAATTAGTCCCATAAATTTTCGTAATACTCACCAAACAATTTAAATCCGGCTGTCATACGTTCCTGGTGTTTTCTCATACCGTCGTGATCAGTCCATTCGAAATGTCCTCCTAGAGGTTCGTCTGGATTTTCTTTGTATGGTCCATAGAACTGTTCTTCCCAGTTATCTTTATTCTTTTGATCGAACGCCCAGATCATTTCATCTAGTATTTCATTCCAACGTTCTTCTGTAAGTTGATTAGGGTATCCATGCGTTGTTTCTTTTAGTTGTACAAGCATAGGATGAATAATCATAGCCAGTGTATGATCCATACTCCAAGTATCGTGTGGTTCTATTTCAACTCTTGTGGCACGATTTTTACGATATGGTCCTATTTTGACTCGCATAGTTTATACTTTCTAATTTATTTGTTTTGGTCCAGAAGAAGTGAATTCCATGCCATGTGCATTTCCAACATATACTTTGCCATTCCAATTCATTCTAATTCTGTTAGATGCAATATAAGCATCAAATGATTTTCCTGGACGCATGTTATCTGCCTCCACTTCAACACTATTATTATTCATTGTGTTGGTTAAAATTGCGATATTATCATACATTTATTATTCCTTGTTTAATCAAAAAAGTTACCTTCAATCCAATAAAATTCATCTGGTCCATCACTCCAAATACCATCTTTTGACTTGGGATTATTCCATAACAATTGGCGGTTTGCTTGTTCCATCACAGAGATTGCAGTAGGACCTTCAAGTGTTACATTATTTCCATATGCATTAAATTTATATTTTTTCATCGTAGTTTTCCTCAATCAAAATAAACATGCAGATTATCATATATGGTATCACCACCGTTCATTAACGCGGTCCCATTAATAAGGTAAGTCATATGTTCTTCTTCAACTACAACTTGAATATCACCACCGTATTTAGTACGTGTTTCAGTAATAGTACCAAGGAAAGGCGCACCTGCATAGTATCCACTAACTTCTGAACCTATAGCGTTATATAAGTTATCCATGAATGTTTTTTCTACGTTTGACACAATCATTTATTTTTCCTTTACAACATATAAGTTCTTTATAAAGTGATTCGGTTATAATGTCAAGAGAAAAATAAACTATTTCACAAAAGCACCAATTCTTCCGTGTATATCTGGATATTCACGATATGTATACCCTTTAGGTGGTACAATTGAATCGCCTTCCCAGACTGGAATGAAATGATCTATATTACCAGTAAAGTCTTCATTTTTTCGATAGTGTACTTCTATGAGTTTTGTTCCTATAAACTCACAATTCATCCATGGGTTACGTGGCAAAAGGTCTCTTAAAATTTCTGGAAATGGTATTCTAACATCATTCCTTCTCCAGGAACTCCATTTAATAAAAGTATTTTCTGGTTTGACACCTTCAACGCATAAAAACTGTGTACCATTATAGTAGTCAATACTAAAATGTCTACCCTCAAAGAATTCACACCAAAAATGTCCTACCGGTAAATCAAGTGTTTCATCTTCTATCCATACCTTTTGAGCACCAAGCCCTAATCCCAGCATGTTAACACAAGGTCTAACAATATAGTTATTGGGTTTAGGAACTCTAAGTCCAACAGGTCCGCTTACATAGCCTAACTTACGTGATAATATTAATTTATCTAATCCCCAAATATCATTAGGATCAATATCATACCAAACAAAATCTTCTGCGCTATCATCCACCTCAATATTACCTCAAATATACCCCTGTCATATATTTATTTAATTTATAAAATTATAATAGTTTTTGAAGATAATAATATTCGTCTACTGCAAAAGTTCTTCTGGTATTTTTATTTCTATTTCTAGTAGGATTTATTGTGTTTCTAGTATATGCAACTATCTCATAATAATAATCTAACCATATGATATTATTAGTGCTTAAAAATACTCTGTAATCATCGGGTATCATACTATGTACTACACTTTTACTATCTTCAAACTCCCATATGATTTGTGGAACTAGTGCATATCTCTTTTTTATTTCCCATTTATGCATTGGTTCATAATATGATATGGCATATGGTGTGGTTGGTATTCTGCTTTGTTGAGTTTTAGGAATTGATAATATCATTTATGAAACTTTTTATATAGTTGCAATAAATTAACAGGTTCACGCCTAGTAGGATGACTATTAGATTTACGAATGTGTACTCTCCATGCACCTGTATTTGGATTTAACTGTTCGCATTTAATTGCATACGGGTCTGCATTTACCCACCCCATGAATTCTTTTGACATAATTCCATGTCCTGTTATCACTATAGTTTTTTTAATTTTATTATAATAGCATAATTGTGTATGACTTCTATACTTTTGCCAAGCATTATGTACTGTTAGTCCATGTAAATCTAAAGCCATTTTCTATCATCTTTAATCTGCGTGTTTGTCAACATTCCAATTAAACATGCCAGTTAAAAGCATTGTTTGACTGTTTCCATTTTGTGAAATAGTATATGGGTATCTATGATTAATAAATATAACACGATTTTTAACTATGGGATAAGTTCTACCGTCAATAGTGATATCAGAATCGGATATAGGAGATACGTTTATAATAAATCTAGAATTAGTATCTAATATCTTTTGTGTATTATTGTAATCAATATTAAAATCCACTTCTTGGTATTCTATTTCAATATCGGTAACTAATGCATGTAATACCTTCTGAATATCATTTGTGATTTGTTTGATATTTCCCGTACCATTATTAAGAATATATTTTTTAATATCTATTTCTGTCTTAGACGAAATACTTCCCATTACTTTATACATAGGCATACGAAATTCTAATGCCTCAATTTTGTCAACAATTCTACTCATTATTATTGCCTTTCATAACAAGGCCTTCATCCTTGCATTCTTTTAAAAAATCGTTATAATGTTTTGGATATGCAAGTATTACATGCTGAATTATTTCTTTGTAATCACGTGTTTCACTGTGATTGGTTTCTATTTTACCAGCAGAAATATTAATTATCGTAGTTGCTTCTTGCCACCAACGCTTTCGAATACGGGTAACAAAAAACACTTCTTCAAACATTTCCCATTTGCCTTCATTGAGAAAGTTTTTCATTGATGTATTTTCACCTGCCGCTGGTCTAAATTTATGAACCAGAACAATATATGCATTTTTTGCCATTTTATATTACTACCAACTTATTATTTTCTATTATTAATTTATTATTATCATTTATATTTATCGTACATATAATCCAGTCTTTTGTTTTGATTAATTTAGTATAATATTTTATGTCTCCGCACATACTTTGTAATGTATCATAGTTATATCCTATTACATGTGGATCTCCAACTATGACATAATCATATATTCCAAGTTCAATCTTTTTTTCAAAATGTTTTAATGCATAATGTAAATCATTTGTATCATTAATTACGGTCTTTACATTATCTTCTATAATTGTTGCTCGGAAAGGATTGGGCGAATCTCTGTCTTCTGCTATTTTATTTGAAACTATTTCACGGTGTAATTGTAAAAGATATGAATCGTATTCAACATCTGCGATAGTTATTTTCGGTTTGTAATCATCTGTATATTCCATTTAATTATTGCCAATATGTTGCAATTCTAATAAAGTTGCACTAAGATTAATTTCTGGATCCGCTACAAGTGCGTGATTGACAAGCCCATCACGTATACAAATTAATGCACGCCCTTGTGTAATATCATCTTCTCCAAACCATGTTAAATTTTCATATAATTTTCTATATACACCTTCATACTCTTGGGCTTGTGCTTTAGAAACAATCAGTTTACGTGCCTCTGCAATTTTACCAATCTGAAATAAGGCAACATATTCTAATATCCAATCACTTTCACCACTCTCACCTTGCCCAGGCTGTTGTAGTTTATTATCTACGATTGATTGCTGTACCATGTTAATACATTTACGCAAATCTGGATAGGCTGATTTAACATAAACATCAAGTGTGTCAATATCTAAATCAATGCCTTCGTTAATAAGAATAGTTGCCACCCTTGCTGCAAATTCTTGTTCATCTAATTTCTCAATATGATATCCTTGGCACCGTGAATGAATTGCAGGAATTACTTTATTGGGATAATTGCAAGTAAGTATAAACCTACAAGTCATAGAAAATGATTCCATCATATTACGCAGGATTGCCTGTGCACTTGGTGATAGATAGTCTGCTTCATCTAATAGTACATACTTGAAGTCTCCGCCAAATGGCAGACTACTAGCAAAGCCATTAATCTTTGTTCTCATTGTATCTACATTATTTTCATTTGATGCATTAATAATCATGATATCGCCGCCATCAACGCCCAATTCATTTAATAGAACTTTTGCAAGGGTTGTTTTACCAGTACCTGCACCGCCACTGAATAATAAATGTGGAATTGCTCCACTATCTACCCATGATTTAACTTGACGTTTTTGTTTCTCGTCCCGAAATACGTAATCTTTTGTCGTGTTCGGCCGATACTTTTCTACCCATAATTCTTTCAAGTTCTTCTCCGTATTGCTCTTCAAATTTTTGTTCTAATTGATTCATGTATTGACTATTATCGTCTAGCATTTCACTTAGTTTAACACATTTTATTTTCATTGTCAAGTTTCTTTCTTTATAACGCACTTTGAACTAAGTTCATCATTACCGCAGTACCACTAATACTACTACCAATCATAATTGCACGGTCACTCCACGCCATACCCACATACACCCATCCTATTGAACTAATTACATATGAAACTTGTCCTAAAAATGCCATATTTGCACTAATAAGAAATACACCGGTAACTGCTAAAATCATACTAAGCCATTTAACATACCAATCGATAGTACCAGTTGGTGTCGTTGGTGTGAGGTCCTCGACTTCTGTTTGTAGTTCTGATAGTTCTTGCTTTAATCTCTTGCGTTCTTGTGCATATTCAATCGCAAGTTTTTTAGCGTTACTTTCTTTTAATTCTGTATCTACCATTTTAATCTCTTATGTTATTCTTTTTCTCACGGTGCCTGACTTGGTATAGTATGTCTGTCTGACACTCTGTAGTCCGCCTAGTACTCTACCTGGATAATCGCCCAAGTATGTACCTGCACGTAAATCATCGGGATTAATTAATTCTTTATGAAAATGATCGATATCATCCCACACACTTAGCATTGTTTTTCCCATTTCATCAAAAAAACTGTCGCTAAAAATAGGGTTATCATCTTTGTAATATGCATATGCCGCCATTAAATACCACGGTATCATCATATTAACATTGTTAGCAAATATTTTTGCTGCGTGAGTATCTAGCATTACTTTACCTGTTTGAAAGTTAATGGAATATAATGAGCATCTAAATCGTCACGATATTCTATAGCATCAAATAGACAATCAAATGAACGACTTATAGTTTTACCGTTTACAGTTCCTGTTATTACATACATTTTACACCAATATCTGTGAGCATTATTTTTGCTAACGAGGTTTTATCTAATGTTTGACTTTCTAGTGTATCTTCTAGCAGCATTTGAACAAGAGTTTCAAACATTAATTGTTCACTATATAATAATGCATCCTTGAAATCTCTCATTTGTTCAGGTGTTTCTAATTGCCAGATAGCATCCATCATTTGGCACTGTTCGTGTGTTAAATTATAGAGAGCCATTTTATTACCTATTATAGTAATGATTTAAAGAATTCAATTAATGTATTCCAAAGTGTGATTACAATATTTAAAGCATCTGTTGAAAGCCATGTGATAACATCAATTGATAGTATAGCCAATAGATTTGCAACAAGTAAGATAATAATAATGTTCAATTTGAACATTAATCCTCTCCACATACTTTTTCGTTTTCTCAACGCTGATTGTAATTCTAATGGACTTGCATCATCCAGTCCATAAACTACTGCCTGTGTTTTGTTATCCATAATAGGTTCAATCCATTCTATCTACGCCACTGTCTTCCCAGGGCCATTTATCTTCGTCTTTAGGAAATAAATCATTTAGTATATCATTTACTTCATATATCGTAGTTGTATGTTGTTCATCAATTGGCTTTTGTTCTTTGACTAATTTCATTAAATAATTAGGCACTTCACTTAAACATTTATAATTATAATTATTCATCGAACTTCATATATTCTACTTGTTGGTCACCGTTTTCTAATGTTCTACGGCTTTTAACTCGGATGAATTTTAATTCTTCTAACTGTTGTAGCAGAACATCAACCGCATTTGTTGAACCAATTTTAAGTCCGTGATGTCTTCCCATCATAAAGATAACACCTGCAATTAATACGGCCCACAACCCAGAAGGTTCTGTAAATATTTCCATTTTTTATCTCCTATATATTAGTAATATATATTGATTCTATTACAATGTCAAGTAGTTATTTTTTTAATCTATTAATTTCTTCTGCATTCTTTGCAATATTATCATCCTGTGTCTGATCAATAATAGTTTTTAGTTTTTGTGCTTTCTCTTCTTCACTATCAATGTGTAGGTCTTTCTTTATAACCTTTTCTAATTTTAGCATAGGAATACGCTCATTGGGAACATATCTCCATGTGTATCCTCGGTCTGAATAGACACCGAACACAGTTTCGGTCATTCCTATTTTAACTATCATGGCTAATTCGCCATCTAGTAATACCTCGTGACCTTCTTGAAATGCTGGATTAGTTTTGAACTTTAGACCTTTAGCAAGTCCGGTTGCGAAGTCTTTAAACCATATTGCAACTACCAGTGAAATTAGTACACCAATCCATGGTATTACTAAATCACTAAATTCCATACTTAAAGTATCTAATTCTGGCATACTTATCCCCTATTATATAATGTACATTTTAAGTGTAACGATCTTTCAATGCGTTGTAGTTTTGTAAAACTTCTGAATCACTGAGTTCTTTGCTGTACATTTTAAGGTCAGAAATCCAACCGCCGTAAGTCTCACTAGGACTGCCAGTGTCTTCGTTAGACCTAGAGGCAATCCAAATAGGCTCAACTCCAGATATTGCACTGCTAGTAAGAGCAGTAGATGTACCCTGTAAAGTTCCGTTTACATATATCTTCATGGTGTTGCCAGAGCGAGTACCTGTAATCATCTGCCAAGTAGAGTTTACCGTCCCACCGTCAGCCCATAATTCGATTTTGGCTGAGTCGTTGTCACAAACCCAAAACGGTCTCGGAGATGGGCCGAGGAGCGAAAGGGACCACCATTCAGCAGACGAACTTTCAAAAGTATTCATCAGATTGTAGTAGCCTTGGTTACTTGATTGCGGATCGTTTGGTTTATACCAAGCTGAGACAGAAAAATCATCGTTTGTGCGAGTGAAACTTGTTTTACCATAACTGCTTCCCGCAACAAAATTAAAGGCTCCACCACCTTCGTCTGCGGAGTAGGTCGGACTACCAATCAAATCTACATCTTCGCTTCCTATAAGGTCTGACCATGTGCTTCCAGAACCAGAGTAACTTGAAGGGTTGGCTGCATCAACATGCCAAACCAATGAACTTGTTACGATTGGTATTGGCGCAGTTTTTCTCGCCGGAGGAGTAAAGCCTGGTGGTGTTTCAAGAAGGTCTGGATTATGTATTCCACCACCAGTATAAACTTCTATATCAGTCATCCAAGAACTAACGCTTCCAATACGTAGGTTCGCCTTGTTTGTAAGTCCAAATAAATCGCTTGCGCTTTCATTTACAACGACTACACC